>ERZ651776.30-NODE-30-length-193409-cov-6.050933_pt1 | contig 193409 bp, 163 predicted proteins | sample MGYA00514761_ERZ651776 | MGnify/ENA metagenome assembly ERZ651776
TCCATGTCAGTGAAGTGTGTAGCCACTAGACATGTACTACGCCCATCCTTTATCAACTCGCCCCTAAGCAAGAATCTGGGGCCCAGCACGGGAGCGAAATAATCTATGCGCATATTCACTGTAGCAGACCACTTAAATTCTTCCTGGCTTTCAAACAGAGTACGCACAGTAAAAATCGAGATCATATCGACATAGGTGCCGGTAAAACCTCCAAACAGCTGATCCCTCGGGTTCAAAAGATGCGCGGGTAGATGAGCATCGACTTCTACCAAGCCATGTTCCTGGCGAAGAATCTTCCATTTACTCGACTCTACGAGATCGCCGGCATTATGCCCGGGCTTCAAAAATATTGGCACATCAACATCTATCTCATCTGTCATGAACTATTCCTTCGGCGGACCCAAATAGCGACCCTAGCGCTTTGAAAGTGCCCGAGAATGCAGCAAAAGCTTACGCTGGTCAAATCCGTGCAGCCTCACTTATACTGAACCGAGTTGTGCTAGCTATTTCACTCAATCACACATAAGAATAAACGGAGTCAACGCATGAATAATCTCCACCGCCTAATAAAGCGAGCCTCGTTAGGGCTGCTAGCTCTACCCCTGATTGTCCTTGGCAGCATGGCCCAGGCAAACGACTTCCCTACCGCCGCACCCGAAGAGGTCGGCGTCTCATCGGATCGATTACAGCGACTCTCCAATACTATGCAGCGCTATATCGATTCCAATATGCTCGCAGGGACGGTCTCTCTCGTCTCCCGCAACGGCAAGGTGATTCACGTCAAGTCACAGGGATGGAAGAACAAGGAAACGGGCGAGAAGATGACGGATGATTCCATCTTCGTAATCATGTCGATGACCAAGCCCATAGTTTCTACGGCGCTGATGATGCTCTACGAAGAAGGCCGCTTTCTGCTAACCGACCCAATTACAGATTGGATTCCCGAGCTTGAGGGCAAACAGGTTGTTATCGAAGAGGGCGGCGTGAACTATCGTAAGTCTGCCCACCGACCCATTACATTTCGTCACGTACTTTCACATACGGCAGGCGTAGACCCGAGTCGCGAGGTGTTGACCGAAGAAGAACTAGCCCTGCTTCCACGCAAAGCAACGCTGGAAGAAACCCTTATCAATCGTGCACCTCTGCCTCTGAGTTTCCATCCGGGTGACGATTGGCAATACGGCAGCTCAACTGACTACGTGGCTCTTCTGGTGGAGCGCATCTCCGGCCAGCCTCTAGTCGATTTTCTTCAAGAGAAAATACTCGATCCACTGCAGATGCATGACACGTCTTACATCGTTCCCAAGGACAAGGTCGATCGAGTTGCCGCGGTCTATAGCCCTAGCGGCCCAAACCAAACCATAGAGCTTTCCCGTGCACCTGAGTATAGAGAGACCACTTACTTTGGGGGCGTAGCAGGGCTCTCCTCCACGGTTTCAGACTACTGGCGTTTTAGCCAGATGCTACTGAACGGTGGCGAGTTAGATGGCGTACGACTACTGAGCCCCAAGACCGTAAATCTAATGATCTCCAACCATAGTGGTGATCACGATGTGTATATTCGAGGGCCAGGCTATACCTTCGGTCTCGGCTTCGGCCTGGTGAGCGATGCCGGTACGGCAAGAGACCCGCTTACACCTGGCACATTTAGCTGGGGCGGTGCCTGGGGCACTATCTTCTGGGTTGATCCGGTTGAGAATATGATCGGCATCATGATGACTCAGATCACGTCCTACCGTCACCTGACTGTACGGCAGGACGTGGGGGTGACTGCGATGCAAGCCATTATTGATAGCTATAGCAACAAGCCCTACTCCGTCGCTCCCTACGCCAGACTGGACTAATTGACGCAGGATGGAGCAGGCACAAAAAAGGGGTTCAATCGAACCCCTTTTTTATATTCGAAGCGCTCAGCTATTGATCGAGGAGTTGGTAAATCCGACGTATCGCTCGAGGATCGACACCGGCGCCTCGTATCTGCGCAAAGTTTTGACTGTGGTTGGTCATGTCTATCTGCTGCGCCGCCTGATCGGCACTGACGCCACGACTGTGCATTTGCGAAGTCTTGGCCCACAAGTCACGCAGATATGCCTGAAAGTTTCCCACAGGCTCCTTAGCACGCATTACCGGGCCATGCCCTGGCAACCAGGTATCGAAGTCTAGTGTTAGCAGACCGTCTAACGTAGCTGGCCACTCATCCACATGACCATCACCCATATAGGCAAGCCCTGGCAGCATCATATCGCCAGTGAACACAATCTTATCCTGAGGCAGATAGATCACCACGTCACCGCCGGTGTGCGCGCGGCCGAAATGGTGCAGTTGAATCTCGCGGCTGCCATCATCCACTACCTGAAACAGGGTCATCTTTGATTCTAGAGTTATGTTCGGAGGCGTTGGCTGAACTTCCCCAATCGCATCCAGGTAATCGCTTTGCACACGGTGCCGCTCTTGCAACTGCGCCTTACGCCCCGGATCTGTTTCAGCAGCCGCCTGCCGCTGGAGATTCGCGACAGTTGCAGGTACCGGGTCGGAGAAACTCTTAAAGGTAGATTCCTCCAATACATTTCCTAGTTCACCGTTCAATTTCTTCCGCGTAAATTCATGCCCAATTATTTCTATTCCCTCAGGAAAAGACTGGTTACCGTGGGCATGATCGAAGTGATAATGACTATTTACTAGATAGCGAATAGGCTTGTCAGTAATAACAGGGATCGAGTCGAGCAGAGCGCGAGAGGCCGCAGGAGTCACATGGGAATCGACCACGAGGGTATCGAATGCACCCACAAGTACCATGGCATTACTCATCGTATAGACCGAGCCCGTCCCTGTAACTAACCAGACGCCATCTGCGACTTCTTCGAAACGATGACTGTCTGACTCGACCACTCTCCCCTGCGCTGAAAGCAGGGTTGGCATTAGCAGAAGAATTAAAAAGGCCGTTAAGATTTTTCTAAAGTTCATACTGAATTCCTTCATAGGACTGTTTTAATCGTGTTCGAAGTCTCTATATCGCCGCCGCCAGAAAGCTTGGCAACTACTCCATAACATTCTCAACTGCCTCAAACCCTGCCGAAAAAAAACTGAAACAGTTCGTAACCTAATCATAGCTGGCCTCGTCTAAGGCCATAATGTGAGAGTGTTGGCGAAAACTTCTGCACATTAGCGCATAGCCATAACCCTGTAAAGAATCGAGGATTGCGGCGAGACGCACCACTTACAGTGGTGAAAACGACCAATAGCCAAAGCGGGCAGAGACCGGGAATCAACATAACTTGTTGTTTTTATTGACTAATTAATATTGGCGCGCATTTTGCTGACTTATACAGCATGGCGCAATAGCCACTCAGAATGAGCAATAAGAACGAAAGGAGACGAAACATGAAAGAAGTGAGCCATACAATGAAATTAAGCGCGGCGACTATGCTGGCCATGCTGCTTGGAAGCTACCTCTATTCCTCGTCCGTCGATGCGGCCGAACTACGAGATATCTCGAAGGTAAACGGCGGCATTCGAGTGTCTGCCGAAGAGCAGGTGGGAGATATTTCTTCAATCAATGGCGGCATCGATCTAGGCAGTGGCGCCAGTGCGGATCTACTTGGTACGGTTAACGGTGCCATTGAGCTTGATGAGCGCGTCGAAATCACAGGAGCGGAAACTGTCAATGGCGGCATTCGAGTTAGCTCAGATGTAACCTTACACGGGTCGCTGACGACAGTGAATGGCGGTATTCAGACTAACCCCGGCACTGAAATTGAGAGACGAGTCAGCACCGTGAATGGAAAAATCAGACTAAGAGATACGCGTGTCGGAGAGGACGTCCAAACCAGCAATGGTGATATTTTCCTAACCGATGGCAGCATCATCGAGGGCGACATTGTCGTGAAGGGCCGGCGATCCTGGCTCAATCGAATCTTTGGCTTCGAAGGCAGAAACTCCAGAATCATTATCGATTCCAACTCTGCCGTAAGGGGTGATATTCACCTGTATCGCGAAGTCGACCTCGACATAGCCGATGGAGCCGAAGTCGGAGACGTGATCGAACATTTCTGATCCGCCGATCTTCTTATTGTCCAAAAAAAACGGGTCAAATGACCCGTTTTTTAATTCCGGTATTACTTGGGCTACTTCTTAACTGCATAGCCAACCTGCTCAGCTTTCTCACGCAAAAGATATTTCTGCACCTTCCCTGTCGATGTCTTCTCGATAGGACCGAATACCACCTTCTTTGGAATCTTAAAACCCGCAAGCTCTTCCCGGCAATAGGCTATCAGCTCATCGACCCCCATTTCCTGATCTGATTTGAGAGAGACAAATGCGCAGGGCACTTCCCCCCACTTCTCATCAGTACTCGCCACAACGGCAGCCTCTAGTATCTTCGGATGCTTAAACAGCACCGACTCAACCTCGAGCGAAGATATATTCTCGCCGCCTGAGATAATAATATCTTTAGACCGATCCTTTATCTGCGTGTAGCCGTCTTCGTACCATACAGCCAGGTCACCGGAATGGAACCAACCGCCCTCGAATGACGCCTGGGTTGTCTTCGGGTTCTTCAGATACCCCTTCATGACCAGATTGCCGCGCATGAAGATTTCCCCCATGGTCTTTCCGTCCTTGGGAACCGGCTCAAGCGTCTGGGGATCTGCAACCATCAATTCATCCTGCAGCGGCGCTCTGACACCCTGTCTGGCCAGTAGCTCGGCCCTATCGTCGATAGACAAGTCAGCCCAATCATCTTGGGGTGCGCAGACCACACAGGGGCCATAAGTCTCGGTTAGGCCATAGACATGGGTTACTTCGAAGCCCATGTTTTCCATGCTCGCTATAACCGCAGCCGGTGGGGCCGCTCCTGCAGTCATCGCCTTAATTCCTTTTGCCAAACCAACTTTCAGACTCTCATCGGCATTGACGATCGTATTCAACACAACCGGAGCGCCGCAGAAGTGGGTAACGGCATGCTCCTTCATAGATTCGAAGATCGCCGCGTCGCGAACATGACGAAGACAGACGCTAGTGCCCGCTGCCGCAGCCAAGCCCCAGGGGAAACACCAGCCGTTGCAGTGAAACATCGGAAGAGTCCACAAATACACGGGATGGGCAGTCATATCCCAACACATATTATTTGATATAGCGTTTAGATAGGCCCCGCGATGGTGAAACACAACACCCTTGGGGTCGCCCGTTGTTCCCGACGTATAGTTCAAGGAAATTGCCTGCCACTCATCATCAATCTGAAAGCAGCTGTAACTATCATCACCCTGGCCTATGAAGTCTTCATAGTTCTGCGAACCCAACAGCTCTCCTCCGGAGAAAGAGGGGTCATCAATATCGATTACCAATATATCGTTTGGTAAAAGCTCCAGGACCGCCTTAATCGTCTCGCTGTACTCCCTGTCGGTAAACAATACCCTCGCCTCGGCATGCTCCAAAATGAATGCTATTGCTTTAGCATCGAGACGCACATTCAATGCATTGAGCACTGCGCCAGCCATGGGGACGCCAAAGTGCCCTTCAAATGTCTCAGGGGTATTTGCCCCCATGAAGGCGACCGTATCGCCCTTGCCTATACCTATCTTCAACAGAGCCGAAGCCAGAAGACAACAGCGCTTGTATGTCTCAGCCCAGGTATAGGTTTTATCACCATGAATGAGAGAAACTTTCTTCGGATATACACTAGAACAACGCTCTATAAAACTCAGCGGAGTTAGATGTGCGAAATTGGCTTGGTTCTGATCGAGATCGATCTCATAAATATTTCTACTATTCATGGTCGCAGATATTCCTGTTTTACTATTCAATTTTAGTGTTTTGTTTATTATTTTTTCAGTCAATCGACTTATTTTTTTACAGCGAATCGAGGGGCGGCGCTCTCGTTAGACTAACGCCACAGACAGCAACTTCCTATATAAAATCCATATCCCCTGCCGTCAACCACCAAGCGCCGTCGAGCAGCTCGGCGCTAGGCCCAGGGTTCCAGCTATTACAGGGTATCTCAATACCCAATTCATTCACAATCGCATCCCCAGTTAAGGCCTTATCTACACCCGAGCTAGTGAGCCACAGGCGTAACTCACTGCCGCCGCCAGCTCCGCTAAGCTGCTGATTTAAAATAGTAATTGCATTTTTCATAAGCGCCACAGGGCAGATTAGATCCATTATTAGCTTGCCGCCGGCGTGGTCCTTCAAGACGGCGAAGGCGATTGGCTTAACCCTGGCATTTTCTCTTAGAAATACGCAGCGATACTGATTCGCCTTCGAGAAGGGATGGCTAATATAACGATGCGCGATGTAGTCGGCATCACGAACTCCGACAATACCTTTCTCGTAGTCAACCTTCATCGATTCCCAGAGCTGGTCCAGGTCACTTCGAGAGCCAAGGTCCTGTGGGTTATATTCCACCAGACAATAGCGTGTCTGCTCTGTAGATGTATCTGCTTTGCCGTAGACAATCTCCACGAAGTCATCGGTTTTTTCATATAGGCCGAGGCGCTTGGATATATTCATTGTCTTCTGATTCGGAAACCCAAACCCCAATAGGTGGCTCACGGTATTACCAATTTCTCGTTCCAGAAAAGTAGCAGCTACTTCAAAAAAAAGACTGCCCTTGCCGTATTGTTTTCGAATACTGGGATGCACCATCACATCGCAGGGCTGAATCGCCATAGATTCTTCACCGAAGTAAATGATCTTGCGGGGTGCTCCGCCATAGTGAGCAACGATGTGGCTCTGCTTACCTAATCTCGCCACAACGCATTTTCCATCTCCCTGGCCATATTTCCAATTCCAGAGGTCCTCATCGAAACCGACCTTAAAACTTTCTTCGAAAAGCTCTGCAACCTCTCGCGGCTCAAACGATTGAATATCCCCGAACTCCACATTAGCCCATTCGTTCGCACTGCTCAAATCGCGCTGCAATGAAAGCAGTCGAAAGCCTCGCCTGCCTGACGCATACTCTTCCTGCATCTTTCGAAATTCTAATTCCATGTCAGCCAGATCGACTTGAGCGCAGACACCTTCTTCCACGAGTTTCTGCCCATGGCTGTCAATAAGTGGCCGAACTTGCTCAAGCGTTTTCATCGCACTTGAAGAAAGATCCAAAGTCTCAAGTGGTACAAAACCCAACCGCCTGGAAAGTTGGTCGAAGGAAGTGAAATTTGGAAGTGCTGAATATTCGATCTGCGAATCATCGTGGAGAAATTCGCCGAATAGAATGAGACGACCGGACTCTCCCAGCACATCACGGCTCTTACTTAGGATCGCCATCTGATCCAGATAGCGAATTGACCCCTCATGAACCAGCACATCAGTCGATGCCGCAGGCGCGTATGCTACAAAATCCTCACCCACGTGGCGAAAACTTGTTGGCACATCGCCACCCGTAACTAGCAGTTTTGCAGACCCGATCCAGAGTATCGAACGGCCTGCCTCGGCCAATTCTCTGGCCAGGGGAAGCAAAGTATCACCGACGACGAGGATGTCGGCGCCGGAATCAGTCATCCCCAGCAGTTCGACTAGCCTCGCTGCAAATCGATGCTGGGCATCGAGCAGCCCTGCAGAAGGCTCAAGGTTCGTAGCTTTTGAGTCTGCGAAAAGGCCGAAGTGCTGCAAGTAAAGCTCACCAAACTCAAGTTCAAGAACCCTGCTTAGCAAATTCAGAGTGGTTAGTTTGGAGCTAGCTGTCATAACGGAGTCGCGGGATAGAGTCTTCTGGTTTTTCTGGATAATTTTCTCTTGGCGATGCAATATAACCCGCCCATGCGCCATTGCATAGCCCAGTTCTGTGCACCCGAATACCTGCGGCATATTGTCCCAATTACTCTAGCTGGCTTGGTTCAGCCTGCCATTGGGGTAGAATAGCGAAATGATGGCACAATCTAAATTTTCCGAGTTCCTGAGCTACTTCATCCTAATCTCCTCCGATGGAGTGAGCCTGGGCCGGCAGGGTTTACAGCGACTCTTGTTGCTGCGCACATTCGTTACTGCATCCAGCGTGATTGCAGTGCTAGCGCTCCATGTTTTATCCGAGATAGAGATTCCGGTTATATTCATTGTCTATCTACTTAGCGGAATCGTAATTTCCGTGCTGTTTGGGTACTGGCGCCTCGCAACCTCGAAATTTGTTAGCAACTTCGAACTGTTCTGCCACATCCTAGTTGACGTGTTCTTCTTAATAGCTCTGTTACTCAACACTGGCGGGGCAAGCAATCCCCTCATCTCCTACTTGCTTGTCTTACTTGCACTGACAGCAACCTTGTTACCGCAATCCTATGTGAATGTATTTTCGGTAGGCGGCATTCTGATCTACACCTCGTTTCTGCTTCTGGATCTATCCTCAGATAACAAGATGGCGATGTCTCCAGAGAATGAAGTCATGACATTCCAGCTTCACCTCGTGGGCATGTGGGTGATATTCCTAGTGAGCGCAATTCTCATCTCTGTACTGATCACGCGCATGGCAAAGGCGATCAAAGTTCGCGAACTAAATCTCGCCGAGGCGCGCGAGAATGAGCTGCGTAATGAGCAACTGGTCGCCATCGGAACACTCGCCGCTGGCACAGCACATGCCCTGGGTACTCCACTTTCCACAATGGCTGTATTACTCACCGAGTTAGATAATCTGGATGCCGAATCACTCAGAGCAAGCGATATCAAAAGCGACATATCACTACTCAGACAACAAGTGACTCGCTGTAAGAATTCACTCACTCAACTTATTCGTTATTACAACAAGGACAATCCCGAGGAAGTAGAAGAGATCCCTCTAAAGGCCTTCGTTGAAGACATTCAGGATTATATCGTGAATATTCATCCTGCCAGCGCTATCGATTTCGACTTCGATAGCAACACTGACGAAGTTGTAACTTCGAACCTAAGTGTTAAGCATGCCGTGATTAACATCATCGAAAATGCCATCAAGGCAGCCCATAGCAATGTGAATGTCAGCTTTCATGTTACAACTGACACTCCTGCACTTTTCGAAATCTCCATCAAAGATGATGGACCTGGAATTCCCAGCGAAGTAATGGAAAAACTAGGCGATCCGTTCATTTCAAGCCGCAAGGAGAGTATGGGCCTCGGAATATTTCTCGCGAACGCGGCTATAGAACGCCTGAACGGCTCTATCGAAATGGTAAACATGAAGGAAGGTGGAGCACTCGGCATCATCCGCCTTCCCCAGACCACGCAATAGATGCAGATTAAAGCCACGACGCTAGCAATGAAGAGCATTAACAATGGATAGGAAACACATACTGCTGGTAGAGGATGACGAGGTTTTTTCCCGAGTAATGAGCCGGGCCCTTTTACATCGCGGCTATGAAATCTCTCACGCAGCCAACGAAGAAGATGCCTCGCAGCTCATCGAGAGTTCGCATGTTAACTATGCCATTCTGGATCTGAACCTGGGCGGCCACACCTCGCTGGGCTTGATCGCTCCACTAAAACGAAGCAATCCAGATAGTCGCATTCTTATACTCACCGGTTACGCGAGTATCACCACTGCCGTTGAGGCAATTAAACTGGGCGCAGACAACTATCTAGCGAAACCTGCGGACGCAGATGAAATACTAAGCGCGCTGTTGAATAACGAACAATCAAGCACCCCTGTCGATTCTGAAGCCGCCCATCTCGAACCCATGTCTGTTCGCCGTCTAGAATGGGAACATATACAGAAAGTTCTCAATGAGAATGACGGCAATATTTCCGAAACCGCGAGACAACTAAAAATGCACCGCCGCACTCTGCAGAGGAAGTTGCAGAAAAGACCCGTTGCAAAATAGCGCCAGTTTTCAGGGAGAGACACTTAACTGGTTACCGACGACCTAGAGGAGTCATAGTCAGATGTCTCCCCCCATCTACAATTAGCGTTTCACCGGTCACAACCTGTGGCCCGCTAATAAAATGCAAGATAGCATCCGCTACGGTATCCGGTGTTGCTGTAACACCTAATGGAGAATTTCTACGATGAAAGTCCATCAGCTCCTCGTACTTCTCATCGCCAAGTCCCTCGCGAAGCCAATCGCCCTCGATAAAACCCGGACACACCGCATTGATTCTTAATTTTGGCCCCAGCGCTCTCGCCAGAGACAGAGTCATAGTCACCAGGGCACCCTTCGATGCGGCATAGGCCACCGAGCTTCCGATCCCGGTAACTGCAGCCGTGGAAGCGACATTTACCACGGCACCGCCACCCTCTTGAGACTTCATCTGCTCGCTTACGGCACGAATCATCTGGTAGCTGCCTATGACATTCACCGCGTAAATACGCTGAAAATCATCGCTGCTCAGTCCATCGAGGTTGGAGTGATCGACAAATTTGGTGGTACCTGCGTTGTTGACGAGAATATCGACTCGCCCCCACTTCTCGATAGCCTCTGTAGCCATCGCGACACAGTTCGCGTCCTCGGCAACACTGCCGCCAAAAACCAGGCACTCTACCCCCATAGCCCGACACTCTTCTGCTACAGCCTCGGCTCCGGCTGAATTAGAATTGTAATTGATGAGCACATGGCAGCCCTCGCCAGCTAGCAGTTTTGCAGTTGCGGCGCCGACTCCACTACTTGAACCGGTGATAATCGCAACTGAGTTCTTCAAATCTTTCACAGGTATTGATCCTCGTTAAATTAAAATCCTTAGCTAGGGTGAAATTAGCACAGTTTCGCGGCGATTCCAGCCAAATCTTATAGCCGGGAAAATGCGCTAAAGGCACAAATTTAAAGGACAAATGCATTGCATTTGACTTTTGAATAGTTACAATACGTAACACTTTTTCGCCATGACCGCCAGGCAATTAGCTACCACACAAAATTCAGCTAATTTGAGCGTTTTAACAACAAGGATGATCAAGCCAAATATCGACTTAGCAGCCATTTTCTCAGGCGCAATGACTACCTGCGCCACTACGGCAAAGCGATGGGGCACGATTCCCGATACCAAACCACAGAGTCTATAGATTAACTCATCGGAGATTGCAGTGAAGAATCAACACATCGTTTCAGCAGGCATATTGATTGCAGTAGTACTTTGGATGGTTATCCCCCAGAGTGCCGAAGAACCTGATGAGAGCAATATGCCGACTGCCAGCGCCGTTGTCGCTGTACCTGAAGGCGAATCGCTTGGCGAGAACCCAGGTAACTTCATCGTTCGCGCCGCCAGAATTAGCGAGCAGACTTATGCCGAGACGGTACGTGTGCGCGGCAGGACACAGGCTTTTCGCCATGTCGAGGTTCGCTCCGAACAGGCAGGCCGCATCGTAAGTGAGCCTGTCCCCCGTGGCGCGCGAGTGAGCAAGGGCGACCTGCTCTGTGAAATCGCTATCGATGATCGTGATTCCAATTTGCAGGAAGCCGTAAGCAGGCAAGAACAAGCAGAATTTGAATACGCAGCTTCGCGAGATCTACAGAGCAGAGGCCTGCAGTCCGACGTAATCGTTGCTCAGCTTAAGAGCGCTCTTGAATCGTCCAAGGCGGCCGTTGCGCGAGCCGAACTCGCCTTACAGCGAACCAAGATTGTCGCCCCCTTCGATGGTATCGCTGAAACTCGCAGCGTCGAGCTGGGCGATCTATTAAATGCCGGCGCGGTGTGCGCGTCGGTGCTCGACGATAGTCCTATGCTATTAGTTGGCGTCGTCCCAGAGCAAGATATAGGCAGCTTGCGCGTTGGCGCGAAAGTTAATGCCGAGCTGCTCACAGGTCAGCAGGTGACCGGCTCAGTGAGTTATTTGGCGCGGGCAGCGGACAATATCTCCAGAAGTTATCGAATAGAGGTAGAAGTCGACCCAGCTTTTACAGACATTCGCCAGGGCATTACAGCAGAAATTCTAGTAAATTCGGCCGACATTCAGGCACATCTAATTCCCTCGTCTTCGCTGACCTTAGACGATAGCGGGAGGATCGGTGTTAAGACTATCGGCGCAAATAACATGGTGGAACTTCACAACGTGACAATCGTTGGGGATAACACCAGTGCAATCAATCCAGGCGTTTGGGTCACCGGCCTGAGCGGCAACGTTAATCTTATAACTCTGGGCCAGGAAGTTGTCTTTCCCGGGCAACAAGTAGAAAGTAATTTCGACTGGTCCCGCTAGCCCTACCCCTAATTCGCAGTATTGAAGAGAGCCACCTTCATGAAAAATTATATTGATGCCGCCGTTTCAAGAGCACGAACTACCTTAAGTGTGTTCGTGGCCATAATGATAACTGGTTTCGCTTGTTATCTGGCGATTCCGGCAGAGCTAAACCCGGACGTCGAAGTGCCTATAGTTATCACCACGATAATACATCAAGGCATTTCTCCAGAGGATGCCGAACGTCTGCTGGCAAAACCTTCCGAGCTAGAGCTAAAGACAGTAGATGGCATCACATCTGTCAGCTCCTTCTCTAGCGAGAATGCGGCCACCATAATCACCGAATTCGACATCGACTTTGAATCTCAATTTGCACTTAGCGAAGTGCGCGAAGCGATCAACAGAGCTAAGGCGCGTTTTCCTGCGGACACAGAGGAACCTCTGATCCAGGAAGTGTCGGCGGCAACGTTACCGGTAGTACAGATCGCGGTAGGCGGCAATGGTGTTCCCGAGAGAGTGTTATTGCAGGTAGCAGAAGAGCTACAACGGGAGATCGAGATTCTACCTACTATCCTCGAGGCTGAGATGGTGGGTAACCGTGAGCAGCTGCTGGAGGCAGTTATTGACCCAGCCAAGCTTGAGACCTACGGAATATCCAATGCTTCGATCATACAAACCGTAACCAGCAACAACCGGTTGATCCCCGCGGGCCAGGTAGATACCGGCCAGGGTAGCTTCTCCATAAAGGTTCCCGGGCTGATCGAAAATGCCGACGACCTGTTCAATCTGCCACTCGCATCGAATGCCGATGGCGTTCTGACCGTATCAGATATTGCGGATGTAAGACGTACTTTCAAAGACGCTACGCGCTACTCCTATGCGAATGGTTCAGCCTCAATCTCATTGAACGTAATGAAGCGTAAGGGCACTAGTGTTACTGAGGCTATGGAGCAGGTTGATATCGTGGTCCAGCAGATACGCCCTAGCCTGCCACCAGCTGTCAGCCTTTCCTATATCAACAACACCGCGCCAATGGTTATCGAGCAGAACATGGGCCTGCAGGGTAATATGGCTACGGCCATGGTGCTTGTGCTAATTGTGGTAATAGCCTCAGTGGGTGTTAGATCGGGGTTGCTGGTTACTCTTGCCGTTCCCTTCTCATTCTTCTTCGCCTTCATCGTTATTCGCTTATTGGGATTCACCTATAATTTTATGGTGATGTTCGGATTGCTACTGGGCCTGGGCATGCTCATCGATGGCGCCATAGTGATGGTGGAATATGCCGATCGCAAAATGGCAGAGGGACTCAATGCGCGCGACGCCTATAGAGCCGCCGTAGATCGCATGTACTGGCCTATCCTCGCATCGACAGCAACTACTCTTGCCGCGTTCCTGCCGATCATGTTTTGGCCTGGAGTTTCGGGGCAGTTCATGAGCTACCTGCCCATCACGGTATTTGCCGTTCTAATCGGCTCGTTGTTCTATGCGCTATTGTTCGCACCAACCATAGGTGCCTTGATAGGCAAATCCAGCGCCGCCGATCAGACCTATCTACAAAATCTGGAAGGTGGCGACCCGCTTAAGACTGGCGGTATCACGGCCGTCTATGCCAAGATTTTAGGCTTTGCAGTACGCGCCCCGCTAACTGTATTCTTCACCAGCATCGCTAGCCTAATCATTATTGTCATGGCCTATGGTCAGTACGGTAAAGGCGTTGAATTCTTCACGGGCGTTGAACCAAGCCAGACCCAGATCCAAGTCTTCGCCAGAGGCAACTCTTCACCGGCCGAGCTGCGAGATGTCATGCTAGATGCCGAGGCTCGCATCCGCGAAGTCGGTCATTTCAAGGGTATTGTCACTCAGTCCGGTGCAGGTCAGCAGCTAGGAGGCGGTCAACAGGCAGCTCCAGATCTTATAGGCACAATCTTTCTCGAGATGACGGATCGCCGCGATAGAGATATCGATGGCTTTGAGGTGGAGAATCGCTACCGAGATGCAATCGCCAATTTGCCTGGTGCCAGGGCGGAAGTAGTTACTATCGAACAAGGCCCACCAGTTGGAAAAGCCGTGCAGCTGGAACTGTCCGGCGACGATCTAGAAGTACTCTTCGCTGAGGCTGCCCGCATTCGCAATCATATGGAAAACGAGATGACAGGGCTGATCGATGTCGACGATACGGCGCCAGTACCTGGCATAGAATGGGAAATCGTCGTTGATCGCGCCAGAGCCGCGATGTTCGGCGCCAACATGACAGAGATCGGTACCGCTATACAGCTAATGACCAACGGCGTGTTCATGGGTGACTACCGCCCAACGGACAGTGAAGAAGAAGTTGATATTCGAGTGCGCTACCCTGCAGAGTATCGTGGCCTAGAACAGATGGACACAATTCGCATTAACACGGCGAGTGGTGATCTGGTTCCGATAAGCAGTTTCGTCACCAAAGTCGCGAAGCCCGCAGTGAGCTCGATTCAGCGTGTTGATGGAGAGAGGGTTGTCTATATTCGAGCGAACCCGATGCCAGGCGTGGTTGCAGACAACAAGGTGCAGGAATTAGAGCAGTACATGGAAGAGACACCAACCGCTCCAGGGGTAACCTATCTGTTTAGAGGCGCGAATGAAGAGCAGGAAGACTCGGCTGCGTTCCTGTCTTCAGCCTTCTCCCTCGCTTTGGCATTGATGGCGATATTGCTGGTTACTCAGTTCAATAGTTACTATCAGGCTCTACTAATACTGTCCTCTGTATTGCTATCTACAGCAGGCGTATTGCTGGGGCTACTCATCACAGGTCAGACATTCAGCATAATTTTGACCGGCATTGGCATCGTCGCCCTGGCCGGAATTATTGTGAACAACAATATCGTTCTGATCGACACCTTTAATCACTTGAGGGAACAACACAAGGACTGGTCGCTCAGCGATATTATCGTTCACACCGGCGTACAAAGGCTACGTCCGGTTTTCCTTACAACCTTTACCACGGGCTTTGGCTTGCTCCCATTAGCCATGCATGTGTCAGTTGACTTAATCGGCGCCGAGATCGAAGTTGGTGGCCCGATAACATCACAGTGGGTAAGTCTGGCGTCGGCAATTGTATTCGGTCTGTCTTTCGGCACGATTCTGACACTGGTGGTAACTCCGGCCATGCTCGCTCTACCAGACCGTCTTCGGTCATTATTGGGCAAACTGCCAGGACTACGAAAGCCCGAGCCTAGCCTGAGTCACTAGACTAAGCAGGGTTCTCACCTCTGCGTAGCGGCCGATTCTGTCTAGGGTTTTGGCCGCCAAATTCACTGTACGCCGATTTGAGTTCGTGTGAGAATACAGCCTTGTTCTTAACAGAAACGGTTCATTGATGGGGCTTTTAGTCACATTCTTCGCTGCCAGCATCTTCTTCTCTTTCCTCTGTTCGATCTTAGAAGCAGTATTGCTTAGCATCACCCCTGCCTATGTCGCAGCGCAGGACAGAGACGGCACAGCCATATCCAAAAAACTCTCCCGTTTCAAAGAAGATATAGACCGCCCACTTGCCGCTATTCTCACCCTGAACACTATCGCTCATACAGCTGGGGCCATCGGCGTGGGCGCTCAAGCGGCTATTATCTTCGGTGCAACCAAGATCGAAATTCTTGGATTAACAATTATCAGTTGGGAGGGTTTTATCGCAGGAGCGATGACTCTGGCAATTTTAATATTCTCAGAAGTAATTCCGAAGACCCTTGGCGCGAACAACTGGCAGGCATTAGCCCCCCTATCCGTCAGGATTATTAATCTACTTATGCTGGTGCTTGCACCAATGATCTGGTTAAGCCAACTCATTACAAAGAATCTAAAGAAAGACAAAGATAAGCCCGTTCTGAGCAGGAGTGACTTCTTGCTAATGACCGAACTCGGCAAAGAAATTGGTATCCTGAAGGAGAGCGAACAGAAGGTAATCAAGAACCTGCTGCGCTTTAGCCGGATATTAGTCAAAGATGTGATGACCCCGCGTATCGTAGTTGTTACCGAGAATGGCACTACCACCATTCAGGAATTTCATGAGCGTAACGCGGAACTACCTGTCTCACGAATTCCCATCTATCAGGATAGCAAAGATAAAGTTACCGGTTATATTCTTAAAGACGAATTACTGCTTAGTCTTGTAGAGGGCAAAGGAGATCAGGAGCTGAATTCCTTGCGCCGCGACATAATCATTACCCATAGTGCCAGCCCGATTCCAGACCTGCTCGACAAATTTATTCTGGAGAATGAACACATCGCGCTAGTCGTCGATGAATATGGCGGCACAGAGGGTATTGTAACCATGGAAGATATCATAGAAACCCTGTTAGGCATCGAGATAGTCGATGAGATGGACAACGCCGAGGATATGCGTGCTCTCGCAAGAAAAAACTGGGAAGTCCGGGCTCACAAGATGGGTCTGCTACCCGCGGATAAAGAAAAAAAAGCGAAGCCTTAGTCTACACAGGGCAACGCAGACCTAGTACCAGCATCAAATCACCTTAGCCACTGAGTTGCTGAATTACCAGTGACACATTTTGCTACCAAGCGCTCGCTCGGTTTTCCCTAGCGAACTCTACTAGTAGTTCAAAGAAAAACTGATCGAACGTTCAGTAACGGGCTAATGCGCTAGGCATTGTGACAAATTGTAACCCCTTAGTTACTCGCGAAGGGTCTGTGATAACATTTTCTTCCACTTTACAATTTAGTGATACAAGGGATATACCGCCGAGTCTGTAAAGAGTTATAGCTTGGAGCTTGGGAGTTTTTCTTTGTTCCCCCCCTTTTCTTATAGCATTGAGTAGCTTTCAAGTTTCCACTTTAGCGCCTTCGCTTTTCCCTGTTACAAAACTTGTTCTCTTTTCGAGTTCAACGCACAACTCCCAACATCAATACTTCTCACTCGAATAGTCGAAGGCAGTCGATCTATCAATCTGCTTTGGGTGAAATTTTTACGAAAAACGTAAGGAAGTGATGTTGCTAATCTACGCTGACGAACACTCTACCCTTGCTCTCACTGTAGCTGGGTCTACGAGGTTTTGAATCTCCCGACTGCCGCGGGTGCCGACGTCGCATTTCTAGATTGAGATCGGATGCGAGGAAAAGCTCCCTCTCACAGATTTTTATGTTCTCTGCCAGCATCATAAAACGAGGATCTCCAAGTGACAGCGTATTTTGTGACACCCGCATCCTGAGCTTGAACAGCCTGTTGGCTTTCCGTAGATGCTGGATCTGATTCCCATCGAGGTTCACATTAAAGGCGGTGATGTGCCAATTACTTATCTTCTTAAGACCCTGTTCGAGACGGAGGTCGTCGATGTCATAGAGCCGCAGGTAAAGATGCTCCTGGTAGGCATAATGCTTATTCACTTTCTCCCAATTCTTCAGAGCAACTTCGGAAGAAATAATACTCTCGATGATAGAAATCTGAGAATCGTGATAAAGCCCTCTACTAACCCTGGCCACATGCAAAGCCTGCTTAAAGAAGGATAGGGCTTGCTGATACTCGCCAGCCGATTGGCTCTGTCTACCGAGGTCTTGAAGCGGCTCTATCTGGCGTTGATCGTATGCTCCAAAGTCCGTATCGAGTACCGTGATTACCCTTGAAATGGGACCCACAGACGGCACCAAATCGTCAGTCATATTAACTGATAGCCCCTGAGCGAATGTGTTACTGGAAAAAAGTGCGATACTTAGCGATGCGATAAGCGTCGCTAGCAGTTGTGGAATGAAAGAATAGTCTGTTGGATTCAGTTGCTCTATTTTCATCATGACTCTGCGCCATTTGTGAAAATACTATGGCGCAAAAAAATGCAATGTTCAATCAGATTCGGTACTTATTTCACGGAAGCACAAAAACTCTTTGACAAGAATAAATATTAATTTCTTTAATAACAGAGGGTTAGTAAAGGTTTAAAATGTCGAGCGGGTTTGCGATTAACGGTAGGTACGATTGGCAATCAGTGATTCTGCAAGAATTAGAAGCATGACCAGACATAAAATCCACCACCAAACTCGCTGCGGCCGCTCCAATTCTTCTATAAGCTGTGCCGTTCTTACCTCTCTAGATTGATTCGGCTCGGTATCGGGGTTGATGATCTGGTCATACAAGTTCGCGACCGGAGTACGACTGAAATTCGATTCCTCGGGTATGCCATTCACTGCGAAGCTGACCAAATTACCATCAATTCTCGCGTTAATCATACCTGGAGTAGTCGCCGTGGTTACAAAATTATTGTTGCCAAATTGAATAGCGCTTCCGGCAGCGTCCGTAGCCTCGATAGATTGAGCCACTCCCAAGGGGTCTAGATCTAGGCTATCCCCAACCTCGTAGGCTCGCTGCTTTGGACTCTGCTGCACCAAGTGTCTGAGCGTTTCATGCACGAAGGGCAGGAAAAGTCCCTGTAGCGCCAGGTTATTCCACTCCAGGTCCAGTGATGAGGCAAACAGGATGACCTTACCCTGGCCCACACTACGCTCTAGAAGAGCGGGTTCGGTATTATCGAATTGCATCAGCACATCAGCATCTTCATCGGCTAACAACGACCAGTGATTCTGAAACCGGGCTGACCAGTCACTGCCAAGAGGGCTCAGTATTGGATGACGACGATCAAAATCCGCTATAACCAGATAATCATCAAGCCCAAGCTGTCCTCTGCTTTGAATGATAGCAGGCGCTATCTCGGCAAATTGTCGATTGAAAACCTCAGGCGTCACTCTGTCTGCAGGCGCCAATAGCAGACTGCCACCGTCTCGAACATAGTTAGTGAGCGCTGCCGCCTGGCCGCCGCTAAGATCACCAACATTCAGTAATACCGCGACATCGTTCTGTCGCAAACTGGCCAAGCTAAGCTCGCCAGGCTCAATTGTCTGCAATACAAAAGGTGACTGCGCCGCACTGCTCACGGCGAGACCAAACCAGTGCCCTTCATCATCAAACCAATCGTCTGATGCCTCACCGTTGACTAACAACACGCGAATCTTCGGCAGGACATCTACAGTGAAGAAATAGGAATTATCGACAGCAAAATCATCGCCACTTACCCGCACCTCACCCGTGTGGGTTCCCTGTGCGTCAAAGCTGGTAGAAAAAGTGACTACTTGCTCGGAGCGATCTGCCAAATCGACAGGCACCCGCTCGATAAAGTCTCCATCCACATAAAGGCTAACATCGCCCTGCTCTAAGTACAGAGTACCGGTAGAGCGTACTCGAGCTAAAATCTGCTGCTCGGCCGCATCTTCGAGGAGTTGTTCGGGGGACCTAACATCGGTAAGCACGAGGTTGCTACTCTCCTGCGCCGCTACATCTATGGTATTAAAAGCAGTTCCTGGAGAAAGCTTCCAGCCCTCCTCAGAATCATTCATAGCAATATCCTGAAAGTCACTAATCAGATAGACCGCCCGGTTCTCAAAGCGCGAGGTCTCAAGCAATTGGTCGGCCAGACGTAGATTAGGCATATAACGCGTAGTGCCATAGCCTGGCTCGTCGATGCTATTGATCAGTGATCTGACGCTATCGATATCGGTACTCAACTCACGCACCACATCGGCAGAGTTCGAGAAGGCTATCAAGGCTACTTCGTCACCGGAGGTCATCCCAGCAAGCAGATCGATAGCCTCCTGTTTTGCCTGATCAAAATTGTCCTCATAGCGCATGCTCATCGAGAGATCGAGCATGATCACAGCAGACATGGGATCTGCATCAAGCAGTCGCGCCACCGTCTGATCAAACAGCGGCCTCGCAAAGGCGAATACCAACAAGGCGATAACCGCCGATCTGAGCGCTAACAACAACCACTGTTGGATATGTTGAAACAGAATCAATTTCTTGGAGGTTTTCTTCAGGAAACGAATTGTACTAAACATCACCTTGGGCGGTTTTTCCTTGCGAATAAGGTGAATCGCTATTGGAATCAGCGCCGCCAACAGACCAAGTAAAAATAGAGGAGTCAGAAATACCATTTAGAAGCTCTTCGCTCGTTTACTCATATAGGCTGACAGGGCCGCATCTAGGGGCTCTGACGTGTTCATGAGACAATAGTCAACACCACTGCGCTGACATTGCTTCTTACAGAAGGCAAGAAACTCATTGAGGTTCTCAAGATAGGCTTTGCGGATCGCTGCCGGTGTAGTGATGAAGCTCTCATCGCTCTCCATATCCACAAACTCTGATGCCTCGTTGAAAGTAAAATTCAGCTCAGCATCGTCCATCACATGAAATACTATGACGTCGTTACCCATTCCTCGCAGATTCTGTAAGGTTTTTATCAGTCGGTCCTCGTCATCAAGCATATCCGTAATCAAAATGACTATACTTTTTTTATTTAGCGAAGCTGCCAAATCGATCAGGGGCTTCACTGAGTCGGTTTTCTTTCCCGGCTTAATCTGAGCGAGGGTTCGCAATATATGCATCAGATGTGGCTGCCTACATTTCGCTGGAATATAGTTGTTAACCTTGTCATCGAAAGTAATCAAACCGACGGCGTCGCGTTGCCTATTGATAAAATAGGATAAGGCTGAGGCCAGTGTAATGCCATAGTCCAGCTTGCTCGTTTCCCCTGAGGAGTAAGACATGGAAGCACTGGTATCCAGTACGACCATACAGCGAACATTCGTTTCGTCCTCATACTGCTTGATATAAAACTTTTCGCTTCGTGCATATAGCTTCCAGTCTATATGCCGCATGTCGTCGCCACGGTAGTAGTGACGGTAGTCATTAAATTCCGGGCTAAAGCCTCGATTTGGACTTCTGTGCAGGCCTGAGAGGAAGCCTTCTACGACCACTCTAGCTCTAAGCTCGAGATTATCGAGCCCGGCGAGGACTGAAGGATCTAGAAAATTTAGCGAGTCAGACATTACAGTTCCGTTTTTCGATGATCAATCAAGGCTATTATAGATTCGAAGTCGGCTCGGGCACTTCATCTAGCAGGCGCTTGACCACATCGTCGGTTGTAATTCGTTCTGCCTCGGCATGAAAATTCAGTAAGACCCTATGGCGCAATACAGAAGGGGCGAGTGCTCGCACATCACCGTAGGACACATTGTAGCGACCGAGTAATAGAGCCCGCACCTTGCCCGCAAGAATGAGGTTCTGCGAGGCACGAATACCTGCCCCCCAACTCACCCAGTCTTTTATGAACTGTGGAGCGTTCTCGGACTGCGGCCGCGTCGCATGCACGAGCCGGACAGCGTATTGAATAACGGCCTCAGCGGCTGGAACCTGTCGCGCTATACGCTGAAATTCGAGGATATCCTCCCCACTCAGCGGGTGAGACAGAGCCGTAGTATTCGTCTGCGTGGTGCTACTCACCACTTTCACCTCGTCTTCTTCCGTAAGATATCCAAGTTCTATCTTAAACATGAAGCGATCGAGTTGTGCCTCGGGCAGAGGATAGGTTCCCTCTAGCTCTATCGGATTCTGTGTGGCTAATACGAAAAATGGAGCCGACATAGGATGAGTGACCCCGGCAGCCGTGACCTGTCGCTCTTCCATCGCCTCCAACAGCGAGGACTGGGTCTTCGGTGGCGTTCTGTTTATCTCATCCGCTAGTAGGATGTTGGTAAAGATTGGACCTTTGACGAACTTAAGAACACGGTTGCCGTCCTTCTCCTCAACGATCTCCGCACCCACCACGTCAGCCGGCATCAGGTCCGGCGTGAACTGTATTCTACTGAAATCGACCTGAAGAATATCGGCTACAGTCTTGATCAGAAGCGTCTTTGCCAGACCGGGAACACCAGTGATCAAACAGTGACCTCCAGCGAACAAGGCAATTAACAATTCATCGATAACATCTACCTGACCGATAATGACCTTCTGAATCTCGGCGACGATCTGATCGCGACCATCCTGCATCTTCTTAACCAGGGACAGGTCATCTGCAGTGTCGATTGGAGCGGCGTCGATGGAGTCTATTGCTGTTTCTTCAATGTCTGTCATGTCTAAGTCCTGTCTTTCGATTATTCAATTGTTCTATTTATATTTATATTTCTGTTTCTGTTTTTGTTTTTGTTTTTGTTTCTAGATAACTTTATAAGCACTTTTATGCCGCGACCGTTGCGTCAAATCAATACCCTGTAAACGACTAGTGGCTAAACGCGTAAATTAGAAAGTTGATACCTATCTTGTAAGCATCGTTCGTAGACTTCGTCGGGTAGCCTTTATAGAAGGTATGCTCCCAACCGTCACCAAGATCGGTATTATAGTTTGCCACCATCATGACACGACCATCATCGTCCAGGACCGCATAGACTTCCGGGGGGTAGCTGGGATCATCGAGCTTCATAAAACCACCGAAATCCCAGGTCACCATACGCCCGGGAACTTGAGCCACTTCGTCTATATCGAAAAACACATGAAATATCTCATGTGTATTATTCAGTTTAACAATCTCGCGCTCGGGAAATATCTTGCCCATCTCCATAAACATATCATCGAGATGGGGCTGACCCCAGAAGTCGTCAACCATCACGAAGCCACCACGAAACATGAATTCGCGCAATGCCTCGATCTCCGCTGGCGCAAAATTAGGACCACTATAGGACGAACCTATGGGCACTCTCTTCCAATTCATGTAGAGAAATATATTCTCAAACAACTCAGGATCGGTAAGCTCAATAAACTTGTGATTAGCTGGATTCGTATCGACATTGGTATAGCGCTGTACGCCGCGCAAAAAATTCTCATCGGAATCGGGATAGTCTGTATCCCACCATCCACCGCGACGACGCATGCCGTAACCACCTCTGGCTCCGCCCGCGTGATTTGTGTACTGGCCGCGTATCCACTGAAAGTCGGTTATCTCTTCGCCATAGATAGCAGGATCCTCATCATTGCCAAAATCGAATACCTGAGCAACTGCAGCCGACTGAGCAAGCAGTAGAACGCCAGATAAAAGCAATAAGAGTGACTTAAGATTTCTCAATTTAATCTGAGTCCCCGTCTATAGATTGCAGCAGTATTCTCTGCGCTCGCTGATAGCTAGGCGCAGTTTCCAATGCCCGTAGAACGTTTTCTTTCGCCTCCAGGGTCTGTCCGTTCCGCAGATATGCCTCAGCAAGGTTTGTCTGTGCCTCTGCCGGATCGTTAATTTCAAGTTTAAGAAGCACCTCATACTCGGTAACAGCCAACTGACTATCGCCAATGGTCTCGGCGTAGCTGGCCTTCAACTGATGCACATCAGCGCGATAGGGATCCACTTGAATTGCACGATCGATATAGTATTCGGCACGCTCGAAATCTCCCCCTTCCAAAGCCGATTCAGCTAAGAGAACAGCGGAACCGTAATCGTGTTGCAGATTTTCCAGCAATATTTCCAATTGCCCCAGCTGCGCCTCGCGGTTGCCTTCCTGCTCGTAGATCTGAGACAACACCAGAGGAGGACTGGGATAGCCGGTATAGGATGGAAGCAATTCATAGGCCTGATTCAAATACTGTTTCGCCTCGAAGAAATTTTCTTCTTTGAACAGAACAATGCCCAACTGTAGGTAAGCTTGAAAATCTCTGTCGTTCTCTTCGATACGAGCACGCATATGTTGCTTGAGTGACGCGTTGTTATAGAGTTCTGCCAGAATCGCACTGGAATTTTCACGCACCCCATGGCCATGGCCATCGCCTTCATCTGGCACGTCTTCTGTGTGCACATAGACATTGATCTCAGCGACACGGCGATCAATCCAATTTCTAAAACCATCGTCGAACTGATCAAGGCTTAAATCGAATACCACGTCGAAACGTTCGTCGTCTTCTTTAATCAACCCGTATTGATCGACTAGTTCGACCAACTTTGCGAAACCGTATTCGTCGGCGATATAGTCAACCACCAGGTAGGCCTGAAAATAGGCAAAACCCAGATCGGCATTGTTGCGGGCGCCGGAGAATCCAGAATTAAGATCAGCTACATGAAGTAATTTATCTTGCTCTGCGGCACGAACCAGGTCCAGCCCCTGACTTCGGCCCCAGTAAGGTCTGCCCTCACGCTCTTCATAGACAGAGATACCTTCGGAGAGCCAACGCGGCATGCGATTACCTGTCATCTGAAGAGTAATTACATGCATGAACTCATGCCAGACGATCTCCTGCCAATTCGCTGATAGGGTGTCGGGCGATATCAGTGTAATCACCTTGCCGAAACAGATTCCGACCAGGGGCCCAATATCCGGCAGTCCCACAGAGCGCACGGCAAAGTCTTCCGATTTTTCGAATACTTCAATAAGGATAGGCCCTTCGGGCTCGAAGCCATATTTAGCCGTTAAGGTGTCCCAGCCTTCCTCTAACAGTGGTTCTAGATAGGGCCAGAGAATGTCTGCATCGTTCTGGCTCATGTGAACCTTGAAGTGCGCACTCTCCTGCGTCGTATAGGTTTCCAGAGTATCGAAAACTTTCAACATATTAGAAGTCATAACATTGAAAGGATCATTCTCGTAACCGATCTCGAGATTGGCTTTACCCTCTTCCTCTTCACCCAGACGAATCAGATTACTTCCAAGTAGAGTGTATCCCTGCCAGTACTGGGAATCGGCTGCGATAGCCGCCCGCGCAAATTCAACAGCCTCGTCGAACAGGTAGTTGTTGCCGAAGGTATCTGCGACGTTACCCAGAAATATAGGATTGTTAGGACTAAAAGCCTCTACTTGCGCAAGATAGTCCGCATACTCATCGCTGCGCTCTTCCAGCGCCGCCTTCGATGCCAGCACGCTCAGCGTCTTCAATGACTCCGGATTAAGCGCAAGCACACGCTCGAAATAGTCCATCGCTTCATCTTCTCTTCCGTTGAGCATCAATAACTGGCCATAGGTCTCCATGGCTGGAATAGAATTTGGGTTTATCGCTAGAGCACGCTGCAGCGCTCGTTCGTCACCAACAACGTTGGCAATGCCAACAAGAGCTGGTACATAACGGCCATTTACATCCAGGGCCTCCTGATAAGAGCGTTCGGCATCGGAGGCATTGTATTTTTCGAGGAAGAGGTCGCCCCATAGCGTGTGTGCTTCCAGGTTGTTCGGATTTGCTCGTGTAGCTTCGCTAAACAAACTGTTCGCATCATGGAAATTCCCCATCAGCCAACTTGCCAGCGCCACCATGGCAACGTCTTCCGAGGCGAACACCAATCCATTGTTATAACGTTGCACCGCCTGATCCAATATAGACACCGCAAGTTGCTTCTGGCCTACGAAGTCGAGCAGACTGCCGTATTGCACCAGTGTACGTACAGGTGGATCCGCCAGACCTAGCACTACTGCCTCTAGTATCCGCAGTGCCTCTTGCGACTCACCTACCGCCCGCTTGATTTCGGCAAGCTGTGTGCCGAGCAATGGAAAACGTGCATAGTCGTTATCGTCTATAGCAGCCTCTACAACGCTCATGGCCTCCTGATAGTTACCCATCATCGCGAAGGCTTTACTTGCTCCCACTAGCCCCTCATTGCGATCCAGACCATCCGCCATCTGAAAGATGTCTGTAGCCGCCGCATAGGACCCTGTTATTAATAATTGTTCGCCGCGAAACAACGGAGACTCGCCTGTATTCGTCTGCGGTGAATCCTGTGCCGATACATCGAAACCCAAACCCGCCAGCAAGAAAACGGCGGCTATACAATATTTCTTCGCCATATGCTTATCGCTCACTCTGTTCAACCGGATTAACCTGTTCATTGAATTGTCCTGTGGCTCTAGCCAGATCTACAAGCAAGACTTCCAGCTGCTGCCAATAATCATCTTCCAAGAACTCCGCCTTACGCCCTCTCAAGATAAAAACCGAACGCTCTAAATCTTGCATGCGGCTCTTAAGACGAATCGCTTCGGCTGATAAACCAACCGTGTCATCTACCAAGTTATCTATATAGGCTATCTCAGCCAGCCTGCCATCGATTTCTGCCGTGGTCGGATTCAGGCTGAACAGCGCATCACCATTGTCGTCCAGGCCCGCATGTTCCGACGCCAATCTGCCCTGTTCCTCATAGAATTCTTCGACATTACTCTTCGCATAGTTAAACGCCTCCAATATCGACACGCGATTATTCTTATCTCTGTCTCCGTTGCGGCTATCCAGGGCTTCGATGAAATAATTCGAGAACACAGGATCAAATTTTTCCGAGGAGGAACGAGTAGAAGAAACAACCACACGACCCTCACCGGATAAGGAGGCGGAGAATCCGTAACTCGCCGAGGTCGTGTTGACTATAATCATGTCCTGCTGATCGAATATATCCAACATCGCAGCAAATTGGATGCCGGTAATATCCGGCCCGACTATATTGAACTTCGATTCCTCATCCGAGCCACTACCGTGACCGATCAGGTAGATTGTAATTTGATCGCCCGTCTTCACTATCGATTGCAGCCGCGCCAGCTCTGCCTCGATTCCCTGCAAATCACAGGCAGCATCTATGCGTTCGGTACCTGAGCCCTCAACTTCGCCGCGGTCATACAGCAACGAAATCGTGTCGGAGCTATACCCATAGTCTCTGGCCAAGATGTCGTGCAGCGAGAAAGCCCACTGACGGAACTGTGACTTGTTTTCTTCACCCACCGTGGGACCCGCCAGAATCACTGCGTACTTCGTAGACTCCGGCCGGTCCAGGAAGAAATTATTCGCACTGACGTCGGCATCAGCCTGAGCCATGGCGGCGCTGCAGAGAAGCGACCCCAATCCTGCAGCGACGGTTTTAAGTAAGAGATTCATATTCTTCATGAGTAGGTAACCGCTATGACAGCCCTTTCATTCGTCTGCTTATCCAATCCACGCAAAGTAACAGGACGAGCAAGGCCAGTAACCAAGGTCGATCCCACAGATCTATTTGTAATTCTCGTGAATAGGCGTTCGGTGTGAATTCGATTGCGTTCGCCAATGCATCGGCATCTGCCACGTTAAAATAGCTACCGCCACTGAGCTGCGCAATGCGTGCCAGCAAGCCGCTATCGAGCTCGGCATTGGTATATTCGCGCAGCGAAGGTGTGACCACGAAGGCCGCGCGTTTCTCCGCACTAGAATCATTGGCTTCTCCTGCAGCGCTGGCCACATCCACCAGCAAGCTATACACACCTTCTTCATCTGCAATAAAGCTTGCTCTATAGACACCATCTTCTTCTATATCCCATTCCATTGGCGCGTCGATAAATTCTTCCAGAGGGTTCGATGTCTGCATCCACAGCGTCGCATCGTTGTCTGCCTCATATTGATTGTTGAGCACGGTGGCCCTAACGTTAACCTCATCACCCACGTTGTAGAACTCCCTATCGAATTCGATCGTTATACGTTCGGGTGCCGAGACGGCCAGCCATCTCAAGAGCTGTCTCCAGAGCGTTTCATGGGACTCATCTGCGGCGGGCAACATCATCTGCCAGCGCCAGGTGCTTGCTGTGGTCAGCGACATGCTGCGGCCCGACCCGTAGCGCTGAGATGCCAACAAGGGAAGCGCCTGATTCTGATATTGCAGCAACGGATGTTCGATCAAGACCTCAGCGCCAGGTTTGATACGGCCTGTTACGTAGGTACCCTGCAACTCGGGTAGCTGCCTCCAAAGCGCCTGATTCTCTGCATCGTCCGCAGAAAGGCGTAGCAGCGGAGAGAACTCGCCATTACGAGTGAGTCGCGGATAGAACAGCTCGCCCGTTGGATGATCGCCACGTCGGATCCCACCGCGTAGATGGCTAGGTAGAAAACCCTCCTCCACAAGCGTAACAGGAAGAATATCGGCAATTGGTGTACCGATAAATTCCTCATCTACCATGCCGCTCATCAGGAAACCACCACCACGCTCGGCGACGAAATCCTCGATCATTTGCAACTGCTCGGCATTGAAAAAACCGAACTCGATATCACCCAATATGAGCGCCTCATACTCAAACAAGGCCTCTCGATCCTCGGGGAAGCCACCGCTAAGTTCTGTAGCGGATTCGATTCCCTGACGGTAGTATTTTTCAGGCCCAGTTTGCAGATAGGTTGCCAGTCGCAGCGAACTATCTCCTTCGACTGCACGCCGGATGAACTTATACTCATTACGTGGATGACCTTCCAAATAGAGTATATTCAGCGCTTCTTTCTCCGTGTTATCGACCAGAAAACTGTAGCTATTGTTCCTGTCGATGATTTCATCGCTCTGCAACTCGACATTCAAATCGTAGACGATCAATTCCGGTCGTTTAGGTGTTATCTCAAGTTCATAGCGTCTAGTGACACCTGCTGGACCAAGTATCACCACATCGGAGGCTACTCGTGTCTCGCCATCCATGATGGAAAGTTCTACTTCCTGCCCTTCATAGCCCTGATGGTTTACTGCGACCTGCACGTTGAATACAGAGCCCTCTAAGACAGTCTTTGCAGCACTGACGTCCACGATACCTATGTCCTGTGGAATTTCTTCCTGGCCGACGCCGATTGCAAAAACCGGAATCTGCTTGGCACCAAATTCCTGTGCCGTAGCTAGCGGGTCTCCATCGCTATTGTCCGCACCATCGCTCACCAGCACTACACCACCGAGGGGCAGCCCATTTAACTGATCACCGACATAGCTCAGAGCCTGATCTATAGAAGAAGCCGTGCCAGCCTCGCTCAGATCCTCCACACCAACTATTCGCTGGGTCTGATTATCAAATCGAAAGCTGCGAATCTGAAAAGATTCGGAAAGATTATCGAGCAGTCCATTCTCGTAGAGTAATTCTTCGATCGCCTCTTGCCGGGTTTGTCCGCCCGCAAGGTCGGCTATTGCCATACTCTGAGAATCATCGATCAAAACACCAAGATAGGTTTCTTGTGGCGACACCTGCAAGGTTGTAACCACAGGCCTTAGTAGACAGAAGAGAATCAGCACAAGCACACCAGAGCGTATGCCTATAAAAAATGTTTTCCATGCCGGGCTTAGTTGCCTCGTTGTCTTTCTATAGGTTAGCCATACACCAACGGTGATGAGAATGACCAATACCGCAAATAGCCAAGGACTAATACCATAGGCGAAGGTAAAACTGCCGTCTTCGAGTGCTGTTAAAAAATTAGGTTGGGAGTATTGCATTGTTACTGATCTGTATTCTCTGATTCCTGATTCTCAGACAGTACACGATAGTATTCTTCCACCAAATCTCGGTACTCATCGGGTATATCTTCATCAACGGTGGCATACAGCTTGTTGTTGATACTATCCAGCTCTGCTTGTGCGCGCAGGGCTCCTTCGAGTTCTGTGATGGGTTGGAGTAGTTGTCTAAATAGTTCTGGTTGATTGAGAAAGTCTTCTATATCTTGCTGCGTCAATTGCTGGCGAATCGATCTTGCATTGCCTATGTTATTCGGCGCGCCCTGAGCACCTACACGGCCACCGGTGCCCGGTTGCTGATCTCCATTGCCGCCGCCCTGTCCCTGCTGGCCTTGTTGACCCTGCTGCCCGCTGCCCTGTCCCTGTTGACCTTGCTGCCCCTGCTGCCCGCTTAACTGACCGCGCTGGCCTGGCTGAGTTCCTCCAGCTCGCGCCTGATCCTGCAGTTGTTGCGTAAGCTGCTGTGCCAACTGTTGGGTCTGCTCTAGTTGATCACGCATCTCGCGCAATGAAGGTGTGCCGTTTCCTGGCTCTTGCCCTGCCTCATTAAATGCCAACGCCTGCTGTTCTAGATCCTCTACCTGTTGACGCAACTGGGCCGCATCGCTGGCTGCCTGCTGCATCTGATCGGACGGGGAATCTGTGCGGGAGGGATTCAATGCCGCCAGGCTCTGCGCGAAGTCCTCTATCGAATCCTCTAACTCGCCCTCGATGTCTACGGAAAGATTTACCATACCGTTACGCAACACACGATTACTAGTCTGCATCTCTTCACGAATCGGCCGCAGCTCTCGACTGGCCGCCTGGGCTTGGGACATTAGTCGCTGATCTTCGTTATCACCGCGGGCAATGATCGCGCGCAGCATATCTTCGATTTCCTTTAGATCTCTTTGCTGTTGCTGTTGGGCTTCAATAAGCGCCGTCAGAGCGGCATCATCGCGAACCGACTGGCGCGTCTGACCCAGACCTTGTTGGCGCGTCGTTTCCTGCAGACTTTCTTGCAGATCTCTCTGCTGTTGCAAGAGTTGTTGTCCGCGCTGACCAAGATTCTGCGCTAGCTGGTTAACAGATCTTTCTGACTGTTGGCTCAGTTCGCGCTGCTGCTCGCGAAGGTTTTCGAGTGCCTTCTGTGATCTTGCTGCTGCGATCGCTGCGGTTTCGCTCTGCGATGCTTCCTGCATCTGCTGTGCGGCACGCTGCAAAGCCGTCTGTGGCTGTTGCTGTTGCTGGCCACCGCTGGCGCTGCCGGAGGAAGGCGAACTGCTGCTGGACTGAGATTGGGATTGTGACTGGGACTGGGATTGCGAGGAAGCCTGTTGGCTTTGCTGCTGCGAGCTCGAATTCTGCTGGCCACGCGATAACTGCTGTGCCAGCTGTTCTACTTCACGACTCAGCTGCTCCTGTTGACGCATCAGCCGCTCCAGTTCGCGGCGTTTCTGTTCCTCTGTCATCTGCTCTTCACGGCGCGCCAGGTTCCGCTGGGCCCGAGTTAGCCCCTCCTGTCGGCGAGCCAGTTCTTCTAGCTTATTCGCTTCTTCGGTTTGTTGCTGGGAGCCGCCACCACCGGCGCTATTGGGTGTCTCATAACGGTTCTCAAGCTGCCCCATCTCCATCTCGAATAGCTCACGCAGGTCTTCACGTTCCTGCTGAGCGGCACCGCCACCACCACCGCCACCGCCTTGCTGCATGCTGATATTAGTGCGATTGATATTTGCCTCTGCCTTCAATACGTATTGCAATGCGAGCTGCTCTGGCTGCAACGCACTAGTAATCTGTTCCTTACCAAGCTCATCTGCAGCCTGATTCATTTGATCTATCGCGAGGGAAAGATTTTCAACGGCAGCATCGTAACTTGCATCGGAGAAACTGAGACGCTCGGCGAGACGGTCTATAGAACGTCTGGTACGCTCCGTCGCCTCGCGCTGCGACTCTGAGATAATCTCTGCATCCGAAGCGAAATCCTCCGGCGACACCTTCGACTGTCTGTTCTTAAGCTTCCACGTTGCCGCGATAATATCTTTCTGTATCTGAACTAAGGCACTGCTATCGGCGCCGTCACCCTGGCCGCCGCCGGCACCCTGACCGCCGCCACCACCCCCTGATCGCCGAAACTCCTGATCCGTAGGGATAACCTGCAGGAAATAGATATCCGATATGACTTCACTGGGGCCCCGCAGGCCATTGTTATCAGCAAGAGTAAGGAAGTAGCTAACGAAATCCCCAGGCTCTACATCGAGGTCTTCAAGGTAAATCAGTTCGTCACCAGATACCTCGCGCAGGTTCTGCTCTGGCAGGAAGTCTACTTCAACCTCATCCGCACCTACGACGCTGTAATTCAGGGTGAACTTGCTAAGACCATAGTCATCGTTGGCATCGATCTCGAGCACAACTTCCTCTAGAGGCATGACTTCCTGATCTTGTCCTGGCCGCTTTAAGGCCAATTCGGGCGGAGTATCTTCTATAGCGCGAATGAAATAGTCGAGAGGGTTCTTGCTTTGCAGATCGGAGAAATCCGTCGCTGAGATACGGTAGACACCATCCTGGTTCACTGTAAACGTGGCCCGCCCAATATTGCCATCCATTACCAGGTTTATATTCTCGTAGGCAGGCAATGGGTTTATCTCATCTTCATCGGCACTGTAGCTCTCGTCAAATTCGACAAGCGCCGTTGCAATATTCTTGTTAAAGGTAACCACCAGTTCGACTTCGGTTCCTTCAGGAACCACCATGTCGCCACTATCTTCTTCGATGACGTCTTCTATTTCTGTGTAGTCGGGATAATCCATCGCCAAATCGATCTGCTCGATCTGGGGCAGGTCGAAAAGGTCAATCTGATATTGAGGAGAGCTCTGCTCACCGCGCTCGTCGAAGGTGACATAATAAGTCGTATCTTCTTGCAAAGAGGGAATGAAGTAACTGTAGGTTGCGCTATCGCTGCCGCTGCCGTCGCGATTCATGGTTGCATCGCGCCAGTTAACATTATCATCCTGCAGACGCAGATTGATCGTGCCGGGTATAGCATTGATCACCCGAGCAATGATCGTAACGCTATCGCCGCGCTGCATCTCAAGATCACCGGGCTCAACACTGATTTCAATATCGGGAATCACTTCAACGACAACAACCGGCTCGCTGATCGCAAAGGGCCAGGCCAGGCGGCTAGCCGCATTGAACAGGACATCTGAGCTGAGAAACAGGGCTAAGACTATCGTGGCGACACCCGCGGCTGACGCCATAGACAGATAGGAGGTTCGCGAAGGCGCTACGGTCTCTACCTGCTGTTGCTGAATCTGCACGTGTTCCTGCGCATCCTGCCACAACTGCTGAATAAACTGCTGCGATACCCCGTCCTTGCCGTTCACCAGGTCTTCCTCGGTAAACTCCAAAGACGTTAGTAGCCTCTGCTCCAAATCAGGAATATTTTCTTCTACATAATGTGCGAGCCGACGATCATCCGTTGTCTGTCTTCCCAGCACGTGAATCAAACGCCACAGCAATAAGCCAATGCTGATCAGTGACAGGGCAAATAAGAAGGTTGTGCCCGACTTGCTGGGCTCTAAGAAGAGTGACAAAGCACTTAGAGACAAAATTAATAGGGAGAAAGCTATGACGAAATAGCTCAGCTGTTTCAGGATAAACAGGTTGCTGCGACGACGACGAAGATTCTTCAGGGTTTCGCGAAGACTATCGAATGTGGGAGACGACATAGAGGCTCTTCTGGCTGCTGTGAATAGGAAGACTTACTTGCGCTTGTTGCTCCTCGCTAGGCGACGTCCGAAAGCGACTCAGTCACTAATAATTGATGCGGCAAAAGGGCAAAAGCCTCCTATTAACTGGCCGCAAGCACTGACAGACTGTTTCAGTCTTACGTCTTAACTATCCCATTAACTTGCCCAGAATTGCAAGGGCTTATGGGGAGGAATGCCTAGCAAAATCAGTTAGCCTGAGGTTTGTCAGAATGCGGCCTGAAAATGCCTCGTTTTGGCCCAAATTGAGACCTGAAGCGAGGTGCTGGAGAAAGTGGCGGCTTGGGCCTAGCAGCCCATTTCCCGCGGTCGATAATAGGACGAGCCCTCAGGGAATACCCGAATTTCCCGCCGATTTGCATCAACCAGCAGTTCTTCAAGATTACGGTGCTGCTCGATGTCCTGCAGCGTCACTATTGTCGGCCTCGGCAAGACCCAAGTTTCCGCCTCGGCTTCAGCCAGAGCCTCCCGCGGCGTTATCCAGCGATGCTCCAGAATTTCATCGTTGTCGACGATTACACTCGCCGGCTCTGTCAGGGGGCAAAGAAAGAACCAGGTGCAGAATCGCCTGGGCAACTTGGGCGGCGTAGTCCAATGCGCCGTATGGATGAGACTATCGATCTCAAGATCGATACCCGCCTCCTCCTTGGTCTCTCTAACTGCCGCCCTAAGCGCCGCCCTGTACTCCAAATTATCTTCCGCCGCATCAAAATCTGCGACATCGATGCGGCCTCCCGGGAACACCCAATGGCCGCCATGGAAGATCAGCTTCGAATTTCGTCTGAGTAGCAAGACCTCAAGATCCGTCTTATTCATAGTTTCTCGAACGACGACTACCGTCGCTGCCGGTACCGGCTGTATTTCCGTCATATTCTGTCTCTAACTCGGCTTCTCTATCTGTGTTTGTGCCAGCTATCTGGCAAGTTTCTCTATCATAGCAATGGCATGGTTTTATTTCTCCCGGCTTTTTCGACCAGCAAGGTCTCATTTATTGCAGCTAGAGCCTCATAAGAATAGAATCCTGCCCACATTTAAAAGAGTCTGCTCTTTGTGAGCACGCAGCACGAAGAGGCAGCAAATAGGCTCAGTCGATTCAGAAATAGCAGGAGAAGTAGTATGAAGATTAATTTCGAAGGTCAGGTCGCTATAGTAACGGGTGCTGGCGGTGGACTAGGCAAGCAGCACGCATTGGAACTGGGTCGACGCGGCGCGAAGGTAGTAGTCAACGATCTCGGTGGCTCTGTAGATGGCAGTGGCGGATCGGCTTCGGCGGCAGAACTGGTTGCACAGGAAATTCGGGATAACGGGGGCACCGCTGTCGCAAACGACGCCTCCGTCACCGACCTTGATGCAGTGCAGGCGATGGTTGATGAGACCGTAGCGAATTGGGGACGAATCGACATCCTGGTAAACAATGCCGGTATCCTCAGAGACAAGACCTTCTCCAAGCTGGAGTTAGAGAACTGGCACGCGGTAATTGATGTCCATCTTACCGGCAGTCTCAATGCGACCAAATGTGTCTGGCCTATCATGGTTGAGCAGCAGTACGGCCGTATAGTAATGACAACATCCACCTCGGGATTATTTGGAAATTTTGGCCAGAGCAACTATGGCGCTGCCAAATTAGGCCTCGTTGGCTTCATGAACACCCTGCGCTTCGAAGGCGCGAAGTACAATGTATTTACTAATGCAATAGCGCCCATCGCGGCAACGAGAATGACGGTCGAACTCCCGGGCTTCGAAGACAGTGCCGAGAAATTGGCGCCGGAACTGGTTACTCCCGCCGTTGTGTTTCTCTGCTCTGAAAAAGCCCCCAATGGCCGAATCATTCAGGCAGCCGGCGGCCGTTACTACTCCGCCGATGTGAGAGAAAATGTGGGTGTGGACCTGGGTCTAGGTGCCAGCGTCGAAGATATAGAAGCAAATATTGAGACTATTCTCGATATGAGCAGCAATGCGGGCATTCTGGAAAGAACACCCCATCGCTAACTAAACTGTAGTAGCTGCAGGCAACTCAGGCATTCTTCGCCTGATCTGCCTGCACCTTCTGAATAGATTCGCACTCATCCATTAAATCCAGCAGCGCCTTAATATTTGGCACTTCCCGCAGCGCATCCCAAGCCAGCGCCTTCTTGCACACTATAGTGGCGAGCCCCACGCTGAACCGGTAGTAAAAATCTGCGTAGCTGAGCTCTGCTCCCGCAAGATAGGGGTCAAATTTCGCAAGTTTCTGCAAGGAGGCAAATCCTTTTTCCAACTGCAGCCTCACCTGCTCCTTGAGCTCATCATCGGCAGGCCTGCCGAAGAATACGTCGCCATACAATCTTCGCGCGGGAAGCTCGATATATAGCTCGAGATGTCTTATCAATTCCTGCACCTTCGCTCGCGCAAAAGGATCTTCCGGATACAACGATGGTCCTATTTGCAGGCTATCGACATAGTCGATCATTACGCCTGTTTCGGTTAAAAAACCCTGATCGGTCTCCATACAAGGCACTTTGCCCATCGGGCTCTTCTGCAGAAAATCTGACTCTTGATTTGGCAGAACATGGACTTCCTCGAACTGCATGCCCTTCTCGATCATGATGGCTTTGACCATATTGTAGTAGTTACTATAGGCCATGCCGTGTAGTTTAATACTCACTGTCTCTCTCCCTCGCAACACGTCTTGTGATTGCTTGTGTTCTACCACTGCAATGGCAGCGGAATAATTCGATTGAGCAAGCTAACCTGTCAGCGAAAAATATGCAAAACTTGCGTAGCGTAAATTTCCTGAATGCATGAAAGGCTGTAATGAGTTATAAAATTCTACTGTTGTCTGCCTATGACGCCATGAGCCATACAATCTGGCGCAGGCGTCTGGCGGCTATGTTTCCCGAGCATGAATGGACACAGCTCGCCCTACCACCCAGACATTTCAACTGGCGCATACGCGGCAATAGTCTGCAGTGGGCCCTCAATGAACAAGACGCGTTAACTCAAGATTACGACCTGCTCATCGCGACCTCCATGGTTGATCTGGCGAGTCTTCGCGGCTTTGTGCCCAGCTTAAGTAAAATTCCCACACTGCTTTACTTTCATGAGAATCAATTCGTCTATCCAGAGGGCAACACGCAAAGAAGCAATAACGTCGAACCGCAGCTGGTGCCGCTGTATTCCGCCTTCTGCGCCGACGCTGTTGCTTTCAATAGCAACTACAATCGCTCCACGTTCTTACAGGGGGCGAAAGACTTGCTGGAAAAACTGCCGGACCGATTGCCAGAGGAACTCTTGCTGCAATATCAGAAAAGCGAAGTTGTTCCCGTCCCACTCCAGGAGGTCGAATGCCTACCCGACACTCGCCAGCCTAAGGAAATTCTCGATGTGGTTTGGAATCATCGCTGGGAATACGACAAGGGACCGAAATTATTGTTACTGCTGACAGAGCAGATTCTGCAGCAGCGATTGCCGATTCGGCTGCACGTGGTCGGGCAACAATTCAGGTCATCCCCTAAGGAGTTTCAAAAAATTCACGGCCTGTTACAGCAACACGCGTCTGCGCTCGCTATCGATCCGGGTAATTTTGGCTTCATCGAGGATCGCAAGCAATACACCAAACTTCTTAGGCGCTGCGATGTAGTGCTTTCTACCGCATTGCATGATTTCCAGGGCCTGTCTTTGCAAGAAGCCTGTGCGTTGAAATGCACACCTCTTGCCCCCAATAAATTAGTGTATCCCGAATACCTCGAGAGTCAGTTTCTGTATAACTTTGACGAAAGAAATTCCGACCAGGCAAACTGCCAGGCAGTGTTAGCCCCACTCAAAGCCTGGAAGCAGTTGCAAGATAAAAACACAGCGCTTCCCAAGGTTAATCTGGATGAGTATTCACAGAGGAAGCTGCGACCTGAATACGCTAGGCTATTCGACAAGTTGGTAAATGCTAGAGAAGCGTAGTGAGCGAACTAGTGCTATTGCGTTATAACCCACTGTATTTGCGTAATAAAAAGAGACAAAGTGGCATCGCGAGCTAATCGCCAAAAAATTCGACGGCTCAAAGAACCGCAGCTACCCTGGGCGCCCGCGAATAGGCTCGGTTATTGAGAGCCTTATTGTCGAGATGGCCGAAGACAATCGCTGGGGCGCGCTACGAATTCAGGGCGCACTCAAACACATTGGTCATACCGTGTCCCATCAGACCGTGCTTAATGTTCTTAAGCGGCATGGGCTCCATCCTTCTCCTTACAGAATTGCTGATGATTCTTGGGCGAAATTTCTCAAAGTTCATTTAGCTGTTACTGTTGCGACTGACTTCCTCACGCAAGAAGTAATTACTGCCACAGGCTATGTGACCTATTACATACTATTCTTCATAAGGCTCGATACACGACGCGTTCACGTTGCCGGTATTACGCAATACCCAAATCAAAATTGGATGCTGCAGGTTGCGCGGAATCTAACCGGAGTTGATGAGGCGTTCTTAGACGAAAGCCGCTATTTGATTTGCGACCGTGACACAAAATACACAAGGCAGTTTAGACGGTTTTTCAGAGAACACGGTATTAAGACAATTCGACTACCGCCTTATAGCCCTAACTTAAACGCCTATGCAGAGCGATGGGTTCGCTCAATAAAGGAAGATTGGCTTAATCATTTAGTCCTTCTAGGAGAGGGATCTTTGAGGCATGCTGTTTTCGAATATGTCGAGTTCTATAACCATGAGCGTCCGCATCAGGGGCTGGAGAACGAATTAGTTGTGTCTCAGTTGAGTGAGACTGCAACTAAAGGCCCTGTGAAGGTTAGATCTCGGCTTGGTGGGCTGTTGAACTTTTATTATCGATGATTTGGGATGAGTTTTTTGATATTACGCGCAGTACCAGTGATGGCTACGTCTTTTAATGTGGTGCTAACAAGTGAAACGCCAGTGGTGGCTGAACCAGAAGCCGTACCTGAAGCGATTACATTGAATTTCTCGATACCTTGAGCGTTAACAGAGACCGAACCGCTAGTCGCGACACCGTTAAGCGCTACTGTCATTTCGTCCGCTGTACCAACAGTAGTCGCAGCAGTCATACCCACAGTAACGTCTTTATTAGTGGCTAGAAGAAGAGTGTTCGGGATTGAGGCCACATTAGAAACAATCAAGTTCTCTAACGACCCGTTGCTGTAGATGTCAGTAAGACCAGACATCAATGTAGCGTCAACAGTTGTAGTAGTAACAGCGTTGACTGATAAGCCTTCAACAGATGAAGTCGTTACGCCAGTTCCGAGTGTGTTGCCACCAGCAGTAGAAGCAGTAATAGAGAGAGTATCTGTGCCTTCGCCGCCAGTGAGGTTGTCGCCAGCGTTAAGAGTATTAGTGGCTACTGTAGCTGCGGTTGCAATGAACGTATCATCGCCAGCGCCACCAGTGAAGGCCGCACCATTGTTCACACCTGTAGTGAGACTACTCAGCTTGCTCTAATAAGGGGAACACGATCTGCTGACCGATTTGTATACGGTTGAAATCTAACTCGGGATTGTACTGACGTAGCAACCAGATAGGAGTCGAGTAGCGGTTTCTGGCTATAGTGCCAATATTATCATTGCGCTTGACCTGGTATGACTCGACTCCCTGAATGCGATAGTTGCTGAAAAATTCCCCCTGCAGCTTGGAATGGAACGCCCTGCGAGTGCGTTCAAATTCCGCAATATTCACATTGGAAAAATCCAGAGCCAGACGCTTACCAACGATGACCGGGTCCTGGAACGCCATATTGTTTAATCTGCGCACGTCCCATGCTCGAATTCCCAACCAGTCTGCAAAATGCCCAAGAGTCTCTGAGGCTTGAACCTCCACCGTATTATTGCTCGCCACTGTATAATCAGACGGGTCGGCAGACAGGCTTTCAACCAGCCGCTCATTACTTTCACTAAGGTCGATTACCGGATCCAAGGCCTCTGCCACGCTTTCCTCATCGGTAACGGGACCTTCTAGCTCCTGATTGTCAGGCAATACAGCGGCAGGGGGAATGCGCAACGCCAGTTGTTCCTCTAACTGCATTACTGGCTCCGAGATGGCCTCGATGTCTGCCTCGGCAACTGCTTCGACCTGAACCTCAGCAGGCGGGGTCGGCTCCGCGGTCTCGGCGATGGCGGCAACCTGAATATTGTCGTTCACATAGCCGGGCATGGTGAGTTTCTGGCCCGGATAAATTTTGTGGGGGTCTTGAAGACCATTTATACCCAATAACGCTTGCTCCGTGACACCATAGCGAGCCGCTATCAGAGAAACCGTATCGCCGCGGCGCACAGTATAGGCTCCTTCATCGGAAACTGCTGACGCGATCTGCAGAGGCTGGCTGTTATCCTGAGGCAGCAGAAGACGCTGACCTATCTGGATCCTGTTTCGACTGGGTAACTGATTCAATGCCGCGAGTCTTGTCACCGACGTATTAAAGCGTCTGGCGATGACGGACAGGCTGTCTCCGCGTTCGACGACATAGGCGACATCTGGTGTCTGTACCGAGAATTTGAACTGATTAGGTACCATCGCCAGGATGTCACCAGAGGGCACTACTTCTTCACGCACCTTGACAGTAAATCCCGATGGAATTCTTTTGTTTCCCTCCCAGACCACTGGGCGAAGGGCTCTATTGTCGACGCGCAACTGCTCCAGGCTAATTCCTATCGAGCTGGCAAAAACTTCTGCATCTATGAAGGAATCCGTTGTGATCTCGCGGAATTGCGGTGCGGGATTAAAACGCACCTCGCCGAAAAATTCATCTGCCCTATTCTCAACTTCAAGTACGGCGAGAAACTGCGCATAGAAATTACGCGACGCAAAGCCAAATGATCTCCCACGGTAATTCGCGACAATTTTTTCGATATCCGTTGTTTTCGTTTCTCTAACCGCCCTGGCAATTCCACCGGCGCCATGATTGTAGGCGGTAAGCGCCAAAGGCCAGGTTCCCAACACGCTATAGTTGTACTCAAGTAGACTCATGGCCGCATTGGTTGCGATATAGGGATCCATCCTCTCGTCGACGATGTGATCGATACGCATGAAGCGTTGTCCGGTGGCGCGGCCAAATTGCCACATGCCCGCAGCCGATGCGCTAGAGAACGCACCCGGATTAAACGAAGACTCAACGTGGGGGAGCACGCCAAGCTCAACCGGCAGTCCCTTCTCACGTACAACATTAACTATATGTTCTCGATAGGCGCCCGATCTTTGTAGGCCACCCAAAAATCTATCAGACTGCCCCAGCTGCCAGCGTACATTAGAAGCGGCGATGCGCAGGGTCTCGTTACTGACATTGTCTGGCCACAGGGCGAGTATATCCCGCTGAGGCCCTGTGAGTTGATCGCGCTTACCCGTCGCTAGCACCCTGAGGTCATCCTGAATCTGCTTGCGACGCGCTTCAATCAAGCGTCGATTGAGACGCATGTCAGTATAGATAACACTCAGATGCTGCGAGTCGTGTAGGAAACCACTCTGCGTGTCGACTTCGGTATACACACGAACCCAGAAGTTAACCGCCGGCTCTAATTCTGGGGGTCGGGGGAAAAGTGCAGGGTCTTGGGCCAGAGATTGCAGGGGCAATAGTAGAGAGATTTGCAGTAACAGCAGCGAAAACGCAGCGCGCCAGCTAAAGAATGCCTGCTTGCTATGCTGTGATTGTTGTACCGAATGGGTCAAACTGCACTAGCCTCATGAGCAACGGATGTTAACCGGCTAAAACATAGCAATAATGGGCTTAATCGCCAAGTGCTAATTGTCGCAGATAGGGAGGGCTGTTGAGGCCAAAAAATGATGGCCGTAGCCGAAAGGCTAGGGAATATCGTCCAGTTCAGAGCCTTCCTTCACCGGCAGCATCAAGTCTTCCCGCGTCACATTCATATACAGGATGACATTCGAAGCAATATAGATAGAGGAATAGGTTCCGATCACCACACCGATAATAAGCGCAACGGCAAAACCCTGAGTTGATTCGCCCCCAATAAGAAGAATGGAGAAGAGTACCAGTAAGGTTGTTAACGAGGTGATTAATGTTCTGGATAAGGTCTGATTTAGCGAAGTGTTCACCATCTCTATCGGCGTACCCTTGCGCATGCGACGAAAGTTTTCACGAATTCGGTCAGATACCACGATGGTATCGTTCAATGAATAGCCGATGATCGCCAGTAATGCCGCCAACGTATTCAAATTAAACTCAATGCGAAACAGAGAAAATATTCCCAGGGTTATTATTAGGTCGTGTGCGAGTGCGACCACGGCACCGACGGAAAACTTAAACTGAAAGCGCATGGCGATGTATACCATGATGATCGCCAGAGCTACCAGCATTCCGATACCACCGGACTCGACCAGCTCGCCCCCTACCTTCGCACTCACATAATCGGAACCAAGCAGGGTGATCTGACTTCCGCTGCTGTTCTGCAACAATTCTGCTATGGACTCACCGACGATAACCGCTTGCGCCGCCTGATCTCCTACCTCGATACTCTCGTCGACCGGCAACAAGACTCGAATTTCTCTATCGGAACCGAACGTGACGACCACGGCATCTTCATAGCCATTATCGCGAAGTGTCTGGTTCACCTCTTCTACCACCACCGACTCTGAATAACTCAGACGAACCGAGGTGCCCGACGTAAAGTCCAAACCAAATTCTAATGAATTGACCGCCAGAGAAATGATGGAAACAATAATTAGAATAATTGAAACGACGCCCGCTATTTTGCGGTAGCCCATAAAATCGAATTCTTTTTCAGTTAGCATAGTTATTCTTTTCCCACCGGCAGGCTTAGGCCGCTTTGGCCTTCTTGCGAAAATTACCTATGGATAGTGTCTTCACCGATTTACCACCATAGATCAAATTCACTATAGCTCTGGTTCCAACGATAGCGGTGAACATTGAGGTGATAATTCCGATCATCAGAGTGATAGCGAAGCCTCGTACCGGTCCGGTACCGATCGTATACAGTACTGCAGCAACCAGAAACGTAGTTAGGTTAGCATCTAGGATCGTGGTAAAGGCGCGATTGTAGCCCGCGTCGATGGCCTGCTGCGGTGGCGCCCCATTGCCCAACTCTTCACGTATTCTCGTGAAGATGAGGACGTTAGCGTCAACCGCCATACCAACTGTTAGAACAATACCTACGATACCTGGCAATGTGAGTGTCGCCGGAATGATCGAAGACATCACCGCCACGATCATGAGGATGTTCATTATCAATGCGGCGTTGGCCGCCATGCCGAAGGTGCGATAATAGAAGAACATGAAGATAACCACGAGGCCGGCTGCAACCTGCACACCCAGCAGGCCCTGGTCGAGGTTTTCTTGCCCCATAGACGGCCCAATAACCGACTGCTCTACAATCGTCATAGGAGCAGCCAATGAGCCTGAGCGAATTAATGGAGCCAGATCACTGGCCTCACGCGGCGTCAAACCGGTGATACTGAACTGCCTTCCTAATGGCTGCAGAATAGTCGCGTGAGTGATTAGTTCTTTGTCTTCATAGAACTCAATCTCTTCTACTTCCTCGCCGTCCTCGTTAACACTTGTAACGGTGCGAGACTTAGTCTCGATTAACAGCACATCCATGCGTCGATTCACATTATCGCGAGTCGCGCGGTTCATTTGATTTCCACCCTGCGCATCGAGACTCAATAGAACCTGAGGCTGGCTGTTCTGATCGAGTGAATACACCGCGTTGCTAACACGATCTCCTTGCAAGATTACGTCGTTATCTACATTGACTGGAATACCCTCGTACTCATAAGTCTCATAAGTCAAACTAGAGGCGCCTAATTCTGCTTCGAGGTGGAATTCCAGTGTAGCGATACGCTGCAAAATTCTAATCGCCTGAGCTGGATCCTGCATACCTGGCAGTTCTACCACGATTCTGTCAGACCCCTGCTGCTGCACCGTGGGTTCCGAAACACCTAGCGTATCCACACGATTCAGCAAGGTCGTTCTGTTTGCCTGCAAGGTGTCGTTCTGAATCTGCAGCGCCGTAGCAGGTGTCATACGCATATCCAGGATAAACACCCCTTGCGCCTCCCGATTCTGAAACTGCAGTTCGGGAAAAACATCAACGAGTTCTGATCTAGCCTGACTGCGATCATCCGCGTCCGCGAACCGAACTTCTAAATGAGAATTCGAGATCAGATTCAGCCCACGACTTCGAATTCTCTGCTCTCTTAAGATGGTTCTGACATTACTCAAATTGTCTTCCATGCGACGCGTTAGCGCGGCGTCCATGTCGACTTCCATGAGGAAATGCACACCGCCCTGCAAGTCCAAGCCCAGGTTCATCTTTCCCGCGCCAATGGCTTGCAGCCAACCCGGCGTAGTAGGCGCAAGGTTGAGGGCTACGATATAACTATCACCCAAAGCCTCTTCGATCGCTGTCTTCGCCCGCAATTGGTCGTCCAGGTTATTCAAGCGAATAAGAATGCTCTCGCTATCTACCTCCTCACCGAAGAATTGAACCTCGGCCGCTTCCAGAGCCGACATGATGGTGGGTAAGTCCCCCTGACTTAACTCTGTTAGCTCATGGGATATCTGTAGGGCAGGGTCATCTGGATAGAGGTTAGGCAGGGAATACATGAAACCCCAGATAACCACTAAGAGAATGAGAATATTTTTCCAGGCCGGGTATTTGTTCAACATATTGAGTTACCAGCTAGTTCTTGTTCGTCGGTTTGTAAACGCGTTACTTCAAAAGTCCGGCGTAACTAGATCTGATTGATTGTTCCTTTTGGTAGGACCGCTGCGACTGAAGATCTCTGCAACTTGAGTTCTACATTCGGCGCAACTTCCACGGCAATGTAGTCATCGCTCACCTTAGTAACCTTGCCCATAAGCCCGCCCGAGGTCATCACTTCATCACCCTTGGAGACGCTGGAAATAAGCTCTTTATGTTCTTTGGCTCGCTTCGATTGCGGACGCCACAAAATCAGATAAAAAAGGACGAACATGCCGCCGAATAGAATTAGGTTGTACGTCATAGACGGTTGCCCCGCCGCTTCCTGGGCATAGGCTGTAGGGAAGATAAAATTCATGAATGACTCTCTCAGGGAAATAGTAAAACCGTTCAGGCAAATAAAGACAGGGATTGTACCCCGCTTCAATGCACTACTTATATTGCTAATTTTAGTTAGCCAGCTTTATATCGACGTTCACGGCGTCTTACTCTTGTGAGCCGTTTTCTGCAGCGTCTGGCTATTGACTGCAAACCCGGGATCGATCTGCCTTCCGACCACCTTCTCAGTAATTTGGGATTATTGCTTTATTTTCAAGTGCCTAGATCGAATAATCAGGACAATTTTTGCTGATCTTCTTCAAACTGGCTGACAAAGGCGCTCAATCTACCCTGTTCTATTGCCCCACGCAAACCCGTCATCAGGGACTGATAGTAGTGCAAATTGTGAATCGTATTGAGCTGCGCTCCAAGCATCTCGCGGCATTTGTCTAGATGATGCAGATAGGCTCGGCTGAAATTCTGGCAGGTATAGCAGCTGCAATTGTCGTCCAGAGCAGCGGTGTCGTTACGGAACCGACTATTACGCAGTCTGAGCAAACCCTGAGAGGTAAAAATATGGGCATTGCGTGCGTTTCGTGTGGGCATGACACAGTCGAACATATCGATCCCCTCACTGACGGCATGGACGATATCGGCAGGTGTACCTACTCCCATCAGATAACGCGGCTTTTCTACGGGCAGCCTTTGACCACAGAACTCAACTATCGCCCGCATCTCTGCCTTGGGCTCTCCGACGGAGAGTCCGCCCAGGGCATAACCGTCGAACCCCAGCTCCATAAGGCCCGCCAGTGATTCCTCTCGTAGCTTTTCGAACATGCCGCCCTGAACAATGCCAAACAAGGCAGATTTATTGTCGCCGTGAGCCGCTACGCAGCGCGCTGCCCAGCGCATTGATAGCTGCATGGAGTCTCGTGCTTCCGTTTCCGTGGCGGGATAAGGGGTACACTCATCAAACACCATGATGATATCCGAACCTAGTTGATGCTGAATCTCTATGGCATTTTCGGGACCCAGAAAAATTTCTGCACCGTCGACCGGAGACTTGAACTTCACCCCCTGCTCTGAAATCTTGCGCATCTCACCCAGACTAAATACCTGAAAGCCACCTGAGTCCGTCAAGATAGGCCGGCTCCAACCGGTAAAGTCGTGCAGATCACCGTGATTCATGATGACTTCGGTACCCGGTCGCAACATGAGATGAAAAGTATTGCCGAGGATTATGTCGGCCCCGGTATCGCGAACCTGTTGCGGACTCAGACCTTTGACACTGCCATAGGTACCGACAGGCATAAAGGCTGGCGTAGCTACTTCGCCCAGCGGAAACTGCATGGCGCCGGTTCTGGCCTTGCCATCGGTGGCATCTATCTGAAATTGCATATGACAGTTGGGCATGATTAACGCTTTCTTAAATTCTCTTGTTTAGCTATCGATCAATGTTCACGAGTAGCACGGAATTCTATATCCGGCCAGCGTTCTTCCATCAGACTGAGGTTCACTCTTGTGGGCGCAAGATAGGTCAGATATCCACCGCCATCTATAGACAGGTGCTCATGCGCCTTCTTCTTGAATTCTTCCAGCTTGGCCTTATTCCCGGAATCCACCCATCTGGCAACATTGACCGTAACTGGCTCGTAGATACAGTCGACCTTGTATTCATCTTTTAATCGAAAGGCCACCACTTCAAATTGAAGGACACCTACAGCGCCGACTATCAGATCGTTGTTGCGCAGCGGCAGAAACACCTGAGTTGAGCCCTCTTCGGAAAGTTGAGTGAGCCCCTTCTGCAGTTGCTTCATTTTAAGCGGATCTTGTAGTCGTATTCGTCTAAATAGTTCTGGAGCGAAATGGGGAATACCGCGAAACTTCAGTTCCTCGCCGGTTGTGAAGGTATCTCCAATCTGAATCGTCCCGTGATTATGCAGGCCTATAATATCGCCTGACACAGCAGACTCTGCCTGCTCTCTGTCGCCGGCCAGAAAAGTAACCGCGTCCGCCACTTTCACATCCTTGCCAATGCGCGTGTGCCGCATCTTCATACCCTTGGTATACTCTCCGGAACAGATTCTCATGAACGCGATTCTGTCACGATGCTTCGGATCCATGTTTGCCTGAATCTTAAAAACGAAGCCGCTAAAGTCCTTCTCTTTAGCACTTACGACCCGCGTCTCCGTTTCTCTGTCCTGCGGCTGGGGAGCCCAGTCTACAAAATCCTCAAGCATTTCTTTTACACTAAAATTTCCCAGAGCCGTACCAAAATAAACAGGGGTCAGGTCACCCTTTAAATATGCCTCTCTGTCAAAATCATGGCTGGCACCGCGCACCAGTTCTATCTCGTCTTTAAAATCTTGCGCATAGCTTCCGAGAAGCTCTTTCGTCTCAGGGCTGTCCAAACCATCTATGACAACTTCTTCGGGAATTTTATTTCCCTGGCCCTGTTGATAGACATGAATCTTGTCTTCATACAGGTTATAGACGCCCTTGAATTCCTTGCCCATACCTAGCGGCCAGTTTATCGGCGCACACTTTATGTTTAGCACCGTCTCGATCTCATCGAGAATCTCAATAGGGTCACGAATATCTCTGTCCAGCTTATTGACGAAGGTGAAGATCGGAGTGTCGCGCAGACGACAGACATCCATCAACTTGATTGTTCTCTCTTCTACACCCTTTGCTCCATCTACAACCATGAGGGCGGAGTCAACAGCGGTCAGAACGCGGTAAGTGTCTTCGGAGAAATCTTCATGGCCGGGTGTATCCAGCAGATTCACCATGCGCCCCTTATACGGGAACTGCATCACCGATGAGGTCACCGAGATACCACGCTGCTGCTCCATCGCCATCCAGTCCGATGTCGCGTGACGATCGGATTTCTTACTCTTTACCGAGCCTGCCACCTGAATCAGGTTGCCGAATAGCAATAATTTTTCCGTGATGGTGGTCTTACCAGCATCGGGATGGGAAATAATAGCCATAACGCGCCGGCGCCCTATTTCGTCGTTAAGTGCTTCAATGCCCATGCTGATATGCCGTGTTGTGATCTTAGAGAGTGCAGTACAAGCTCTCTAGCCAGATTGCAGAAGTAGTAGATCGTCTGTCCATTCAAATCGGGCGCGATTATAGCAGCAGGGAGCAAGACTAGGGAAACCGATCGCTAGCACTGGCCTACAGATGGGCTGCCGGTTACTCTACAATATCTAAAAACACGACTAAGTAACTCAGCACAAGGAATCGCCGATATGGATTTCACCTTATCTGACCAACAAGTAGCGCTCAAGCAATCAGTGCAGAAGTTTGCCCAGAAGGAACTCCCTGATATCGCCAGACAAATAGAAGAGTCTGACGAACCCCCAGGCATCGAATTACGCAAACGCTACGCTGAACTGGGCTATCTTGGCGTTAATCTCGACGAGAAATACGGTGGCGCAGGAATGTCCCACCTCGACGCCGTAATAGTCCTCGAGGAGATCGCCAAGGTCTCCATTGCTGTGGCCTTTCCCATCTTCGAATCCTGCTTTGGCCCTAGCCTTGCGATCGCACATTTTGGTAGCGACCAGCTACGCGAGAAAATACTGCCAAGAGTCTGCTCCGGCGAGATTGTAGTCGCGGTCTCCATGTCCGAGCCCGACGCCGGATCAGCGCTTACCGACCTGACAACCCAGGCCAGGGTCGAGTCTGACCGCCTGGTTGTTAATGGGAATAAACGCTGGTGTTCTGGCGCCGGTCATTCCGAGGCCTATGTTGTCTACTGCCGCATGGACGATATCCCCGGAGCGAAAGGCATCGGAGCGGTAGTCATAGAAAAAGGCAGCGAAGGATTCAGCTTTGGCAAGCGTGACCATCACATGGGTTTTCGCGGAGTGGCTAGCGCCGATATGTATTTCGACGACGTGGAAGTTCCCAAGGAAAACGTGCTTGTCGCTGCGGGAGGCTTCGGCAAACTCATGGACGCATTCGATCTGGAACGTTGCGGTAACACAACCATGTCTCTCGCCGTTGCACAGTCGGCATTCGACTACGTTCTGCAATACTCTCAGGAGCGCCGGCAATTCGGTAAGTCACTGATTGATTTCCAGGCTGTGCAATTACAGATTGCCGAGATGAAAATGCGGCTAGAAGCGGCACGACTTCTGCTGTATCGAGCCGTAGTCAACGCCGAGAAAGGCCTGCCCTCTATCGCCGAAAGCTCGGTCGCCAAATGTTTCGCCAATGAAGCTGCGCGCGAGGTGACAGGCAAAGCCATGCAACTCATGGGCGGCTATGGCTATTCGAAGGAGTATCCCCTGGAGCAGAAGTTGAGAGATGCCTGGGGATGGGGTATTGCTGGCGGTGCCATCGACATTCAAAAGGTCAATATAGCAGCAGCTCTGGTCGGCAGACGCTTCAATCAGCGCGCAAAGTAATCTAAAAACTGACTAGTGAAGTACTGCGCTTTCCGGCTTGGCTTTGCTCTCCGCAAATTCCGGATGCAAGACGTCGCTGCGTTTCGCTAGCAGCAAATCGTGTCTGGCAAGTCTATCGTACTCATCAGAGGCACAGACATCGATGTCTTCCAATAAAACACAAACCACGTCATCGTCTTCAATGTCGACCACGATGCAGGGTTTGAATCCGACAATCGTATTCAGTGAAGCAAGTGCACCAACTTCGCAGCTGTGCGCAGGGTACAAACTATTAGACTCTTTCAATAAGCCATAGGAAGTGAAGGCAACGCCGAACCCTGCTGCCGCGACAATGTGTATAATCTCGATGATTGCAGGGTCGCTTAGATCGATCCGAACCGTTTCGGATATCAGCTGATTATTTGCCAGTTGTTTTTGATTGACCAGCTCCAGGAACAGACTGATATCTTCCTGATTCCATTCGAGGGTCTCTTCTTTCTCTGAGCGACTGCTGTCGGATGAAAGGCTGAGTACACTGGTCTCAATTGTAAGGTCTTTAACTTCAGTTTCCGGGGGGCAAGGAACTACCATGGCAACAGAGCAATAGCCTTCGCTACTCTCGGCACTCAGACGCCATAGAAAGGGAATGTCAGCGGTTAACTCAATCATTTTCTAATGCTATATAGCTAGTGTGGGTTCAAACATAGCACATTCTATTGGTCGGTTTAATCTGAATCTCAATCGCGGCCTTTCAGCTGGATTAGGCGCAATTTTAAACTAGCCACTTAGCGCACACTGCTGAAGCGCTCTCAAGTAAGCTTCCTTAAGCCATTGAGGAACTTGAAAAATTCGACTTACAGATGATAATTATTTTTTCCACAGATTCTGTGGATAACTCAGTGCATAAATCGCCAAGAATAGCTTCAAGCCTCGGAATTACGCTCGCATGGCACAAATTGATCAATTTTTAGCCAATGAGTTAAATCTATATTATTCAGTCACTTGCGAGTTTTGGAATTTACAATCTAAAATAAAACCTGCTTATTTTTAGTGTTTTATGACAGGAGCTTCATTTTTGTGCATAAATTAGCGCGGCAAACGCAATTTCGCAAATGTAAGAATTCCTTTATCACTGTTTTTATTGAAGTTTTTCAGTCTATAGTACCGTTCGTTCTCGCAGCTAGATTGCCAGGTTTTACCCAATCACCATGATCAATATCCCACTGAAGCTCACCGTTGTCGTCTGCCTAGCTCTAATCGCAGTTATCTCAGCAATGACATGGACAATCCTGCGTACGAATCGACTCGAATCCGCGGCTCAAGAATTGGCTCTAACAGTATCTGAGGAAAGTTTTACAATTGACTATCCTGCCACCCTGATCGAAAACTTGCACCCCGATTATCTAGCGCAGATTCCACCCAGAAGCCTGCTGCGCTATCTGAATAACGCGACACAAAGATTGGGGTCATTAGATTCCCTGATAAGTATCCGCGGCAGCACTGACATTCCCCTGCTATCCATAGGGGATAAGGCTACCTCGGCAAATTATGAAGTCGAGCTCAGCTTTCGCAATACACCCGCAAGCCTTCAACTCGAAATGCTACTTACTAACAACCAATGGCTAATATCCAAATTCGACATAGTAGCCGATGTACTTGCCAACTAGGCGGCTGCGTTAGCGCACTATAAGCTGATACACGGACGGTACCAGGAGAGTCGCACACACCAGTGCCAGTAACACATCGCGATCTAAATGGTACTGCAACAGTGTTGCATCGGGCAGATTAATGGCAAAAACGCCGAGTATCACGATGACTAAAAAGATGACGTTCTTGCTCAGCAACATGCCCGCTACCACAAACGCAATAGAAAAAGCGAAGAGGTAATTATTCTCCAGCCCAAAGCGGGCCAGAATTTCATTCGCTATAGCTATCCCCAAGGTAATGAAAACTACTGCACAATAAACAAGCGGCTGAATAAACTGTCTTTGTCGTTCCATACTAAAACCTCTCAAGCTAATCACTTTTAGTGAACTTGAAAAAGACTATAGAACAAGCGATGGGCTTAGGGGTGGTCAATGGCCCATAATATGAACTGGTTCAAACCCTAGTTGTGCGCCAACCGTCACTTTCTCTGTAATATCCACGCTCAGGACTTTAGGGAGGGGACAAAAGCTGCAAAAACCCGGAATTTCGGCGGGAAAATACGGAATAAGAGCTTTCTCTTTAAAGAAGGATTCTTGGAACCTGAAAATGGTGCCGGCGGGAGGGATTCTTTCCACCGGCTTATCTGGCAAGCTTATTAAACGATTTTATTCCGCAACAACACGCAGTAGTTGCTGATAGTCAGTGAGGCCCTGAAATATTTTAGCGATGCCATCCTGCTTCATGGTCTGCATGCCATCCTTAAGTGCCTGCGCGCGAATCGTGTCAAGCTCAGCCTTCTGATAGATCATTGCCTGCAGTTCATTCGTTCCCAACAGCAATTCGTGAATACCGGTTCGCCCTTTATAGCCAGTTCCACCGCAGTCATCACAGCCAACCGGCCCCTGCAACTCGATACTGTCCATATCCATCTCAAGCTCCTTGAATTCCTCACGGCCGTAAGCATCGATGAGATGGTTCAATTCTTTTTCATCAGGCTTATAGGGCTGCTTACACTTGCCACATAGCGTTCTCATCAAACGCTGGGCTAGCACACCCAGTAAGGCATCGGAGAAGTTAACGGGATCGAGGCCAAGATCGAGAAGATGGGTAATCGTCTCCGGCGCTGAGTTGGTGTGCAGGGTGGATAGCACCAAGTGACCGGTGAGCGAGGCCTCTACACCGATACTGGCTGTCTCATGGTCACGCATCTCACCAATTAGAATAACGTCTGGGTCGGCACGTAAGAACGCACGCATAGCTGTAGCGAAGGTGAAGTCGATCTTCGGCAGCATCTGTACCTGCTGCAGCCCAGGCTAAGTAATCTCCACAGGATCTTCCGCCGTCCAGATCTTTCTATCCGGCTTGTTAATATGCCCCAAAACGGCATGCAGGGTAGTTGTCTTACCAGAACCGGTTGGCCCCACTACCAGAAACAATCCGTGAGGATGAGCGGAAAGGTCGATGATCTTCTCATGGTTTTTGGCACTCAGGTTCAGTTTGTCCAACGGCATCGCACTACCCGCCGCAACAATACGCAGTACAGCACTCTCGCCCTGCACCGTAGGCACAGTGGCCACACGCAGCTCTAGTTTTTGCCCTCTAACCTTCAACTTACACTTGCCATCTTGAGGCAGACGCCTCTCTGCAATATTCAACCTGGAAATAACTTTAATACGTGCTATCAATGCGGCACAGTGTTCCTTTGGTACCTTTAACAACTCTCTGCAGATCCCGTCGACACGAATCCGCACACCGCCGGGCGCATCATCCTTACCTGGTTCGATATGAATATCCGAAGCGCCCAGCCTTTCTGATTCGGTAATAATTCGATTCACCAGCTGGATGATGCCCGAGGTAGCCGCCAGGCCTTCATCTTCGTCGTCGTCATCACCCCCATCAATCTCTATGCCATCTTCGCCACCGAGCGCATCGAATACGTCATCGAAGCCGGCTTCCATATCGGCGTCTGCATCACCGCGCAAGAACTGCTGTATATGTTCGGGAAGACCTACGCGAAACACATAGTTTCTGGCGTTAACAACACCCTGGATTTCCATGATGCGCTGATAGTCGGAGGGATCATAAATAAGAATAACAGCCTCTTCCTTATCACCCGCAACTGGCAACCACAGATTGCTGCGCAAATAGCTCACACCAATATTTTCTAGGAGGTCGACGGGTAGCTCGTGATCCGAGTCGTATTTCATATAGGGAACGCGGTAGTAATGCTCTAGTGACTTACCTACATCGTCTGCCTCTATATTGAATTCTTCCATCAGGCTACGCGTAACAGAGCCGCCGTATAGCGAGACATTGTTCTGCAATTCGGCTAGCTCGACCCCAGATATCTTGCTCTTCTGAACCAGGTAGTCGAAGGGGCCCTGTGTGCTTTGTAAAGAGGAACGGAATTGTTTAGCCAACATCTGGCTAACCATCATCGCGTGTTTCAGATCCGTCTTGGTGAATTCTCGGTCACCCTCAAAATTGATCAGCTGCATAACTCCCAGCAGGATTTCATCCTTGATGGGAACGATGATCATAGATTTCACGTTCCAGCCCTTGGCTTCGCTGAAACGTTTATCAAATTGTAAGCGCGGGTGGATGTCGATCAGCTCATCGCTGTTCAAGACATTTTTAATAACCAGGGCTATCTGGCTTAACGCCACGTAACCGGCCAAGGAGGTCGGGCTGAACGGAACCCTGATCTCTATCGAATCATCATCGTCAGGATCGCCACCTTTGAAGCTGGCTAGAATTTCCTTGCCGTTATCCACGCTCTGATAGATCGTGAACAGTTTGACATCCAGCAAGCCGAGCAGGTCTTTTTCGACCTCCTTCATGGCGGTCTTTAATTTCTTGCTGGACTTGAGACGTTGGTAGATCTTTGACAAATTGGCGACAAATTCGTCCTGCTGATCCACAACCTGCGGCGGTGGGGCTTCTATCTCTATATCTGAACTAGCTGTCTCGGTCATAGCTTCTCTTTTAGCTTCGGCATCTATTCCGAAATAATTTTGACTGTTCTGGGCCTTGCTGGGCGAGGCTAGCTTTCTTGATCAAGCCCCGAGCCTCTGCACCTCGATTTAACAAAAACCTTGTCTACTCCCGCGTATTCTGGGGTTTTGGCCGATAATATGGCTTATCATGCTATTTCCATCGTCAACGTGGCAACAACGACTCTAAATGCCAGCTATTTCAATCAGTTTCAATAGATTTTTACTCTTATTGTTTCTGCAGACCCCAGTAGTTCCGGCGGCTTGGGGCCAATTGCCGGAATTCGATCAGCAGCAGATGAGCTGGCTGGGTGATCGAATTTTTGCTAATGAGTGCAATAGAAATTTTTCCTGTCTTACAAGTTGGAATGAAGGTGAAGACTTTCCGTCACTGGGTATTGGCCATTTCATCTGGTACGCAGCCGAACAACAAGAGCGCTTCGAAGAAACGTTTCCCGACCTTTTGAACTACTACAAACAAAACGGCTATGAGCTGCCTCTCTGGCTAGGGTCACTGCCCACTCCCGATTCACCCTGGCATAATAGAGAACAGTTTCTGGACGAAAGCGATAGCGTAAATATGCGCCAGCTACGCCGGTTCCTCGCCGCAACAACAGAACTTCAAGTCATGTTCATCGTAGAGCGCCTGCATAACTCTACTGGAGAGCTGTTTGGCCAGCTGGATGCCTCGCGCAGAGCCGCCCTACAGACTAGCTTCTATGACATCGCGAACGCAGAGACTCCCTACGGGCTCTATGCTCTCATCGACTACGTACATTTCAAGGGATCCGGGCTAGCTGCGAGCGAGCGCTATCAGGGGGAAGGCTGGGGCCTGTTGCAGGTATTAGAGGAGCTGCAGGGTGTGGAGGCAGACCTCGATAACTTTGTCATCGCGGCCACCCGTGTGCTGGAGCGGCGAGTAGCCAACGCGCCTGTCGAGCGCCGAGAACAGCGCTGGATCGCCGGCTGGAAGAACCGGTTACAGACCTATTTACCCGACTAATAGAATCACTTCGCTAGACTCGAACGCGGTAAAGCATTAATCTTTGCACCCTACCGTTTGCAGATGATTCGAATCATTCCGCTCATCTAATTCTCTAGAGCCATTCAACCACTTAAGAACCGCCAGTATGTCTTTCGAACGTCAAAATATTGAGAAGATGCAGGGCTATGCTCCAGGTGAACAAACTGGCACAGCTGATACTATCAAGCTCAACACGAATGAGAATCCTTATCCTCCAAGTCCAGAAGTCGCTGCCGCGCTTCAGGGAATCGACGTAGCAGCTCTCAAGCGTTATCCAACACCGATGGCGGATTCTTTTCGCGAAGCAGCCAGCCGGCTTCACAATGTTTCAATGGAGCAGATTATTGCCACTAATGGCGGCGATGAATTATTGCGGCTAGTGCTAACAACTTATATCGAGCAACAGGACACGATTGCGGTGTGCAAACCCAGCTATTCACTGTATCCGGTTCTCGCCCAGATACAGGGGTGTCGATTCGAGGAGATCCCTCTCAACGACGACTGGAGCATGCCTGAAGATTTTATCGAGCTGCTGCAAAAATCAGCGGCCAAGCTATTAATTATTGTGAACCCAAACGCTCCCACTGGCATGCTGCTGCCAGCGGCCTATCTCGCGAAGATAGCGGAAAGCTTCTCAGGGCTCCTGCTTATCGATGAGGCCTATGTCGATTTCGTTGACCCAGAGCTTAATTACGATTCGATTTCATTGATTCACGACCACGAGAATATTTTGATACTTAGAACGTTAAGCAAGGCCTATTCTCTGGCGGGCCTGCGTTTTGGCTATGGCATTGGCGCAAGCTCACTAATCGCACCGATGATGTACAAGACACGTGATAGTTACAATACAGATCATATTTCGCAGAAGCTAGCGACTGCAGCTATCGAATCCTTTGAATACGCGCAAGAAAACTGCAATCGAATTCGAGAGAGCCGCAATCGCCTTCGTGAGGATCTGAATGAACTAGGATTAAGTGCAGCCGAGAGCCAGAGTAATTTCATCCTGTGCCAGGTGCCGCAGGCTATCGGCGCACAGAATCTCTATCGCCATCTGAAACAAAAACATATTCTGGTTCGCTATTTCGATCAGGATCGACTGCGCGATAAACTACGAATTTCTATTGGCAGCGATGCTGAAAACGCCGCGCTAGTAGCTGCGATAAAACAAGCCCTGTCGAACAAAGAGCCTCTCTCAGGCTGGTAGCCGCTGCACTGCCCCCTTGCTTCTGCTACCATAAACCAAGCACCTTAGCTTATTGAGCAGATCAATGCCCGCTACTGCTCTGACGAACCGGCCATGGCTGAAATCGAAAACAACAACAAAAGCGAACGGCTACACTATTGTCCTCGATGCAAAAAGTCCCTGCGTAGGATTCAGGGAAAAATGGGGCCATTCTGGGGCTGCACCGGATTTCCAGACTGCCGCACATCGTTCAATGACGTGGACGGCGTACCTTCCGAAGACATCGATGAGCACTACCGCTGCCCGCTATGCACACGCCGCTTAATTAAAGCCGATAAAACAAAAGGGGACTATTGGTTTTGTAGTGGATACTCTAAAGGTTGCAAGGTAACACTGCCGGATCATGAAGGTGTGCCTGAGGCCGCCTATCAGTGCCAACAATGCAGCCAATTACTAGTAAAGCGCAGCGGCAAGAATGGTGTATTCTGGGGTTGCAGCGGTTATCCAAGCTGCAGTGCCAGCTATAACGACGACAACAACAGGCCAAAGTTTTGATTTTTTCACTACTGAAGATACGCAAGAAAACCGCAGCGGTATTAGTCGGCATCGCCTGTGGTCTGGCCTGCGTGTGGGTAGTCGCGTCTTGGCAAGAATTAACCTTGGAAGATATTCTTAATATGCTGCTAGGCAGCGTCTTGTTATTGCTTGGCATAATGCTTGTAGCGGCATGCCTCGTCGCAGCTTTTACAGTGCTCAAAAAATTACTACAACGAATTAGTGGCTCTCAATAGCACGACCAAGTCAACTATCACACTGGCCTCAAGGAAGTGGCAACTCGCGCGACATTATCAAGGCATCTTCTCTATCGCCCTTACCCGGGTAGTAGTTCTTCCGCTCCCCTATCTGCATAAAACCCATAGAACGGTATAGTTTAATTGCGCCCTCATTCGAACGGCGCACTTCGAGAAAGCAGGTTTGTGCATCGAGCTTAACGGCACGATCCAACAGCAACTTAAAAAGCTTTCTACCGTAACCAAGGCGCTGATACTCTGGCCGCACACACAGGGTTAGCAAGTGGCATTCACCAATTGCTACAGACATGACGCCGTGAGCGACTATTTGCTGTTTATTGGCTAACACCCAGCTTTGATACCCCGCCCTAAGACAATCGACGAAGATACGCTTGGTCCATGGGTGAACATAGGCAGCCGCCTCATTCTGCGCAACTAAGTCAACATCACTTGTACGCATAGTTCGGGCAAAAAAATCAGTCTGAGGGTTATTTTCTGGAAGCATAAATTATTACTATCGGCCTACAGCTACCCTAAGAAATAAATACAAGGTTCTAGCTTGAACCGTCGATTCGCTTTCGAAGTGGCTGTAAATGCTGCCATACATCTCTCTTTAAATTGGGAACTGCCAGCATCGAGGCTAGGCTGTGGGTTACGCTAATATGATAGCCTTTGCTACTCTCAAAATCCCGTGCAGTTTTATCAGGCGCGTTTTGCAGAAATAATTCCTCAACCTGCCCGGCAAAAATCAGCAGATTCGCAAACCCATCGGTCTCTTGCCGCATCTGTAGAAACCCCGATATTGCCCTCGCCGCTTCTACTTCCGGAGAATTTTTCATGAAATATCCGCTCTGGACTGGCCAGCTAAACTCCTCAACTTGCATTGACAATTCAGCGCTAGAGCAGCCCAAGGCCTTCAGTATTGCCTGCACCAATTTGCGCGACTCCCGACCAAGTTGGTCAGACCCCTGCGAAGGCACTTCGTCGAGCACCACGAGTCTGTCGTCTATCCGGTAATAGCGAAGTGTAAAACGCAGGGTGCTTTCTTGCTCTACGACCGTCTTGGAATCAGGCCTCTCGGCAACTTCTTTGTTCTGCTGCAGTATCGGTGTCACCGTTGCTTTTCGAACAGACTCCGGGGTCGAGCGCAATTCATCTATCGCCGCCAGTCCAGCGCCGCGGATACCCTGCTTGGCTTGCGCTACATTTGCAGCTTTTTCCGGCTTGGCTACGCGCGCTGGAGCGACGGGAATATCATAGTGTGGCGAGGGTTTGGCTCCCGACAGCACCTTCCGCGGAAAATACGGCTGAATGTCCATGGCCTGCAAATAGGCCAGTCTTTGTAGTTCATTCATTATGGGATGCACTGCGGAAAAGTCACTGTGTAAATATACTCGTTTGCAGTAGCCACAACAATACAATAGCGACTACTGAAGCGAACAAACTCAGAATTCCTAGATTAATTGAAGTAGAGCCCTATTCATGATTGAATCCGCCTTCGTTGTGCACGAGGTAAACCGATGAAAGCGATAGTTTGTAAGTCTTATGGCCCACCAGAAAACCTAGTATTGGAGGATATCGACGACCCTGTCGCTTCCGAAAATGAGGCTATTGTAAAAGTTTACTCAGCATCGCTGAATTTTCCAGATGGCTTGCAAATACAAGGGAAATACCAATTCCAGCCACCCATGCCCTTCACACCTGGCTCGGAAGTTGGCGGAATTATTACCTCCGTTGGGGCCGGATTGCAGGGATTCTCTGTAGGCGACAGGGTCATGGCAACACCTGGCATCGGTGGTTTGGCCGAGCAAGTCGCTGTCAAGGCCGATGGACTGCGCAAGATTCCAGATAGCATGGATTTCAAGACCGCTGCTGGCTTCGCCATGATCTACACCACCTCCTACTACGCTCTGAAGCAGCGTGCGCAGCTAAAGCCAGATGAAACCTTACTCGTACTTGGTGCCAGTGGCGGCGTGGGCCTGGCTGCCGTTGAGTTAGGCAAGGTTATGGGCGCACGGGTGATAGCCGCCGCAAGCTCCGATGAGAAACTCGAGTTCGTCAATCGCCTGCACCCGGACGCACTGCTCAACTACAGTGACGGGGAATTTAAGGAACGAGTTAAAGACCTCACGAAAGGCAGAGGAGCCGATGTTATTTATGACCCGGTGGGTGGCGATCTGTTCGATCAGAGCTGTCGCTGTATAAACTGGAACGGAAGACTACTGGTTATTGGGTTTGCCAGCGGACGCATACCCGAATACAAGGCAAATCTCGCGTTGCTAAAAGGCGCCTCCATGGTTGGCGTATTCCTGGGTCGCTTTAGAAAAGAAGAGCCAGAAGAGTATGAGAATAACTTCGCCGAACTGCTACAGATGTACGACGAAGGCAAACTCAAGCCAATCGTCACCGAATCTTTTGCCATGAGCGATTTTGTAGACGCCTTTAATGTGTTTACCGAGCGTAAAGTCATGGGCAAAGTAACCTTGGAGATCCGCAAAGAGTGACTCTAGAAGCTAACAAACTTTCCGAGCAGCAAATAAGCGATGATCTGACCCAGCTGAAAACCATTGCAGCTGCACATAAGGCCCCAGGGGCGCCACTGGCGACAGAAACCATCAGCATCGATGGTCAAGAGCTAGATGTGTTCGCCAACGTTCCTGCGAACCTTCACGAACTCTACCAGCTAGGTCTGGAAGCTGCGGATCAGACATTTCTGGTCTATCAGGAAGAACGGTTTAGTTTCTCGGAGAGTTTAGATCTCGCCCTGCGCATGGCGAGAGCCTTAAAAGAAAAATACGCGATCGAACTGGGCGACAGAGTCGCCATCTGTGCGCGCAACTCCCCCGAATGGTGCATTGCCTACATGGCAATCACAGCCATGGGAGCAATCGCAGTCCCCATGAATTCCTGGTGGAGGGGGCCGGAACTGAAATTTGGTCTCACCGACAGCGACAGCAAGCTAATATTTCTAGACCCTGCTCGCCTGAAACTGGTCAAACCATTCATCGAAGACCTTGGCGTGCAGGTGGTGATGATCAAGCCCGAAGAGAACTCCTCCTACGGCGAGTTTTATCAATTAGCACGGGCAGAGCAGCCACTATCCAAGAAAGAACTCGCACAAATCCAGGTGCTTCCCGAAGATAAAGCCTCGATCATGTACACATCTGGTTCAACTGGCATGCCCAAAGGCGTGCTCTCCACGCATAGAAATATTATTAATGCGCTGTACACCTGGAAGTTTGTTAAGGAAATAACAGAGATTCTTCGCCCTGAGCTAATCGACGAAAACCCGGAATATCCTCCAGCCTTACTCGCGAATGTACCTCTGTTTCATGTGACTGGAAGTCATGCCCAGTTTCTGGCGAGTTTCATCTACCTGCGCAAGTTTGTGATGATGTACAAGTGGGATGCAGACGTAGCATTGCAACTGATAGAACAAGAGAGAATCTCAGTATTCCATGGCGTACCTACTATGGCCTGGGAAATCATGCAGTCTCCGAAATTCGCTGCGACAGACTTGAGTAGTCTGCGTGCCGTGCAGAGTGGTGGCGCACCTCGCCCTCCCGAACACCTCAATATGATCATGCAGAAGTTCCCAGATGCTGCGGTTCCAGGGCTGGGCTATGGCCTGACCGAAACCAATGCAATAGGCGCCATTATCTCTGGAAAGTTTTACGCTAGCCGACCGAATAGCACGGGAAGACCGACGCCACCTGTAACCAGTGTGAAAATAGTCGACGAATCAGGAAAGACTTTAGAGGACGGCCAAGTAGGCGAGATTTGCATTAAAGGCCCAACCGTCATGAAGGGCTACTGGAACAATCCAGAGGCCACCGCCGAAGTCATCAAAGACGGCTGGTTCCACAGCGGGGACATAGGCATGTTGGATGATCTCGGTTTTCTTATTATCCTTGATCGTGCTAAAGACATAGTAATACGCGGTGGCGAAAATATTGGCTGCGCAGAAGTCGAGTATGCCATCAGCGAACATCCCGAAGTCAACGAAGTCTCGGTCTATGGCATCCCTGACGAACGACTTGGCGAGATGCCCTGCGCATCTATCATGTTGCAAGAAGGCAGCACCCTTAGTGGTGAACAGTTAATCAGCTTTCTTAGCTCACGCATCGCAGGCTTCAAAATACCCGAACGCTTCTATTTTCAATACGAGCAACTCCCTCGAATCGCGACCGGTAAAATTGCCAAGAAAGAATTACGCCAAAAAACGATTGATTTACTTCAGGCTGGCGTCTAGACGCCCCTTTTCACCCAAGTAATTTACTGTTTTTATTAGCCTTTCTCTGGCGCCCTCCCGAGCGATTCCTACCCTCTAAAAATTCTTAAAATATCCTTTGATTTTTTCGTAATTTTTATTGAAGTTTCGCGCCAGAACAAACGATAAGTTTACCTAGGAGCTAGTGCTCTCAATTAAACACCGTTTATTTTGACAGAGTGGTGATCACCATGAAAGAAACCCAATGGGATGACTCAATCGACGACTCGAAAGAGTTTTTTGATACTGCTGCTATACTACCGATCGATGAAGCGGATGATGATGCTGACGAAGACGAGGCCGTTCAAACAGCCTCCTCTAAGACACAGCTAACTGATTTGCGCAGGCGCATCGAAGAACGTTTGGAGAGCAAGCGTATCGAGCACGAATTCGACTATGATGATGAATTCGACTACGACGATCTGGATGGCCTGCTAGACTCCATGCGCTAGGCCTATAAAGTCGATAGAAGCTCCTGTAAAGGCCATTTTTAAAGGCCCATTGGGTATTGTTCGCCCCAGACAAATCCCCTAAAACTCGTGATAATTTCTCCCCGAAATTCTTGAAAAACCGCTACCCAGCTACCAGCATAGTTAGTATGATTGTCCGCCTGATTTTCTAGAATTAAAAAAAATGACTTATTGTGTATCAGTTTCCGTGGACGGAGGCATGATCTTTTGCTCCGATTCACTTACCAACGCCGGCATAGATCAGGTGTCCACTTACAGTAAAATGTTTCGCTTCGGCATCGATGGAGAGCGTCAGTTCGTCATCCTCAGCGCCGGTAACCTGGCCACATCTCAGGCCACCATCGCTACCGTAAAGTCCGATATTCGAAAGAATGCGGACGTAAACCTCCTCAATATTGGCAGCCTCGAAGAGGCGGCTGATTACATCGGTGATATCTCAAGGGAACAACAGGAAAAACGCACAGTCGAAGGCAAGAAGTTCGAGGCTAGCTTTATCATCGGCGGTCAGATCGGCACTGCCAAACATGAAACTATTCTGGTCTATCCGGAAGGGAACCACATCACGACCTCCAAGGACACGACCTATCTGCAGATAGGTGAAAGCAAATACGGCAAGCCCATACTCGACCGCATTCTGACACCTGAGCTTGATCTGGATACTTGCGCTATGTGCGCACTCGTTTCCATGGACTCAACGCTGCGCAGCAACCTGAGCGTGGGGCCACCGATTGAAATGCTAATCTACAAAACTGGCTCTCTCACCGCGACGAATTATCATCGCTTCGACGAAGACAGCGAATTTCTTCGCGATCTAAAAAAATCTTGGGATCAGCTACTCAAAGATGCCTTTCTGCGTATGCCGCCCCTAACCTGGGCAACTAACTGGGATAAATTAGGCCATGAACGAAACGAAGCTTCCTAAGCGATAGCTCCGAGAGTACAAACGGATAGGCATCTTCCAGCCCCATACTCCGGTTCAGCGAATTCAGTAGCAGCGTCAAATCTGCCCACTTAGCCAGAGTATTATCGATATCGTCAAACTGTGCCGAGCTCTGTCGTACACGATACTGGTTCGCCGTCTCGAGTGTATCTATCATGTGCAGGTAATGCGCCCAGACTTCCGCCCAGTCCTCCCAGGGATGCGACTGTGCATAATGGCTGATCATATTCGGGTCATGGGGTGTGACGAAGTTATTCTCATAATAGGCCTTCAGTGCCGTAGAGTAATCAACCGTGTAGTCGCCGAATAATGCCTTAAATTGCTCTTCCCTCAGATCGGTATCGATCAACTTAAGAAAGTAATAGTGTCCGCTTTCATGGCGGAAATGGCCAAGAAGGGTACGATACAACTCTCTGGTATATTGCCTGGCGATTTCGCTCTTCACCCGATCCGCTTCAGCGATGTTAATGGTAATCATGCCATCGAGGTGACCGGTATTGACATGGGATTCGAAGACTTCCGGGTTTGTCCTCTTGTCTTCCATAAACTTGAAAGCCAAGCCCATTGGGTCTTTACGCTTGCTTACTACGGGCAAGTTAAGACTCAACAGGGAGTAGACCAGTCGACGTTTAGCATATTCCAGACTCTTCCACCACGCACGCCTATTCTGGTCCAGCAAATTCGGAATCGTATGGTTTAGCTCGCAGGAAAGACAGTATTCAGCAGCCGGATCATTGACCAACCAATTACACACATCATAGTCGATATTATTCTTGCAGCGATGTAGCGGAGACCTTCTCGCTGCAATCTGAGAATTGCTCAAGCTCGCGTCGGCGACTCGGCGCATCTTCATGGTATGCGGGTCGAAGCCAACACTAAAACCACAACTGAGGCACTTGGTATTCTCGAAGAAGAGCACCTGCCCGCATTTACATTTATAATTTTTCATCTATTTGTGAGGAAGAAACCATGTGTCCGCAATACTTTGATGTATCGTGGCAATTTCAATTTGTAAGCCATCAAGATATTTAAACAAGCCCGCGTCTAGTAACTTGCTGATGTTGCCCTTCTGAATGATCAGAAGTGTCTTGTCCACCTGCTTGGCGGCTTTGCCATTCTTCGGCAGGTGCTTCAATACCTTCGTTATTGTCGTCAGAGCATGAGTCGCCGCACGAGGGAAGTCATCATCCTGAAGTAGAAACCGTACGACATCTTCACCGTTAACTCGGTGCTTCACGTGTTGGCGGTACATCTGATAAGCAGTTAGTGAGCGCAGAATGTTCATCCAGAGCGTGTTTTCATAAGGCTCATTCGATTCTGCCTGCCTCTTCCCCGTACCAATATCAGGCAACAAATTGCCGGAACCAACATCGATAATGCGAGTTGCCATATCGGCTCGCTCTAGCGATCTACCAAGGCGAACAAAACTATATGCCGCTCCCCTACTCATACTGCCTGCCATCAAACCTGAGATCTCATGACAATTGGAAATGACTTCTTCGAGAAATTTGTGCCTGGAACCACCGGATAGGGAAGCGGCCGCGTTGTCTTTCGCATAATGATAGAGGTCATTGATCTGCTCAAATGCCTCTAGCGGCATTATCTCTCTAGTAGTTCGGGCATTCTCTCGAGTATTCGCTAACGTCGCGAGCAGTGAACTGCTTCCACCATCTAGCATCAGAAAGCGCATAACATTGCGTTCGTTCGCCTGCTTGTATTTCCCATCGAAGGCGATCTCATTGCCGGTGATCTCCACTAGAGACCTCCACCCCAGCTTAGTACCTGGAGGCAGGTCTAGCAGCAAGGTAGAAAACACATTGAGAAGACGCGCGGTATTCTCCGCGCGTTCCAAATAACGCGCCTGCCAGTATATTCGTTCAGCAACTCGTGAAAGCATAAGGTTTATTTATCTCCCACTATCCAGGTGTCTTTACTGCCGCCACCCTGTGATGAATTAACCACGAAGGAGCCCTTCACCATCGCGACTCGCGTGAGACCCCCGGCAGTTACGTGCGTCTTATCTGCCTGCAGGATGAAGGGTCGCAAGTCGACATGTCTTGGCTCTACACTATGCTCGCCCAAGATGGGCACGGTAGAAAGTGAAATGAGTGGCTGTGCCATGTAATTTCTCGGATCGGCTTTGATTCTTCGAGCAAATTCCGCCAATTCCCTCTTGCTAGCCTGCGGGCCAATGAGCATGCCATAGCCGCCGGATTCATTCGCAGGTTTAATCACTAATTTGTCCAGGTTCTGCAGCACATGCTGCCGCTGTACTTTATCGACGCAGAGAAAACTCGGCACATTTGGCAGCAGCGGCTCCTCTCCTAGATAATATTTAATCATCGCTGGAACATAAGTATAGATAATCTTGTCGTCAGCTACTCCAGCTCCCGGAGCGTTAGCAAGGGCTACATTGCCTTTAACCCAGGACTGAAACAGCCCGGGAACACCCAATGCGGAGTCTTTATTGAAAACTTTTGGGTCAAGAAACAGGTCATCAATTCTTCGATAGATGACATCCACCTGCGACAGTCCATCGATAGTACGCATGTAGACCCTGTCATTCTCAACGACAAGATCTCCACCCTCAACCAACTCTGCCCCCATACGCTGCGCGAGGAAGGAGTGTTCGAAGTATGCTGAGTTATAGACTCCAGGGGTGAGAACGACGACCTCGGGGTAGTCTGACTGTCGGGGAGAGATTGCCGCCAGCGTGTCAAACAACTGCGCCGGATATTCTGTAATAGGACGAATGCTGTGCTTCTCGAAAAGTTCGGGAAAAACACGCTTCGTTACTCGTCGATTTTCCAGCATATAGGAAACACCGGAAGGAACCCGAAGATTATCTTCCAAGACATAAAACTGACCGTCATCACCCTTAATCAGGTCAGTACCGCAGATATGAGCCCAGACGCCAAAGCGCGGTTTAATTCCCATACACTGCTTTCTAAAATTGGTCGAATCCAGAACGAGTTCTTTGGGAATTACCTTGTCTTTAAAAATTTTCTGATCGTTATAGGTATCGTTGATGAAGCAGTTTAGAGCGCGTAGCCGTTGCTGCAGACCCAGACTGGTTTGATCCCATTCTTTCTCCGCAATGATGCGCGGAATGATGTCATAGGGCCACTCTCTATCGATATTTCCAGCATCACTGTAGACGGTAAAGGAAATACCCATCGTCTTGATTGCCAGATCGGCAGCGCGCTTCTTTTCAAGCAACTCACCATGAGTCAGAGAAGCAAGATAACTCGCTAGACGGCGTGCTGGCTTACGGGCAAAACCTGGAGTGCTGATGATCTCATCAAAAAATTTGCCGGAATTATAAGTCTTCCAATTGACACGCATAGGAACAGCTCAAACGATGATAATGCCTGTAACTTATAGCATTCTGGCCTTACTAGCAATCACACTTAAGCCGTGCAAACTCTGTACCTAGAGGGGCCAAACTATAAGCAAAAGTGGAAGAGCAACGACAACTATAACGATCTCCAACGGCAGGCCCATGCGCCAGTAGTCACCAAATTTATAGCCACCAGGCCCCATTATTAGCGCATTGTTCTGATGACCAATCGGAGTTAAGAATGCGCATGATGCACCTACGGCGACGGCCATCAAGAAAGCGTCCGGATTGAGGTTGAGTGACAAGGCTATATTGAATGCAATTGGCGCCATCAGGATCGCTGTCGCGGCATTGTTGAGAACGTCTGATACCGACATAGTAATAATTAGTATCATTGCGATCAGAAACACAGGAGACATATCGCCGGCTACGGCTAGGATGCCGTTAACTAACAGTGTCGTTGTCCCTGTCGTTTCCAATGCAGCCCCAAGCGGAATCATCGCGCCCAGCAGAACGACTACAGCCCAATCGACGCCATCGTAGAACTCCCTGATGGGTACTATATTCAGCAACACCATGGCCACCGTTGCAAAACCCAAGGCCAGCTGAATAGTTACTAGACCACTTGCCGCTGCGACAATGGCGATAATAAACGTGAGCATGGCAGGCACTGCTTTCTTGCTCCTGCCCAGACCCAGAACTCGACTCGCCAGCGGATAACAGTTCAACTTTATTATCGCCTCCTCGATTTCGTCTTCCCCACCGTGCAGCAACAGAACATCCCCGATCTCAAACTTGAAGTCTCTTAACCTCTCCTTATGCGGAGTACCCGATCTTGATGCGGCCAGCAAATTGACTGAATATTTCCTATTAAACCTAATCTGGCTAACCGTTCTACCCACTATGGGTGAGTAAGGCGTCACTACCACTTCTGCAACCTTCGAATCCTCCGAATGCAAGACCTCCTTCTGTGCATTCTCCGCAGACACCATAAGTAGCCCGTTTGCACTTGCAAATTGCGCTATATCGTCGTGAGATCCCTGCAACATTAAAAGATCATTCGGCAAAATCATCTGGCGCCTATAGACCATGGGAAGCTTCTCTCGTCGATGTACCATCGAAAGAACTGACAATTTGTGTTCGGCTAAGGCATCTTTTAGCTCATCCGCCTTCTTATTCGCAAATACGGACTCCTCTGTCACCTTGAGCTCGAAGAGGTACTTCTCCACGTCGAAAAGATCCAAGCCAGTAGTTTGTTTCCGCACCCTCACCAACTTCCAGCCAATTAGAAGCATGAAAAATATTCCACTGATCGCTATGCCCCCACCGACAGGTGCAAAATCAAACATGGTGAATGCCTCACCCGTCATCTGCTGACGATAGTTTGCGATCAGAATATTCGGAGGCGTACCAATCAAGGTTACGAGACCGCCAAGAATAGAGCCGAAGGAAAGCGGCATCAGCACCGTAGCCGGAGACCGCCCCGCCATGGTAGTAGATTTAATAGCGATAGGCATAAGCAGCGCCAGCGCACCGACGTTGTTCATAAACATCGAGAGGAATGCAGCGAGAAATGTTAATACCGCAATATGCAAATACGGTGTGGTAGAGATAGGCTCGATGGCATCGGCTATAAATTCTACAGCCCCGGATTTGGTCAGACCGAAGCTCACTATTAATACCATGACGACAGTTATAGTTGCAGGATTACCAAAGCCGGCGAATAATTCTGTCTGCGGCACCAAGCCGAAGATACTAGCAGTAAACAGGGCGCCCAGAGCGACAATGTCGTAACGCCAGCGCCCCCAAACCAGCAGCACTAACAGAGCGAACAATATTAAGAGTAGAACAGCTTGATCAGTACTCATAGAAAACGATTCTGCCTATACTATCTTGAAGTCCAGAGATCCTATACCAGCCACCGAAGCAGTGATACGGTCACCCTTGATTACAGCAGTTACACCAGAAGGCGTTCCAGTATAGATAATATCTCCAGGTTTTAGCTCGAAGAATTTTGATAGCTCGCAGATTATTTCAGGAACCGACCAAATCATATCGCTAAGCTGTGCCTGCTGACGCATTTCACCGTTAACCTTAAGCGAAATCTCAGCATCACTAAGCTGTGAAACCTCACTCGCCGGCAGAATTGCCGAAATTGGCGCAGACTGATCAAACCCCTTGGCAACATCCCAGGGCCGGCCCTTGTCCTTGGCAAGCGCTTGTAGATCGCGCCTGGTGAAATCGATGCCAACACCGTAGCCATACACGCAGTCCATCGCGGAGTCCGGAGAAATATCTTTGCCGCCAGATTTCAGGGCAACAACCAGCTCCACCTCATGGTGCAATTCCTTGGTGGCCTGTGGATAGGCTACATTCTGATTGAATGTGACACAGGCGCTTGCCGGCTTACTAAAAAACACTGGCGGCTCTTCCTTGGTGTCTCCCCCCATCTCCTTTACATGCTCGCCATAGTTTCTGCCAACACAATAAATACGATGTACTGGAAACTTCGGGCTCTGCTCGTTGACTTCCGTATCAGGGCTTGTCCGCACTGGAACTGTAATCGGTTCTTGTTGTTCTATTACGAATTGCATAGATGGTTATTCTCTTTAGTTTTTAATTCGCGTTTTTATTCTGATGCGCTATCGTAGTCCACGCTTCAATAACGTGAGTTCAGGGTGCGCAGCCCAATTGTGCATGAAGAGTATCAGTAAAGTCATTCCCTCGCTGCGGAAACAAGTCCAGTCCCGACCGCCCTTCCACAACTTCCATAGTACTTAGCTGATCACAGAAATTCACATGCTGCCGAACATCACTACTAAAAATGAAAGCACTCATCGCATAGCGGGTACTTATGACTTTGAAATAGGCCGAAGGATTTATCAGCGCATCATCGTCAACCCTCTCCCGATCATCATAGATAGGACCGGTGACGACGAAGACCTCACCGGTCTTATTCGCTAAGGCATTAATCGCCTGATCGAGCCGAGACCAGCTTCCTGCTCGCAGCTCGAAAGGAAGGGCTGCCATATTGCTGAGAAAGTTCAGCTCCGACCAATAGGGAGTGCCGGCAAAGCTGCTCATCGGCACCAGCCGCCCCTGATCCTCGGATAAGATATTGATTTCATTTAACTGATAGCTACGCTCTTCCGCGTCTATCGGTAATGCTTGCACGAACTGCTGACCGTCATCGATGACATTAGCAGAGGCTACATTGGGAGAGACTAATGAATCTTCATACCAGGCGCGTGGCAATAGGGAGGCGACACCAACGCTGTCGGCAAGCACTCTATAGGCTTGCCAATCTGAAAGACCAGTGCGGCTATTGATGGAGGCGACAAACAGCTGCCGCACGATTAGCTCGCTATCGTCGGGCAGAATACCACCATCATTTACAGGGCAGCCAGCCATACAATGTGCGATATGCACCGTCTGCGCGCTGAGCTGTGTCACGGCTGCTAGAGTTATAGCTGAGAGACCGGTAACACTAGCCCATCGGATAAAGGATTTGCTTATGTACTTCATCGCACTGCTTCATTGTCTCATCGCTTAATTTGACATCGAGTGCTGCCAGCGAATCCTTAAGCTGATCCGCAGTACGCGCTCCAATAATGGTCGATGCTACGAAACCGAAATTCATACTCCAGGCTGTAGCCAGTGTAACAGGCGACATACCCGCCTCTTTTGCTATTTCCATATATTTTGCGGTTGACGCCAGAGTCCCCTCGTTCACAAAACGACTCGCCATGGCTCGCTGTCGAGCGTCGGCATCGCTGTACTCACCGAAGCGAGAATTTATAGGCACTTCTGGCTGGTTATATTTACCACTTAACACACCACCCCCAATTGGAGAGTAAGGCAGGAGTGACACATGCTCTCTTCTACATACTTCAGCCAACTCATCCAGAAATCGACGATTTAGAAGAGAAAAGTTATTCTGTATTGACTGAAAACGAGCGAATCCCTCGTATTCTGCAACCGTGTTAGCCTTGGTCAATCCATAGGCATTTTCGTTTGAGGTTCCTACGTAGCGAACCTTCCCCGCCTGCACTAGTCTGTCCAATGCCTCCATAGACTCATCTATAGGTACGATAGGATCAGGCCAGTGCACCTGATAGAGATCGATATAGTCAATATGCATTCTACGCAGCGAACCTTCTACGGCAGTTTCGATATGAAACCTATCTAAGGCCGTCAGGCCGTGACGGATAGGTGGGACAAACCAGCCCGCGGCCGCACCCGCAACCTTCGTTGCTATGATCAGTGAATCCCTGGGCTTGGTTTTAACCCATTCGCCAAATATTTGCTCAGTTACACCTACAGTTTCTGCCGACGGGGGAACCGGATAAACCTCGGCTGTATCAAAAAAGTTAATTCCACGCTCATAAGACTCTTCCAGAATTTTGAAGGACTCTTTCTTATCACTCCAACTGCCGAAACTCATCGTTCCCATGCAGATTGGACTGACTCTCAACCCACTCTTTCCTATATACCGATGTTCCATACTACTCCCTCGAAATTAAACGTAATCAACCATCCCATCAACAGCGCCTAGGCTGGGGCGCTACAATCATCACCAAGGTATCCACCACCACCACAATAGACGGCATCCTGCACTTGAATCCGAATTCCATCGGGGTCTGAGAAATAGACCTCAGGCGTGCCACCTTCAATACCGCCACGATTTGGCATACGCATGCTAATCCAGTGCACCATAGGCGGTGTATTATCCGCACTCTGCCTGGCTGTAAAGCCATAGTCTTCCAGTTTTGCTATGACGCCATCCACATCAAAATCATCGATGCTGAGGCATACATGATCCACCCGCCCTGGCTGCACCGGTGCTCCCGCCTGATCTCCCCCTACATACATTAAGAACTGTATTCCGTCGCCAACACCGACTATCGGTGATGCAGGCCCCTGGTAGGCCTGAAAGCCCAGCCCGAAAATGCGCGTGTAAAATTCATTGGCTCGATCTTTATTAGCGAGGAAATTTGTAAAGTGACTAACATCAATGGAGCGAAACAAACCAGAAGTAGCTGCCTCTTCCACTCGCTCACATATGGCACCGTCGTCACCGGCACCGCCGCAGTGATCCGTTCCTGAGAGCTGATATATCAAGCCCTCGATATCTGCGAAAAATAGCTCCTCGGTGCCTGACGTCGATCCGCCCTCGCGCTGCCCACGTGTGGTAGTCCAGGACTGCATTGCCACATCGAGCGAGGCCTGATTCGGGCCTGACTGCCTGCGCCGCGAAATGCCAAACGCGTCCAACTGATCGCGCACTGACTCCAGATCGAAGTTCTCCACACTGAGACCTATGTGGCTAAATCCGGGCTGCTCGCCAGCTTGCACGGGTGTCAAAGAGAAGAATCTGGGGCCATCACCAATTCGCAGGCAGACTGTGTCTCCTTGCCTCGACTGAATCGCTGCGCCGAATATGTCCTGATAGAATCGCAGTGATCGCTCCATGTTGGAGACGCGCATGCCAAAACTGTGTAATTTGCGCACCGCGATCGGTGACATCGATTGTGCAAGCAGTGTGGGGCTTAGGGTAAGTGCTGGAATTGCTTTGAGTACTGCGCGTCGGCTGAAAACTGCCGAGTTGCCAATCATAGTGGATTTGGTCGTCATAGCCGCTGTCCTCGCGCCTTTTATTGGTCGCGACATCATAGCTAGAGTCCTGTGCTAGCGTCTACCTTGAGGTAAATTTAATTCGACTGCGCCTCACCGCCATCCTTCAGCCACTGCTCCATACCGCCCTGGAGATGAGCAATATTCTCGACTCCCATGCTCTGCAGCGATTGAGCCGCCAGCGCGGATCGCCAACCCTTGTTACAGTAAAGGATTAACTCTTCGGCCTTATCGAACTCGGTTCGATAGTAGGGGCTATCTGGATCAATCCAGAATTCCAGCATACCGCGGGGGATATGTAGCGACCCTGGAATTTTCCCTTCGCGCTTGACCTCACGCACGTCTCTGAGATCGATAAGCAGGAGCGACTCGCCCATATCCTGCAATCTGGCATTTAATTCAGTCGAATCAATGGCTCGCAGGTTTTGTTCGGCCTCTTCAACCAACTGCTTATATCCCTTTTGAATCTGCATTATCTGTAATCCCTCGAATGTTATTTGCTACACGCGGCTCGAAATTTATCGTTTGATGCTCGAATCTACTATTATTAGGTATAACGTGGTGAACTGAAATCAAACATTGAGGAGTGCGCCCTGCGCATTGGGTTGATCGACATGAATGAAAGAGACTTCCAACTCATAGTCCGTGCCAAACGCCAGATTCACCGCGAGGCTGCACTGCGATCCTTCCTCATCTTCGGGTTGCTTTTTTCGGCGGCACTCCGACTAGTAGGTGTGGAACTCCCCTTCCTGTATCTGATGTTATTCGTTTCCCTGTTTATATCGCTTATCTTCAGCTCCGACCTGATCGCGAACTATGGCCAGGTATCCAAGGGCGATCTCATCAACGTTATAGAAAAACACATACACAGTGATCCCGAAATGCTCACGCGCTATGCGAACTCCAGAAGCAGAAGCTAGCCTAGCGGCGAGATGATTTCACCAGCGAGCCGCCGCCAGACACTACCGCACCGAATACATTGCCTGCCGAATCCACGGCAACACCCTCGGGGTTCGAGCCCTCGGGATAATCTTCAACGGTTCCATCGATAAAATAGTCGACAATGCCATCCAGCAAGCTGCCTACTCGAATACCTGCATGCCAGCCAGGGTTGCGTTCTTCATCGAACTCGGATTCCGAATCTGCAACATAGATCGTATCGTCGGCAGTAATATAGATTCCACTAGGTCGGCTAAAAGATTTGAATTCGCCTATGTAGTTGCCATCCAGATCAAATATCTGCAAACGGTTATTGCCTCTATCGCCTACAATTAATCTATTTCGCGAATCGATATCCAATGCATGGGGTGTCTTCAGCTTGCCCGCATCCGAACCCCAGCCACCCCAATACTTGATCATATTGCCATTGCGATCGAACTTGACGATGCGCGCAACAGTCGCGGGCGTCGCATCAGTATTCTGGCCGCTGTGGCCATCGCCCACATAAATATTGCCGTCGGCATCGGTAACCACATCACAGGGTGTTTCCAGCAAGGCATCTGTCCCATCACCGGCGACTCCCGGCTGACCAAGAGTCAATAGCACTTCACCTTCGGGGCTTAACTTATACACTGCGTGCCCCATGCCCGTGGTAGCCGGATCGTTGGCTCGCGGTCCCTGACCGTCGGTTACCCAAATATTACCATCACGATCTACGTGCAGCCCATGGGGAAACAACATCAAGCCGCCCCCCATTGATGCGACGACATTTCCATTCGAATCAATCTTCACAATGGGGTCGACACTAGAGCCGATGCAGCTATTAGCACCACAGCGATCAATAGCCCAAAGATGACGTCCGTCCGGGTCCATGTCGACACCCGCTGTCGAGCCCCATTCACGACCATCGGGCAGAGTCGCCCAATTATCCAAACTGGAAAAAGGATTCGGCCTATCATTAATTGGCTCCAGCTGGGCTGATAGGGAGCCAGAGCAAAGAATAAACACGAAGCCAAGCACGGGGCGCAAGCAAATACTAATGAGGCTAGACTGCACTGCTTGGGCGAACAAAGAATCTTGTTTACCAGACACGGAGACGGTGATCACTTTTAATCCCTCCCGGGGAGAGTGGCTAAATACAATTCATAGTAACTGGATAAAATGAGGCACGCTCGATAGAAATCACCCTTAGACTTTCTCAGCAGCGCGCCTCACTAGAACAGATTAAATCAGGAATCTGGTGAAAGCAATGCGCTACATCACAGCCTATAGCGCACTAAACGGGAGCTGCGAGAAATTTCCTTGCCGTTAAGCCTGCGCCCATGAAGATAGTCGCTAGAACAAATAGAAATATCTGGCTGAATCCGAACATGCCGCCGGCGGGCAAGGCTAGGGTCAGCCCCGACAGACCTATGAAGATTCGCACGAACATCCCCATACTTCCCTTTCCCAGGTGTCCGATACCGATCAGGTAGCCTTGCAGGGCGGCGGAGACCAGAGCCACACCAACAAGCGCTGTTGATACCGCCTGCAGATTCTCCATGGCACTGCCCTGCAACAGCAGCGCAGGATTAAAAACGAAGAAGAAGGGAACAAAATAGATAATCGCACCCAGGCGCATAGCCGCAAGACCCGCCCGCATCGGCGACACATGGGCGACAGAGGCCGCCGCGAATGCAGCTAGAGCTACGGGAGGCGTAATGAAACTTAGCATCCCCCAATACATAACGAACATATGACTCGCTAATGGATTTAGCCCCGAGTTAGTTAAGGCAGGAACCAGAACGATAGCGAGAAAAATATAGGCCGCCGTTACCGTCATGCCAATACCCAGGATAAAACTGGTCAGCGCGCCCATCAGTAGCAGCACCAGTGTATTTTCGCCGGCTAGATAGACCAGGTCATTCGCGATCGTCCCCGCGATGCCTGTAACCGCAAGCCCACCGATGATGAGACCGATCGCTGCAAGAATACCGGCAAGTTCCGCCAGCAGCTTACCCATAGTAGCGACTAGCTGCATAAACTTGTCTAGCGACAGGCGATGACTGGTAAATTGATTAATAACCAACAGAAGCGCAGTCGCGTAGAACGGCGCTACCGCCTCACGCTGCAGAAAGACCAGCATCCAAATCAGGGCGGCAAACACCGCGAGGAAATACCAGCCATCCTTAAATACCTGCCCAATCTTAGGCAGCTCTTCACGCGGCAGTCCAGCCAGGTTTTCCCGAGCCGCATAGGCATCTATCTGCATGAACAGGCCAAAGAAATACAGCACCGAGGGCACGATCGCGGCGATAGCGACTGTGACATAACTTATGTTCAGAAAGCTCGCCATGACAAAGGCCGTGGCGCCCATTATCGGTGGCATGAATACGCCACCCGTAGAGGCGCAGGCTTCGACACCAGCCGCATATTCCTTTGAAAAACCTACTCGGCGCATAGCAGGTATGGAAAGTGGGCCCGTAGTCAGTACGTTACTGATTGGCCCACCACTCATAGAGCCCATCAGGCCGCTAGAGAAGATGGACACCTTGGCAGGGCCGCCTCGCTTGTGGCCCAGCAAGGCAAAGGCCAGATTAATAAAGAAGGGGCCGCCGCCTGTATATTGCAGCGATATTCCGAAGACAAGAAAACCAAATACCAGTTGCGCGAAGACACGCATCGGAATTCCAAAGAGACTCTCCTCTCCTAACACGTGAAATATGGCCGCGTCCTGAACCGGGATGCTAAGCGCGGCGATCACATTCGGTAATGAATCTGCAAAGGTTGGGTAGAAGGAGAACACTACCACGATAAAAAACACTGGCCAGCCACCGGCGCGGCGACCTCCCTCCAATACGATCGCCCAGGTAATCATTGCCAGCCAGATGCCCAGAGGCGGTGCCGAGTATTCCCAGGCCTCCAGAACGATACGCTCTGCATAGAAGGCGAAATAGGAAAATATGACAGCGATGATCAGCATGATTGCCACGTCATACCAGGGAACATGTGTAGGACTTCTTTTATTTGCGGGGAAGGTAATAAAGACCATGCTCAGCATGATCCCGGTGATCAGGTACATATAGCGGCTATCGAGCATCACATAGCCGACGAAGAATCCGAGGTTAAATATCTGATTGATTGCCAGCGCAATGGAACAGGCGGTCATTGCTGCCATTATCATCTGCCAGCGGAACGATAGATCCCTGTAGCGCAACTTCGCCGCCTCTGTCTCGGCCAGATCCTTCGCCTCTATTTCTATTCTCGACTTCTCGCTCATACGCTTGCTACAACCCTTCGCCCAGTGTTATAAGCCCTTCGGCCTCAAGCGCACTATTTCTGGCTCGCATCCAAGCCGCCTCAAATTCAGCATAGCCCTCAGGCGCTGTTGGAAAAAACGCAGCCCAGGCATCCATAAGAACACGCTGTCGATTTAGATTGAGTAAATTCTGCGCATCCGCCGCCGCGTTCCATGCACCAATTTCCTTGTAGTAACGAATAGCACCAGGATGAAACGGTAGAAAGGCCTGATCGAATTTTTGTCTCTCTAGCAGCCACCCCGTTGCACCGGGCGCATTGTCCTTATACTCGTCGAAATGCTGGTGCATGATCTTTACCATGCTATACACCATCGTCTCTTCGGATGTATCCATACCTACCAGCAGGGGATAGGCGGAAGAGAACACCTCCAGGCCTTCCTCGGGCAGGGTTGGCCCCTCATAGGCAATATGCGGCACATACCAGGGCAACCTGGACCGCACTCTAGCCACAGCCTCCGGATTATCATGGGGCAAGGCAGGAAAGGTAAGCCCTCTTGGGGACGCTTCGATGCGCAGGAACGGTGGCGAATTACAGGCGCCACCGACAACGTCTGCGCGATTATTCAACACCGCGTCGATAGACGCATTGTAGCCACCCACCTCAACGGCAGTCACATCATCCCAGGTCAAGTTTGCGTAGGACAGTAGCGCGGCGGTCGCATTATTCAGAGAGGGAGCACCCTGCACAAATGTCACCCGCTTGCCCTTTATATCCGCGACACTATTTATGTTCGCATCGCTTGCCGTGGCAAAGGTAAAGGAGCAGCTATCGGAATAGTTAGACATTAGGGCGCGTATTGGTTGTGGGCCCCATATCTTCGAAGCGAAATTTAATATGCCTTCCTGGGCATAGACCGCCTCGGAACCACCGGCAGAAAAATGCACCCTGTTCGCGCGCAGAGTCGCCAGCCTGGACACATCATTGCGACCAGGAATAACCCGAAGATTTACTCGATATTGACGCTGCAAGATGCTGCCAATAGCGACCGCTTGGCTATAACCACCCGTGCCAGTGGGATAGGCAGACCAGGCGATAGTCTTGGGCAGATCGATGCCTTCAGCTGCTGAACTTAAATTGCTGGCAGTCAGATTCAGCAAAAGAGCAACCATCGAATTCAACAGGAAAGAGCGTGACCAAAGAGATGAAGAATATAAGCGCGATAGCATTGCACTGCTGCCTTGTAGGGAATGACCGTGAGCATAACCTAGCTTTTTGGACTTTGCTAGAAAAGCAGTAACGGGACGAAGCCCTCACCGAACGATTCGGTGAGGGCTTTTTCAAACAGGAAGGAAAAAAACAAAAACCGTTTCTAACGCCTCAGAATAGTTTGCATCACCGCCGCAGCTAGCGCGTAACAGTAACGTTAATATTCTGGTAGGTAAAAAGTGAGCCGTCACTGGCTATGCCACGCAACACGTATTCACCCGGCTCATCGAAAACGACCTCCGACACCCAACGTCCATCTTCTGGAGGCTGCGGGATCTCAAACGGTGGTGCCCAGGGTGAGTTCGCATACATCCGGGTATCGGTGTAAGTCTTAAACTGTGTGGGGCTAAAGCTCGCCTTCGCTGCCGGGCCGCGATATACCGTCCATGAGAAACGCAAACCCGGGCCGCTCATAGCCACTATCGAAGAAGGTGGTCTGTATAACTGGTCTATCCCCTGACTACGCGGGCGGTCGCGACGCGCGGGCAGGTTGTCGGGATCACTTGCTCGCACGGCGAGACTGAGAGGCTGACCTACTCGCACCGATCGAAAGCTCTCTCCTTCGACGCGAAGCTCTGGAGGAATATTGTTTCGCAGCGAATCACTCAGGCTGCCGTAATTGCCTCCCACCTCAGTGGAGATAACCTGCGGATCAATACGGTAGTCGGCCTTCAATGTTCCATAGGCTCGATTCGTTTGCCCCTGGGTCTTTAGTGTCCACACCAGTTCTCTTTCACCAAAATCTGCCGGGACATCGATGGTGAAAAGAAAGGGGTTTCGTCTTGGGTAGAAGTGCGTAGGCTGCCCCATATCCGCCGAAGAAAAATCGAAAGCGTCAAGGCTAAGATCATCTAGTTCTCCCGGCTCAACCTCAGAGAAATAATTTTCCGGACTGATAGGTATATCAAATTGCTGATCCCAGTTGGTGTTCATGTAGCCAAAGAACAACTTATAGGACCCGTCCTCGTTTGGCCACCAACCTTCATAAGCCGGCGATGTAATCTGACCCCGCAGCTGCATGAATCTGGTCTGTGCATTCGCCGATTGATTAATCAGCAAGGCGATGAGCAACAGGCTTGCCAGCCATGAAACCTTGTTCGCTACTGACTTCATAGCTAATCATTTCCTTGTGCAAGCGACTGATCTACAGACTCCGGGGCCCAACACAGGGGACAAGCCACATCGTAGTCATTTCGATCTTTCATGTTTGCCCTTCTAATCGCCATCTCTTCCTGAAATTGCTCCTCAGTAAGCGATACCGAATAACCGAGGTCGATAAACATATTAGATACGGAACGACGTCCGCCACCTGCCCAGTTCCTGGCGTCAGCCAGATTGGGGTTTGCTCTGGTGGTATCCAGGAAGCCTATAGTGTGCAAGATAGTACCTTTAGGCAGCAGTGGCGCGGCATCATCTTCGTACACATACTGCTTAACCCAGTTGTGATCATAACCGACACAGTTTAGCGTGAATTGATTGTGACCCCAGATCGCCTCCATGCACATACGCACACCCGGGGCATGCAAATGAGGCTCAAACGCCATGATCTTGGTGTGCTCTTGCAAGACTACATAGTTGTGAAATTCCTGATTCGCCTTGTTTGGCACTACATCGATATCGATGCCATTACCCGTGCGCGGTCCGCGACGACTGTATTGAGGCTCGTAGCCTACGGGAAAAAATTTGATACCAAATTCCACATAGGCCGATGTTTCGCGACCGTTGGAATGCATATGCGTCGCCTCTAGATGCAAGGCCGAATTAGCGGGTAGCAAACGCCCCGCCTTCTCGGAGAAAATATCTGCGTTGCGCCCTACCTCATGGATAGGCCAGCTAACCGTATCGCCAACAACCTCGGTACCGTCTTCGCTGAGTACGCCGCTGTTATAGGTCATGTGGTGAACAATATAGCGACCACCCACCGTACCAGTATCTCCATCGGCGGGGATGTCGTTGATCTCACGCACCTGAATGGCGGAAACATAGCGGTCTTCGGTGAGACCCGTTGGCACTAAGCCAATGTCGCCCCACCAGTCTGGACCCACAGCAGGTCGAGAGAAATCTCTGGAGCGCAAGATAAGATCCGGCTCGCCTATGCTCCACTCGTTGCCATCACCAAATACCAACATCGGCGGCTCATTATCTGGGTTACCCCGGGGCGCGCCATTGTCTGCCCAAGCCTGGATCATCGCCAACTCTTCATCAGACAGTGAATAGTCGTCTTTGAATTCGGTGATACCGATATCCTTTTCCAGAAAATAAGGGGGCATCGCACCCATGCGGTCTCGTATTGCGGTGCGATACTTGATGATAGGAGCCCAGGGCCTGACTTCTTCGTAGGTCATTAGAACCATGGGGCCACCGCCGCCTGGACGATGACAGTTCTGACAGCTGCGCTGCAAGATCGGCGCAATATGATCTGCAAAGGTCACCGAATCCGGATCGATTCCATAATCTTCCACATCGTAATAATGCGGTTGGTGATTAGCTACACTGGCATCGTGGGCTTGCGCTACTAGTGAGGATGAAAATAGCAGTGCAAGAAGAGAAGAAGCTATAGCAAGAAGCGCTCTGGCAGTCATGTCAGTTCCCCTGAATTGCGCCCTAAGCTTAACCGAGCGCTTATTTCTATTAATTAATTCACTTGTTATGAGTCTATGGCTAGCACCAGTACGGCGGCTATGCCCCTTTGTTACAACTTGATATTCAACTACCGAGAATAAAATTTTTAGCCTGAAAAGTCTACGCTAGCGCTCCGGTAGAGCAAATGCAGTCAGGGTGGTTCCCGAGGGAATCAACACATATTGACGACCATCGAGGAGGTGCGTAATCGCCCCTGCCCCCCAAATTCGCGAGCCTGTTTGATAGTGCCACAGGTTCTCACCACTTACCGCATCGAAGGCCATAAAATTCCCCTCGTGATCGCCGGCAAACACTAGCCCTGCAGCGGTCGTCAGCACACCGCCGAAGGTGGGCGATGGGTAGGTAAATTCCCAGCGCAATTCTCCTGTCTGGACATCTAGTGCTCGCAAGGCGCCGGAACCCTGCTCGGGGTCGATAAATATAACCCCGCCAAATGAAGCCTGCCCGGGCACCAGACTAGGCTCCTCGGGCACAAACGTGGCACAGGTTTCTCGCGCCGTGAGATAGAACAGCCCTAGCTCTGGATAGAACGAGGGTGGCATGAAATTAGTGCTTCCCCAGGGATCGGGAACACAGCCCTTACTGCCGTCGTTCAAGACAATTGGACGGCCGTCTGCCCCAATTTCACGGGCCCAGGTGGTTCCCGTGAAAGGCTTACCGAGTAGAAATTCCCCTGATACACGATCGAGCACATAGAAGAAGCCATTGCGATTGCCTACCATAACCACCTTGCGCTGCTGCCCCTGCCACTCAATGTCGGCCAGCACCGGCATGTGATTTGAGTCCCAGTCATTCAGGTCATGGGGCGTGAATTGATAGTGCCATTGAAGTACTCCAGTATCGGCATTGAGAGCCACTAGCGAGTTGGAGTAGAGATTGTCTCCGGGTCTGCTATCGCCGTAGTAATCCGGGTTAGGGTTGCCCACACCCCAATAGATGAGGTTAAGCTCGGGGTCGTAGCTGCCGTTCATCCAGGTGCCACCGCCACCTCTGGCCAGTATTTCCGGATCGTTCGGCCACGTTTCACTGCCAGGCTCACCGGGCCCTGGAATCGTATTGAAGCGCCAAAGTCGCTCGCCTGTAGCCGGGTCATAGGCATCGATAAAACCGCGAGTAGCATACTCACCGCCGGACACACCGGTAATAACCATGCCATCGATGACCAGCGGAGCACCGGTAGCCGCATAACCGACGCGGTAGTCGGCGAGTTCTACATCCCAGAGAATGTCACCGTTGCGTCTGTCAAAAGCCAGCAGATGCGCATCCAGCGTCACCATAAACAAGCTATTTCCGAGCATGCCGAAGCCTCGGTTAACCGGAGCGCTGGCACCGTAGGTCAGATCTTCTGGAAGATTACGTCGATATTGCCAGAAACGGCGCCCGGTTCGCGCATCGATCGCCCAGGCATAATTATTCGACCCGGTGACGTATAAAACACCGTCGTCCACCAGTGGCGTCGTTTCGAAGCCGCGACCACGGGTTGTAGTGCCCGTCTGAAATGTCCATACGGGCCTTAGAGAAGCTACGTTCTCGGTATTTATCTGAGTCAATGGACTATGCCGTTTTCCGCTGTAGTCGCCGGAATAGGTCAGCCAGCGAGAGGGATCCGAAAACCCCTGTAGGATATCTCCATAATTGGGGCCGGAATCGTCCTGTGCCACTGCAACCATGGCAGGAAAAATAAACAGAAATGCCGCGAAAAACGGCATATTGAACATTTCACCAAGAATTAGCTGCAGTTTTCGCTTCTGTGTCATTTGCGTCTCAGGTTTCATTGCTGTTGATGAACATAATTCAAAATATCGTCAAGCTGAGCCTCACTCAGTTGACGCTCTGCGAAGGCAGGCATAAGGGACGCTATGGCTCGGTCCGATGAAATCAACTCAGATTTCGAGAATGCTCGCAGCCGCTGATCACTATCCAATATCTGAATAGAGAAGGCGTCCTCGCTCTTTATCACTCCAATCACAGTGTCGCCACCGACCGTCGTCAGAGAGATTGGCTTATAGCCCCTGCCAATAGTCGAATTCGGGTCGCGTACCGAACTGCGCAGCGCTGCCTGCGTACGACGCAAAGTAATTCGCCCAAGGTTTGGGCCAAGACTGCCCCCTTCTCTCCCTACACGGTGGCAATCGGCGCAAAAATCGGCGAACAGCCCAGCGCCATTTTCGGCATTTCCGCCAAACTCTTCCGTAGCGCCCGAAACAGCGACGCTGCGCAGATAACTCACTAACATCCAGATTTCGATATCGGGAAAATCGTGTGATGGCATGATGCTGCCCGGCACGCCCTCTTGTATGCGCGAGAAAACGCGATTCTCGCTAATCCCGGGCTGGGTCCACATTAGTGTCAGGTCAGGTGCATCGATGCTGCTTATGCCCTTCGCATCCGCTCCATGGCAAGTGGCACATTGCGCACGAAAGATAACGCCGCCCGCAGCCGCGGCTCTGGGATCAGAGGCTAGAGGATTGGTCTGCTGCGCGAGCACAGCCGATGGGTATATCGCCACCGCCAGTAACAGAAATAGCGCCGTATAGACCAGAATGGGTGACGCTTGACCGAAAAGGCCTCTGTGATGTTGCGTTTCTTGGCTCATCGTACTTCTTATTATCTTAGTATCTTATTGTTTTACTATCTTACCGTTCTAATTATGCTTAATAGCTCGGTGCCGCGATCCAGCCTTGCTGAGTTTGAGAAAGAATACCACCATCCCCCACATCGGGCTATCCAAGGTTTTGTTGACTTTGATTCGGCATTGTTTAACTCTATAGAGGCTAAGAGCCAATACAATCTGGAGAGTAAAATGGGCCACAACAACGATAACCAGAAGAAGACTTCAACCCTACAAATTTTCACATCGGTCTGCGCAGCACTCGTACTAGGCTGGCTGGTACTGGGCACGCAGGCAAATCAAACCTCGGCACAACAAAGCAATTTCATGGGCGGATCACCCCGCGTCGCAGACAGCGATGATGTGAGCACATTGCGACTAATTTTCCCTGCGGGAGTGCGTTCTAATTGGCACAGCCATAGTTGGGGCCAACTACTCATGGTTGAGGAAGGCCGAGGCCTAACTCAGGACCGAGGTGGCCCACTTCTGGAAATGCACCCAGGTGAACCTTGGTGGACCCCTGCCGGCCGCGAGCATTGGCATGGCGCCCATCCCGATGAAGACGTTTTGCAGATGACAATTTACGAAGGCGAAGTGAATTGGTTAGAAGGCGTAACAGACTCAGTCTATAACGCCGCACGCACACGCCCCTAATAGAAAGTCTCTATTAAAAGTCGCAGGAACACAGATGGGTGGCTCGTTTTCGAGCCACCCATTTTTCATTGCGCTAGCTGTAGCACTCACATGTTTACTCACTAAGAGAAAGAATCATATACTCAGTCACCGAGAGCGCGCCTATCGATAACGAAACTAGCGCCATGGGGAAATATGGGACCAACATGAAGAATCGAATCCTACAAGTCTTTGCAATCACGAGCACCATGGCTGTGCTCATCAGTTGTGGCAGCGAAGAATCCGCTATGCCCGAGCTTAGTTTCGAAGAAGCGTTACAGGAACAACTAATTCAGGCTCAATCCGGTGATGTTATTTCTATTCCGGCGGGCGTGCATGAGATTACTCGCAGCCTCTCTTTAAATGTCTCTGGGGTAACCATCGCCGGCGAAGGCATGGATGCATCGATACTGTCGTTTAAGAATCAGGTGCAGGGTGCGGAAGGCATTCTAGTTAGTGCAAACGATTTCGTCATTCGTGATCTGGCGATCGAGGACACGATTGGCGATGCCCTGAAGATCAATGAGAGCAATAACGTACAAATATTACGCGTGCGTACTCAATGGACAGGTGGCCCGCTTAGCACGAACGGTGCCTATGGAATCTATCCTGTGCAGTCGAACAATGTGCTTATCGATGAAGCTGTCGCAATAGGCGCATCCGACGCCGGCATCTATGTCGGGCAGTCCTCGCAGATCATCGTTAGAAATTCCCGTGCCGAATACAATGTGGCGGGAATAGAGATCGAAAATTCAACATTTGCCGATGTCCACGATAACGTCGCTACAAATAACACCGGCGGTATTTTGGTTTTCGATCTACCCAATTTGCCAGTCCAAGGCGGACGTAATACGCGCGTCTATGCCAATCAAATTTTTGCTAACAACACCGGCAATTTCGCACCCGAAGGCAATATTGTAGCCGGCGTTCCCGCTGGTACTGGCCTGATGATCATGGCTAATGACAATATCGAAGTATTCGAAAATAATTTTGAAAATAATGACAGCGCGAACATACTCATCGTAAGCTATTTGATCAACGAACTGCCCATTGACGATGCGAACTACGACCCGTTCCCTGAAGCCATCTATATTCATAACAATCAATACCAGGGCGGTGGCGAAACACCCGATTCCGAACCACTTGCCCTACTTCAGGCCGCTACCGGACAGCCGATACCGGATATCGTTTGGGATGGCATGTTAGCAGAAGGCAAAATGGCGTCCGATGCCCTGTGCTTCGCCGAGGCCGATGACACAAGTTTTGTAAGCCTGGATGCTAGCAACGGCTTTGCACAACCCTCTTTCGATACCACCGCACATGATTGTGCGCTGGATCGTCTTTCCCCGATCTCTATGAGCACAAGTAGTCAATGACAGACTTTAATCTGCGCTCGGCATTATTGAGCGCTTGCCTACTCCTTGCCGCGTGTTCGGAGGCCCCTCCTGTCTTTCATGAGACAGAACGACCGCTGCGACTCTCGGATTGGCAACTCTTCGCCGTGGATGCAGAAGAACTCGTGCCCAGTGAGTCCAGCGTGGTATTTCGGCCAAACAATCCATTGTTCACAGATTATGCGCATAAATTGCGCACCCTGTGGATTCCCTCCGGCTTGCAGGCTGACATTAGTCAGGGAGAAATAGACTATCCGGTGGGTACCATACTGAGTAAAACCTTCTACTATCCCCGCGCTGAGAATGCCACACTGGCAAAAGTTGCTGACACAGGGAAGCAGACGGTGAGCCTTAGTGACAACCAATTAATAGAGACTAGACTGCTGGTGCGCAAAAGCGGCGGCTGGGATGCCTTTCCCTATGTCTGGAATGATGAACAGACCGAAGCGTTTCTGCGCGTCGCCGGTGCGAGCAAAGCCGTCTCCCTGAGCACTCAGACAAGCCCAGAGACAATCGATTTCACCTATTTCGTTCCTAACGAGAATCAATGTGCCGGGTGTCACACTACGGCTCACCCCGACGGCGACATGCATCCACTAGGCGCCACCTTCAGCCAACTCAATGCACATGCTATTGCACCCGACATGGACAAACCCACACAGCTGGCGCAGATGCAGGCACGGGGATGGCTAAGTAGCGACGAAAATTTTCCTGACTCAGTTGCCTGGCAAGACCCTTCCGCTCCGCTGCAAGAACGTGCGCTGGCCTATCTGAATATGCAATGTGGGCACTGCCATAACCCAGAAGGTGCGGCAGACACCTCAGGTCTCATCCTCGACAACTCGCAGACACTAGCCATCAACCGCGGGGTGTGTAAACCACCTGTTGCTGCCGGTGGTGGCGCTGGCGACCTACGCTACGCAATAGTGCCCGGCCAGCCGCAGCAATCCATCTTGCTCTATAGAATGGGGTCGGAGAAACCTGATGAGATGATGCCGGAATTAGGCAGGTCCCTGATTCACAAAGAAGGTATAGATCTGGTAAGTCGCTGGATAAATGAGATGCCAGGCAACTGCTGAGCAGTAGTGCAATAGTCAGTCACTCTTTGCGAAAGAATGTATGCAAGACATCGTCTAGCAAAGGGCCCCAGTTATCCCAATCATGCCCCTCATTCACCTCACGGTAAGTCAGATCGTATTCCTGAAATTTCAGCGTCTCCATGAATTGCTGACCCGCCTGGGTATTGTCGTTGACAGTACCAACGCTCATGAAAATTTTAAGCGGCAATTTTTCCTGCGCCATATACTGGAAGCGAAGTTCGTCTACCATCTCGCTGTTTGCCGGTGACTGCATCGCAATTCCGGCGAAGCTTTCATGAGCCATTAAACCAAAGCAGGCACTGTTACGAGCGCCGAAGGATAGACCCAGAATTACTCTTTCATCCCGAGTCCCAGCGGTCGGATATTCCTTGTCTATGGCAGGCAGTAGCTCTTCGGTGAAAAAATCGACATAACGCGGATTACAGAAAAATTGTTGGTTGCGTCGATTCTGCTGCAGCCTATCGGGATTGCGACTATCGACAAACACGACTAGAAGCGGATCAATATTACCCGCCGCTATTTCTGCATCGAGTAGTTTAGGAAGCTCACCGCGGGAGATATACCACTGACCATCGGTAATATAGAGTGTCGGCAGTGCTGCATTTCTGCGCGCACCCTCGGGCTCATAGACTCTGTATTGCAAGTCGTAGCCCAGAGCCTCACTGGAGAAACGAATATTATCGCTCAAGTTACCATCGGCGAAAACCAGAGAGCTGCAACTCAAACTAAGCAGACAAGTTAGCCACCTCACGACTGCTCCTCACTCCTCATCAACCTCTTCCCCAGCGACTGCTTCAATCTGACTCGTTGTATTCAAGCCCATTATCAGGCGCCATAACATGCGAAATCTGAATGTCTGGTAAATTAGAACTGCATTGGCCAGGACCAGGGCCAGCACAGGAAGCCAGGTCTGGTTCTGGGTCATATCAATCGCAAGAGCCATCACGACAAGAATCAGCACTATCGTTATTGCTGGCCAAAAGTCGCGCAGGGTTGCAGGCTTCCTGTTACCGAAGAAGTCGTCATTCTCTGGGTCCTGACGCGCACGCTTGAAACTACTATGGGACACCCAATTGCCCGATATGAAAATTGAGCCGAGCACGTAAAGCCACAGGGTAGTAAACTCATCACCAATTAGTGCGATCAACATGAATTGTTGAATGCCAATTATAAAAGGCACAATGGAATCTCTGAGTTGGGGCTGCCAGATAAAACCCATTACCATCGTCGAGTACATCACCCATATCTGCAGTATTCCCAAGAACGAGGCGATCACCATGCCCCAACCTATCAATGCCTGAAAATCTAATACCAAGAGCCAATCGCTATCTATGATTTTCGACCACATTAACTCCAGGGCCAAGGCTTGAATAATACTGATAAGGGTTAACAGTACTGTGGGGAAATGCGTCTGCGCTCTTGTTCTTATCTTACTCACAGCGTTGCCAATTCTTATTCAATCGGAAAATCGAAGTAGGTATCTGGAAAGGGTTCGTCTGCGAGCATAAAATGCCACCACTCTGTTCGTATCGCCCTGAAGCCATGCTTGGTCATGGCTGCAGCCAACAGACTCCTATTAGCACGCGCCTGTGCAGTTAGGTTCAGATTACTTGGCCAGGACACTGGATCGAAAAAATCCCAGGGACTACCCATATCGAGCTCCTCCCCCGTATCCCCATCGACCAGCGTCAGATCGATAGTGCTCCCTCTAGTGTGACCCGAGCGCGCCGAGATATATCCTTCACTGAACAGGATGTCCTTTGCCACAGCGGGGTAGAAAACTGCCTTCATCTTGGTATCGTCCAAGTCTTGAGCCCAACGCACGAAATGATCCACCGCCCGCTGTGGGCGATAGGCATCGAACACCTTCAGGCTCAAGCCGAAGGCCGCGACTTCCGCCTGCACCTTGGCGAGTGCTTCGGCGGCCTCCCTGGTCATGAAGACCTGCTCGGCATGGTAGCCATCGACTACGTTGCCTACGAAATTGTTCGCGCTAAAATAACGAAGTTCAACCTGAATAGTAGGTATGAATTCCTGCAGCTCTACAAATGCCTCAGGAACCAGATCGTCGCCATTCTGGGCGATGGCTCGCTGCTCTCCCTGTAATATGAATAGTGCGAGCAGCAGCGTAAAAACACGCTTTAGCGAAACTAACACATGGTATTTATGTGATATTTTATTATTCATGGGCACCCGCCTCCATAAGTATGACCCAGTTTAATCTATCCTCGCCCTGAAAACTCTGGTAATTGTGGTGCCATCAAGAATTTCGGAATAGAATAGCCTCCCTTTCCAGGGTCATTCCTTGACAATTTACGTCGCCTAACAGCTAGTAACGTGACAACATACTCAGAACGAAACAGAAAATTTAGCAGCAAATATTTATAGTTAGAAGTGGCACCTAGTACTTATCGACTGTTAAAGCAGTGTTTGCAGACTATAATACTGTATCTAGAAAAGCCAAATAATCAATAGGCAGCACAATGAGAGCCATGCAGAAGACAATAGGTCTGTTGGGCGGCATGAGCTGGGAATCCACGGCCAGCTACTACCGTGATCTTAACGAAGGCATCAAAGCCAAGCTAGGCGGATTACATTCGGCAAAAATTTGCCTGGTGAGCGTCGACTTCGAGGAGATCGAGAAATTACAACACATTGAGGATTGGGACGGAACGGCTGTCATATTGGCCGAGGCCGCTATGGCGATAGAGAAAGGTGGCGCCGATTTTCTTTTGATCTGCACCAACACCATGCACAAGGTTGCCCCGCAGATTCAGCAGAAGATATCCATACCCATCCTCCATATTGCGGATGCGACCGCCGAGCGCCTGCGCACTGACGGCATTAAGAAAGTAGGCCTGCTAGGCACGCGCTTCACCATGGAACAAGACTTCTACAAAGCGAGGATATCAGAGCGCTATGGCATCGACGTTTTGGTACCGGAAGAAGCCGATCGTGCCGATATACATGATGTTATCTACAAGGAGCTTTGCCTTGGCACCATCGATGAAAATTCCCGCGAGAGATATCTGAAGATTATAGATAAACTCGCACAGAGCGGCGCTCAGGCAGTTATTCTAGGCTGTACCGAGATAGCGCTGCTGGTTCAGCAGAAACACACGGCAATACCACTCTACGACACTACAGCGATACACGCAGAACAGGCAGTAAGAGAAGCGCTGTCGAGTTAGATTTGCAGCAATCACCAATGGGATACAGATTTAAAAGACTATGGATGAAGTAATTATAGAGACCGCAACCGTTGCAATGGCAACGTTCTTCGCCACAATCGGCCCCCTCGATGTGGCGGCAGTCTACGCCGGTCTGACGGCAACAGAAACACCAAAGCGCCGCCGCAGCATGGCAATTCGTGGAACGCTTATCGCGACTGGTATTCTAGTGTTATTTGCTCTGGTGGGAGAGTTTCTACTCGCCGGCCTCGGCATCTCCCTCGCTGCCCTGCGCACGGGAGGCGGAATCCTACTCTTGCTAATCGGCATCGACATGGTATTCGCTCGCACATCTGGCAGCACATCCACCACCGAAGAAGAAGAACAGGAGGCTTTGGGCAAGCGCGATATCGCTGTATTCCCACTGGCCACGCCGCTTATTGCAGGTCCGGGAGCCATGGGCGCTGTAATCCTGCTCATGGCCAACAGCGAGGGCGATCTGGTGCTACAGTTCACCGTAGTTGCCTCCCTACTCGCGATCATATTGCTTACCTTCATCATGCTATTGCTTGCCTCAAGAATACAGCAACTGTTTGGGGTGACCGGCATGCATGTTGTAACGCGCGTATTCGGTGTATTGCTATCGGCACTCGCCGTTCAGTTTATATTTGACGGCATCGCGCAAAGCGGCCTGTTGTCCGGCTCCTGAGCTTCGGTTTACTAAAAAACGAGCCGCAGTATGCTCAGGAAAAATATCCGATGCCTCAGCTCAGTGAAGAAGTGAAACCCTAGAACGAATAGAGGAGCTCCCCATGCAAGTCAAAATCGCCGAAAGCCTGGAGGATCTAAAATTCATAGCACCGGTGTTGCTGCAACTTAGGCCACAGTATTCTGCAGACGGCCTTATCGCGCAGATTCAATCACAGCAGAAAGACGGCTACCGCATTGCCTACGTCCAAGAAGGTGTTGATGTCCTCTGCGTAGCCGGTTTTCTGCTTGGGCAGAAGCTTGCCTGGACGAAACATATCTATGTCGATGACCTCGTCACCTGTGAGGCACACCGCTCCAGCGGCGCAGGGAAAGCTCTTGTCGATTGGCTCAAACAACATGCTAAAGAGAATGGCTGCCAACAACTTCACCTGGACTCCGGTGTCACACGCTACGGGGCCCACAAGTTTTACCTTAGAGAAGGCTTCGATATTACCAGTCATCATTTCGCGGTTGTGCAGCTTGATGCTAATTAGAGAAGAAACTAAAGGTGACCTTGCTCACATCGAAGCCATCCATCTGGCTGCGTTTCCCGGCGCTGGCGAGAGTCAGCTAGTTACTGCGCTGCGTAAAAACGTAAAGAATCTACTCTCTCGTCGCGGTAGTAGATGGCCGGCCGGTAGGCCATATTCTTTTCTCGCCAGTCGCCCTGGACTCTACTACCTCATTACGGCTAATGGGATTAGCTCCAATGGCAGTCCTTCCAGAATTGCAAAGCAAGGGTATCGGTAGCGCCCTGGTTGAGGCCGGGCTCAAGCTGTGCCGCAAAGCGAAAATTGGTGCCGTAGCCGTTCTTGGGCATCCTGAGTACTACCCTAAATTTGGATTTGAGAAGTCTGAAAAGTTTAATCTCAACTCTGAATACGATGTACCACCCGGAGTCTTCATGATCGCCGAATTGGAAAATGGCTATCTAAAAAATTGCAGCGGCACCACCTCTTATTACGAAGAATTCAGTAAGTTGTAAGAGTGCACCATCGATGTTTCAAACAACGTAAATGATACTCCCGGCAACACCATTGAGCTTTTCTTCCCGCTCTCATAAAGTCAGGCATTGGCCTATTCCAGCTTGATCCGCCCGATTATCTAAAGGGAACTAACACGTGATGTTTAAAAATAGACATCCAGATCTGGAAACCCCAGATTCAGACCTGCGTTCTGTAATTCTTACCCTTGCCGAAGAGTTAGGCGGCAAGCCCGCTCTCATCGATAGCCCAACTGAAAGAACGCTAAGTTATACGCAACTGTCACAGCCGATCCAGCACTTTGCCGCCGGACTCAACCAGCGCGGCTTTAAGAAAGATGACGTCTTCGCCACGTTCATTCCGAACGTGCCTGCATAGGCCGAGGTCTTTCTGGGTGTCGCTGCCGGAGGCGGAGTCAATACTCCCGTTAACTCTCTGTATTCAAGCCGCGACTTCGTCCATCAGCTCACTGATTCCGACACACGCTTCCTATTCACTATTCCGGAATTCTTGGATCGCGCTCTTCCCGCCGCCAGGAAAGCTGTTACTGCGTTCTCCGATCTACTCATCAATGCTGGCAACGCCTCATCCGTCACTTTCGACCCAAAAACAGATCTAAGCGCACTACCCTATTCCAGCGGTACGACAGGTCTATCGCAGGGAGTAATGCTCACACACGAAAACCTGATCTCAAATATGATCCTCTCCTGCTAAGCCAATCCGATAGATGAGAGCGAGAGCGTCTGGCCGCAAATGCCTAAGCATTAAGGGATTCACTCATGCCAATTCAATCCTGAATTGGCTATAATCCCGCTCCCAGCAATTATGCAGGCTATATCTTCCATGTCATCGAGCAACAAAGTCGGCTTCGTCTCACTAGGGTGCCCAAAAGCCCTGGTAGATTCCGAGCGCATACTCACGCAGCTAAAATCTGACGGCTACGACATCGTGCCGACTTACGACGACGCTGATCTGGTTGTAGTGAATACCTGCGGCTTTATCGATAGCGCGAAACAGGAATCTCTGGACGCCATCGGCGAGGCGATTGCCGAGAATGGCAAGGTACTGGTTACCGGCTGCATGGGAGCGCAGAAAGAAGTTATCACCAATGCGCACCCCAAGGTCTTGGGCGTAACCGGGCCGGCCGCCTACGAACAGGTTGTGAATCAGGTACATAATTTTCTTCCACAGAATAAGTCTCATGATCCCTTTATCGATCTCGTACCTGCACACGGCATAAAACTAACACCCAGACACTACGCCTACTTGAAAATTTCTGAAGGATGCAATCATCGCTGCAGCTTCTGCATCATCCCTTCGATGCGCGGTGACCTTGTTAGCCGCCCAGTTGGCGATGTACTCGACGAGGCAGAGAGACTAGCCAACGCTGGCGTGCGAGAACTATTGGTCATCTCTCAGGACACCAGCGCTTACGGTGTGGACAACAAATACCAAACAGGCTTCTGGCAGGGTCAGCCAGTCAAGGCGAGTATGCAGGGCCTATGCGAGGCGCTCGCGCAACTGGGCATATGGGTTCGCCTGCACTATGTCTACCCCTACCCCCACGTAGACAAAATAATACCTCTGATGGCCGAAGGAAAAATCCTGCCCTATCTGGACATACCCTTTCAGCATGCCAGCTTGTCCGTACTGAAGGCGATGAAGCGACCCGCTGCAACGGAGAAGACCTTAGACAGGATTCGCACATGGCGTGAGCTATGTTCCGACATCACACTGCGCAGCACCTTCATAGTAGGATTCCCGGGTGAGACCGATGCCGATTTCGAAGAACTCCTGCAATTTCTGCAGATAGCGCAGCTAGATCGGGTAGGCTGCTTTCAATATTCCCCTGTCGACGGCGCCGCTGCCAATGATCTCGACAATCACGTTCCCGAAGAACTGAAACAGGAACGCTGGAAACGCTTCATGGAAACACAGCAGGAAATTAGTACACAGAAATTACAGGCAAAGATCGGTCAGAAACTGGAAGTATTGGTAGATGAAGCTAATGCGGAAGGAATCGTAGCGCGATCTGTTGCAGACGCACCAGAGATCGACGGCAATGTATTCCTGGAGCCGAACCCTGAAGTCCAGGCCGGAGATTTTATCCAGGTTAAGATTCATGATGCCGACGAGTACGATCTCTATGGCGCTCTTGCTGACTAATAGCTAATAGTCTTTTGCAGTACTAGCGGGGAATAGCCAATGCCGTCCGGCGCTTCTCCCGTTGCATAGTCACCCAGAACTTCTTGAGTCTCTATGTTTATCGCCAAGACTCGATTCTCACCGCTGAGCGACAAAAACAGAGTTCTATCATTGAGGTAGAGAGTGACACCCTGTGGGCACAGCCAATAGACGCGCAAGCCTAGCGAGAGCCCAAAAAAGCAAGTACTCTAGTCTCACACTCTGAAACAGACGCCCTAAAAATTCTCTATGCTTTCATCTCGCCTTCTAATCACCGCCTTGTTGTCTCTGTTCGCTGTAAGTAGCCTGGCGCAGACAAATCCTGTAGCTCCTGAGCATGAAACCGAGATCAATATCTCAGAGAAAACCAAGGCGATTAACGCCTATCGAAATCCTCAGCCTAGAGACTTAACAATCCTCGCTCAGACTCTTGCTGCAGAAGAATTAGACAGGGCTGTTCTAAATCGTCTGATGCAAGAAATAAGCACCCAACCGGAAAGAACGCAGGCCCGAATCGGGCTCAGCGAGAGTCAGCTGCGGGAAATATTCATTACTCTTTCCAACGCCCGAGGCTTCATTAATGGCAGCGAATTACAGAATGTTCAAGCGATGTGCAGCGCATGGGAATCGTCTGCAGCGATGGGTGAGGAACGCATAGCGCAGGCGCTTGCAGCCTATACTGCAAGGGAACAACTTACCAAAACATTCATCGCCAAGTACTATAGCGTGGTATTACATGATATCGAATCGCTACTGGATGAAACTTCTCTATCTCGATTCAACGCCTACATGGTCGACAGACGCCGACGATTAGCCAATGCCGGGATAAAGTCTTGGGGAGCTCCGGTGCAGAATCTTAGAGCCGGTACTGATACCATTAATTTCCACTGCCGCTAGAAAATTAAAATTACTATTGGAGTTAAGCTGTGAGTTATAAGTGTTTCGAAGTAACCGTTGAGAACAAAATTGCCCATATCGTCCTGAATCGTCCCGAAAAAAGAAACAGTATGATTCCCGAGTTCTGGGATGAGTTGCCCAGCATAGTGAGAGAACTCGATGCGAACGCCCAGGCGCGCGTCATCGTCATCTCATCCACCGGTCCTCACTTTACATCTGGCATCGACACAGCGTTGTTTAGCAGCAATGCCGAAGCCAGTGACGACCCAAAAATTAGAGAGAAACAAAACCGGGTTCATGGCGCTAGGCTGTATGACACGGTCAATTACCTGCAACAAAGCTTTACCTGTCTCGAGGAATGCAGGGTCCCGGTGCTGGCCGCCATACAGGGCGGCGTCATTGGCGGTGGCGTCGATCTTATTACTGCCTGCGATATGCGCTATATGACCGCCGATAGCTTCCTGACCATCTTCGAAATCAACATCGGGATGACGGCAGATGTTGGCACCTTCCCGCGCATTACCAAGCTACTCCCGGAGGGTGTGGTCAAAGAGCTCGCCTATACCGGCCGTCGCATGTCGGCTGCCGAGGCGAAGTCACTTGGCTTTGTAAATGAAATTTTTGCCGATCAAGATTCGCTACTTCTTGAGGTTATGAAGATCGCCGAACTGATAGCGAGCAAAGCACCACTGGCAATCTATGGCAGTAAACGCATCATCAATTATTCCCGCGATCACAGCACAGCAGACGGCCTGGACTACATCGGTATTTGGAATGCGAGTATGTTACAGAATGCTGAAATCATGGAGGCGATGACTGCGGCGTCTGAGAAACGACCCGCAGATTTCGTCGATATCCCGGCAAAGAGAAAGAAGATGGGTTCGGGCATTGTCGATTAGGCCAGCCTACCAGCCCAGTCCAGACCTGTCTAACCGGCTAAAAATGAATCTAACAACACTTCCATCAATGCCGCACCCAGCCACGCCAATGGCGGTATAAAAATATAGAACAACAAGCGGGAGAAAATCGAAAGATTTATCGGCCAGGTGCGTAGATGCCTCACCTGCTCGCGTCGCTCGATCAGACCATTCATCCTAAGCAGGGATTGCGCATCCAGCTCTGTCGATGCTTGTTGAATTTCATCATTGATCAGGCTCAGTACTAACGCTTTCTCTCTACGGATATTTTGGCGGATGGTCCAGGTTGGCAGAAAAACAAAAATAAGCGCCGAAGGCACCGCCAGATAGAAGCCATTCGCGTAGTTGACCCACTGAAAGTCACGGTCTAGAGACTGCAGTATGGTTAATGATAACGCACCCACTACCATTAAGAATTGGCTAAGAACTGCCCAGTCGAAGCCATTCAATCTATCCAAGTTATAGAGATTCACGCGTACCGATTTTCCGTAGTGGAACAGTAAGAGATCGTCCTGAAAAACAAAAAACAACGTGACAGCAATCGTAGACCACATAAACATCTGGCCACATGCCATCGCTATGCTAGTCCAGAATATGTCCGATGCTGGGTCTAGACTTAGAGAGCTCGGAAAAATATTGGCTGCGATTGCAAACACCGACCCCAATATAACGGCTACAGGCCAAAGCTTAGCGAACGGGTAGCGTCTTAGCTCCATGGCACTTGGGTCTCGCATCTGACTGCGAATATCAACAAGAAGCGGCTCGCTTGATCGAATCCACGCCGTTAACCACATCAACAGGCCGGCTGGCAGCAATGTTAGCAGGCTGAACAGGCCCATTATTTCCATGGGCCTGGTCCATAGAGCGTAATTGGGCATAGGTCTAAATCCGCCCGCGCTCACAAAAAAGACAATCAGCGGAATACCTACCAGCGCGCCTACAGAAGGAACAGGGTAAAGAAATCGTTTATTAGCAGCTTCTAACAAGCGAATCGGTGCAGGACTGGACATATCACAGGGGCCTGATGTTATTATTTTGAAACCTGCGGGCGAACCGAGATCATAGTAAATAGCAAACTAACTGCCAATCGCGCAGCGCAATAAGATTCTAGAATTAGCAGTAGTGATCCAATTTCCATTGCTTATACGTAGAAAGTGAACATACAGCACTACAACGAACAATAATGAGAGAGAACGAAACGTTCCGGAATCCAGCCCATGATTAAACCTGTTATCGGCATATTCGTAATTCTAGTGGTCAGCGGCGCAATCGCGCTTGCTGGCAGCCAAGGAAGCACAGCGGCAGGCGAGATGCCGTTGTTCCTCATTTGCGCCAGCGTTGGCTTTGTACTGCACTGGATAATCTTCATCCCCTCCTATATTTACCAGACGGAACATTATTTCGATCTGACCGGATCGATCTCCTACGTATCGACCATCGCCGTTGCCCTTATCTTCCATCCAAACATGGATACCCGCAGCCTGGTAGTTTGTACTCTAATTGCTATCTGGGCAATACGTCTGGGCAGCTTTCTGTTTATGCGTGTTAAGAAAGATGGCAAAGATCGACGCTTCGATGAAATCAAAACCAAATTCTTCCGCTACATGTTCACCTGGACCCTGGGTGGCGCTTGGGTATTCATCACCATGGCCGCCGGCTTAGCGGCGATCACAGCAGTAAATCAAGTTGCATTGGATGTATTCTTCTACGTCGGTGTTGCTCTTTGGATACTAGGGTTTGGTATCGAAGTGATAGCTGACAGACAGAAATCTTTATATCGCAGAAATCCGGATAATAAAGACAAGTTTATAACCGAAGGTTTATGGTCTGTATCTCGCCATCCGAATTACTTTGGCGAGATCGTGCTCTGGGTTGGCATTACTGTAATAGCGCTGCCAACACTGATTGGATGGCAATATGTCACTCTAATATCGCCTATATTCGTGGCTCTACTGCTGATCAAGATAAGTGGAGTTAAACTATTGGAAGAAAGCGGATTGAAGCGCTGGGGAGATGATCCTAGCTATATTAAGTATGTCGCTAGCACCCCTTCCCTAGTCCCGTTCTTGGGAAAAACTACCAACACTAAGTAACGGCCCGGAGGAGCATTCTGGTGCTCCTTATTTTTGCAGCCTCGGCCACTACTCTTCAGCGTCGCCGTCTTCCTCAGAGTCCACGACAGCCTTCCTTCTCAGTAAACGGGATATCGTGTCGTCTAAATCGAGCTTCTTCTTTGCTTCGTCGCTACTAGACTGGGACTTTACTTCATTGTCTTTTTCGTTATCTGACATGATTTACTACTCCTTATTTTTCATTATTCTACTATCTAACTCTAGTCTTGTCCTAGGCGATTGCTCGTCGATTACCTACGGTAACTGAATACATTTTCTAACGGCTTCCCCGAACACCGCATCGATTCGAAATGCCACTTCCCGTGAGGGAGAGTATTTTCCCAAGTCAATAGCGTTTCCAGTCTGTCTCGTTACGCCTATCCGTGTCGCGAGATCCAGGTCATATCCCTACTCTCGACAAGTAGATCCCGTATACAGTTACTTATGGGCAACTCAGACATCAGTAGTCCCTTCTGTACTGCAAGATTAAAAGGCCTCGGTATTTCAGACAGAATTATCGCTAGCAGATAGAGCATACCAAAGCCCCTGTTGCCTCCGTGTATATGAATCATAAAAAATTCGCCCCAATCACCAGATCAATCAATGTGATTTAGGCAATTCTCGATGCACGATAGGCAAAGAGCCGGTATCGTTTATCCCTTGGAATGCTAGCATCTTCTAGTGACAGCCTGCGCGCGAGCGCGAGCATTAGCAGAACGCACTCCAGCGCGATAAATCAGGTGAGAGCAATCGTCATCAGGCGCATTAAATAATGGATATCAAATATATTTATCATTGGTATCCTATACCTACAACATCCTTGGGGCCCATATTTTTTCCAGCAAGAATCGAGTCGCACTCCCAGATCTGCACATCGGCTTGCACCGGATGTTGGATTAATCTACCGTAGCCCAGTTGAGGAGAAAACATGAGCTGGCAAGACGAAGTAGATGAATTAAGACGCCGCGAAAAGCTGGCTGCAGCCATGGGCGGCGAAGAGCGCATTGCGCGCCAACATGACAACGGGCGATTTACCGTGAGAGAACGCATCGACGCCCTCGCTGACAGCGGCTCATTTCACGAGATTGGTGCACTGGCGGGCAAGGCTAGTTACGACGATGACGGTCAGCTAGAGAATTTTACGCCCTCAAATTTTGTCCTCGGCACAGCCCGAATTAACGGCAGACGGGTTGTCATCGGCGGCGACGACTTCACCGTTCGCGGTGGTGCCGCCGACGCCAAGATTGGCGACAAATCGGGTTATGGGGAGCGCTATGCCCTGGAAATGCGCCTGCCTCTGGTTAGGCTCATCGATGGCAGCGGCGGTGGCGGCTCCGTGAAGACACTGGAAATGGTTGGTCACTCCTATGTCCCCGCGCTGCATGGCTTCGAGACTACCATGCAGCTCATGGGGCATATTCCCGTTGTCTGCGCGTGCATGGGCTCGGTAGCAGGGCTTGGCGCGGTACGCACAACCATTTCTCACTTTTCTCTGATGATTAAAGACACTAGCCAGTTGTTTGTAGCTGGCCCTCCCGTCGTTGAACGCGGATTCGGCAAACCCATAGAGAAGAATGATCTTGGTGGCTCCGCGATTCATGCAAATGGCAGCGGCGCCGTCGACAACGAAGTCGAAACCGAGCAGGAGGCATTCGTTACTATTACACAGTTCCTCTCCTACTTACCGCAGAATGTCTGGCAGGTTCCTCCTAGAATAGAAAATTCAGACCCCATAGAGCGCAGAGACGAATCACTACTCTCCGTCATACCTAGAGACAGGCGCCAGATGTACCAGATCAGGGACATCATCAATTCTATAGTCGATCTCGATAGCTTCTTTGAAATAAATCCAAACTACGGAGAATCGCTAGCTGTAGGACTGGCCCGCCTGAACGGATATGCCGTCGGCATCATGGCTAATGACACCCATCATCATGGTGGCGCCGTGAATGCCACCGCATCGGAGAAGATGATGCGTTTCGTCGATCTGTGCGACACCTTCCACCTTCCCGTTCTCAATCTGGTAGACAATCCAGGCTTCCTGATTGGTAGAAAGGCGGAAGAGGAAGGCACTGTGCGACTGGGCAGTCGAGCCCTGATGGCCTGCTATCAGGCTTCAATACCCTGGGTCTCAGTCATAGTTCGCCGCTGTTATGGTGTCGCCGGCGCCGGGCACGGCAATGCCGACCGACTCAACTTACGCTATGCCTGGCCTTCCGCTGACTGGGGCTCCCTGCCTATAGAGGGGGGCGTACAGGCGGCATATCGCAGGGATATCGAATCCGCGGACGACCCTGCCGCCCGTCGTCGTGAATTAGAAGACATGTTAGAGCAGTATCGATCGCCGCTGAGGACGGCCGAGGCTTTCGGCATCGAAGAAATTATAGACCCGCGGGATACACGGCCATTGCTAGGCGAGTGGATTGAACAGGCTTATGAATTGCTGCCAAGCCAGCTAGGACCTAAATCCCGGACACCCCGCCCTTAAATCCAATTTCAACTCTCTCTTCGAGTTAGCTACAAGGGGGGCGGCTTTCTGACATGACCTTATCTAAGCTTTTTTGTGCCTGCTTCGGATTACCCAGATCCTGCACCTCCAGCATTTCGCATTCATCCTCTACCATCTGATCGATAGTCACCGGGTAGAACTTGCAGTCATCCGGACGATCAAGATAGATATCACAGGTATATCTATCTTGATTGGGCACCTGCCTTAGCCATGGACAACGTTCCATCTGCACACCGGAGTCAGGATCTTTCCAGATCGCCCCATCCTGCACATAGTTATAAAGGTCGGGCCTAAAGGTCTCCCACAGCTCTAGCTCCGCTTCCGATACAGACAGGCCGTCACCGCCATACTTCGTGCAGCATTTTCCGCACTGATTACATTCTTTCAAGGGTAAGCTTCGCTTCTGATTATTCGTCGATGCAATTAAAGATTCCCGATCACATCTCCGGGGGCAAGAACAGCTAGCTAATTGCTAAACTCATCGAGAGCCTGCAATTAGCTGAGGATATGCTTCAATCCAATAGTAAAGACAGCCAGACTACTCTGCCCGCTCGATACGAATCAAGGCGCCATCTTCCTCGTCGGTAAGCACATACAGATATCCGTCCGGCCCCTGCATAACATCTCTTACACGGTTCCTGAGTTCGGTAAGCAAACTCTCGCGGCGAATCTCCTGGCCTCTACTATTGAAAACGATTCGCTGCAGATGACCCGTACCTGGAATTCGCCCCTCCATCATAGAGCCCACAAATAGATTCCCCTGCCATTCGGGAAAATGCTCTCCGCTATAGAAAGTCAATGCAGAAGGCGCAATCGAAGGCCACCATACTACCGTAGGACTCTCGAATTCTTCGCGCCAGGGTGTCTGCGAAACCCAATCGCCCCGATAGTTTCGGCTATAGGAGGCCACCGGCCAACCATAGTTCTTACCCGGCACTATAATATTTGCCTCGTCGCCACCCTGCGGACCGTTCTCACTGGCCCAGAGCTGACCCGTCTCGGGATGCAATGTGATACCTAACTGATTGCGATGGCCTACCGAATAAACCTCAGGCAGGAATTCCCTCGAGTCGACGAAAGGATTGTCTTTGGGAGCGCTACCATCGGCGTTTAGCCGCAATAACTTGCCGTAGTGCACCTCGGGGTCCTGGGCATATTCGCCGGTGCCGAGAAAGACATAAGAGCCCCCCACCGACATCATCAATTTGCCGTCGGGAGCGAACATCAATGCCGAGGCGGCGATACCGCTATCCACGCCCTTCGCTACAAAAATTTCTTCCACGTTTTCCAAATTGTCTTCTACCAATCGGCCACGAACCAGACTCACCGCCTGATTCGGCTCCCCCTCATGCATGATTGCTTTGGTGTAGGTCATATAGACGATCTGATCGTCGTCGGGATGCAGCGCAATCGCCATCAAACCAGCGCGAAAGACTGCCGAATACACCTCGGGCACGCCAGGTATGTCTCTCTCTAACAGCTTTCCATCGCGAATCACTCGCAACTTACCGGTATAGCGCTCAGTAATCAGGATGTCGCCGTTATCGCGAAACGCCATGGCCCATGGATTAGCGAGCCCAGTTGCTATGGGCACTAATTTCACCTGATCAATTTCAAAGGTTGGCACTAGCAGGGGTTCGGTGATAGAGGGCGGTGCGACGAAGGGGCTCTGAGCAAATGCAGATACGCCCCAGACCAGAGAGGCAGTAAGCAGAGGCAGCGCTAGAATTTTTCTTATAGTCATAACTTTTCCTATTGTGCGAATATTCTTTTTAAATACTTATCAGTGCCGATGACCCGGCCCATGCTCAGCAGCGACGGCGTCGTAGTGCAACCGAATTAAGTCTCTGCCAAAGTCACCATCGAAGTCACGCCAGACCAGGTGAATATGATTGGCATCGTTCTGAGTATTGTCGTACTCGATTAAAAAGCTGTCTCCCTGAACGCGATAATAGTGCGCATCGCCTCGTTCCATGCCGCCTATCCAGGCAAATTTAACATCGTCTATGCCCTCATCTATTATGTGCTGCATTCTCGCTGCTGCTACCGTCTCTGCCTGCACAGAGGCAACTTCCGCAATAATCTCCAGCAGCATCTCCTGCTGCGCTGACTCCAATAGAGCATAGGCAATGCCTAAGTCTTCGAGTGCCACTACTTCCTCCTGTGCAGCGCTAAAAATATCACGGGGAGCGTCGCCAGGAATCAGAGCGGCACGTAATTGAGCTGCGCTCAGAGATTTCACCAGGCGCCTTCCCGCATCTTCCTCTGCCGCCAGCACCCGAGTTCCCAGCTTGTCCCCGCTGCGCACCTCGGCCGGATTACTACCAAAGAACTGCGGCGTACTTGCGATACCAGCACCCTCAATGAAAGTCCAGTTAAACGCGAGGTGGTGGCCCTCATAGCGAATCCCCCAGGCGCCCTGCATAGCGGGCTCACCGAACACGGTAAGATAGTAAAGATCAGGATCGCGCACGAACGGACCATTTGGCTCCAACACCGCAAGCACATTTTCCAGGTCACGCACGCTCTCGGTTTTCTGAAATCCTTTAGCACTGAAAAGCGTCTGCAGCAGCTCCCGTGCAGCGACTAGTTGCGCTGCCTCTAATTCCTTCAGCGTAATGCCTTGACGCGGGCGCGGAATAAAATGCCAATTTAGGCGTTCTTCAGAGCCAAATTCGTAAGTCGCTTGCGCCCGCTGTGCAGTATCTAGACTCCCTATGAACTGCCTGCTCGCATCGACTATAGCCTCACTTAATTCAAGTTGAGCTTGCTGCGCCACAAGCGGCGAAGTTATGAGAAGAAGCAATAAAACAGTGAACCCAAGAGAAAGGCGTCGTAATTGGGTAAGAAACATGGAGAGACTCCGGCTTTTTATAAGTATTGACTACGGCCTGTCACACAGAATAAACCTGCAACCTGCAAGCGTCCAGTGGGCAATTTTTAGGAAGAATAGAGTCGAGAATTGTCAGCACAGACAATTTCTGCGATAAAGGCTGTTTTTCGCAAGGGAATAACGACATGAAGGCGGTAAGAATCAAGGAGCATGGCGGTTCCGAGGTCATGAGCTACGAAGACGTAGAACAGCCACAAGCCGGTGCCACCGAAGTACTCATTAAGGTTGAAGCGGCAGGCATCAACTACATTGACACCTACCAGCGTTCTGGCCTCTATCAGATCCCGTTACCTGCAACGCTGGGACTCGAGGCGAGTGGCACGGTTGCACAAATCGGCAGTGACGTGAGCCGCTTCCAGGTTGGTGATCGAGTCGCCTACACCAACGTCCTCGGTGCCTATGCAGACTACGCCGCCGTCGATCAGGATAAAGTCGTCAGTATCCCAGACGCTGTGTCCTTCGATGAGGGTGCTGCAGCTATGCTCCAGGGCTGCACGGCGCACTACCTGTCACAATCCACCTACCCGATCAAGAGTGGCGATAGCTGTCTCATTCACGCGGCAGCTGGCGGTGTCGGTTTGATTCTGATCCAGATGGCAAAGAATGCCGGCGCCTACGTAATCGGCACCGTCTCTACCGAGGAAAAAGCCGAACTAGCCCGAGCCGCTGGTGCGGACGAGGTCATACTCTATACCCAGACCGACTTCGAAACCGAAGTAAAACGTATTACCGATGGCGAGGGGGTGAATGTAGTCTATGACTCGGTTGGAAAAACCACATTCGAAAAGAGCATCGACTGTTTGCAGCGCTTTGGCTACATGGTACTTTACGGCAACGCGAGCGGGCCGGTTACAGAGTTCAATCCAGCCACACTGGGACCGAAAGGTTCTCTTTTCCTCACGCGACCAACGCTATTCGACTACACCGCTGATCGGGAGAGTCTCGAATGGCGTAGTAGTGATGTGTTTAAATGGATAGCCGAGGACAAGCTAACACTTCGCCTGGAACATTTTTTTGCACTAGCGGATGCACAAGATGCTCATGACGCGTTAGAGGGCCGCAAGACCACGGGCAAGATAATTCTCAAACCCTAGACCACAAACAAGCGACACAAAGAATTAGATTCAAATTCACAAAGGTACATACAATGCAAAGACTTAGAGTATTCCTAACTGCCACAGCACTTGTTTTATTTTCGACAAGTCTACTTGCTCAAGCTATCGATCTCCGCCGCGGTGAACTGCCGGTAACAGTGCCTGCCAACTACGACGCCGCTACGCCGGCACCGCTTATCGTATTGCTGCACGGCTATACATCGAGCGGAGCGAGTCAGGATAGATACATGGGCTTCAGCTCCATTGCAGACAAATACGGTTTCCTTCTGGTAGCCCCCGATGGTGACAAGGAAGCTGGCGGCGACGAGAATCGCTTCTGGAATGCCTCTTCGGCATGTTGCAACTTCTATCAATCAGATGTAGACGATTCTGCCTATGTTCTCGACATCATTCAGACCGTGAAGGCCGACTTCAATGTCGACCCGAATCGCGTCTACCTGGTAGGGCATTCGAATGGAGGCTTCATGTCTTATCGTGCGGCCTATGATCATTCCGAAACTATTGCTGCCATAGCCAGCCTGGCAGGGGCCAGTCATATTGACGACCGACCCGCACCAGCCAATCCTGTGCATGTGCTACAGATTCACGGTACGAATGACGGCACAATCGCCTACAACGGCGACGATATAGCTGGCAATGCCTATCCCAGCGCCCATGAAACCGTCGCGCAGTGGGCCGAATATAACGGTTGTGAGGCTCAGGCCAATGAGCGCGAGCTGCGCGATCTCGTAGCCAATCTGGAGGGTCATGAATCTTCGGTGGAGGTATTTAACCAGGGCTGCAAGACAGGCGGTTCCAGCGAACTATGGACGATATCAGATGGCTCCCATGTGCCATCGTTTTCAGACAGTTTCGCTGAACAGGTTGTAGAATGGTTGCTGGCTCACCCGAAGAGCTACGGCAGCTTTGCCGACTAAAGCGGCATAAGCCAGCACCAATCAGAAACCACAGGGCTACACAGTATGGCCTTGTGGTTTTTTTATGTCTGACGCACCCCATCAATAGTTCAAGTCTGGCAGGCCGATGTCGGTTGATTTCAGTTAAAGTGACATTAACTATTTGACACCGCTACGTTATGCTTGGAAACAGTTACAAACCAACCAGGACAGAAAATGACCAGTAGACGCGCCTTAATTAAAGCCATCGCCGCGACACCGCTTCTCGGGGCATGCAGCACTGGCCCAGTTACTTCGGCGCGCAACTTTACGCCTTCTGGGCTACCTCTGCATAGAGTCAAAGTTTCCGCAGATAGAGTGATCCGAACCATTGCCGGCTCCAGACCGTTTCGCCCGTCCGGCTTCCGACTCGAGGCAGAATCGTTTGGCAGTCAGACCGTCATTCACAACTACGGCCATGGTGGCGGCGGCATAACGCTCTCTTGGGGTACCTCGCACCTCGCTATGGAACTGGCGCAGCAAAGTTCTCATCGCCGCTGTGCCGTTCTTGGCGCGGGCGCGGTCGGCCTCGCTTCAGCTCGCCTGCTGCAAGACCGCGGGTGGGACGTAACCATCTACAGCAAAGATCTGTCTCCCAACACCACATCGAATATTGCCGGCGGCCAGTGGTCACCAACATCCGTATACGATGATGACAAGCTGACGCCACAATTCGAAGCGCAATTCGAATCGGCGATGCGTCACGCCTACCGTTATTTTCAGAACCTCGCCGGACCCAGATATGGCGTTCGCTGGATCAGCAACTACTCGATAGCAGATCAACCGATAACTGATGACAACTTTAACGATCGCTATGCGAGCATGTATCCCGAGCTACGCGACCTAGCAACAAACCAGCATCCATTCCCTGCGCAGTATGTGCGGCACTACAACACCATGTTGATCGAGCCCGCGATCTACCTTCCTGCCATGATGCAGGACTTCTACGCGGCTGGGGGCAAGATAGTTATCAGAGAGTTTCGCGGGCAAGAGGACGCATTGAATCTTTCTGAGCAGGTAATTATCAATTGCACCGGCCTTGGCTCAAAAAATATTTTTCCCGACGATGAATTAATGCCCATAAAGGGGCAGCTTAGCTTCCTGCTGCCACAGGAGGAGATTGACTATATGACCGTAGGCAACGGGGGTCTGTATATGTTCCCGCGTAAGGATGGAATTCTGCTGGGCGGAACGTTTAAGCGCAACGACTGGACGACTACTCCGGACCCGGAGGACACACAACGCATCATTGCCGGTCATAGCGAGTTTTTTGCAGCGATGGATGACCCCTGGTCTTGAGCTATTATCAGGTTACTTTCTAGACAAATTTCTAGACAAAAAAAACGGTGGCGTCTTCTATCTGTCCGATTGACTGGAGGCAGATGCAGTACACCACCGTATACAAGGGCACATGGATTGCACCTAAGGAGATTGCAATCAAAGGATCGCGGCCCGAATCCCGTTACTATAAGCTGACCGCCTCACAGCGTGTTGCATAATAATGGCGCTATCCTAGCCAAAGCTGACAAACAGGTAAAACGAGTAATATCGACAGCATTAATCGAAAAATACGATTGTGATTAGCTACAGCCAACTTGGCTTTAAGCCCCTATTTAATAGACTTTTTGTGTTTTTCCCATTAATCTGCTCCAAACAAATCAATAAGAAGAGCACGCTATGAGACCCACTTCTATCTCTGTACTCCTAAAGACGCTAGCAACCCCGGCGATTGCTGCTGGATTCACGACTCTACTCCTGGCCAGTGCGGCTCAAGCACAAGAGTCTGCACCCACGTTTTATGCTGACGCGCTGCCGCTTTTTCAGAAGAACTGTGTTGCCTGCCACCAGCCAGACGGCCCAAAAGTCGGCGGTATTACGGCGCCGATGTCACTGATGGATTACGATCAGGCCAAGCTATGGGCACCGATGATTAAAAACGCCCTGATCACCGGCTACATGCCGCCCTGGGGTGCTCATGAGCGCCATAGAGGCGAATTTAAGGACGAACGCTATATTGAAGACGCCGAGATGGCCGTTCTAGTAGCCTGGGTAGATAGCGGCGCACTGGAAGGAAATCCTGCCGACGCCGCTGACAGTACAGGCCTTGTGGCCGAAGCCGGAGCGACTGTCTTGCCCGAATCAGGATGGTGGATTGGCGACCCTGATCTGGTCGTGCAATTCGATAGACCGGTCTACGTCGAGGACGACGTTCTCGATTGGCAGCCTACAGTACAGATGCCTGTTCCCGAAGGCGCACACACAGAACCCAAATGGGTATCCAAGGCCGAGCTTGATCCAGGCGGCCCCTGGGTCCATCACATCGTGTCCAGCCATATGGGTGTTGGCGTACCAGGTCGCGGACCATTTACCTATCCCGAGGGCTGGGGTGTTTTAATGCCGGAAGATCCGTTCATCACCGTAAACATGCACTACCACAAGGATCCTGGTGAGGGCACGGCGGTGACTGATATGACTCGCGCTGGCTTCGTGTTCTATGAGGATGGCACGGTTATCGATCACGTCGTCGAGACCAACCTGTTGCCTCACAACGGCTGGACTATCCCGCCGGGTGATCCCAACTACAAAGTAACTAACACACACGAGATCGAAGAAGACATCTTCCTGCTTTCGATGGGACCGCATATGCACTATCGCGGTAAGGCGATGCGCTATGAAGTTGAATATCCAGACGGTGAGAGAGAAACGCTGCTGTGGGTGCCCGACTACGACTTTAACTGGCAGTTCCTTTATGAGTATAAGGAGCCCAAGTTTCTTCCAGCCGGCTCGGTAATGCACATGAGCTGGTGGTTCGATAATTCAGATCAGAATCGCTGGAACCCTGACCACACGGCGGCAGTTGAATATGGCCCCGAGACTACCGACGAAATGGCCAACGCCCGCATCTACTTCGCGCCTACTACTAAGCGTGGCATCGTCGTAGGTGGCGAACTTCCAGCCGACATTCTCGAGACCGCGCAGAAAGAAGAACAGACCCGTCGCGAGCGAGCAAATCTGTTGGATCAGAGCGAGAATGACCTGAACTGGTTGACCGAAGACAGCGACTAGCCCAATTAGCACTCTGACGGTCTATCGATAGCCAGAGTGCTGCAAGTCAAAAAAAACGGACTCACCGCAATGCGCTGAGTCCGTTTTTTATTGCCTTCAAATAATCTACTGCCAGACACCTAAGTAAAAATACCTAAGTGTGGTCTAACTAACCGGTTACCGTGACCGGCGTCCAGGACTTGTGTCGCGCCATTACATCTTCTACCGAATGTTTGCAGACTCCAGCCTTCGTTATCAATTTACTTTCACAGACATCGCAACGTACACATTCCTTGAAGTCGATAGCCGGGCCTCTAATTGCGCCGGTCGGGCAACTCTTCTCGCAGACCTTACACACTTCGCACTGCTGCACGCGCTTGATACGGAAAGGCGAGAGAAAAGAAGTCACAGCCAGAGCCGCCCCCAGTGGGCAGGCGTAACGGCAATAGAAACGACTGATAAAAGTTGAGGCCAGCAAGAACAGCGCGAGGATAACCCACAGCAGCGCGGAGCGACTGAAATAGAAGATAGTGCCGAAAGGCTCGAAATATTGAAACAGACTGAGATCACTAAACGTCACTGCGGTTACGACTAGCAACGCCAAGATACCGTATTTAATATACAGCGCCTTATCATGAATGGCCTGCGGCAACTCACGCTGCCATTTCTTCGGTACTATACGCGTAATAAAGTCCTGCAGCGCGCCAAAGGGACACAGCGAAGAGCAGAATACCCTGCCCCAGAAAAGCGTAGTGACGATAGTAAAAACTACGATAAGCAATAGCGGCAAGTCGTTCAAAAACAAAGATGGGCCCAACTTCAAGCCGTTGGTGATATGTGAGACAGAGAGAAAGGTACCGTTATAGAAGCCCAGATAAACCAGAGTATAGGCCAGTGTCACCCAGCGAATAGGTGCACTCTTGCGCAGAAAGGCTGTCATCACTAACGCAAAGAGTACTAACAGTGCCGCAACCTCGTACCAGGGCGCGCTATTCATGAGCGACGCCCATACACCCTCTTCCTCTTCGAAATCATCGAACTCTGGAAACGGATTGGCACGCTCAGGCAGGTATTCTGCCGGTACCGGCGTTCCCATCGCTAGGGCTAAAGGGACAGGTGGCACCTGATAGTCTGTCTGAGCAAGCTCCTCGAAGGTTTCGACTTGTTTCCCGGTGTCATACAGAACCGTAAAAGGCTTGTTCATGTCAATCTCATCAGACAGCACCATGGCACCCGCGAACCTTACCTTGCCAGCAATCTTGCCATTATCAGCGCTACCGACGTAAACGAAGCGGCGACGCTCGATGTTGTAGACTGCGTTGCCCTGCTTTACCGCCAGACGCTCTTGCCGAAACGGAGTCGATGCATTGCCATCGATACCCACCAATAGCATATTGCCGTCGCTGACTCTGTTGCTCGCCTCTCTGTCCGCTCTGGAATAATCATCGGGGCCAACTAGAAGCTCACCCAGACTCTCATTGCCCATAAATGCCAGCGTGAGATTCAACTCGGTTAGATCTTCCAACACAATGGGAAAGTCTTTCACTAAACCAGACTCTTTCAACTTCTCCCAAGATTGGGCCTCTAAAATTTGTAGCGCCGCTTCACCACTGTTCGCATTTGCCGCGAACTCAGAATCTGTCAGATAGCTCTGGGCAACATGGCGTGCAGCATTGCGTATTCCCCGCGAAGTGGCCCAACTGGTAATCGTCGCGCGAGACACTCCGTCGAGATCGCGACCGGGGCGAAATCCGTCTGATACCGACATACCCTCGAACTGATTCGGAAATCGCTCAGTATTTAGAAAGTCACCGCGGATACTCTTATAAGATTCACGGTAATAAAGCACTTTGATACCCGACAAGACTCCTTCGAGGTCCATGCCCACCAATACCTCTATAGGTGCGCTATAACCGATCTCTTCCGGCGGGTAGTCCGGGGTCTCGAACAGGTATCCGATCAGCTCGGGCTCGGCATCCTGTTCGGCAGCGGCATAGGCCTTGTATACGGGGGGATCACCCGCTTTCTCTGAGAAGCTGCTTGCGTCCGGCATCACCTCTTTAAGAAGGGCAATATCGGTATCTGTGAGCCCTGCCTGTGCAACAGCAATAGTTGGTAGCAACGCAAAGGCGAATAGATAGGGTAAAAGGCGAGTCAGTGAAGCTAGTAACAACTTCGAAGAGCGACAGAACTGCATTATTATTATTTTTCCTTTATTGAGTTCTTCTACAAATAAGTTCTACTGCTGAAAGTCAGGAACTTCGGGGAACAGCAAGTGCGTCAGGAAACTGCTCGGTATTTAATCAAATAAACACGAGCAGGTACATCACTTAGTGCAGCGCAAACGCAGTAAAATAGCCGACTAAATTAGTAGACATTAAGTCGTAGTCGCAGAAATCCGACACAAAGCTTGATCATCTCTATGGAGCGCTGAGAGTCATCGAGAACGTCGAAGCCATTAGCACCCTCTGGATAACGCACCACACTCACGGGGCTATTGCGCGCGATTGCCTCCGCCTCGAAGGCGTCGATGGACTCATTGAGGCCCGGGAACTCATCCTTGCCGGCACCGATTATTAGAATGGGTGTATTCTCCGGAAAATCCTGCATACCCTGATTCGGGTTCACAAAGTGGAGGTTAGCCGAGGCCTGGGCTATCAGCTTGCTGCCGGGCGCGTCCAACATGAAGCCATACAACAGAACCGCGCAGCGCAGCGCGGCTGCCTCGTTCAACACGTTTATCGCGTTCGGCACATTACCCGAACAAGACCAAAGTGCTATCCGTGCGGGGTCGATCTGCAGCCGTAGCGATTCTGTCTTCAGGTAATCAATCACGGCGAGGGCATCTGCAACGGGCTCAATATTGTTATAGATAACAGCGGCAATGCCATTTGCCGCCAACAACTTTGCCCAATCCTTATTGCCTTGAACCTCCATCTGCTGCATGCCGGTTAGCGCTTCAAAGGCCGGATCCGGATACCCCGTCACCAGAACCGCTACGGGAGCAGGACCCTCACTGTTCTGGGGATAGTAGATATCGAAGGCTCTCGCCTCGCTGGCATAGTCGATACCTTCCCTGACTGCACCGCTATAGGGCAGCTGATAGACCAAGGGCTTTATAAACAATGGGTTTGCAACGCCGCGATCGTCAGCCATAGCATATTCCTCGATGAGTATTTTCCAATAAAAAACCCCCACTCCGCCAGGAGCGAGGGTTCATCGATTCTACCTCTGTAGTGGGGTCATGCTAAATCGATTGTTGCACTAAGATCAATACTAAAGCTCCATGCAGAAGCTCAATAAAGGCAGCAGCCTTTAGTGCTTCCAATGGGCAGATTTAGTGAGACTAGAGCGACCGATCTGAAAAACTAAAAAATTCTGCTATATGCCTTCTACGCTGCGTGAAAAGGCTCTTCCATACACCAAATTGTGTGATTTTTGCAAAAAATGCTGCTTTTGGGCGTGGAGAATGGGTTTTAGGGAAATTATAAGCCCCAAGTTGCCCAGATTATTGGACTTTTTGCCCTTAGAATCATATCCTTCGGCTACGCAGTTATTCGTGCGTGTCCCACATGTAGCCGCTTTGGCGATTTTGGGGCAAGCGCCTAGCCGCTAAACTTATTTACAGCCTGATCAAAGGCTTAATAACTTTACTTCTATTAAGGGGAAAGTAAATGATAACTAGACCAAAAATGGCGAAAAGGGTACTCCCAACAGCCATAGCGCTTGCATTACTGGCGCCAGCCACATACACGCCGATGGTATTTGCACAAGATGACAGTGATGCTCAGCTTGAACAAATCATCGTAACAGGTTCACGAGGCAGGCCAAGAACGGTTGCCGATTCGCCAGTACCAATCGACGTATTCAGTGAAGCCGATCTTAGGGCTATTTCGTATACTGATACCAATGATATTCTTAAGACTTTAGTGCCATCGTTCAACCTCGGAAGACAGCCCATTTCTGATGGAGGCTCGTTTATCCGGCCCGCAGAACTTCGCGGCCTACCCACAGATAAGACTCTGGTGCTGGTGAACTCCAAGCGCCGCCACCGTTCTGCGCTCGTACAAATCGGCGGATCTGGTACCCAGGGACCCGATATCGCTACGATTCCATCCATCGCTTTGAAAAACATCGAAGTATTGCGAGATGGTGCTTCGGCACAGTATGGCTCTGACGCAATCGCCGGTGTAATTAACTTCATTCTAAAAGATGCTAGCGAGGGATTTAGTGTTTCTGTCGACAGCGGTGAATTCAGCGAAGGCGATGGTGCCCAGACTACTGTCCAGGCCAATCTGGGGTTGCCCTTAGGAAACAGCGGTTTTATCAACTTGTCAGCTGAAATTAATGAAGCAGATGCCACCTCCAGATCTGAGCAGTACTGCGAAAGTTGGTTCTGTGCCGATCCAAACGGTGATAACCCTTACAATATTCGCTCTGGACAAAACGGTGGAGATGCCGCCTTCGTTGCAGGTTTACCCAGCGCCAATATAGGTCCCGGTGATGTGGTCCAACCATGGGGTCAACCGAACGCAGAGGCCGCACGCTTTTTCTTCAATGCCGGCTACCAGATTGATGCTGATACCGAGGCCTATGCCTTTGGCAACATCTCGGAGAGTGAATCCGATGGCAGTTTTTTCTATCGCTACCCTGGTAATGGAACCATAGAGGACTTGAGAGAAGCAGACGGTGGTATATACAATCCACTATCTAAATATCCCGGTGGTTTCACGCCAAGATTTTTCGGTGAAGTATCCGATTACTCCTTGTTGGGAGGAATTCGAGGTTCCTTCGACAACGGTCTCAACTACGACTTAAGTGGGCGAACTGGCGAGAGCGAGATCAGATACACTCTGAGCAACACTATTAATCCTTCACAGGGGCGAGCTTCTCAGAAGTCCTTTAAGCCTGGGGATTTAATTAATTCGGAAGTTCAATTTCAAGCAGATTTCAACTATGAGTTGCTATCCGACTCCTCTCGGCCTGTGTTGCTGGCCTTCGGAACCAGCTATATGGATGAGTCCTACGAAGTAGTGCAAGGGGAACTAAATTCGTATGTGGCAGGCCCACACGCGACGCCAGATCCGTTCGGATTTTGTAGCGGTAGTGCTCCAACTGCAGCCGGTGCTGGTGTAATCGCTAATGGTTCAACTCTGAATTGCGCCGATCCAAAAGACCCTGTTTACCAGGTAGTGGGCGTGGGCTCTAATGGGTTCCCAGGATATTCACCACAGTTCTCTGAAAAATATGAACGTAGCTCAGTTGCTTTGTATGCTGACCTCAGCTCCGACGTAACTGATAACCTTTTCTTGCAGGCTGCTGTTCGTTACGAGGACTATGACGATTTCGACGCCGAAACAGTTGTCAAATTCGCCGGCCTCTATCGGCTGACTGATCAGTTTGCCGTTCGTGGATCCGTCGGTACCGGTTTCCGGGCACCAACACCAGGACAGCAAGGAACAATCAACGTATCTACTCGACTGCCCAACGGCTTTCCGGTAGCGACAGGTCTGTTCCCAGCTGGTGGTCCAGTGGCTCAAGCACTAGGTGCAAGCGCACTTAAGGCTGAGACATCCACTAACTACACTCTTGGCTTCACGGCTAATGTGGGTCAACTCGATCTGACTGTAGATTATTACAAAATCAATCTAGATGATGCTACTAATGCGATATCTACTCGTGACGTGTCTACCGATCCAACTTCTGGTACTGCTTATCAAAACTACCTACTGTTGGATGCTGCCGGAGTTTCCGGTGCCAATTCGATTGGCGGCGTTTTGTACTTCGCCAACGGCTACGACATTTCATCCGAGGGTGTCGACATAGTTGCGTCCTACCCTCTTGACTTTAATTCCGCAGGCACAACTAATCTGTCTATGGCATTAAACTATACCAAGAAGGCTTTTGAATCTGATCCTAGTGATTATCTAAATGAAGAAGCCCGATTTGACTTTGTTAACTTCAATCCAAATTGGCGTGGTGTCTTCACAGCTATGCATGATGTCAACGATCTGAGATTGGTAGCGAGGGCAAGCTACTGGGGCGAGAGTGAGAACGCAAACTCTGGCACTAGCCGCCGACAAACTCAAGATGCTACTTGGTTTGTCGATCTCGAAGCTCAATATCAGATCAACGATACTTTCAGAATCGCCGCTGGCGGTCGTAATCTATTCGATGAATACCCTGTGAGAGGCAACGTCGGAGATACTTGCTGTGGACGTATTTACGAGTCTGGTACTGTCATAGACTGGAACGGTTCGTATTGGTTCGCTCGTCTAACTGCTAATTTCTAAATTGGCAGGTAACACTACCCTCCCTTGAATTGGAGAGGGTAAAATCATGAAATGGGCGGTAAGCGATTACCGCCCATTTTTTATGCAGCATAAAAACAGACATGAAGTTTAATGATTCCTAGGCTCGCCCTTTTTAGATGTATGGTTTAACTATGACTAAAATTACAATTTACACCTCGACATACTGCGCCTACTGCACTGCCGCGAAAAACCTTCTAGAGAGTCGCGACTACAAATATGAAGAAATTAATATGGCAGGCGATCAAGAGCTGATGTTGGAGATCATGAAGAAATCGGGCCAGCGCACAGTGCCGCAGATATTTGTCGGCGAGAGGTCTATAGGTGGCTATCAGGAATTATTGGCCAGCACCGCCAGCGGGGAGTTTGATGCCCTGGTCGCAACATAGTCCCTACCACTGTGAGTTGAAAATATCGCCGGCACCGGCACGGCAACTAAAGGCATGGAAACAGGTTAACTTCTAACAGAACCTTCTCTCTGCGAGGATGTTTCATGAGAACCCTCATAATTACAATACCCCCACTGCTCACACTCGTCGCCTATACCACCGGGCAACCTCGATTCCCAAACATGAGCGAGATGGAGCTTATACGCTACAACCGCACAGTCCCCTACCTGGATGAGGTATATTGCTCGGAAGAGATGAGCATCGCTAGCCATATCCGCGAACGTAGCTGCGGCACTAAAAGAGACATTATTGAAGGGCGCACAGGCTTATTAGGTAATCCCAATTCCAGTATTTCTGTGGCCCGCTAGTCTAATAGACCAAGCAAAATGCCCTCCACGATTAAGACAAGTGGCAATGCCAAACCCGTCTCAGCAACCGCGTAGTATGACGGCCTAATACAGCTAAGGCTTCAGCATGCCAGCGCTCTAAATACGTTCCATAATCTTCGAAAACCTCTACTATCCAAGTAGGCTTGACAATCTAGAAAGGCATAGGCTGATAGTTTTAATCTCCCGCATAGGCCTGTAAAGTAGTGGATTATGGCTTAAAGCAGGATTTGACATCAGCCTAGCGCCTTCGGAGAAAATAATGACAAGAAGACACTCCCCCAGAATAATTCTCAGTCTTGCCGCACTTCTGGCTTGTAATACCCTACTTTTTGCCGCTGAAGACGAAGCCACTGCCTCGTTCACCGCTGCGCAGGCCAACGCAGGAATGGCAGGTTACGCACAGCATTGCGCATCCTGCCATGGCAATGAGTTGGAGGGCTTTGGCCTGGTGCCTGGCCTCAGCGGGAGCTTCTTTGCTAGTCGCTGGGGTGATAAGACTGCCGACCAACTGGCGAGCAATGTGAATCGCATGCCGCCGGGGGCAGAGAACAGTCTGGATAGGTCGGAATACACAGAAATACTCGCCTATATTTTGCAACACAATGGCATGAATGCGAGGGGCGATAGCTTACCCGATGAGCTAGAAGCATTAGCCTCTCTTAACATTCCAAGGTCAGCGCTAGGAGATGGAAACACGCAGACACCCGCCCCGCTCCTCTATAACAGCGAAGGCCCCCTGGTCAGCTCCAGCCGTCTCGATAGTCTCAGCCCCGTTACCGATGCCATGCTGTTGAACCCACCGACAGACGATTGGCTGAATTGGCGTCGCACCCGTAATGCCTTTGGTCATAGCCCACTGAATCAGATAGACAAAGACAACGTCGAAGAGCTACAACTCGCCTGGAGCTGGGCACTACCCCAGGGCGAGAACATGATGACCCCTATCGTGCACGATGGCGTCATGTTTGCCTACAGCTATGGCGATGTGTTGCAGGCAATCGATGCAGCCACAGGAGAGTTGCTATGGAGCTTTCAACGCGAACTGGAAGACGGCAGGGCACCGGGCATGAAGAAAGGTGCTGCCATCTATGATGACAAGATAGTCATCGCTACATCCGACATCCACCTGATTGCACTCAATGCCAAGACAGGCAGGATCGAATGGGATCATAAGGTCGATGGCGGCGGTGAAGATAGCTTCCTGTTTCGAAGTGCGCCGCTCATTGCTAATGGCAAGGCTATTATCGGACTTACCGGGCGTGTAGCCGTCGAAGGCGGCGACTTCATCTTCGCGGTGGACATGGAGACCGGCGAGGAAGTCTGGCGTTTCTATACCATCGCAAGGCCCGACGAACCCGGCGGCAATAGCTGGAACGGCCTGCCTCTGGAGGAGCGCAACGGCGGCTCTATCTGGATACCGGGCAGCTTCGATGCCGACCTGAACCTCGTCTACTTCGGACCTGCACCAACCTATGACACGAATCCCCTGCGCCAGCCTCATCCCGATCCGAACACGACACGGGATGCACTCTATACCAACAGCACCGTTGCGCTGGATGCCGATACCGGCGAGCTAGCCTGGCACTATCAACATATATCCAACGATCAGCTCGATCATGACTGGGCATTCGAGAGACAGATAATGAACCTGCGTATAGACGGTGTAATGCGCAAGGCTGTGATCACCGGCGGCAAGCTGGCAATCTTCGAGGCTCTCGATGCGGCTACGGGTGAGTATCTTTTTTCTTTCGACTTGGATATGCAGAACGTCGTAACCGAGATCGATAGCCGCAGCGGCAGAAAAACCATCAACCCTGCGGCCATACCCGAACTGGATCAGGTCATCAGCCAGTACTCCATGCCGGGCATCTGTCCCGACTGGTTAGGCGCGAGAAACATGCAGGCTACCTCGTACAATCCAGACACGAAAATGTTGTACATACCGATATCCGATACCTGCCTGGATGATAATACTGGCGAGCGTTGGCAGAAATACCCCGACGACTCAACTAAGGGCAGCTGGGGCATCATCAAAGCTGTAAACCTGCAGACCCAGGAAGTCATCTGGGAACAGCGACAGACTGGTCCACAATCAAGCGCGAATCTAACCACTGATGCCGGACTGCTGTTCATAGGCTCAACTGATCGATGGTTCAAAGCCCTGGACCAAGCTACCGGTGAAGTACTGTGGGAGAGACGGCTGGACAACGCCCTAAACTCTTACCCCGTTACCTACCGAGTCGACGGAAGGCAATACGTGGCAGTAGCAACGAATAGTGGCGGCATCCATACACGAACCATGAAAAGCGCCGCCGGCATTACTCTGCCGGTAGCAGGCGCTACTTTGTGGGTATTTGCACTTCCCGAATAGGCTAAGCCAACATGCATACAGCCAGCACTAGTATTAGCGAAAACTTAGGAGATTGATCATGAGGACACTGTTTATAGCTCTATTCTTGTTACTGCCCGTCACCGCAAGCGCGCAGACCGATCTACCCTCGGCAGACAGCCTCGGGCCTGGTTGGAACACGATAGAAACCGACGGAGTATGCTCTGCCGGAACTCCATTTCAGTTCTACTCCAAGTCGTCCGAGCGCAGCGATAATATGCTTATCTACTTCAATGGCGGTGGCGCCTGTTGGTTCGGCCAGGCCTGTGACTTAAGCATGGAGCCGAACATTCACTTCCCATTCGCCGATATGGATTCCAATAATCCCCGTTTAGCGGAAGGTGTTTTCAATTTCGATAATAGCGAAAACCCATTCTCCGATTTCGATGTGATATTCATTCCTTATTGTACGGGGGATGTACATATCGGTAGCGGCGAGAAGACCTACAGCTATAAAGATGACGCAGGAAACGACGTTAGCTATACCGCCCATCACAACGGTTTCGAAAATACCATGACCTCACTGAACTGGATCTATGAAAATTTCAGTGCGGTGAACAAAGTCGTGGTGGCGGGAAGCAGCGCCGGGGCTATTGGCGCGTCGTTCTACTCGGGCTTTATTGCCGAACATTATTCCTCTGTGCCGGTAGTGTTACTAGCCGATGCCGCGGGCGGCTATAGAACCCCTCTTTTGCCAGTGACTCATAGGGCCTGGGACACCGCGGCAATCCTTCCCAACTGGGAGGAATATGCCGGCGAGACCAATGACTCAATTACTTTCGAAGATTTCTACATAGCCAGCGCAAATCACAATTCCAATCTACGCCTGGCGCAATACAATGCCGCCGAAGATGAGACGCAAATCATGTTTACACAGGTAATTGGCGATCCGCCGGACAGCTATAGCCTGCCAATGAGAATGCTCACCAGTTTTCAGGAAATAGAGAGCGCGACCGGTGAGTTTTTCAGCTATACCGCAGGTGGCCCCGTGCATACGATACTGCGAGACGACATCTTCTATCAGTACGAAGTAGAAGATATACGTTTTGTCGATTGGGTACAGGATTTAATAGATGGCAAACAGGTGACGGATGTCAGCTGTGTCGATGATGCCGCTGGATGTAATGCAGCGCCCGCTCCTTGAAGGGTTGAGCATTAATTCTAAGAGAAACTCAAAAAAAGTAATAAAACTAATTAGAAAATCAGGAAGCCCAAAATGAAAAAGAAAGTAATTCTTGGCAGCATACTCTTCTCTATCTGCACCCTGGCGATTGCACAGACAGCCCTGCCTCCTGCTTTTTATATAAAGGCAGATGATATTGATAGTGCCTTGCAAAAATCAGCCGGCGAGCGAGTAAACATGGCGGTGGGCACCATCAACAATGGTGATGACTATCGCATCAACCTAATCCGGCGCACGGCTGCCGCAGGAGCGATAGTGCATGAAGTAGGCACGGAGCTTCACTTCATCACCGAAGGGGCAGGAACCCTGCTTACCGGCGGCATAATCGTTAGGGCTGCTGACGGTGGCAGAGCAAATATCGAGCAAGGGCTTGCACGCAGAGTCACCGTAGGCGATGCCATACTTATTCCCGAAGGAACGCCTCATCAGTACACGGCCGTCGAAGGCGCTATTAGTTATCTCGAAGTGCGCTTTTAAGCTATACCTACAAAGTAGTCTGTAAAAGAGCCAATAGTGATTAACTTTTAATCACTATTGGCTCTTTTTATTCGCTATCATGAATCATGACCACGCAATCCATCATCTCCTTACTGGTTCTTCTCCTAATCCTTGTAGCGGCCATTTTTCGAGTCGTATTCTGGCCGCGCCTGCGCATCGCACGCATTCGCAAGCGAGCCTTTCCCGAGGCCTGGCAACAAACCCTGTTAGAAAGATTGCCCTTCGTCGCCAGAATTCCACTTCCCGAGAAAGAGCAGCTACAATTTCTCATCAAGGTCTGTCTCGCCGACAAACCTTTCTATGGCTGCGCCGGACAGGAGATCGATGATGATATTCGCGTAACTGTCGCGGCACAGGCCTGCCTGCTTATCCTGAATCAGAAGCGCGAGCCCTATCCAGAACTGGATTCCATTCTTATTTATCCCTCCACCTTTGTCGCGACGCGAGAGGTGGCGAACGAACTCGGGCTTGTTTCTACGAACCACATCGCTATGCTGGAAGAATCCTGGAGTCAGGGCAAGGCCGTACTCGCCTGGGACAATGTGCAGAAAGGCGTGAAGAACTTACAGGATGGGCACAATGTTGTTCTACACGAATTCGCGCATCAGCTAGACCACGAGTCAGGCTCCACCAACGGCGCCCCGTTGCTCACCACACGAGGCGCCTACAAGAGTTGGGCACACAGTTTTAGCGAAGAATTTGCAGAACTGCAAGAAGATGCCAGGCGCGGAAGACATAGCCTAATGGATCACTATGCCGCTACCAATCCCGCTGAATTCTTTGCCGTGGCCACCGAAACCTTCTTCGAGAGGCCCCGTGAGATGGCCAGCCATCATCAGCAACTGTATCAGCAACTTAAAAATTATTACAAGTTGGATCCTGTGAATTGGTAGATCAAAGAGGTTCGAGTAAACTTTCGCAATGATTAAACTAAGTACTAATATTGTCCTCACTCCGCTTCTCATGCTGATGATGCTGTTCTCATCCAACGCACAGTCCAGCCTCGCTGACAATTTGAAGACAGATACCTTATTGCAGGAAAACACTATTATTCTAATACGCAGCGCACTTGGTGCACGCTCTCAGACTACGGCTGTAAGGCGCGTAGAATTCCGGCTGGAGATTCAATTCTATATCGACACATACCGCGGCCTGAACAATGCAGACACCCTGACAAATATCCAAAATCGCTACACGACGGCCAAGGAGGAACTACTGGAACCGAGGCTGCCCGCGACTGTTGGCGAGCTGGTCTCTATTCTGGAAACACTCTAGGAAGCAATAGATTCAGGGAATATGCCGCAATAAAAGGGGTAGCAGGGATTAAAATTCAATCCTTACTACCCCTTTTTAGTAATGAGCTGCGCAATTCATTGAAGAATGCCGTATTCTCAAGGCTCAAAGCCCAGAATCATGTACAGGAGAGCACGCGTGGTTAAGCCGAATTATAATTTCGAAAAGCGCCAGAGAGAGATAGCGAAAAAAAAGAAGAAGGAAGAAAAGCGCTTGCAGAAGGCCGGAGCAAACGAAAGCCAGCCACAAGATGCCCAGGACCGAGTCGGCAGCGAAGACAAAACAGTTGTAAGCGTCGATTCATAGAATAGTAGTCAAAATCAGTTAAATGTAAAACACAAAGGAAGATAAGGTATGAGTTCAGGTACAGTAAAATGGTTTAATGCAGACAAGGGCTTCGGTTTCATTACTCCAGAAGATGGCAGCAAGGATTTGTTCGTTCACCATTCTGAAATTCAAAGTGGTGGTGGATATGCGAGCCTCAATGATGGCCAGAAAGTAGAATTTGAAGTTGGACAGGGTCAGAAAGGACCTTGTGCTAATAAGGTTGTGGCGGTTTAGATCTTTTTTGAGCTAGACGTTGTAGATGAAAAAGGGAGCCACTGGCTCCCTTTTTTTGTTTTAGGGCTAGGGCCTAGGGGACACTGACAACTTATCAACTTAGCGGATCAGAGGAGTCATAGTATTTTGAACGGTCACGAGAGATTGATTCAGGATTTATCTTAGATAAATCCTTCACCCTTCGGGCAGCCTTCGGCTGTCTGCGCTGCTTCGCAGCTTTCGAACTGGGGAGTTCTGCACCGATCTAGACATAGCAAATACAAAAAGGGAGCCACTGGCTCCCTTTTTGTATTTGGCACGCCCAGAGAGATTCGAACTCCCGACCAACTGGTTCGAAGCCAGTTACTCTATCCAGCTGAGCTATGGGCGCGTGGAATACCGATTATATACGGTTACATTGAGCGGGTCACTGCGCTATCCATCAACAAGCGGCGCTTTACCCCTTCTCCATCGCTGGCATTTACCCCCCTCCCCTTATATGCTCTCTCTATCTAGACTATTATTGAGGTAATCGGGGGGATTGCATGTCAGATCTAACTGCAGGTGAAACTACTCCTTCTGAGGGTGGTATGGACTTCTCGGCGGCGCCTATGCCGGCTCTGCGTCGGGGTATGGAGGTTGTTGGCTGGGGATTGGTTGCCTTGCTGGTGTTTACCGGCCTGTCGGCTATCTTCGGTCGCACGGGTTTCATGATAGGGGCTCTCTCTGAGCCCATTGCGAACCCTGAGGAGGTGTTTAATGCCTTCGATATTCGCTACTACACCAATGCCATGGCGACGATACTGCATCTGGGGCCTGGCTTCTTCGTGATGGTACTTGGGCCACTGCAGTTCATGCGTGGCGTGCGCAAGAAATACATCAAGGCGCATCGCATCAGTGGGCGCATCTTTGTGCTCTGCGGCATCATCGGTGCCTTTTCGGGCATCGCCATTGGTGTGTTCGATCCTTTTATGGGTGTGGGCGACCAGGGCTTTAATGAGTCCATGGCCACGGCCTTCTTCTCGCTCTTTATCTTGCTCTCTCTGGTAATGGCTCTGGTGCGCATCAAGCAGCGTAATTTTGGCCAACATCGCGAGTGGATGATTCGCGCCTTCGCGCTGATGTTGGCGATAGCTACCGAACGCTTGATGCTGACTGCGCTGATGGCTACTACCGGCATAGAGATCGCAGTGTTGTTTGGCACCACGTTCTGGATGGCTGGGGTGAGCAATATGGCTGCCGCCGAGCTTTGGATTAGTTTTACGCGCACTCCCGGTAACGGTGCCAGGCACTGGAAAGACCTGGACGCGAAAGCCGCCCGAGCTTAGTTGCTAACAGCATCACACGAAGCGAATAATGGAAGAACTCACCGAAATAGAAACCGTTGCACAGGTCATTCAGTTGGCTGTGGCTCCCGTGTTTCTGTTGGCGGGTATCGCCGGCTAACTCAATGTACTCTCGGTGAGACTGGGCCGCGCCGTCGATAGAGTGCGTGTTGTGGAGACACGACTTGGCAAGGAACCGCATCCCGAGCACGTTGATGTACTGCAGGCAGAAATCGGCGCGCTGTGGAGTCGAATACGCCTGGCGAACTGGTCTATTCGTATGTTTGTCGCCGGGGCGCTGGTGGTTTGTCTGGTTATTGTTTCTTTGTTTTTCAGCGAGCTCGCCGCAATCAACATATCGGCTGCGATCGTGGTGTTTTTTTTAGGCGCCATGTTGCTTCTGATAATGGGCCTTATCTTATTTCTTATTGAGGTGAGCATATCCACGCGCAGCATCGGTACCGGTATCACCGAAATACTCGATGAGGATAAGCCTGCCTAGGGCTAGGCTTATGCTGGTACTTTTTTAGTCTGGCACTTTCTTAGACTGGTACTTTCTTAGCCTAGTTAGCTTGTGCCGCCTTTGCTGCCGCTTCCTTCTTTGCTATAGCCTTCGCCCTAGCAATCTTTATATTGCCATCTAAATTGCGCAGCGTCGGGCTAAACAGATAGAAGGCTACTACCGTTGCCAGTAAGATCATGCAGGCGCCAAATAGTGCATTCGCCGCACCAATATTATCTGCAGCTATCGCCAAGGGGAATACACCAACAGGCGTGAGCGCGAAAGACAGCATCATGAAGCTGCTCATGCGCCCTCTTACACTGTCATCTACTAAAATCTGTATCGAGGCATTGTTGATTGTCTGGCTCGCACTCACACACATATTCGCCAGCAAGAGCGGAAATAGCGCTAGATAGAAGCTGTCAATTTCTACAAATATTGCCAGCAAGACACCGAAGGCTGCGGTGCTGCCTAGCATCAGCTTAAGCCGTGAAGCGTTGTCGCCACGGCGCAGAATCCAGATAGAACCCAACACACCGCCAATGCCGCCTATAGCCATCAGCGTACCTACACCACTTTCGCCTACGCCCCACTGTTGCTCGGCGAGCATGACGAGAATGCTCTGAAAGGGCATAGCCAGCAGCATGGGCACCAGCCCGAATACCAGACATAGCAATACCGGCCGGTTGCTACGCACATAGCTAAAGCCCTGACCGATATCTGCTAATAATTTCTCCTTCGGCTTGCCGCTGGTATTAGAGTGGCTTCGCTGCACGCCAAACATACAGAGAATCGCCGTGCTATAGAGGACGACAGAAAGCATATACGCGGCGGTGGCTGAATATTGCGCCACAACTAGGCCCATAATTGCCGGGCCTATGACGCGGCTTAGATTCATCACTCCGCTAGAGAAGGCCATTCCGCTCTGTAGCTTCTCTGGTCCCACCACCGTCGCTGTAATCGCCATTCGCGCAGGCATAATGAAAGGAAAGGCGCAGCCCGCCACGAACGCGGTACACAACATATGCCAGAATTCGAGACGATCGGTTAACAGCAGCGCCAGAATGAAGATTTCATTCGCCATAATCAGGCATTGTCCGATTATGACTAGTTGCCTGCGCTCTACCCTATCGGTGATTGCGCCGCCTAACAGAGAGGCGAAAATCATCGGAATCGCCACCACCAGGTTGATATAGGCTAGGGAAGTCGCCTCGCCAGTCAGATCCCAGGCGATAATCGTGCGGGTTAGCATCTGCCCTTGCATGGCAAAGAAGAAAGCCGCATTCCCGAGAAATAACCAACGGAACTGCGCTATAGAGAACACCGCAAAGGCGCTGGGTTTTGCTGCAACTGATTCTGAAGAGAGAGAAGAAATACTGACGCTCCTAAAGTGTGCGCGCAGTATAGAGCTTGGCCTGCTCAAACAAAAGGTCTGCCATTCAATCCCTTAGAAAAGGCGAGACTAGGCCTGCCAGTCACCGCTGACTCTAAGTTTGTAAATCTACCTGCTTCTCTCTCAGAACGCCGAGCTGATGAAGTTAAAGGCGATTCTCTCTTAGCGCGGAAAATAAATTATGCGCTATGCTCGACTAAGTCGGTGATCAGGGTTATTTTTCGTCTTCAGTAGTCAAATCTGCTTGCAGAGACTGCTGTATTTATATACAGTATTTTATTTCAAAGGGGCATTACCCATGAGCGATCGTTGCTGGTGGTCTGGAAAAGACCCAGTCTATATCGCCTACCACGACGAGGAGTGGGGAATCCCTGTCCATGACGAGCGGATGCTCTTTGAGTTTCTCTGCCTGGAGGGGCAGCAGGCTGGCCTGAGCTGGATCACAGTCCTGAAGAAGCGCGATCACTATCGCAAATGCTTCAAGAATTTCGAGATAGACAAGGTCGCGAGACTGACCGATAAAACTATCGAGAAGCACCTGCTTGATACGGGGCTTATTCGTAATCGCCTAAAGCTGTATTCTATTCGCAGCAATGCGCTTGCCTTTAAGCAGGTGCAGAAGGAATTTGGTAGCTTCGATAGTTACATCTGGTCTTTTACCGGCGGCAGTGTGCTAGACGGTAAGCGCAAGACGGCGAAGAACGTGCCCGCTACTACCGATATCAGCGACGCGATGTCGAAAGATCTGAAGAAGCGGGGGTTTAAATTTATTGGCAGCACTATCTGCTACGCCTTCATGCAGGCAGCAGGCTTAGTCAATGACCACACTGCTAATTGTTTTCGCTACAAAGAGCTGCAAAACTAAGAACTGTAAAGAAAGCCGCTCCCATCTACGAACGAAGAACGAGAGTTAAACTAGAGAGTTTAGCTAGAGAATTAAACTAAGAGAGGCAATACAATGATCGGATACGTAACGGTAGGCACCAATGACATAGAGAAGTCAGCGAAGTTCTATGATGAACTGTTAGCAGGAATGGACGCGAAGCGATTTATGGAGATGGATACTTTTATCGCATGGTCTAATGACCCAGCTGCCTGCGGCTTCTCCATCACTAAGCCCTTCGACGGCAACCCGGCCAGCGTTGGTAATGGTGTCATGGTAGCCCTGATGGTAGATAGCAGCGACAAGGTGGACTCTCTTTACGCGAAAGCAATAGAACTAGGTGGTACCGATGAAGGCGCACCCGGTGCCCGCAGTGATAATTTCTACGCGGGTTATTTTCGCGATCTCGATGGCAACAAGCTTAACTTCTTCTGCATGACCTAGAGCGAGTTGTAGCGCATAACTAGAAGGCAAAGAAATCGGCTGGATACCAAGAATATTTCGGCTCGCTACTTCTACACCATCCAATAGGCTGCGCGCCGACAAGCGTTGCAGCTTTTTAGAGGCTTTGAATTTTTCGCTCTACCTCAAAGGAATTGTCGGTCACGATTCTTTCCAGCACCACTACCCTCTCCCTCAGCTGCATTACTTCATCCTGCAATTCCTTCGTGGAATTTAGATCAACCTCCTTCCGCAGCTTGCCCAGTTGAGCCTGAGTGCTTTTCTTATATTTAAAATACTCAGTAATAAAAACAATCAGGCTTACCGGGAGCATAATCGCCATCATTATTCCGAACAGTTCTAATGCTTCAGTCATAAATCTTCTCCTTCTAGCACAGGGTACTCCTTAGTCTCGTAATGCTAAAGCTAGCTTACTGCCATTATCCTAAGATTTAGCAATTTCCAGGCCAAGTTATTATTGTTATTTATCAATATGTTAAAAACTATTAATTGAACGCTGGGGGCAATCTCACGATAAAGTGGTCGATTAGACCAGAGCCTTGCAGATCTGCTAATCGGAATCTTCCTGACTCGAAAACTGCGCGTAGGCGATAGAGTTGAGCTCTTGCGCGCGATTGCCGAAGACAATCTTGTGCAGGGTGTCTGCGATAGAATCCTGAAAATCATCCATATGCATATAGGCAGCCACGCTACCTTCGGTTGGATCCAACGCCAAGGTTTTTAGGTCGTGACGATGATCTTCGGTAATGATAATTACAGGTGTGGCACTGCGAAACGGGCTGCGTTTTTCCTCGCTTCGTAGTCGAAAGAGAAATTGGTCTCGCGGTTTCTTATAGGGGTTCCAGCCTGTAACCACGCAGGAGATTTTATTCGTTACCAGGCCGAATAGGCGATTGTATTGCTGAATCGCCTCAGTCGCATTCGTTTCATTGTAGGTATTTATCGTCGTATACAAACCGGTATGACCAATCAGCGCCGCCGCTTCGTCAACTAAGGTATTGTTCAGATCGTATAAGAGAATGACTGGCTTGAGGCTCATGATGTTCGAACTCTAACTGGCAATACTATTATTGTTTATTATAAGCGCTTAATGAATTCTCTATCTCTGAATACACGCAAGCGTTTAGCTCGATCGAAACACGATGTTTGCAGAGATATCATCACGGGTAGTGCGCGTCTCATTAGCTACAACATCAGGATCTTCATAGCCAAAGCTTATACCGAATAGAATCTTCGTACCATCTTCGATTTGAAATGCCTCACGCACCATATCTGGATAGTTACGCATCGTACCCATGGGGCAACTATGTAGCCCGAAAGCCACCAGCGTCAACATAAGAGACTGTGCGAACATGCCTACATCGATCGCGACCGTCGTTCCAAAGGCAGGATTCATGCCCAGGAAGGCGATATGGGGCGCATCGAAGAATTCGAAGTTACGCAATACCGCGCGCATTCGACCCTCTTTATCACCTCTACTAATACCCATCTTGGAATACAACGCGACTGCACACTCAACCTGTCTGGTTCGATATTCATCTTGAAAATCACCACGGTAGGGATAGTCTGGATTCGGCGTCAGCCCCCCTGCCGTGGCTTCAACCATCTGTCTTCGCAGGCGATCTTTCAGTTCGCCGGAAGCTACATAGACCTTCCAGGGCTGCACATTGCAGTTTGAGGGAGCCTGTTGAGCAATCTCAAAGATTCTATTCATCACATCCTGCGGGACTTCCTTCTCCAGATAGCCTCGCACCGAATGGCGCGCATAGATCGAATCGATCAGCCCCATATCTGGATCTGTCACAGCCAGTTGACCCGCTTGCTTTTCATTTTTCATACTTCATACCATCTTCTATCTAAAATAACTCCGAGCACAATACACTTGCCTAAAATCGGCTTAACTCAGTATGCGGCCACCATCGACATCGATAGTTGTTCCCGTGACAAAGCTATTCTGCATAACAAATAGAATACCCTGCGCCACCTCCTCAGATGTTCCTGCCCGCTTAATCAGGTGAGTCGACGTCATCGCTTGCAGCTTCTCCTGCTTTTCATCACCCATGAAATCGAACATCGCAGTGTCAACAGTACCGGGCGAAACCACATTGACACGAACCGGTGCCATCTCAACTGCCAAGCAGCGCACCAGGTTTTCGACCGACGCACCTACACAGCTCAGGGGAGACTGAGCGGGCTTTATCTTTCTTGCCGGCGAACCACTAACGAGTGTTATAGCGCCATCTTCAGCAAGATACGGAGCGCCGGTTCGAACAACCTTCGCATAGCCCCATAACTTATCGTAGGCGGCTTTGAACTGATCTTCGGTCTGCTCGAGAAAAGGCTTAAGCGTTCTCTCGCCGCCTACCGCTGCCGACACCAGGTGGTCGATAGTGCCTACTTCCTTGAATATCGCCTCTAAGCTAGCCGCATCATGGCTGTCGGCCTGTCGCACTTCGAAACCCCCGTTAGCTATCTGTTTCGCAGTCTCGATATGGCCCTCAGAACGCCCCGCCGCCCAGACTTTTGCACCTGCAGCGGCTGCTGCCTGTGCTGCCGCAAGGCCAATACCCGCAGTGCCACCGATAATTACTACATTCTTGCCAGCCAAAGTATTACTAGTCATTTCCTATCCTCTTAAATGCATTTTCTGGTTAATTCTGTGAATCTTTTTAGTTGTCTATAAAGCTATTAATCCCTGTCTTCCTTCCGCTCAAACTCTTCAGCTACCTATCAAAACACTCTGCCCGGATTGAGTACCCCCTGTGGATCGAGAGTCTGCTTCAGCGCCTTCATTAATGCAATCTCAGGTTCGCTCTTGCTATAGGGCAGAAACTGCTTCTTCATCAGGCCTATGCCATGTTCGGCGGAAACGGCACCGTGCAGCTCCTGTATCAAACCATAGATGACCTCATCGATCGCTAAATGCAGGCTGCGTGTCTCGGGCCCTACGTGAATAACAATGTGTAGATTGCCATCGCCAATATGACCGAAAAGGCCGAGAATCGCATCGGGCCACTCGGCTCGCAATCTTGTCTCAACCTCCTCGCCGAAGTAGCCCATGTCGCCCACATTCAGGCTGACGTCATAGGTATGCATGTAACCAACACCCGGAGAGATTTCTGCCGCGGCGTCACGTACCGTCCACAGATTCTTAATCTTGCTATCCGAGTCAGCCACAATAACTTCTTCTATTAGCTTCGCCTCACTTGCCGCCGATAAGACTTCCAAAAATAGGTCACTGTCCTTGTCCGCATGAGAACCCATGCTCTCTATCAATACGTAGAAGCCAAACTGGCCGGACATGGGAACTGTAGCGTGGGGCACGTACCGATCGATCAGCTTATAGGTATTGTTCCAGATAACTTCGAAGGCACTAAGATTTGCGCCGAGGCCAGCCTGGGCATGCACCAGCAGATCGGCAACCTGCGCGAAGGTGCTCACAGCACACATCGCCACGACCTGACTGCTAGGCTTCGGTGACAACTTGAGTATGGCGCGGGTAATAACGCCAAGCGTACCCTCGCTGCCTATGAACAGTTGCTTTAGATCGTAACCGGTATTGTTCTTACGCAGCTTGTGCAGGCCATTGATAATAGTCCCGTCGGCCAGTACCGCCTCCAAGCCAACTACCAGGTCCCGTGTCATACCATAGCGGATGACGCGATTTCCGCCGGCGTTGGTGGAGAGATTACCGCCTATGGTACAGCTACCCCTGGCACCGAGATCCAGGGGAAATAATAGATCATGGGCATCGGCCTGTTCCTGAATAGTCTGTAATTCAACACCGGCCTCCACCGTCATGGAGCTGGTAAAGGGGTCAACCTCAACCACTTTCTTCATGCGTTCAAAGCTGAGGGATATCTCTCCTTTCAGGGGAGCCGCAGCAGAAACCAAGCCAGTCATACCACCTTGTGGCGCTATGGGCTGATTTGCACCGTGGCAGAGCTTAAGAATCTCTGACACCTGCTCGGTTGAGCTCGGGCGCAACAACAACAGAGGCGGGATTGACCTAGCTCCCATAGCATCCTGATAGTTCTTCGACTCAATATCCGCACCCTCGCGGTATCCAGCCGGGCCAACAATAGCCTTCAGGGATTCAAGTAGTTGTTCACTTGCGCTAGCAGCCATAACGCTCTCTCAATACAGCCAGAAATGACCATGTATGGTAGCACAGGGGCCTAAACTGAGCAGTAGCGAGCTTGCAAGGTATTTGCTGGCAGTCTCCCGTAATGCTGCTACCATCGATACTGCGCAGGAGTCCTGTTTCTTGAGCTCTTCGAAATTTATACTTGTACGACATCAAGGCAAACGTATGCAAAAAGAGGGTACATCATGAAAAGTTTCTTATTGGTGCCGGTCGCCACACTAGCGCTAACTGGCTGCGCCTGGGTGCAACTCACCTCCGAGGGCGAGAATGTCAGCCTTGCAGGTGTCGACGTAATCGGCAACTGTGAACGTATCGGTAGAGCAACTGCCAAAACACTGGGCAAAATAGTGGCGATAGAGCGCGGCGGCGGCCGACTACAGGAAGAATTGCTCACACTGGCCCGCAATGAAGCAGGACGTATGGATGGAAACACCGTTGTACCGGAATCTCTTATCAAAGATGGCGAACAAGATTTCGGCGTCTATAACTGCCCCAGATAGCGGCAATAAAAGCCTGTAGCTAGATCAGCCCCCGCCCGGAGGGTTGTAATACCTTCAAATCAAAGTAATTAGCGCTTGACCCTCCTTAGATATTTAGATAATTTTCTAATTATCTAAGGAGATACTATGCAACAAGTTCTCGAAGCCATCTCAGACCCGACCCGTCGCAAGATCCTCGACCTTCTCAAGAAGGGCGAGATGTCGGCGGGCGAACTAGGCAAGCATTTCGATATTAGCGGCCCCTCCATGTCTCACCACCTCAGCAAGCTCAAGGCAGCCGACCTGGTATTGGCTAACCGACGCGGTCAATCTATTCATTACTCCATCAATACATCGGTATTCGACGACGCCGCTCAATTCGTCATCAGCTTTTTCCAGAACAAAAAAGAACACGCAGAAAAAGAGGAGAGTAAATAATGAAGTTTCTACTCAGTAATGTTCTAAGCTTTAGCTGTCTCGCAGCTATGTGTGCGGTTGGGCTTGTTATGTACCCAGGCCTGCCGGAGTCACTGCCTACACAATATGATCTTGATGGTGGGGCAGGTAACTATCTACCCAAGCAGACAGTAGTACTCATCATGCCGCTAGCCTATGCAGCCTCGATAGCGGCAATAAATTTTATGGTGCGTTACTCTCCCAATAAATTCTCCATGCCGAATAGTCAACGTGCAATGGACATAATTATCTTTGGTGTCGGCATTCTCTTGCTCTCTCTTCATCTTGGCATTATGACCAGCCTCGGAGATGGCGATATTTTCCAGCGCTACTTCTCGATTGGATTTGCCAGCTTTCTGATCGTAGCCGGCAATGTCTTTGGCAAGACCGAGAGAAACTTTATCATCGGCATTCGCATACCTTGGACCCTCGCATCTAAAGAGAACTGGCGCGCCACACACCGCTTCGCTGGACGATTGATGGTTATTTCCGGTGCATTGCTGCTATTCCTCAGTCTCTATACGGCCTCTCTGTTGACGACTCTGGGGCTGAACTGGCTGGTGGTTTATGCCGTCTATTCGTTCTTGTTCTTCCTAAAAAATGAGAGGGCCAGCTAGTGAATAGACGCCGAATACGCGATAATACGCGGCAAAACATTACCGCGGTAATTGAACCGGATCTGTATTTGGTTCGACCTATTGAACGATCAGAACTAGCACCCTTTCAATCGATTCAGACGAGTCTCACTGCTGCGTATCGGCGCTTATACTTGTTGAATCTGCGCACCATCACATCACATCTCGGGTTATAGCTATGGAAAAATTTCTACTTTCTCTCAGCGATGCTTTCGGTCAGGCACCTTATCAGGTACTTAAGTTTAAGAACTTCGTACTTGCAGGTCTGATTGTCATGACTGCAGTTATGGTTTATGGCATCTATACCCGCACGACCATGGATATGACCACCGACAGCTTTCTCGATGATGCCGACCCCGCCGCATTGGCGCTGGATGAATTTCGTGAGCAGTTTGGCAGCGACGAATCCATCTTTCTGGTCTACAGGGCAAAAGACGGCAATGTATTCTCCAGAGAATCTCTGGAAGCCGCTCAGCAACTAACCGACGATCTACGTAACTGGCAATCGCTGGATCGCAGTCAGTACCCTGAAACGATGAACGGCATTCCTCTGGTTTGGGAAGAACTCAATCATATTCGCCGCGTACAGTCCATCGCGAATCTCCGCTATCAGGAAAGCGTAGAAGACAGCCTGCTTTCTAACCGCCTGGTGCCCAGCGCCTTACCCGAGGAGAGCGCAGAGCTAGGTCAGATCCGCGGCAAGGCCCTGTCATTAGATGACTATCTACTCGCCTTCTATTCCGAAGACACAGAATACGGCGCCATTTTGATTCAGACTGATTTTGGCACTAAACCAATTGAAGGTTTCGTGTCGGCTGTCGATGCGGCCGACGTATCACTCGATGACAGTTTCGCCAGCTTTGGCGACGCAGATAGTTTCGATCTGGACTTCAACGAAGATGTAGAAGTACAGGAAATCGAATTTGAAGCGGTAGACATGTTGGGTTACACATCTTTTCATGTCATGTCGAAGGCCATCTACGAAAAGTATGAGACTCAGTTTGAATTTTTCCCTGTAGGCACGCCTCCGCTGATGGAGTTCATGTTGGAAATGCTTTACGAGATGCAGGTTTTAGGCATGATCCTGATCTTAATTTTTACACTTCTTCTATGGATACTATTCCGCTCATTCAGCGCGGTACTTTGGCCACTGGTTACAATACTATTAAGCATCGCCTGGGCCTGGGGCATACCGGCCTGGACCGGTGTCGTACTGACCACCATGATCTCGCTAACAATCATGCTGATCTTTGCCGTAGGGATCGCCGACTGCGTGCACGTGATGAGCGCCTACTTTTCATTCCGCCGCGAAGGTGAAGAGCATTATGTCGCCCTCTCCCACGCCTATCGCAAGACCGGCCTGGCTATCTTGGTCACTACGATTACTACCATGTGTGGTGTTATGGCACTGACCACATCTGATCTGGCGATGATCCAGGTATTCGGCTGGACCTCTGCTGTGGGGGTGTTCCTGGCTTTTTTCTTTACCATAGTGCTACTACCGATACTGCTAGACCTCTGGCATCCGGGAGATCCCGATGCCGACGCGAGCTTCGCAGACAAGCTGGGAAAGCGCTGGCACAGCCTGCAGAGAAATACTAAAGCGGCTATTACCGTGATTTATTTTGTCGCTGTATTCGCAATACTGGGGCTGGCCATCGGGGCCTATATCTCCGTAGTGACCATTCTCACCTATATAGTAGTGAACTGGCAGAAACCAATTCTGGACAGAGTTCCCGCAATCACGGCTCGCCATCCCTACCTCATCATGGCTATCTTCGGCGCTATCTTTGTATCCTGCCTGTATGGCATGAGCAAGATTCGAATCGATAGCAATATGGCTGAACTCACCCGCGAAGACTCACTCATTCAACGCGCCTACAATGTCGTAGATGAGAATATGGCAGGCTCGCAGAGCATGGAGATTGTCATCAACACTAATGCTGTGGACGGCATGATGAACCCGAGACTGCTACAGGCTGTTGATGAACTGCAGGACCGCATCGAGGCGCGTTATCCGAACGAAGTCTCGCGCACGAATTCGCTGGCGAATATTGTGAAGGAGACGAACAAGGTCATGAACGATGATGACCCAGCCTACGATCGCATTCCAGATTCGGAACTGATGGTCTCGCAGCTTCTCTACCTGTTTAATAGCTCAAACCCTGAAGACCGCCGCGCCCTGGTATCGGATGACTACAGCAAGTCTCACATCACAATCAGCGCCTATAATGCCGGCTCTTATCAGTACCAGGCATTTTTCACTGAGATGGAACAGGAGATCGAGGAAACCTTCGCCGGACTGGAAGCCGAATTCCCCGAATTACAGGTTACGGTTACCGGCAGTATGGCGATGATGATGCGCATGGCTGACGACCTCGCCCGCTCCCAGTATGCTAGCCTCTTGCTTGCGCTGGGAATAATCAGTGTCATCATGATCCTAACCCTTGGCTCTTTCCAGGGTGGATTGCTCGCCATGATCCCCAATCTCATACCAGCTGTATTGAGCTTTGGTCTCATGGGGCTGCTAGGCCTGCCACTGGATGCCGATACGCTATTAATCGCACCGATCATAATCGGCATCGCCGTGGACGACACCATACACTTCATGACCCACTATCGAATCGATCTGGCTCGCACCGGCAGTATCAGCGAGGCGTTGATCAGCACTATTCGCGACGTGGGCCAGGCGGTGATGTTTACTACCATGGTTATTGCACTGAGCTTTGCCCTGTTGAGTTTCTCCGGGCATCTAGGCATGGCCAAGATGGGCTTCTTCGGGTCCATCGCAATCTTCTTCGCCCTACTGTGCGATCTATTCTTGATTCCAGCGATGATCATTACCTTCAAGCCAACATTTGGGGTAAAGGACGCGAACACAAAGATAGATTTTACGAAGACCGTGCAAGCGTAATAACTCGAATTAATAACTAGAGAAATATTGGAATAAATAGTAAGAAAAACAGGAGATACAGATGCGACGTACTATTCTAGGCAAGGGACTAGTCTGCTTGGCAGCGGCACTACTGCTAATCCCACTGCAGAGTCTTGCACAAGATCTTAGCGCGAGAGAGATCATGGAGAAGCTTGAGGACAATCGCCGAGCCACATCGAACTCTGCGCTCTCACGCATGCAATTGTCGACCTGTAAATTTGGCGTACGCGAGGGCAAGATTACCTGTGCAGAACGCCCCCGCGTAAAGTCATTAGAGTCTGTTGGTAAGGGCTATGGGGCCGGCCTCAGAGACACGCGCTCGGTCGCGATTCTGCTCGAACCCGCCGCCGAACGTGGCATCGGTATGCTCAGCTTCATCTATGATGACGGCGCAAGAGACAACGAGACATGGCTCTACCTATCGGCACTGGGGCGCGTAAAGCGCATCGCTAGCGGCAGCTCGGATGATGAGACCGAGCCAGGCTCTCTATTCGGCTCCGAGTTCACAACCGAAGATCAGGACACCGGAAAACTGGATGAATACGAGATCAATCTCCTCGAAGAGACGGTACAGGCTGGCCGCGAAGTCTGGAAGATTGAGACAATTCCGAATGCGGAACGCGCACGCAAGTCCCGTTATTCGCGCACCGTGCTGTATGTCGACAAAGAGCGATTCGTCGAGCTCAGGATAGAGATGTACGACCAGTACGGTAAAGAGATCAAACGCATGCTGGGGTCTCGGGTCGAACAGATGAACGGTATCTGGGTCGCTCGCTCCACCACGATAATGAACCTGGTGACGAACCGGCTCTCGAATATGGCTTTTCTCGAGATGCATACCGGCATCGAAGTACCCGATGAGTTTCTAACTCAGCGCACGCTAACCGATGCCGCGTTTAGAGAGACCGAACTAGAAAAACTGCGGGCGCAGATTAACTAGTCGATACCGTACGTATGAGACCAATTAGAATAGTCGCTGTCTTTGCTGCGAGCACCCTGCTCGCAGCATCGAATCAAGCGTCGGCTCAAGACGATGTACTGGTACTCGGTGACGATGTGCAGTTCGATGCCGACGCCGATTTCGGGTTCGATGATGACCTATTTGGCGCCGCATTTGACGAGGACAACTCGGCATCAAAGGCTTCCTGGCTCGACGATTTCACCATCAAGATCACGCAGCAGTTTTCAGGTCAGGTAAATAATCACAGCGTTACCATTCCCTCACTCTTTTCATTTCCCCGCGAAGCAGAGCTGGAGACCAATCGCCTCGGTGCCAATATCCGTTACCAGAATGCCTTCGCCCCCGGATGGCTCTTGCAGGCTAGCGGAAAAATCAGAAGCTACTGGAGGGACGACTACGAATACGAGGCCGAAGGCGACAAGATTGATATCGAATATCGCGTCAATGAATTCTTCCTGCAACGCAGTTTCGATCAACACAGTCTGAAATTTGGTCGGCAGACAGTAGTCTGGGGTGAAACCACCGGTAACTCGGTGTTGGATATTATCAATACAAACGAGTTTCGCGACTTCAACATCATCGATATTGAGGATGCTCGCTTAAATCAGTGGCTATTGGTTTGGGACTATTTCGGTAAGGACTCCAATTTCTCCAGCTTTCTCAATATCTATCCGGAGTTCAATCCTCCTGCTGTGCGCGGCAGCCCCTTCTTCTTCGAACCTGCATTCAATCTCACAGACTACGACCGCGACAGCGGCCTGCAGTTTGAAGCTGGCACCAAATGGCGCAAATCTTTCGAGGGCAGTGATATTTCCTTCATGGCTGCCTATCTGTATGAGAACCAGATGCGTTTCGAAGACCCAGTGAGTGGCATCGGCGATGCCATAGCCCAGGTAAATGATTTTTTCCTGTTGGGATTTAGCGCCAATCGCGCCGTCGGAAAGCTATTATTGAACTTCGATCTGGCCTACAGCCGTGACGTGCAAGCTGATAGCTTTAGCTTCCCCGGAACCGCCAGCCTGGCCAACCCCGTAAACCTGAAGAAAGACCAGATAGGCACCTCCTTCGGCTTCGAATATGCCATCAGCAACGAGCAGAGCGTGAGTCTGGGCATTCAGGCGCAGAAACTATTGGATGAAGACGAGGGCCTGCTGCCGGGGCAGGCATTGATAAACGATGGGGTATTCGGAAGCTGGCTGGTTCGCTACAGCAATACGCTGATGAACAGCGACCTGGTTATCTCTTCTACTCTGCAGGGTGACCTTGACGCAAACTCGCTGTTAGCTCTGCTGGGCATTGACTACACCGTAAACGATAACTGGACAGTCAGTGGACAGGTCATCAGTATTACTTCCAACGAAACTTCCCCGCTAATTTTCTTTGACGAAGATGTCAGACTAGCAGCGACGCTTACCTATTCGTTCTAATCACACCTGGTTACCAACCCCCAAGACTCGAGTTTTCGGCCTAGTATTTGAGTGGCCTATCAAAGATGTCTTTGTCAAATTCATCTTCCCAGTTAGCGACAGCGGTTGACACAGAAAGGTCTCCTCCAATATTCACTGCCGTACGCAACATGTCCAGCGGTCGGTCGAATGGCAGGATGAAGCCGATCACCACTGCAATCTGCTCGGGGCTCATGCCAATCGTCTGCATAACAGCCGCAATGAGGAATAGAGAAGCACCGGGCACGGCGGCAGTACCGACAGACACCAATGTCGTCGAACCTGCTATCAGTGCATAGTCAGTCAGACTGAGATCGATACCGAAGGCCTGCGCCGCAAACACCGAGACAATACCCACATACAACGCCGTGCCATCCATATTAATAGTGGCACCAAGGGGTAACACCGTAGAGGCGATCACCGGTTTAATACCCAGATTTTCCTCAGCCACAGACATGGAAACCGGCAGCGTTGCAGAACTGGAAGAGGTAGAGAAAGCCACCAACATGGCATCGCGTGCGCCGCGGAAAAACATGACTGGCGATAGCTTCAAGGTGAGCTTAATGATGATCAGGCCATGAACTATGGCCAGATGCGCGACAGAACCGATCAACACCGCCAGAGCAAGGGTAATTACGTCAAGCAACGCCGTCACGCCCTGCGTTCCGGAAACCCAAGCAATCAGGGCGAATACACCAAACGGTGCCACCTCCATCACCCAGTGGGTTATACGCAGCATCATCTCGCTACTAGCATCCATAAGGTCTGCAACGGGTTTACCACGTTCGCCAATAGTTAACAGACTCACACCACATAACAAGGCAAAGAAGATGATCGCCAGAATATTACCCTCGGCCAATGCGGCTATTGGGTTAGACGGCACGATACTCATCAGGCGCTCGGACAGTGGAATGGCTTCCTGAATCTCCCCTGGCACAGCCGCCGAGAAGTCGACACCGACACCGGGCTGCATAATAGCCGCCAGAAACAGACCGATGCTGATTGCGGCCAGGGTGGTGGCCATATAGATAGCGAGCGTCTTAACGCCCAGCGAGCCTAGCTTGCTCGGGTCACCCATCGACACCACACCGGAGACTAGGGTAACAAATACCAGAGGCACGACCACCATTCGAATCAAGCGCACGAACAGGTCACCGATCCAGGCGATACTAGCCGAGCCGGGGCCCCAAATCATCCCCACGATCGCACCCAAAACCAGCGCCGCTAAAATACGTTTCCAGAGAGCTATCTCAAACCAGGTCGCGACCATCGTCTATTCACCAATTAGTAATATTCTATTGTTCTGTTTAGGTCTACCGAGAGCCATCATGCCAATTACGAAGCTCTGTAATTAGCCAAAGCCTATCTAAATACCACTTGCTAGGAGACTATAGAAATTCATACCATAGTTCCAGCCCCAAACCCCATACTCTAGAGAGCCAAAATGGCAGAATGGATTCAAGGAACAGTAAGCGACAACATTCATTGGACTGAAAACCTCTATTCACTGAAGATTGACGCCGAAGTGGACAACTTTACCGCAGGCCAGTTCACCAGCCTCGCGCTCGATATAGATGGCGAGCGCATTGCCCGGCCCTATTCGTTTCTGAGCGCACCGGCCCAGCGCCCGCTTGAGTTCTTCTTCTATACGGCAACAGGGGGCGTGCTCTCCAACGCCATGCTAGGACTAAAGCCCGGTGACCATATCTGGCTGAAGAAAAAAGCAAACGGTTTCTTCACCCTGGCAGAGGTGCCCGACTCCCGCGATCTATGGCTTTTCGGAACCGGCACAGGCATCGCGCCCTTCTTCTCGATTCTCAAGACGGAGGAACCCTGGCGGCGATTCGAAAAGGTCATATTGGTGCATGGTGTAAGAACCGCGGCCGATCTCAGGTACCACGAACTTATCGGAGAAATTCAACAGTGCCGAGGGGATAAGTTTCAGTTTAAGGCCTTCGTGACGCGAGAAGATGTACCTGGCACCTACCATGGAAGAATTCCAGCCGCCATCGCCGATGGAAACTTAGAGAACGCCTGCTCTACCAAGCTATCGATTGAAGATTCCCAGATCATGCTCTGCGGAAACCCCGACATGGTGAAAGATGCCGTGGAGATTTTAAAGGAGCGTGGTTTCAAGAAGAACCGTCGACGCACCCCCGGTCAAATTACCGTCGAGAACTACTGGTAGTTATTCACTTACCCCTAGACAGCTTAGCACTCTACTGGAACTAAAGAAGAACGGTACAGCCGTGAGTAGTATTTTCTCACCACGCCCTTTCAAAGCACACCGCACTGCAAAGTAGATTCTATCTACTATCACATACTAATCATTCTCGAAGGCTAGTGAGAACAGGCTAGTGAGAAAATGAAGCTCCAACCGCCAGTTGCAACAAACTCATGCGCTGTACAGAGTAAACGTTCCTATAGCAATGAAACCGATTCCAGCAACATAATGCAGGTATCTATCATTGATATACTCAGACACAAAACTCCCCACCAGAACGCCCAATCCGGATGCTACGATCAAAGCTGCCGAGGCAGCAAGAAATACGGTAAGCTTGCTAGATTCCTTATCAGCGGCAAAAAGCATTGTCGCAAGCTGTGTCTTGTCTCCGAGCTCCGCCACGAATACTGACGCGAAAATCAGCCCGAATACTCTCCAATCCATACTTCACCACCTTGGCAAGTAAATACTCAATGTCCTGAATAACAAGTTCACCTAACCTGACGGCTTTCGTGTGAATTTGATATCCGTACATTATAGTCGTTATTGGGGTCGCTTATTAGGTGCTAGTAAAACTATCCGGCTAGCGATAGTTTTCTGGCAATACACGAGCCTGGCTTAGCCGCTCGAACACAGCACCAATATCGACCAGTTCCTGCTCCTGAAAGGGAGGCGCTATCAGTGTCAGACCTACGGGACGACCACCTTCTTCATAGCCCATAGGAATAGTCAGCGCAGGATAATTGGCAAGAGCAGCCAGGCCTGCGTTGCGATTATTGATAGAAAGCAAAACATCCAGCCCACCGTCTGCGAAGATTTGCTGCAGCTGTTTTTGGGCCGAGGACTGCAACTCAACTCGCAGGGCCTCCAATTCGGCGGCGCCAAGCTCCAACTCCAACTCCACCATCATGTCGATCAGGCCCTGTCCATAGGGAGCGCGCAAATCTGGATTCTCGGCATTAAACGCCTGCAGCTCCTCGATATTGGATATAGCCACACCAACGGCTGCAAAATTCTCTAAATAGTAGGCGAGGTCGCGCACCATCTCGCCACCGAGCAACTCAGAAAAACGCGGATTGCGCTCGGACGCGAGACTAACAGATACTGCATTAGCTCCATCGCCTGTTAACAAGGCTATCGCGCTCTGATAGAACGGCTCGTCCTCAAAGCTTTCGATGATACCCAGACGCTTTCCCTGCGGACTTATATCTCTGTAAACAAGACTGCTGTCATCGCTGATTAACGGCATCGCCGCATCATCGGCATCATAGCCTGCCATGGCATTAAACAAGGCAACGGCATCCGCGACACTGCGGGTAATCGGCCCTGTCGTGTCCAGCGTTGCCGAGATCGGTACGACGCCGGTGCGACTAAGGCTGCCGGTTGTGGGCTTCAGGCCTACCGAGGAGTTCGCGCTGGCGGGAGAGAGTATCGAGCCTGAAGTCTCCGAACCCACTGCTACCGTCGCCAGATTGGCCGCCATTGCTGCCCCGCTGCCCGAACTCGAACCGCCAGTACCAAACAATTTTCTTCCATAGGGGTTTAGTGTCTGCCCACCCATCGCGCTGTAACCGGAAGGACAGCCTGTGCAGAAGAAATACGCCCACTCGCTGAGATTAGCCTTACCGAGAATGATGGCGCCATTCGCCATCAGACGATCGGTGATGAACGCATTCCCAGCATGATTTTCCGCAAGCGCCAGGGACCCTGCGGTAGTCGGTAGTCCCTCGAAGCCGATATTGTCTTTTAACAAGACCGGTATACCAAACATTGAATCCACGGCTACTTCCCTGCCCTGCTCTCGCTGCCGATCGAGACGGCGAGCCTGATCAATGGCATCTGGGTTGAGGGAAATGACAGCGTTGATGAAGCGTGTATTGTCCGTTTCTATTTCACGAATTCTATAGATGTAGAACGTGCTCAACTCGGCATAGGACATTGCCCCACTGGCAACGCTAGCTTGAATCGACGCGATATCCTGCTCCAGAATCAGCGGCTTCAGTGCCTGATATCTGTCTGCCGAGAAAGAGGCGAGCTCGTCGAGAAACGGCGCCCATAGAGAGTTTTTATCCAACACTTTAGAGTTGAGCAGCTTAAAATGCATGCTCTGGTTCTCATGCTCTGCCAACTCCCGAAGCTCAGCACTTTCATCGACGCGCTGCCAGGCTGGGGAATCCCCTTCCGCGGCGATTGCAAAAACAGCGAAGAACGCAAAGCAATAGGGAAATGCAAATGGCAGTCGATGGCGCAGGGTCTTCAGACAGATCTCTAACACGGTGGGCTTCCCCTCAATGAAATTACGACCCAGATCATAATCGGAGTCGGATTTCGGCACAATTGAAATGCTCGCGTAATTAGATCATGAGCCAGACGAGAGACATCGCATAAATTTGAGAGAGGGTAGCCTGGCAGCGGTTTCTTACAGAGAAAAAGGCTACTCGTGGCGCAGCGCCTCTACCGGATCCATGTCGGCCGCACGTATAGACGGATAGATACCGAAGATCACACCGATCAAGGCCGATATGGAGAACGCCAATAGAGGAGCGAGCGGGGTAACTATGGTTGTCATTCCCCAGAACGCAGAAATAATGAAAGGAATAGCGACGCCCAGAACAACTCCGATAAGGCCACCGACTCCCGACAGTATCACCGCCTCGATTAGAAACTGCATAATGATGTCTCGGCGCTTCGCACCCAGTGCGCGGCGTATGCCAATCTCTCGGGTTCGCTCCGTTACACTGGCTAGCATGATATTCATGATGCCTATCCCACCAACTAAGAGCGAGATGCCGGCTATGGCGCCGGCAACGATTTGATCTCGAAGTGCGCTTTCCTCTGCCTGCCGCAGCAAGGCAAGAGGCACTTCGATGGCATAGTCGATATCCTTATGCCTACGCTCGAGAATGCTATCGATGATCTCACCAACCTCGATAACTCCGTCCTGGTTATCAATCTGAATTATTGCCTCATGCAGTTCTACGGTTTCAGATTCGACGCCACCGGCAGTCTGCCGCGTCGTCGTTTCACCGAAACGACTCTTCGAGGACGTAAACGGAATGAAGATACGACTCGGCGCCGAATTGGAACTACCCGCCTGATTCTGACCCAGGTTCGAAAATCCTTCCGACTCCATTATTCCAACGACATTGTAATAATCGCTATCGATGCGTATTGATTTGCCAAGCGGATTGTCTATGGGAAATAAGCCCTGCGCCACCTCTTCGCTAAGCACGACAACATTGGCATGATCGCGCACCTCCGATTCACTGAAGAATCGCCCGGCTCTTAGGTTGTAGTTGCGCGACACAGGATAGTCAACGGAAGTCCCAACCACATCGGTATTCATGTTGAGGCCGCCATTCCACACATTCTTCTTAACGATACGAGAAGAAATTACATTACTGATTCCTGGTATCGAATTACGAATAGCCGTGATGTCGGCGATAGTAAGTCCATAGACAATTGCCTGGGGCGGACCAAAACCACTGCGGCTACTCTCTTCTACCTCGGCGGGCTTCACACTCTTTAGCAGAATATTACTGGCACCGAGATCACGAAACTGTTGCTGAGCCTCAAAGCTCGCACCCTCACTCACAGCCAGCATGGCGATCACAGCTGCGACCCCAATGACGATACCGAGCACGGTGAGAAGCGAGCGCAGCCCGTGAGAATAGATACTCTTAATACCGACTTCAGTGATTTTTTTAAAGCGAAGAAAATTGAAACCGCTATTAAGGACAGGGCGTTTGCCTGCATGTGACCCAGAACCTGAGGGATTAAGCGTTAAGTCTGTCATCGCTTTCCACCAATCCATCACGCAGTCGCACCCAACGCTGCGACCTTTCTGCTAATTCATCGGAGTGGGTAACCATGATCAGAGTCTTACCCTGATCATGCAGCTCATCGAAGAGATTCAAAATTTCTGCACCCGATTTCGAATCGAGATTGCCCGTGGGCTCATCGGCCAGGATAATAAGCGGATCAACCGCCAGAGCGCGGGCGATTGCCACTCGCTGCTGTTGCCCCCCGGACAGTTCGAACGGTTTGTGATCGACACGATCCTGCAGACCAACACGGGCAGCAAGCCCCATCGCGATCTCATGACTATCGGCCTCAGAATAGCCCTGATAAAAAAGTGGCATCTCGATATTCTCGAGAACATTGAGTTGCTGGATGAGATTGTAAGACTGAAAAATAAATCCGAGCCTGGCTCCACGAATAGTCGATAGCTCATCGTCTTCCATCTTGGATGTGTCTTCATCGCCAAGAAAATATTTGCCCTCAGTAGGCTGATCCAGACAACCCAAGATATTCATCAGCGTCGACTTGCCGCAGCCCGAAGGACCCATAATGCTAATGTAATCGCCCTGGTAAAAATCGAGGCTAATACCATGCAATACCTCAACGGCTAGGGCACCCATAAAATACGTCTTGCGAATATAATCCAGACTAGCGACGACTTCCCGCCCCGCAATCAAAGCTGAGTCGCTATTTGTGCTCCTGGATAAATTGGTCTCAAGCATTGCTGAGCTCTCTGCAGCTGGGTTTATCTGAGTAAAACATGGCGCGGCAAGGCTTAGCCGCCCGACGAGTCGTTTAGACTCTGCTGAGGTGGAAGCAACAAGACTTCCTCACCCTCTGCCAGGCCACTTGTCACTTCGATAAAAGAATCGGAGAAGGTGCCTACTTCGATCTCGCGACGCTCTGGCCTGCCACGATTGGAAACATAGACCACGCGCTTTTCATCAAAATAGGTAACTGCCTGTATTGGAATATAGACTACATCCTCGAGACTGCGCACCAGAATTTCAATCTCCGCGCTCATGCCTGGTCGCAGCCATTCGTGTGTGCCATCAATCTTGATCGTGGTTGGATACACTTTCAAATCCGGGTTCATAAATGAATTAGCCGAGTCGGCAACCACGGCAACCTTGGTAACTACGCCGGTTAATTCTTCATCGGGAAATGCATCGACTGATACCTTAACCGTTTGCCCTACGGCAACACGCTGCACCGCCGACTCGTGTATGTTCACCTTGACCGCCATCTCGCGCATGTCTGGAATAGTCAGAATCGACTGCCGCTCTCTAACCGTTGCGCCTTCCTGAATAGCTTCCTGAGAGTTACTGCGATAGCGCATGGAATTCTGATTGGAGGCCCCATAGACGACGAGACCAGGGCGCTGCGCACGAATCGTTGCCAGCTCGATCTGCTCGTTCACATCTGCAAGTTTTACGCGCTCCAGGTTATATTTGCGCTCGGCTGAGCTATAGCGCGCAGCCTCCTGCGCCTTCTCTGCGATGTTCTCCTTAACCTGGCGCTGGTAACTCATTACCGCGTTCTCATAATCCGATAATTTTTCTTCCGCCTCTTTAGGAAACGTATATTGAATATAGAGCTTCAACGACGTTTCTTCTTGCTCCATTTTATTGCGAGCCTTGTTTAGATTTAGCTCTTCGGCCTCCAGCTCCGTCGGCGTTATAAACCCGCGCGCTTCCAATCTGCGCTGACCTGCTATGCGATCCTGAGCCAATAACAGTTCTTCTTGGGCTACCTGTAGGCCATCTTGCAGACTGCGCAGCTGTTGCTTGGCCTCACCATCTTCCAATTTATTGATGTCGGCATACTGAGTAAAATCGAGCCGATCCCGGATCGCCATGTAGCTGTCATCCATCAGCAGGTTTGGTTCGGCATCCAGCGTTCGGGTGCTAGTCGTGCTTGATACAGCGGCTTGCAGGGATAGGGACAGGGTTTCCGGCTCCCTTGGCTCTCGAGCGCCAGACTCCACTGCAGTATCTGTTAGCGCACTATCGGGCCTGCCACGGCTGCCGCGAGGAGGCCCGCCCTGACCAAAGCTTTGCATGCGCTGCAACATCTCAGCAGGAAGAGTGCCACCATTGTCTGCGATCGCCTGGCGTATTCTTTCCTGCATCTGTGGCGGCATCGCATCGAGATCGAAGGGTAGTTCCGCAGAACCGGCAGCCGAATCTGTAACGGCGGCCACATCCAGAGCTGGCTCGTCTGCTAGTTGCGCTGCTTCCAGGTCAGCTTGCTCTGCCAGTGCCAATCTCTCTTCTATCTCTAGTTGCTCGACTATCTCATTGACGATATTGCCACCGAGATATTTCTCAAAATCCAGTTTCGCGAAACGCACTTCCTGTCGCGCATCATTAAGGTCCGTCATGTTCTGATTTAATTGAATTTCGTATTCTGCTTTGCGCTCTATGTAGCTAGCTTCCGCCGTCTCTACGGCGATCTCCTGATTGAGTTGCTCATCGATCAGTTGCGACTTATCGAGCTCGACCAAAATCTTGCCTGCAGTCACATCTTCCGGAGTAACCCTATAGCCTTCCTCAACTATGTTGAGAATCTTTACCCCTTCCCGCCCTTTCACTCGAGATCGAATTTCCTGAGACTGCAGTGCCTCCAGCGAACCTCCTTCCAATACGGTTATATCCAGATTGCCACGTCTGGCCTGGAAGGTGATGCTGCCACTGGTGAGATCACCCGAATTTTCACCCATAGAAAATACAAGCAACACCAAGACTGCCGCCGAACCGGCGATTGCATATTGCGTAGATTTCTTCGCAGCCAGGAATCTGGTCTTCAACTGAGCCGCTTTAATTCTTAAGGGCTCTGGGACTCGCTGCCAAAGCTGAGCAACGTCAAACTTAGATCCTGTGCTTGACTTATCTTGGCTCATTGACGCCTTCCTCCCACTGTCCACTGTCATCGACATATAACAATCCCAAGTCTCTCCAGAATTCAAGTTTCGCAATATTATGATCTACGATGGAGCTGACTAAACTTGTTTGTGCAGCGGTCAAATCGTTCTGCGAATCGACCGTGTCCTGAATATCCCCAAGCCCCAACTCGGCTCGCAACTCTGCCTCTTCGACACGCCGTTCGTTTATCTCTACGCTGGTCAGGTTGATCTCATAGTTCTTTCTAGCCTGATTCATGCGCCGCCAAAGGTCTACGACATCCAGCTTGATATTGTACATATCGAGCAGATAGTTACGCGTGGCGACTTCGTAATCTATCAGGGAGCGTCGGTAGTTGTTTCGCTCTAACTTGGTATCCAGAGGTATCTCAAAGTCTAGCCCAGTTGTATACAGGGCGTTCTCGAAATCCAGCTCGCCCAGATTGCCATTGTTAGCATCCGGCACACTCGCGACTACACTTAAATCCAGCCCTGGCCTAAGCTCATTGGCGGCAACTTCAATCTTTCGCGCACGATCTTGAACGCGGTCTAATCCGTTATATAGATCCAGACGGGTCTGCACCGCAAGCTCCATAGCCTGCTCCAGGCTGAGATCGGGACTATCCATCCCTGTCTCCGTTATTAGAATCATCTCATTGTCATCGAGGGCGATATTCTCATCCGAGTTCAGCCCCAGCAGTAGCTTGAAATCATCCAGTGAGCGCTTATAGCGAGTAATGGATGAGGTCCAGCGTAAGTCTTGCTGCAGAGATGATTGTTCCAGTCGCCCTACTTGCAGCAAGGTACGCAGCCCCTCCGCCTGAAACGCTCGCTCACGCTCAAGGGACAGATTATTAGCGAGTAGACCCGCGTAATTGTTTCTCGCGGTCTCTCTGTTCAGCAATACGGAGTAATAATTAGAGGCCACGCGCACGGCAAAGGTCTTACGAAATCGCGTGAAATCCCGGAGTCTATAGAGCAGGTCGCGCTCCGCCTGTATCAGTGTTTCTGTCTCTATGGCGCTACCAAAGTCTCGCAGCAGCGGCTGTGTAAACGATCCGATTAAGGCGCCTGTTCCGAGCTCACTAATATCGCCTGTTAGAAATCGGGTAAAATTATTTGTCAGATTCACAGCAATCGCGCCACCGCCCTTAAGCAGGTAACGAGCACCAAGACTGGTATTTGCATTCACCGCCTCACTAGTGCCAAGCGTGCTCATCCCTGTCAGGGCCTGCATGTCCGCAACGAACTGGTCTTCGGCATCCCATTGATAGTCTGTGCCACCTCTTGCTGAAAATACGGGCACATAGCGGTAGCGATCGAAAGTGAGGGATAGCGCCTCAAGGTACAGCTGTTCTTTCTGCGTCTGGTATTCCTGACTGTGTTGAAATGCCAAATCCAGTGCCGCATTCAGGCTCAGAATATGCGCCCCAACCTCACTGGCAGCCTCATTGTCCAGAAACTCGAAGCTGTCCTCATTGGTAGGAAATCCGCTTAAATCGACGATTCTCTCTTCATCGATACCGATATTGGCGCTCATGCCGGGAACGAGGTCTGTCTTTTCAGCTATGGCCTCATAGCTCTCCTGATCCGCATCCTGCCTGTAGTAATTATTGGTACAGCCCAGCAATGCACTCCCGAACAGGAGCACAACAGAGAACTTAATCAATAATTTCAGATGCTTAGCTAACATGCAGTAATCTTTTCCCGTGAATAACATCTCAGGCAGAGAATTATACGCTGTATTACGCCGAAGCCGTTTATTTTACGCGACCAGACGAGATTTCAGCGCGTGGGATAACAAACTGATTTTTATTCGTTTTTCCGTAAACTCGAGGATAGGTGACCGGGCAATTCACACTCCACTTACATTAACTCAACATATCTGGACAATAACTGGATTGTACCCGAGCACATCGAAGGACAATAATCGCTGTAGCCCGTGAATAGCAAAAGAAAAATATTTGCCATCCAGAACAGGAATTCAGAGGAATGAAATACGCAGTATTACCCTTAGGCGCATTGCTACTTCTTGGCATCGCCTGGCTTACAGTCGAGAATCGGCAGCTACGGCAGCAAGTCGACTCGAGCATGAGTTATCAATCTCAGCTTCAGCAACTTTCCGAAAAAAGTGCTCTGCAGCGCCTCCAATTTGAAGACGAAATAGCAGACCTGAACAGACAATTGACGAGCGCCGCCCAACAGCTAAGCAGCCTATCGACCACCCTGCAGGAGGCACGCCTGCAGGGAGACCCCGACTATGCAGCACTGCTGCAGCAGGCAAGAGACGAAGTCGACGCGCGGTCGAGACAGAGCCAACCCCCTTCAGGCGGAACGCCCTTCGCCACGTTTGCCAACCCTGCCAATGCCTCGGCACTGGCTAACGCAAGCATGCCTAAATTGTATGACAGCTACCTGAATGCCCTTGGCATTCCGGGTACAGAGCGACAGCAGGTAATGGAGGCGCTTATAGACTTCGCCACCCTGCGCTATCAGATGTTAGGCACATTACTGGAAGGAAGCCTGTCTCCGGATGAGGCCGTGTCCGTATTTGGGGCAGATGCTCTAGCGCTAAACATGCAAGATTCCTTAACCGCTGCGCAGCAAGATGAGCTTCGGCTCTACGATCAACTTTTAAAACAAGACACCTTGCGTGAAGTCTATCAGCAGGCCCTGCAGCGCACGGGAAGCGCCATCAGCGGTAGTGTCCAGAACCGAGTAGTGGCCGCCCTGCTCGATGAAGTCTTATCGGTTCAGACCAACTGGGGCGCACTGGTGGCTGCAGATGGCAGCATGCGCAGCGCGCACCACGAGCGACTCGCCGCCTTCGATCGCGCTAGAGATACACTGCAAGGCAATCTCAATGCACAGCAACTGAATCATCTAGATCGCTTTATCGAGGCACAGGGCAACGGGGTAGATATCATTCTGGAAGCATCGACAGACGGCGACGGCAGAGTCTCGATAATCCAGGCTCGCGTAACTGCGAAGAATCTGCCCCAATAATGCGCTAAGACACATCAGCTCACTTACATTTTTAAGCAGAATGACCTACATTAGGGGGCTTGTGGCCCATATTCACGGCCCTCCTCATTTTTATATGTTTATACACTACGGAGTCTAGATATGACTGAATTACGAACAGCTCGGGACTGGGCGCTAAAAAGCGTTCTCGCCATCTCCCTGCTGACGTTGGTTGCCTGCAGCGACAATGGAAGCTCTACCAATACTGCGAGCAACACACCCGCCGACAGCAATGCGCAGCAATCAGACAATGCTGAACTGGGTTACCGAAGAATCAACTCCACCAATGAAAACGACCCCCTGGACGCACAGATATTTGAACTGGATAACGGACTGCGTGTCTATCTCACCGAGAATCACGAAGAACCAAGATTCTATGCCGAGATAGCGGTGCGCGCCGGCAGCAAGCACGACCCCAGCGATGGAACAGGGCTCGCCCACTATCTAGAGCATCTGCTGTTCAAAGGAAATCAGAACCTAGGCAGCCTGGATTACTCACTGGAGAAGCCACACCTAGATCGTATCGTCGAGCTCTACGAAGAACATCATGAAGAGACCGACCCAAGCCGACGGGCCGAAATCTATGCCCAGATAAATAGTGAGGCACAATTAGCCGCACAGTATGCGGTGCCGGGAGAACTGGACCGACTCTATAACAACATGGGTGGCACTGCGCTGAATGCCCATACCTGGTACGAAGAGACAGTCTACAAGATTGGCCTCCCCGCGAACCGACTCCAACAATGGGCCGAGGTAGAGTCCGATAGATTCATTAATCCAGTATTTCGTCTGTTCCACACCGAACTGGAAACAGTTTACGAGGAGAAGAATCGTACGCTAGATAATAAGGACCGGCTTATCGGTACGGCAATCGATGAGATGCTGTACAAGGTTCACCCCTACGGACAGCAACCCACTATAGGTACGGTAGAGCACCTGAAGAACCCGTCGCTGGTGTACATCCAAAATTACTACGACACTTACTATGTGCCTAACAATATGGCCATCTTCATGAGTGGCGACATCGATACCGAAGAGACTATTGCGCTAATCAGCGACAAGTTTGCGAAGTGGGAATCAAAACCCGTTCCGGAAGTCGGCCCCTGGGTCGAAGAACCCTTGCAGGGCGCGGAAAGAAGAACCGTACAATATCCAGGCGAAGAGCAAGTACAACTAGCCTTCCGCACCGCCGGTAACGGCAGCGAAGATAAAGAAGCGTTGATCTTGCTGGATATGATTCTGGACAATCGTACCGCTGGCCTGATCAACCTCAACCTCAACCAGCAGCAGCTAGTCGCTGGCGCGGGCTCGTCACCCCTGTTTCTAAACGATGCCGGCTCACAGAACCTGTATGGCATTCCCAAACAAGACCAAACCCTGGAAGAGGTTGAACAACTGCTGCTCGATCAACTGGAAATTATTAAGGCCGGCGACTTCGAAGACTGGATCATCCTGGCGATCATCAATGACTTCAAGAAGAACGAGAAGGCCAGCCTGGAATTTAACCAGGCTCGCGTGAGTATGATGCGTGACTCATTCATTCAGGGAGCCGAGTGGGATTATCATGTCGCTGAATTGGATCGCATGAGCGAGCTGACCAAGCAAGATGTAGTAGATGTCGCCAATAAATATTTCGGCAACGATTATGTGGCTGTCTACCGAGTCGATGGGCAGAACGAGATCCCCGAGGTAGAGAAGCCACAGATCGATCCGGTAAACATCGATTCGTCACAGCAGTCTGAATTTGCGGCTCGCATATTGGCGATGGAATATGACGAGATCGAGCCAACCTTCGTCGAGGCTGATCGCGACTACCGAATTATCGAGTTCGCCGACGGGGTCCAGCTCTACTATGCACCGAACCCTCTTAACGATCTGTTTTCATTTTCTATCAATGTAGAGGTCGGCACAGAGGAGAATGAAAAGCTAAACCTTGCGGCAGCCTTAATGGATGTTGCGGGCACTACTAGCAGAACGAACGAAGAGCTGCAGAAAGAATGGTATCAGATGGGCACCGACTTCCGCTTCGGCGCCGGCGAGAACTCATCGGGCATCGCGATCTCCGGGCTCGACGAACAGTTCGAGGCCTCACTAGCGCTTGCCATGGACCTGATTAAAAATCCGAGTGCCGAAGAGCAGACCCTGGAGCAGATGAAAGGCATTCTTCTTAAGTCTAGAGATGACCAGAAGAGTTCTCCACCTGCAATCTCACGCGCATTGACTCTGTACAATCGCTACGGTGAGGAGTCACCCATGCTGGAGGCGCTTACGCGCGAAGAGATAATGGCATCGACGGTAGATGAACTACTGCAGCTGCCGGCCGGACTTCTCAACTACAAGCACACGCTCTCCTACACCGGCTCGATGCCCCTGGAAGATCTGGTCGAAGTATTGCGCAGACAGCATCCAATCGCAGGCGAGCTGGAAGATACTCCAGCCTTCCGCTTCCGCACCGCGCGCAATCTGGATGAGACAGAAATCTACGTCGTAGACCAGCAGTCTGCCCAGGCGCAGGTTCGCATTGAATTTGCAGATGGCCAGTACGCCGAAGAAGATAGCCTAGTATCCTCCATCTACACCAATTATTTTGGTAGCGGCATGTCCAGCGTTGTCTTTCAGGAACTGCGTGAGGCTCGCGCTCTCGCCTATACGGCAGGTGCCCGTTATTCTCAGGGCAGCAGACTGAACGCCGAGAACATCATGCTCGGCTCTATAGGCACACAGACCGACAAGACTGTAGACGCTCTTGGCGCCTTCATCGACTTGATCGACAATATGCCCCAATCCAGCGAGCGTTTTGACACCTCTGTGGAGTCGCTGATGAACCGCTATAGAACCTCGAAGATTAGTTTCCGCGAAGTAATAGGCGCCGTGCGCAGCTGGGAGCGTCTCGGTATCGATGGCGACCCTAGAAGAGATCGCTATCAGGAATTACAGACTGCGAGCCTCGATGATCTGCTTAGCTTTCACCAAGAGCATGTAAAAGACAGGCCGAAACTAATATCGATTGTCGGCGATCTTTCGATTATCGACGAAGAGGAACTAGAACAGTTTGGCACGGTCAAAGAAATCCAGATAGATGACTTGTTCGTTGACTAGAATGATCGGATCGGCGGTAGCACATGCTATCGTCGATTGCCTTCCAGTTGCTCTAGAGCGGCATTGCGTCCTTAGATGTAACCTTACCAGTGAGTGTCTCCGAGTATGCAAGCCTTATCCGTTGCTGGGCTAAATAAGAAGTACGGAGCCTTCGCCGTCCTCGATGATCTTAACCTGCAAATCGACAAAGGCTCGATTCATGGCCTGGTCGGCCTGAATGGGTCCGGCAAGACCACAACAATAGAGTGCATACTCGGCCTGCAGGAATTTAATTCAGGCAGCATCACGGCTCTGGGATACCCGCCACCACAGTTACATCTCAGCAAGGGCAGGCTGGTAGCCATTTTCGACAGCCCAAGCCTGCATCCTAACCTTACAGTTCGACAATGCCTGGAGCACGCTCTGCTGTTATGCGAGAAACCAAAGCGCAGCGCAGAGGATGTGGAGACACTCCTGAGTATCAGCCGCTTTCGTGACTTCAAGATTAAGAATCTATCCTTGGGTAATAAACGCCGTGCGTCGATAGCGCAAGCTCTACTTGGGGACCCGGAATTCATCGTACTGGATGAGCCGTTCAATGGTCTCGACGCGGAGGGTGTAGACGATGTGCTCGAGTTAATTCGCACACTGAATCGAGACCAGGGAACGACATTCCTGTTATGTAGCCATCAACTCCCCTATTTGGAACAGATATGCAGCCATATCGCGATACTGCATAAGGGGAAGATTAGCCACAGCGACTCCATAAATAATTTGTTAGGAAACACGCAAACCATACTGCAACTAAAGACGGCGGAAACGGAAGCTGCGAGCAAGGTATTGGAAGCCATCAGCGGCGCAGAATTAATCGATATCGACACAGACGGATACTTGAATATCAGAATCTCTGGCACCGATTCTATAGCGATAAATCAGGCTATGGTGGAAAACAAGATTCCCGTGGCAGAGCTAATACTCAAGCGAGCCTCTCTTGCCGGTTTGTTTCGCGAAATTACCAGCGAGGATGCTTGATGAACGGCCTCCTCATTGCCATCAAGTCTGAAATATTCATCGCCCTGCGAACCTTCGCGAGCAAACTCATCGTTGCCGCTCCGGCCCTGGTCGCCACAGCCCAACTCTTGCTCGTACGACTCACCGAGGCAGGACAACAGGCACGCGATAGTCTGCTGGGTGGGTCGAATTTTGAAGCGGATGTTGCCAATAATGCCTACGGCTTTTTCGTCGACAGCCTGAGTACCGGCCTAACTATGCTGGGGCTCTTATTGGTTGCACAGGCTGCCTACAGTTTTAGCTACGAGCGTGACATAGGAAGTATTAGACACATCTTAATCAGAAGAGTGAGCCGGCGTAGCTTGTTGTCAGCCAAGCTAATTCATCTGCATGTGCTGGCTTTGCTCTCGGTATTACTCTTGCTCGTCAGCAGCTACCTGCTGAGCGGTATGCTATGGGAATATAGCGCCATTGTAGAAGATGGATTCGAGCTTATAAGTGAGAGCGAGATTCGTGAAGAGATCACACTAGGCATTCAATTGGCATTACTCCCCCTACCCGCGGCCATTGCCTTTGGTCTGCTAGTCTCTGTGTCCGCTCAGTCGGCGACCCAGGCGGTGAGCACTGCCTTGGGAATTACTCTGGCAATCGATATCTTTAAGGGGCTGCTGGGAGATTTGGCTCTCTATCTGTATGCGAGTTTCCAGCCTTCCCTGATCGACCAGTCCTATTTACAATCCGTCAGTCGCATAGTGCGCGGTTACTCCGATGTATTGATCGATGACAGGGTACTGCAGCTTAATATGTGGGTGCCCTTTCCAGCGCTTCTGGTATTTTTTGCAGCATCCCTATGGATTGTGCAACGAAGGAAACTATAAGTATGCAAAGCAGCAACCCAAGGCGTGCAATCTCACTACTATTTCTGGCTCAAGTTTTGCTATTAACGGGCTGTGTGAGTTATGAGCCAGCTATCTTAGTGCCCGCCTTGAATCTTTCCCCTGAAGATATCCAACTTAGTGAGACGGCAGGACCAAGCGATGCGAGAATCGACTTCGGATTGGATCTGGGCCTGAACGAGAGCGATTCACTAAGCAATATCGAGATACTACCCGGTGTCCGAGTCCGTGGTGTATCCAGCAGCGGAGCTGCAGATTCAGCAGGAATTCAGCTGGGCGATATTATCCTTAGCATAAATGGAACATTGACCAACCACCCAGACGTAGTCGAAGCCTTGCAAACTCAAGCTCTCCAGAATCAAAATTACCTGTTCAACGTACGCAGAAACACCGTAGTGTTTGAGGCTACCGTGATACCTCAGCTCATCAATAGCAACCCCGTCCCGCGCGAGCTATATCGGGTCGATCCGATTGCGAGTAGAGCCGCCTATCGCACAGAGATGATCAGCATCGCAGAGCAAGCGCCAATGGCTGCCGCGAGGGTTGTTGAGATCTTTGAGAAGAGCCCATTGGGCGATGCAGCGATCGCAGTCGGCGATATAATTCTGGCTGTCAATAACGTGCCGCTGAACTCGGCACAGGATCTAGTCAGCCGATTTAATTCGGAGTTTGACTTAGGATCGACAGTGACTCTGTCTGTCTACAACGGCCAGAGCATAGATGAGAAAAGACTCATCCTGTGGAACCCGGGGCGACGCGTGAGCGCGGTTTCTCTAGGCCCCCTGCTACATTACCAATCATCCCTGGCACCGGATACAAACAGCTTTTCCATTCTAGACTTATGGCTATTCTCCTTGTATCGCTATAATCGTGTTGACGAAGAGCGATCACACAGCATTCTTGGCCTGATAAAATTCAGCAGTGATGTGGGCGAGCTGATTGAGGAAGACTAGATTGGCTTACTTCCAACCTATAAAAAACCACCCCTTGGGAATCTTTCTTGCGAATCTGGCGCTATGTCTTCTCCTGCCCGGGGCAGCGATTGCGCAATCGAATTATGTCGCCTTCGAACTGGAACGAGAAAACAATTGGGAGAGGCAGCTTGCCTTTGAAGATCTCAACGGAGACGAACTAAAGGATATCGTTCATGGCAATTATCAATCGGGGGTTGGCCGCGAACTACACGTGTTTCACCAGCTCCCGGACGGTAGTTTCTCAACAACGGCGCAGCGCATAGAGATCAAGACCGAAATCATCGCCGTGGGTTTCGCAGATCTGCGCCCAGACCCTGGCAGCGAACTTCTTCTTATTTCGAACTCTGGTGTATTCAGCCTGTCCTCCGCCTTAGAGGGCTATAGTGGCAATATTAAGCAGTTGTTCGACTGGGAGCTCATAGCTGCCGTACCCGACCTTGAGAGAGTCCAATTTATCGGCAAGGTGCAAGACATCGACGGCGACGGCGAGATCGACCTGCTCCTTCCCGGAGATGGCGTCTATGGCTTATTCAAAGGCCGCGGCAACGAGACTTTCGAACTCGTCTCTACATTTAGCTCCGACAACGAAACCCTAGCTGCAGCAAGCAGGGCCGGCGGCAACTCAGGAGTAGATGCCAGAATTGAAATCAATGCTGAACAAGGTGTCGTGATCGAGCTGAATGTAGAGTCAAACTCGTACTTCGATGACTTCGTGGAGCAATGGGATGCAGACCAAGAGCCTGCCCGCTCTCTGCTGCGTGCCGAAAGCTGGATGCCAACTGCTGTTGTCGCCCAACTCAACGCCGATGCACTAGCGGACATCGCCTACGTAAATCAGGGCGCGGACGGTCTCGGTCAATTAAATTTTCACTTTCAAGACCCACAGACAGGCTTTGGGGATACACCGGACTGGACCGGGAGCCTGGACACACGGGGAGATATCCAACTTGTCGATGCCGATAATGATTCGCTGCTGGATCTACTGCGAATCACAGGAGAGGGAAACGATCGCAGCGCCTATTTCTATCGCAATCTGAATGGCAGCTTCGATCTAACGCAGCCCAATCAAGTCATGCGCTTCTCCGGATACGATGTGCGCTTCAACATCATCCCAATCGGGCAAGACACAGATCCCTTGTTAAATGTTAGCTACTACACCATTCCCGTTGTCGACGCGATTCGCAATGCCAGCATCAATCGCACACAGTTATTATTTGGGCGCGACGACGTCGGCGAAAATCAATTTTTCAATCGACGCCCTAATTCGAGATTGGATGAGAGTTTTTCTGCCGCGAATGTTCGAGGCTTATCTGAACAGATGTCACTACAGTATGACATCGATGGCGACGGTCGCAAGGATGCGATCTACGTTACCGAGAACGGCACCCTCGCCGCCAAGAGGATCGATGCTGATCTGAACATAGAGAGCGAATCCTTTTGGGAGTATGTCTCTTCTCGTAGTGTTTTCGAGTTTCAGGTATTGCAACTTAACCCGGATGCGAAACCAGACTTTTTGCTTCGTCACGGCACGGCTACAACCTTCCTGGTGGCTGCGCCATGAGACTTCTTTACTCTTTTGCAGCCTGTATTGCAGCCTCTGGCCTACTCATAAGTAATGGAGTGGTAGTTGCTGCCGAATTGGATTTCGACCAACAAGACTTTCAATTCACAAAAGACACTGAAAATCTGGTCGTCGCCGATCTCAATGGTGATGGCCTGCGAGAGATTCTGGCAGTGAACGAAACTGGATTGCAGGTCTACTTTCAGACCGAGAGCGGCTTCGACTTCGCGAGCAATCATATTATCGAATTCCCCGGCCAGGCAGTCGGCTGGGATCTGAGTACGCAATATGGCGATTCCGGCAGCGCTTCGATTATCGCACTCATAGATGGCCAGGAAGTCTTGGCCTGGGGAGTCTCAGACCAGTCGCTGCTCGAACCCGTGTCCATTAAGCAGAATCTGGGCGGCTATATCAGCAAAGGGATTAATCGCCTACATTTTTCCAGAGATATAAACGGCGACGGCATCGATGACTTCTTGATTCCTGGAGCGGGAGTAATCAACCTTTATATCAGCAGTGGGCGCGGGGACGACGGCACCTTAAGCTATCAGGCTCCGCTCAGTGTACGCTCCGAATTACGCATGCGGACCAACTTGAATGAGGGCGGTCTGGAAAGGCGAACCGGCCAATCCATTCGTATTCCCATGATGGAACTTAGGGACGTCAACAGCGATGGCTTCGACGATCTAATATCACGCACGGAAGAAGAACTAAAAGTATTCATAGCCGATTCCAGCGCTGATGCTTACTTTCCCAGTGACGCCAACTATGCCCTCGATATTCTGGCCATCGAGGAAAGGCTAGGTGAGTTCGACATCGATAGCCTGGATTTCTCCAATCTCACAGGTCTACTGGCATTAACTCATGAAGAAATTCTCGAAGATGTAGACGGCGATGGAGTAGACGACCTGCTACTTCGGGAAGGCGGCAAGGTATCTCTGTTCGGCGGCAACGACGAGGGCATGGATTTTACCCAGCCGCGACAGGTACTGCGCTCTGGCGGTAATGTTCTCAGCACCTTCTTGCAGGACGAGAATGAGGATGGACTGAAGGATCTGTGGCTATGGCGCGTAGAAAATATTTCCGTTGGAGATATCTTCGTCTGGCTCGCCCTGTCCGGCAGCATCGCTGTAGAGGCGTTCATCTATCCCAATGACGGCGAACGCTTCGCACGGCGTCCTTCAAGAAAGGTCACCATAGACCTTAAATTTCCGTCTGTGATCAGCCTTACCTCTACAGCTAGAGACATCGAGAAAGAACTCGAGGAGGCTCGCTCGGGCGATACTGTTTTTAGCAGCGTCGCCAACCTGGACGACAACGTCGCTCAGCAAGATCTTATCCTCATGGTAAGCCGCCAGATACAATTCTTTCTGAATAGCATTCAACCCGAAGAAGAGACAGATAACGAATCCGAACTATTTCTCAGCGCTTTGGACTATTCGCGAGAAAGAGACAACTACGAATTCAATATTCGCGATGTTATAGAGAACGTTTCCATCGGTGGTAACCGCTATGTCGACACGGTAGCGGGCAGAACCGCCGACTCAGCGATCGAATTGAATCAGTCTGTGGTCCTAGGAGATATAATCCCGGTCACATTAAACGGCGATGAACGCGATGACCTGATCATTTTCACCGAGAGCGACAGTAGTCACATTCGCGGATTGCTGATACTCTCAAATTGATTCGGTTTACCCCAAACCTTTAGAACGAAGACTTTCTGGACACTTATTATGAAACACGCAGTCTGGATTACCTTGCTCGTAGCACTCGTTGTTGTGAATGTAGCTGCCGAGCTCGCCTTCTACTTCAGTGGTGTCTATATAGGCATGCTCTTCCGTATCGCACTGGTAATGGGGATTACTGTTATCGCCTCTGTATTCGTAGGCGCGATGCTGTTGATCGGCACACTGGAAGAAGAGAAGCCACTGTCCGGTCATGTTAGCGATACACTAGGTGCTGACAAGAAATCAGACTAGCAATGAAAGTTCTTCTAAGCCTCTCCACGATCGCCAGTGGACTGTTCGGGGCTCTCGCGTAGAGCCAGATGCAACAGCAAAGACAGAGCCCTAGCCCCTCCTTTGGTAGGTTTGGCACAGCCAAGGGGCCGGTTTTTCCGGGTATAGACCAGATTCGAAACGGCTCCGGACAATCTCCAGCAATCCAAACATCGCCTTTCCCAGCTGACAACTAATCTATTCACTCGCCGCTATTTCAGTACACATTCCATTGCCCGCCAAAGGGGCTGGCAGTCAGGTTCTAGCCACTCAGTCTACGTTGTGCTTTTACAGGAAATGTGGTTTCATCGGATGCCGTTCCACGATTGAAAACCTACATATTTTTGTTATTATTTTCAATAGGTTAACAAATAACATCGACGACAGCAGTGCCTCAATATAATACTGGGCGTAGTGTCGAAATGGATTGCAAAAGAAGATGAAAAACGTCTCAGTCGTTCTCGTATTATTTATTCTGCTAACTTCATGCAGCGATGAGCTGAATCGCGCCCGCCCCTATGTACTGACTACGGCGACTACCGGTGGAACTTTCTACCCCGTGGGCGTGGCGCTTGCCACCATTGCTCATGCACAACTGGCAGAGACTGAGGATATTTCACTTACCGCAATTAGCTCCGCCGGTTCTCTCGAGAATGTGAAGCTACTGCGCGACAATCAGGTACAGTTCGCCATACTGCAGGGTCCTTTCGGTGCCTGGTCATGGGCGGGCGAGGGTCCTGTTAGCTCTCCTCAGACCCATATGCGCAGCGTCAGCGCCCTTTGGCAGAATGTGGAGCACTTTGTATTACTCAGTGAGCTTGCCACTACCGGGGAGATTATGGATTTGAATGATCTCGATGGTGAACGCTATGTTCTCGGAGCAAGGAACTCGGGTGCGGAACAGACCGGCAGATTTATTCTGGAAACCCTGGGCATAGACTATGAAGAAAAATTTAATCTTGCCTACATGGGATATGGCCCAACGACCAGCGCCATTCAAGACGGCAATATTGTCGGCATGAACATCCCTGCGGGCGCTCCTGTTAGCTCAATCACGCAGGCTTATGCGCTATTGGGTGACCGCATGACTATTCTCAATTGGACTCAGGAAACCCTGGATAAGATTAATGCCAAATACCCACTGTGGGATTGGTATGATTTCCCCCCGGGTACTTACCCCAACCAGGATAAGCTAATACGAACAATTGGTTCGCCCAATGTTTTAGTCACGCGCGATGACATATCCGAAGAGGTAGTCTACAACGTAACTAAGGTCATATGGGGAAACCTGGCAACACTGCAAGAGATTCATGGTGCCACCAAAGACATGCGTCTGGAAATTGCAATCGAAGGCTTGGGAGCGCCACTGCATCCGGGCGCGATTCGTTACTATAGAGAAGTGGGCCTGGAAATACCTGCGCGCCTATTACTAGAAGAATCAAGCCCGACAATAGATCAGGCAGAGGGAGTGTAGACTAGTTCATGAAATCCACTTATCTGCGCTGGGCCGCATTCTTCTTTGCCCTATTCCATATCTATTGCAACGTGTTTGCCAGCATCTCAGAACTTTGGCTGTCGGCGATACACTTTGGCGGTTTCTGCGCCATCTGCGCACTCCTCGATAATGAGCGAGAAACTGTGCAAGCCAAGTCAGCGACCTACTGGATCAATATTGCCCTCGCGGTAATAGCGGTGGCCACATCCACCTACCTAATTCTGTTTGAGAACGCTCTCTACGCCAGAGAGACCGAATATATCATCAGCGACTACGTGTTCTCGCTAATAGCCATAGGGCTGGCCATAGAATTTACACGTCGCACTACTGGCTGGTTTATGCCAGTTCTGATACTGCTAAGCCTGTCGTATATTTTATTTCTGGGTCGATACATAGGCGGTGTTTTTTCCTTTCCAGGGCTTAGCCTTGAGACCGTGTTGTATCGAAGCTTCTTCACCAGTGAAGGCATGTTCGGGCTAACCGCACAGATTTCTTCAACCTTCGTCTTCATGTTTATTATTTTTGGTTCGTTTCTGCTTCGCTCTGGCGCAGGCGACTTTATCGTTAGGCTGGCCCAGTGTCTCGCTGGCAGATATACCGGCGGCGCAGGGCTCGTTGCCGTCGTGGGCTCAGGATTGATGGGCTCGGTATCGGGTTCGGCTGTGGCAAATACTGTTTCTACCGGTGTGATAACCATACCAATGATGAAGAAATCCGGCTTCCCCGGAAAGTTCTCCGCTGGCGTAGTTGCCGCCGCATCGACCGGTGGCGCACTGATGCCCCCGGTAATGGGAGCCGGCGCCTTTGTCTTGGCCAGCTATACACAGATCCCCTATCTAACAATCATTGCCGCCTCTACCCTGCCAGCAATTCTGTATTTCCTCACTGTCTGCTACTTCGTTCGTATCGAGGCTAAACGCCTAGGACTAACGCTGACCCTGAAAGAAGATACTGAAAATGTCTCAGACGTATTAAAGGAAGGCTGGCATTTTATTATTCCAATGATTGTCTTGGTGAGCTTCCTGGTCGCAGGCTGGACCCCAACAACATCCGCTGCCTTCGCCATAATTAGTGTGATTGGCGCGTCTTGGATTTCTTCTACTCCCATGCGACTACCGGATATATTCGACGCGGTAGTCGAGGGCGTGAAGACCATGGTGTCTACCGCTCTGTTGTTGGTAGCCGTCGGTATCATCATCAATGTAGTTACAACAACGGGCGTTGGAAATGCTTTCTCGCTAATGATAGTCGAGTGGGCGCAAGGCAGCCTCTTCATAACACTCATCCTGGTTGCATTGGCTTCGCTGGTACTCGGCATGGGATTGCCGGTGACTGCCTCCTATATTGTTCTGGCAACACTCTCCGCACCACTAATATTTGATCTGATTTCACAATCACAATTGCTCATCGCCTTACAGGCTGGAGATCTGCCCTCTAACGTAGCGGCCACTATAGGCCTCTTCGGCGGCGATCCGCTAACGGCATTGCAAGAGATGCCTCTGGAGATGAAACAGCTAATACGACAGGAGATGCTAGATCCTGAGTTATTAACCGGCATGTTGCTTAGTGCGCACCTGGTGATCTTCTGGCTGTCACAGGACAGCAACGTCACACCTCCGGTTTGCCTCGCCTCTTTCGCGGCAGCAGGCATAGCCGGCACCCCGCCCATGGCTACGGGGCTGACGAGTTGGAAGGTGGCAAAGGGCCTGTATTTAGTACCCGTGTTATTCGCCTATTCACCCTTGATATCGGGGAGCTGGCCGGAACGAATCGAAGTCTTTATCTGGTCCTGCATGGGCCTGTACGCTCTCGCTGGCATCTTACAGTGGCACCTTGAGGCGAAGATCAACGTGTATATCGCCTCCCTGCTATTAGTGAGCGCAGGACTATTAATGTGGACGCCTTTCCCAATAATCTACCACCTGGGTGGTGCAGCCATCTTATTCGGCATTGTCTTCATGCAGAACCGTGCGGCAAAGCCTGCGCAAGCCAGCACTACCTAGACAGCATTAACAGCTATAGACTGCAACATCATCAGCTACTAACGACGAGTACATCATGACTAATCATATCGCTAAACAAATACTCCTCATCAGCCGCCCCAGTGGCATGCCTAGTCACGAACACTTCAAATTGGTTGAGGTTGAACTCCCCGCACCAGTCGCGGGGGAGGTGCTGGTCAAAAATCACTACATGTCGGTAGACCCTTATATGCGCGGGCGCATGCGCGAGAATGCAGTCTATGCCGAAGCCTATGCACTGAATTCTGTTATGTACGGAGGCGCGGTAGGCGAAGTTATCGAATCTGCAGATCCCTCGTTGCAGGCCGGAGATATCGTGCTCAGTGGCGCTGCCTGGCAGGATAAGTTTGTAGCCAAGGCGAATACCCTGAGCAAGCTCGAACCCTTCGACCCGGACCAACTTTCACTCTATCTAGGCACCCTGGGCATGCCCGGTCTTACCGCCTATGTAGGCCTGTTTAAATTTGGCGAGCCCAAGCCAGGCGAGACAGTCTTCGTCTCTGCCGCCTCTGGTGCTGTAGGTGCGAATGTCTGTCAGATCGCCAAGCTCAAAGGCTGCAGAGTTATCGGCAGCGTCGGCAGCGATGCAAAAGCGAAATGGCTATTGGATGAGTGCGGCGTTGACGCCGTTATTAACTATAAAACCTGTGGTGACCTGAATCAGGCCCTGGCAGATGTCGCACCGGATGGCGTAGACGTCTACTTTGAGAATGTCGGCGGCGACCATCTGCAGGCAGCACTGAATGTGATGAACCCCTACGGCAGAATTGCTGCCTGCGGCATGATCGCGAGTTACAACAATGCCGAACCGGCACCTGGACCGAACAACCTCATGCTTATCGTCGGCAAGAAGATACGCATCAACGGCTTCATCGTTTCCGATCACGGCGACATGCGAGAACAGTTTCTGTCAGAAATGATTCCATGGATTCAGGAAGGAAAGATCAAGAGCAGAGAAACTGTCTTCGAGGGAATCGACAATGCCATCAATGCCTTTCTCGGCCTTTTCAGCGGTGAAAATTTCGGCAAGATGGTTGTTAAGCTGGACTAAGTCTTAATCAATCTTTGTGATGGCGCGCCAGATAACGATCAAGCGCGTTAGCAAACTCTCTCTTATCGGTCTCGCTCAGCTGGGCGGGGCCGCCAGTATGAATACCACTGCTGCGCAGTGTATCCATGAAGTCCCGCATATTGAGCTTTGCCTTGATAGTGCTGGGAGAGAAGACTTCACCTCGCGGGCTTAGCGCCTGCGCACCCTTGGTCAGTAATTCATCGGCAAGGGGAATATCACTGGTTATCACCAGATCATCCTGCTGCGCTCTGCGCACGATCTCGTTATCAGCCACATCAAAGCCCTGCCCAACCTGAATCGCAGTGATATTCCTAACAGGGGGCGTCTGCATAGACTGATTGGCCACCAGACACAGGGCTATGCCGGTTCGCTCCGCCGCTCTAAAGAGAATTGCCTTAATCTGCCTGGGGCAGGCATCTGCGTCGACCCAGATTGTCATAGAATAAAGCCCACACTATTCTCCTCATTCTCTTCACGATGAGCCGCTATGTCTCGCAAAATAGTCATGCGCCTAAAAGTGGTGACTCCTGATCCCTTAAATCTTCCACGGCCTGATTGTGGCTCAGATAGTTCGAGCCGGAGAGGTTTGCAAACAGGTTCGTCTTGATTAGCTTGTCCATGATCGGGCCCTTAACTTCAGACAGGTGAAGCTTGATACCCAGTTCGCTTAGCGTCTGATTGACCTTCTCCAGGGTCTGTAAGGCACTCATATCGATTGCGTTAACAGCGGTACACATCAAAACGACGTGTTCCAATTTGGGCTTCTCCGCCATCAGGCTAAAAATTAACTCCTCCAGGAAACGGGTGTTAGCAAAATACAGACTCTCGTCAATGCGTATGGATAGAATATTATCAAAGGTCTCGACCTCATGTCTGTGTACATTCCTGAAGTGTTCGGTGCCAGGAACTCGCCCTATCACCGCCACATGGGGCTGCGAGGTCTTGTAGAGATGCATCAATAGCGAGGCAAGCACGCCTGCGGCAATCCCAATTTCCACACCAACTAACAGCGTAAGAAACAGGGTAATCGACACGGCAGTGAAGTCAGCCTTTGAATAGCGCCACGATTTACCCAGAGTCGAAAAATCCAATAGCGGATAGACCGCCACTAATATTATCGCGGCAAGAGCAACCTTTGGCAGCCAAAACAGAAGCGGCGTAAACAATAATGCTACCAGGGCGATAAGAATCGCCGTAAAGAAACCCGACGCCGGTGTTGCAGCACCCGCATCGAAGTTGACGACAGAACGTGAGAACCCACCGCAAACCGGGAAGCCGCCAGAGAAAGAAGTGGCAATATTGGCAGCACCCAAGCCAACTAATTCCTGGTCGAGGTCGATCTTCTCGCGCCGTTTTGCCGACAATGTCTGCGCGACCGAAACAGATTCAACGAAGCCTATAATTGAGAGTAAGATCGCCGACCAGAATAAATTGCGAATTAGCTCTGCCGAAAAATCGGGCACAGTAAAGCCGGGAAGCCTTGCGGGCACATAACCGAGAAGCTCCACGCCGTGTTGATCGAGGCGCAACGCATAGCAGAGTAAACCCGATAGCAGTGCGATGAATATCGGTCCAGAACGAGAGATACTGGTTACCAGCCTGCCATTATAACCGCGGTTTCTTAGCCAGGACTTGAGCCCGGTCCTACACCAAATGATAACTACTGTAGAAGTGATGCCGAGAGCCAGGGTAGGCCAATTTATCTCATCTATGGAGCGAGTCAGAGAGATGAGCAATTCCACAACGTTTTGACCACTAGAACTGATACCGAGCAAATGCTGCAACTGGCTAAGACCGATTATTAGTGCGCTCGCTGTTATGAAGGCGCTGATAACAGGATGCGAAAGAAAGTTTGCCATAAAGCCAAGCCGCAACAGTCCCAGCATCAAAAGAAAGACACCGGATAGAAAGGCCAGGGTCAGAGCAGCGGCCACAAGCTGTCCCGGATCATCGAGACCGAGCTTGGCTAAAGCCGCCGCCGTCATTAACGAAAGCACTGCAACCGGACCAACAGAGAGAGAGTTGCTGGTGCCAAATAACGCGTAGGCAGAGAGACCAAAGATGCTTGCGTAGAGTCCAGCTTGCGGCGGCAAGCCCGCTATCAATGCCAATGCCAACGCTTGCGGTATCAACATTATCGCAACGATAACAGATGCCATGGAGTCATCGGTTAGCTTAGTCTTATCGTACCGCTTTCCCCATTTGAGAATAGGCAGATACCGGGCTAGAGAAATTGATCTGTTCAAGTAGTCACTCAATAAAGTTGAAACTAATTAAGCTTATGCTGCAATGTTTAGATTAGAGACTTCCAAGATGGTTTTTCTTTCTCTTTCTGGAGATCAGGCCGGCACACTTAACGCAACCAAAAAGGCCGAGGTCCATGGCAATTGTGAGAAACAAGGCGATTGCCAGGCCCCATTCAACGGCGAGCATATTCAGCGGCACTGTATAGCCATACTGCGCTAGCGTTTCATCAACAAACTCTTTGTCTGAGTACAGCACAACATGGATCGCGGCGGACAATGCGCTACCGGACAGAGCATCCCTCTCATTGCGAATACGATTGTACCTATCGACGATATTGCCAATACTCTGCGCATCGCTCTCAAAAACAGCATCGTTACTCTGACGATAGTAACGAATGAGTTCTTCTAGATCACCCGAGAAAAGAAGGTCGGCGGTGGACTGAAAGCCGCTGATATTCTCGCTGACTTCCTGATAGTGCGCGTCGATGCGTCTGCTGTATTGATCGACGAAGTTGGGCACCTGAATCCCTAACAACAAACCAAAGCCGAAAATCAGCAGCCTACTATAGGTTTTTAACAGCGAAAGAATCATGTTGCTTAGGCTCTCTATTCGCGATGAGTGTGGACTGCACACAGCTCAATGGCTCTGCTCATCTTATCCTTGCGAAAGCAGGCTTCTTAAATCGATAATCGCGGCATTGGCGCGGGATATGTAATTAGCCATAGTAAGTGAGTGATTCGCAAACACACCGAAGCCCGAGCCATTCAAGATAATGGGAAAGAATATTGAACGCTGACTGGCTTCGAGTTCACGAATAATTTGACTGAGACTCGCCTGCGCATTCTTGTCGCTCAGTACATCCTCAAAATCTATTTCCACGGCTTTCAGGAAATGCATCAGGGCCCAGGTCGCCCCCCTAGCTTCGTAGAAAATATCGTCTATTTCTAACCAGGGCGTCTTAAGCGACACCTCTGCACGAGCTGGTGTAGATTGGGCCGCGCCCAGTTCACCTGCCATGTCTGTGTTTACGCGTTGCGCTCTAACGCTGGCACTGAGGCGTTGAGACATGCTTCCCAATCGTGACTCCACGGCGAGTAGCCAATCCACAAGATTATCCGCGCGCGCATAAAACTGCGCTTCTGCATTGGCAGGGTCTGATATTCGGGATAGATACGATTCGAGACTGGCGATCGCCTCGGAGTATTCACTCTCAGTAGGTGGAAACAACCAACTGTCATTGTTGAAGTGAAAATTTGGCTCGGCGATGATCAGGTCAGGGTCTTCGGTTGATTGAGACTGCGAACGGCTAAAGCTTTCGCGGAAGGCCCGGGACAGATCGCGCACTTGCACCAAGACGCCAAATTCCCAATTAGGAATATTATCCAGATAGAAGCCCGGCGGCAGAGCATCATTACTAAGATAGCCGCCAGGTTTTTCTAACAGTGTCTGTGCAACCTTTATTAGCGTTACCGTTGTGGTTCCGCCCACTACATTGGCATTGCCAATCTCTGCCAGTCTTTCCTTAGCCGCCTGCTGCACCGAGAACGGTGCCGGTTCGGTACTCCAATAGAAACCCAGTATCATGACTATGATGACCACGAAGCCAAGGCCCGTAGCGAGAGCTCTATTTAGCCCACGGCCTCCAGAGTTAAAGGAGAATAGGGAAGCCAGCCGAGTTTTAAAGGAAGTCCAGAACATAGGTGCAGTTTAGCATCTACGGCAAACTTAGTGTATTTCTGTGCTGTCGGGTATGGGGAGTTGCAGCCCCAGATAAGGCTGTGCCTAGTTTTCGCTGGGCAGGCGCAGGCGAACACCCAAGTGACTGGAGAGTTCTATATTGCCGCGCAAGCGGTAGCCGGCAACCGCCTCGCGCATTACCGACACCATCCATCTGGCCAGATCATCGTTAGGCGCGGTAATGAGAAAGAACGCTTCATGTTCTCGCGTCTGTCTCGCGATATCGGCGAGTTGATTTTGAGCAAACTCTGACCTAGCCGCATACAAGGGATAGTCGAGCGCGAAGAAAAGATCATTAGAATTCATTTCTTGCCGTAGCGACTCGGCGACGGTGGCTATATCAGGATGAGACGCATCGACGGAGCGCGCTCTATCGAGCATGGTTTTCGCCTCATCGAATATACCGCGGCGCATAGACTCTCCTGCTAACTCAAGGTAGCGCTCTACGATATCTTGCAGACCCTGCAATGCGAGCTCATTCTTCGAGTCCATTGCCAGCACCCGCCTGAAGCGGCTGTGGGCATTGTCATCGATCGGAGTTAGCAGTCTATCTTCACCCAAAGCCTGCAAGGCTTCATAGAGAATATCCGGGATCATGCTACGACTCTCCGCGCTATTCGAACCGGAATACACTTCGGCCTCTGAGAGGACGCGAATTTCGAGTGCGGTGCTGTCCAATGCACTTTCCCTGGGCGGCGATTCAGCAGGCGGCGTTTGGCAGCCGACCAGCAAGGTTGCCAGCAGCGACAGACTTAAGAATTTAATTGAGCGATGGAACATAGTTTTCTCAGAATTAGTTTACAAGTTCTGAAAAGGGAATGAATTCAAGCATATCCCCATGGCTTACGGCAGTGTAGGGAGGAACCACGGCCAGACCATCTGCCTGACTCAGCGACGCAGCAACACCGGAACTCTGATTGCCAAGTGGATGCAGCGAAGACACTTCGTCATCACCTGGCCCTAACTGGCAGCGAAGATATTCCTGTCGCTGACCCGACTCTGGCGCAGAAAACCCGGCCGCCACGTTATACGAATTCGCGATACTGCCTTTGCAGCCCAACATGCCAAGCAGGCTTGGCCTGACTACGAGCACAAAGGTTACGAAGGCGGAGACCGGATTACCCGGCAATCCAAAAAATTGGGTTCCTGCTATCTTGCCACAGGCTAGAGGCTTGCCGGGCTTAATAGCCAATTTCCAAAGCTGCAGAAGACCCTCTTTCTCAATCGCTGCCTTGACATGATCTTCTTCCCCTACCGACACGCCACCGGTAGTAATTACACAATCACTTTGTTGCGCCGCCCGCAGCAACGCGCGTCTCGTCCCTTCGAAGTCATCCTCTACGATGCCGCCTGCCAGAACTTCCACCTGTAAGCCCCGCAATAGGGCATAGAGAGTATAGTAATTCGAATTGTAGACCTGACCCGCTTGCAACTCGGTGCCAGGCTGCACCAGCTCGTTCCCTGTAGTGAGCAGACTAACTTTTAACCTGCGCCTAACGCAGACGGTCTCAAGGCCTATCGAAGCAAGCAAGCCGATATCCTGAGGTCTTAGGCGACGGCCACGAGAAAGAACCAACGCACCAGATTGCACATCGCCGCCAGCCTTTCGTGAATTTTCACCTGGGCATACCTTCTTAAGCACAGTCAATTCATCGCCACAGACAGTGCAGTTTTCCTGCATCACTACAGCGTCTGCTCCGGGGGGAATCGGAGCCCCGGTGAAGATACGCGCTGCCTCACCCGGTTTTAGCTGCCCCCCTACCTCGCCAGCGGCGATCCTCTGGACAATTTTTAATGAGCTACTAGTCTCGAGATCTGCCGCGCTTAACGCATAGCCGTCCATCGCACTATTGTCGTGGCCAGGAACATCTATCGCTGAGACACAATCCTCTGCCAGAACCCTTCCCTTAGCCTGCGCCAAAGGCAGACTTTCCGTTTCAGTTATCTTAGGAAGTTGTGCAAAGATTTGATCCAACGCAGTGTCTATTGCTGTGAGTGACATGTCTTAGTTGCCACCGATGCTAAATTTATTCATTAGTTGATGTCCGCCTCAGAATCCTCATCCAGCGCAGTTCGCAGACGCCCCACATAAAGGGTCTTGATCGTGTCCTTCAAATCTCCATGCCAGGACTTTTGCTTAATCCCGAATGTATCGAACATTTTCTTACTGGACAATGTCGAATTGGGTAACTCTGGAAGGCGCGGCAGATTCTCCCTGATTTTGGTGTTCTCTAACATCTGATAGATTTCTTCATCGTGATTTGCCGCGTATTTCAGTACCTGTCTGGCAAATTCGATCTCTTTCTTAATTTCCAGGCCGCTGTAGTGATAAGTCCCCCATACGTTGGCATCGCAATCAACCTGCCGGGTAACAGCCAATATTGCTGCGGCCATATCCGTAGTTGATGTTGGACTAAACCTGCGGCGCCAAACCGTGAGCTCACCCTTGTGCTTCTTGATGGAATGAATCCAGGACTTGATCAAACCTATCTTGTGCTTACCAAATAACCAGCCAGAGCGAATGATGATATGGGATGGATGCTTTCTGACGGCCTGCTCACCAACTAACGAGTAGTGCCCATAGACACCCTTGGGGTTTGGCTCGTCATTTTCGTTGTAACCCAATTTTTTCTCACCATCGAAAACATAGACATTTGACAGGTGTAGCATAGGAATATCGAGCTTGTTGCAGATCTCGGCAAGTGTCTCGGGTAACAAGGCGTTAATGCGCTCACAGCGTCGTTCGGAAGATTCTGCCCGCTTCAGCGCACTGTGATTTCTGGAGATAAAGTCGGCCATATTGACTAGCTGGGTTGGAGCAAAATCGCTAATCAATTTGGCAATCGCGGGGCCATCTACAGGATCGAAGCTCTTATCTGCGGGCGCAAGGAAGCGAATTTTGTTCTTCCGCAAAATTTCTATCAGGGCTCTACCTGTCGGGCTATTAGCGCCTACCAAGAACAACTTCACTTGACTGAATTCCGTTACGCGAGTGCTAGCTACATAAGTTAGTGTCTAGAGTCTGATCAAACATCGGTGAAGTCAAGCAGAAGCTGGGCTAGAGCCCAATAACGGCGCCGTGTTTAGTGCCGATTCGACTAGCCCGCCAAAATAGCGTGTAAGTGGCGAGCTGTCTGGGGAATAACCAGACCAACTACGAATGGTTTCGACTAGAACGGTATGTCGTCGTCAAAATTGTCAAAATTAGCTGGAGCGGCCTGCGGAGCTGCTGCCGTAGAGGAGGATTGGGCTGCAGGTGCTGAGCTGCCTTGCCCCTGGCCGAAGGAATTGTCGCCCGTGTTTCCGCCACCACCGCGCGAATCTAGCATCTGCATCTCAGAGGCTACGACTTCCGTGGTATAGCGCTTAACACCATCCTGCTCCCAAGATCGGGTCTGGAGGCGCCCTTCTATATAGAGCTTTGTACCCTTCTTTACATATTGCTCGACGATCTCAGCCAGACGGTTAAAGAAGATGACACGATGCCATTCGGTCTTTTCCTGCTGATCGCCGGTATTCTTATCTTTCCAGGTTTCGCTGGTGGCGAGAGAGACATTCGCGACACCGTTGCCGTTCGGCATAACCCTGAATTCGGGATCATTACCCACGTTTCCAACCAAAATAACTTTATTTACGCCTCGACTTGCCACTTTTGTCTCCCCGACTGAAACCTGCTTTACCTGTTGTTTTGCCTATGATGCCGCTATCGCACACCCGTGTTAAATTAAGTCTGGAGTCGATCCAGCACTTCGCTATAAGTGTATATCAAGCTCGCACTCATTAGAAATTTTCAGTCAAATAAACTTCATTGCTTTAATCCGCAAGCTGTCCTTTACTCCTGCCTTCGTAATTGTCGATAATGGTCGGTTCAGCTAACCGCAGTGAGTGAGTCATGGATTCGATTATCGTACGGGGTGCACGCACCCATAATCTAAAAAATATAAGCCTCACTATCCCCCGCGACAAGCTCGTAGTCATCACCGGACTGTCCGGCTCCGGCAAGTCGTCTCTGGCATTCGACACCCTGTATGCAGAAGGCCAGCGCCGCTATGTCGAGTCGCTTTCGACCTATGCGCGTCAGTTCCTGTCGATGATGGAGAAACCCGACATCGATCATATCGAGGGTCTGTCACCGGCGATTTCCATCGAACAAAAGTCTACGTCTCATAATCCACGTTCGACCGTGGGCACGATTACCGAGATCTACGATTACCTGCGCCTACTCTTCGCCCGCGTAGGCGAGCCCCACTGCCCGGAGCACAATATAAAGCTGGAGGCTCAGACCGTTAGCCAGATGGTAGACAAGGTCATGGCCCTGCCCAATGACAGCCGCATCATGGTTCTCGCGCCGATCATCCGCGAGCGCAAAGGTGAACACCTGCATGTGTTCAGTGAGCTAAGCAGCAGCGGCTTTATTCGCGCCCGTGTCGATGGCCTGGTCTGCGAGATCGAATACCCACCTGAGTTAGAAAAGAACAAGAAGCACTCCATCGATGTGGTCGTCGATCGCCTAAAGATCAAGCCTGGCCTGGAGCAACGTTTAGCAGAGAGTTTCGAGACGGCTATTCAACTGGCGGATGGCCTGGCCATAGTCAGCGTCACCGACAGCGAAGAGCAGGTAGAGGACCTCGTCTTTTCCTCCCTGTTCGCCTGCCCCCAGTGCGGACACAGTATTTCGGAACTAGAGCCACGGCTGTTTTCCTTCAATAACCCTGCCGGCGCATGCACCACCTGCGATGGCCTGGGCGTAAAACAATTCTTCGACGAGAGCCGCATTATTACCGATGAGTCTCTTGCACTCGCCGAGGGTGCTATTCGCGGCTGGGACCGACGCAATATCTACTATTTCCAGATGCTTACATCACTAGCCGATCACTACGGCTTCACCGTCGAGACCCCCTTCAAGCTATTGTCCAAGAAGCACCAGAACTTCATCCTCAGAGGCAGCGGTAAAGACGTTATCGATTTCCACTATGTTAATGACCGTGGCGATACCGTTACCCGCAGCTATCCGTTCGAAGGCATCTTGCCCAATATGGAGCGACGCTACCGCGAGACAGAATCCAACCATGTGCGCGAGGAATTGGCCAAGTATCTGAGTTCCCAGTCCTGCCCGGGTTGCAGTGGAACGCGTCTAAAGCGAGATGCGCGCTTTGTATTAGTAAAGGGAAAGAACCTACCCGAAATCACCGGAATGACTGTTGCGCAATCGGCAGACTATTTCAATAAACTTAAGCTCGCAGGCACCCGCGCGAAGATCGCTGAGAAGATTCTGAAAGAGCTGCAGGACCGGCTAAAGTTCTTGATCGACGTTGGCCTGAATTACCTCACGCTGAATCGTAGTGCAGATACTCTCTCCGGTGGAGAGGCTCAGCGTATACGTCTGGCCAGCCAGATTGGTGCCGGCCTGGTAGGTGTAATGTATATTCTGGACGAGCCATCTATCGGCCTGCATCAGCGCGACAATAGCCGCCTGCTGAACACCCTCTTTCATCTGCGCGATCTCGGCAACACGGTGATCGTCGTGGAGCACGACGAAGAAGCGATTGCTAGCGCCGACCACATAATCGATATAGGCCCGGGCGCCGGCGTGCATGGAGGAGAGATTGTTGCAGAAGGCACGCTGGAAGATATCAAGAAGTCAAAGAAGTCGCTTACTGGAAAATTCCTCGCCGGCACCGAGAAGATTGATATCCCCAAGAAACGCGTTCCCTACAATGACAAGAAGGTGCTTACCCTAAAGGGTGCTACTGGAAATAACCTGCAGAACGTAGACCTAACAATCCCCTTAGGGTTATTCACCTGCGTCACCGGCGTTTCCGGATCGGGAAAATCCACGCTAATTAACAACACCCTCTACCCTATCACCGCTACGAAATTAAATAAGGTTACCACCCTAAACCCTGCACCTTATGAAGAAATTGACGGATTGAAGCAGCTAGACAAGGTGGTAGATATAGACCAGAGCCCGATAGGCCGAACCCCGCGGTCGAATCCCGCAACCTATACCGGCATTTTCACTCCGGTGAGAGAACTCTTCGCCGGTACCCAGGAAGCAAGGACGCGCGGCTACAAACCGGGCCGCTTTAGTTTCAACGTAAAAGGCGGGCGCTGTGAAGCCTGTCAGGGCGACGGCGTAGTAAAAGTAGAGATGCATTTCCTGCCCGATGTTTACGTCTCCTGTGATGTCTGTCGTGGCAAGCGCTACAACCGCGAAACGCTGGAAGTTAAGTACAAAGGCAAGAACATCAATGAAGTGCTGAACATGACCATCGAAGATGCTAGAGAGTTTTTCGACCCGGTTCCGGCTATCGCGCGCAAATTGCAGACACTGATGGAAGTGGGCCTGTCCTATATCTGTCTAGGACAGGCGGCGACCACTCTATCGGGGGGTGAGGCGCAACGCGTCAAACTGTCGCGAGAACTCTCGAAAAGAGATACGGGCAAGACTCTCTACATTCTGGACGAACCAACCACCGGCTTACACTTTCAGGATATTAGGCAACTCCTGAAAGTACTGCACCATCTTCGCGATCATGGTAATACCATCGTTGTCATCGAACACAATCTCGACGTAGTGAAGACTGCTGACTGGGTTGTCGACTTGGGCCCCGAGGGCGGCAGTGGTGGTGGAAATATCATTGCCGAGGGCACGCCGGAAGATATCGTTAAGGTAAAAAAGTCATATACGGGGCAGTATCTTAAGAGGACGCTAAGCCAATAAGACTAGAAAGGAATTCACTATGTCACGAATAGCCAGCGTGCTAAATCACGCTAAAATAATCTCTATCGGGCTGCTACTTTTAGGCCTAGCTTCCAACAGCCTTGCCCAGACGAATGTGTCATCGATTGATTTTGGCGATGATGGGAGCAGCTGGGCTAACGACCAAGAGTGCGATGACCCACGTTTCGGTGGAGATGGCATGGCATCTACTCTCGTCGAAGCCGATCAACTACACGATGCGAGTGACTGCAGAACGCTTTTCTTGGCCGGATCCATCTACTTGTTAGACGGGAATTCCAATCCAGACAATAACGGCATTGACTTTGGTGACGATAGCAGCACTTGGGCTGAAGATGGAGAGTGTGACGATCCTCGCTTCCAGGGTGACGGCATGGCGTCGGTTCTCGATGATGGCAATCGACTGGCTGACGCCAGTGATTGCAGATTACTCTTTCAATCTGGCTCCATCAGCCTGATTGGCGGCAGTGCTCCCGAAAGTAATAATGGCATAGATTTCGGTGACAACAGCAGCACCTGGGCCTACGATGGACAGTGCGATGACCCACGATTTGCAGGTGGCGGCATGGCTTCACTGCTGCTGGATACGGACATGTTCCATGATGCCGACGACTGCCGCGAACTGTTCGAGACAAATACAATTCGCCTGCTAGCAGGCTCCAGTGTCGTGCTGGGCGGGCGCTTCGAACGCGGTAGTCTGCGCGCCGGTGATGATACGAGAACCAATGGTAGTTATAGCGACAGCTACACCTTCATAGCCGATCGTGGCGACTCCACGATAATCGATCTGCGTTCGGGCGAGTTCGATACATTCCTTACTGTTCGCGCCCCCAACGGCGAAGAGTTCAGCAACGATGACTACGAGTCGAGTTTCGACCGTTCGCTGGTTTCTATTCCTAGAACGGAGACAGGGGTCTACGAAGTCATAGTGTCGAGCTTTGCGCAGGGCGAAAGCGGCGGTTATACGCTGGAAATATCTACTGACGACAGTCCACTGGAATCTTTAAACCAGCAGATCAGCGGTGTATTGATCAACGAAGATAGCACTTTCACCGGTGGCGAATACTATGACAACTACGAATTCGAAGGTCGGCCTGGTCAATCCATAACGCTCGACCTACGCTCTGATGAATTCGATACTTACCTGATACTCAGGCAGCCAAACGGGGAAGAATTGACCAACGATGATACAGATGGCTCCAACAGTCGAATCGAAGCCACTCTGCCCGAGGCGGGCAGCTACGAAGTAGTGGTTAGCTCTTTTGCCGGCGGAGAAACTGGCGAATACCAACTCAACATCGCTGAAATTAATGACCCAGGTCGTGGTGCCGCAACGGAAGTAGCCACTAACAACCTGCGAATTGGCGACTCAGTCTCTGGAGACCTCGGTAGCGGCGATCAACTCGCAGAAAACGATGAGTTTCGAGATAGCTTTTACTTCAATGGCAATAGCGGCGAGGCGATAGTTCTCGACCTTATCGCCAGTGATTTTGATACCGTGCTTAGTCTCCAGACACCCACTGGGGAATTGTTAGAGAACGATGATTTTCAAGGCAGTACCGATCAGTCACAGATACAACTCACTCTACAAGAATCGGGGCGTTATCGTATTTTAGTGTCATCCTATACGAGTGGCGAAACTGGTGATTATCAGCTCAGCATCCGTCCCGTTGCTGCCGAGTCAGTTGCCAGCTCCGCCGCATTTGGCTCACAGGTTTATGGCATATTTGCCGGGATCGCCGACTATCCTGGCGAAGGTAACGATCTCGACTTAACCGATCAAGATGCGATTCGTGCTCGGGACGCACTCATAGCTGGCGCAGGCATGGATGAGCGTAATGCTTACACGCTACTCAATGAAGATGCCACCGGGGCAAATTTTCGGACTGCACTGAGCAACATCAATGCAGACATAGGCGCTGACGATACTTTGGTAATTTTCTATTCAGGACACGGCAATAGAGTGCCACGCGCAGCGGGACCAAACAGCTCCGATCCTGACGGACTGGATGAAACGATTGAACTCTACGATGGCGCCATGCGCGATGATGACTTGGCGGCGTTGCTCGACGGCAGCAAAGCGGAAAAAATTTTGTTGGTATTGGATTCCTGCTTCAGCGGCGGCTTCTCCAAGGACATTATTTCCCAGCCGGGTCGCATGGGACTATTTTCATCCGAAGAAGACGTCACTTCTCAGGTCGCTTTTAAGTTTCAGGCCGGGGGATATCTCTCCGTATTCTTCGATGAAGCCATTCGGGAAGGCTACGCAGATAGAGATGAAAATGGCGAAGTAACGGCGATTGAACTAAGCCAGTATCTGCATGGCCGCTATCGTGCCGACGTAAAGTCCTCAGGCACTACAAGTTACGTGCGGACCTCCGGACCGCAATCTGCTTACCAACATCTTGTAGTAGATCGCGGCGGTGTCGGCCCGTATAACGTTCTATTTAGCAGGAACTAATAGATAGAAACTGCTGAGCGCGGCTATCGATCCAAAACTTTAAACACCGGATAGTCAGCCATGCTGGCATTTTCTAACTCGCGCTGCAGATAGTCATCAAACAGATTCCAATAGGCAAGGCCATCATCGGCCTCGGGCTCTAGTAAATAGAAAATTAAATTCGCAAGCCGATTGTCCATGGGCACGTAGTAATCACCTGTTAAGAAAGTCTTGCTCTGAGGTTCGAACGAGCCTAACAGACGGGAATTTCTGTGATTATTCTGCACGAAGTTTTGCTTAGCTATTTCTGTAACCCGGAAGCCCTCACCCTTAAATTCCTGACTCCGCTGCAGCGTGTTCACAACGATCCCATGCTGACCAAGCTTTGCAGCAAGTGACTCCAGCTCCGCTGGAAACACATAGGCTACCGGCACCGTCGCCGACTTTGTGGCCGCAAAGGTATTGAAATTCTGCACTCCCTTTATCTCGACTATCTCCGAACTACGCACAAATTGTGTACTTCCATTTTTATCTGTATAGGGAATATATTTATAGCTCAACAAGTCCAACGGCTCTTCCAGAGCGACCATCTCAAATTGTACGCCGTTCTGAAAATTCCCGGCATTCTCTTCGATCTGCCGAACTACTCTCTCATCCGCCTGCCGGTTTATGTCTCTTATCTCGCTAGCGTGAGCGTTTGAATATTCGAGTATTTCGTTTACAAACACATTCGCCGCGTGTACCCGCTTGTAGAAACGATCATGTGCGAAGGTTTCGCTAAGAATCGCCATGCGGTTACGCAGCCCCATATTGTTTGTTAGGTATCGAGGCGCGTGATGGTAAGTTCTTAACTGAGTTGGCGGCCAGTCTCGATAATCGAAGCCTCCGTACCAATTGAAGTCCAGATTGAATTTATCTTTCACCGACTGACGAATAGACGGCAACATCACCTCAGCGGTGTAATCGGATGGCCTCGCATCGCCCGCCGTATGATAGGAAGGCGCATAGGTCAGCGAATAACCGTGCCAGGTACCGTTGGTCGTGTGTAAATCAACAAACAGGTCAGGATCCCAACGCTGCACAAGGTTCTTGTACAGGGCCTCGGTCTCGATGGTATCGATAATCATGCCGTCGCGATTGAGATCATAACCATGGGCGCCGCGCTGACCTGCTAGCTGCGGGCTCATCTCTTGCGAGGGGCGCGAATCCTCAGACATCTGGTCATTACCATCAGAGTTGTAGACCGGCAAGAACAGTATTATTTGGTTCTCCAGTAGATGCCGCTTGTCGCCGTGAAGAATCTCGCGCATTGCGATGAGGCTTGCCTCCTTTCCCTCGACCTCACCACCGTGGATATTGCCCTGGATGTAGACCAGCAATTTTCCGGACTGTCTTGCCTGCTCGGGAGTGGAAACCGGCGGGTCGGCCAACACCAATAGCGGTACCTTCTTGCCTTCAAGGCTGGTCAGCAACGTCTCTCGGTGCACCAAGGGGCTACTGGCTTGAAGCGCAGTCACTACCGAGACGACTTCGGCGAATGTAGAAGTCCGCTCGAAATTGCTCAGTTCTGCGGCGGTGATCATGGCTTCGGTAAAGCCACTGCCGTTCTGCGCGAAAGCCGCAGGCTGGGTAGCCAACCCCAGCCATATTGATAACACCACTAATAGAACTACATTTCTCATAATTCATTTCCAATAAAAGGCTTCTGAATGTTTCTAAGCAGGATTCAAAGACCCTGTTTCAGGGGCAGTCTTCCCGTTGGGAAACTAATCCAGTGATGTGGAGATAGCAACACTAAATCAGGGGCTCAATTTGCCTGTCAGTGCAGCCGTAAATTACCTGCCTATCGCCTAACCCAGGCATCTAGTGCGGCATTTGTAACAGTCTGTAACTTTTACCAAACATTCATTCGGAGAGCCGTGTATTTCGGGCTCTTGCGAGGATCGAAGCCCAGCAAAGCTATTGCTTTTTGAGCCAAAAACTAATAGCCTCGACGGTAGCTATAATTGTGGTAAGTAAGCATGCAAATTGTAAGGGTTTAGCATGTATTCAAATACAACAAAAAACGGAGCAATGTCGGTGAATTCTAAACTAACACGCAGACGTTTTATCAAGGGAGTTATCTTCTCGGGTGCCGCTGCAACAACTGGCACGGGAATGTACCTCGCAGCGAACGCTCAATCCGGGCAATCTGCTGCCGAACGCTTGGTAACACTCAACATTAACGGTCGCAATCGACCCGTTGACGTACTTCCATCGGAAACTCTAGCCTACACGCTACGCTACAAGCTCGATATGACCGGCACCAAGATCGGTTGTAACCGCGGCGAGTGCGGCGCCTGTACTGTGTTAATCGAGGGTGTCCCCAATTACTCATGTTCAGTGCTAACGCACAATGTGAAAGGCAAGGCTGTAATCTCCATCGAAGGCGTAAAGGCCGCCGATGGCACATTGCACGCTGTGCAGCAGGCATTCATTGCAGAGAACTCTCCCCAGTGTGGTTTTTGCACGCCGGGACAGGTTATGTCGGCAGTGGCCTTGCTCAATAGCAACCCGCGCCCGACCAGGTCTGAAGCCATCGCCGCCATGTCAGGAAATCTCTGTCGCTGCGGAGCCTATGAACATTATCTTAATGGCGTGATGCGCGCCTCGGGGCAACTAGCATGAGCACTCATATAGGTAAAGATTTTATACCACCAGACGTACCCGGAAAGGTAACTGGTGAGATCAAGTATGCCGAAGACTACAAGCGTGAAGGTATGGTCTTCGCCCGTTTGCTAACCAGCCCAATGCCTAGCGGCCGCGTAGTAAACATTGACGCATCCGAAGCACTGCGAATGGATGGCGTGGTTGGTGTTTTCACCGCGGACGATCTACCGCCAGTGCCACCACCCGGAAATCCGGCACTAGCCTCGGAATACGTAACCTACGTCGGCCAGCCAATTCTGGCTGTCGCTGCTATTAGTGAAGAAATCGCTGAATCTGCTATCGACAAGATCCGTATTGATTTCGAGCGACGCGACTTCGTAGTTGACCCAATTGAGAGTCTCAGCCCGGGTGGCAGCAATGCCTACCCAGAGGGTAATGTACTGGTCAGGACTCAGGAAGAAGGTCCCGAAGGCGCACCTATCGTTGGCGCCGAGATACGCGACATTAAGTGGCCACAGTCAGCTATCGATGCTATCAAGTCTGGCAAAGAGCCAGTTGGCGGAGAGTTCACTACCGAGTGGGCCTTCGGCGATCTTGATGCAGGCTTTGCTGACGCGGCTGCAATCATCGAAGAGCCGTTTGTCACCATAGGTTATCCCCACCACTCTCTCGAAGCTCGAACAGGCATGGCCTATTGGGAAAATGGCAAATGCTATTTCCACGGTTCGTCTCAGAGCCAGAGTGCTAACAACGCAGGTCTAGCCAGAATGTTGGGCATAGATCTAGCAGATCTGGTATTTATCAATGAAGCCACTGGCGGCGGATTTGGTTCCAAGATCGGTCCTTACCCGTTCATGGCTATTACCGGTAATTTCGCCCGCGTTCTTAACCGTCCTGTGCAGCTGCGTATTACTCGCGAGCAAGAGTTCTATATCGGTTCGGCACGCTCCGGCATGCAAGGCTGGATCAAAGTCGGCGTTAAGGCAGATGGTAAAGTTTCTGCAGTCGATCTGGTTATCGTGAATGATGGCGGCGCCACCGGCGGTGGTAGCGGCAATTCATCGGCACAGCATGTCACCGTAGCCTATCAACCCGAGAGCATGCGTTATCGTGGCATCTCCGTTTATACCAATACGACTCCTCGTGGTGCCCAGCGTGGTCCAGGTCAGAACGAAATGGCGGCGGTGCTCGCGCCAATGACTGACAAGGCTGCAGCGGCGATCAACATGGACAGAGTCGCATTCCGAACCCGCAACGTCCTAGACAGCGATGGTTTTCAGGGCGGCAGTCAGGGGCCCGTGACCAGTGCCTTCGTTCGTGAAGCACTTGCACAAGGCGCGCGCACTTTCGGTTGGGACGAGAAACTCGCACAGCCTAAGGTAAATGGCAGCAAGGTTCGTGGCGTTGGTGTCGGTATCGGTTATCACGGTGCGGGCGGCAGAGGCTATGACGGACTTCTGCGTATCGCTCCAGACGGAAGATTATTCATCCACAGCGGCGTCGGCAATCTAGGCACTTATTCCTACGCCGGCACTTGTCGTGCGGCCGCCGAGGCCCTGCAGGTACCTTGGGAGCGCTGCGAGATTGTGAATGGCCGATCTGACAAACATTTACCACACAGTTCTGGACAGGGTGGATCAAACACTATCTTCACCCATACACGAACTAACTGGGTAGCGGCTCAGGATGCGATCGCCAAACTTAAGGAAATCGCGGCTGCAGATCTCGGTGGATCGGCTGATGATTACGTGATTGGCGACGAGCGCGTTTACCAGAGCGCCGACTCCAGTATCGGATTAACCTATGCCCAAGCGGCACAGCGTGCTATGGAGTTGGGTGGAAAGTTTAGCGGCCAGGAATACCCTGACGATATCAACCCACTGACGCAACTTGCCGTCCAAGGCCTTGCCGGCACCGGTTTGATCGGTGTCGCTAAGGACAACATCCCTGGTCAGGGTCAACCTCCAGGCGTAGTTGTCGGTTTCTGCGAGATTGAAATGGACAAGGACACTGGCAAATTCGAGATTTTAGATTACACGGCGATCGCAGATTGTGGCACCGTTGTGCATCCGAAAAACTTCGACAATGCCATGCGCGGTGGAGCAGTTTGGGGTGTAGGTATGACTGCCTTGGAGCGTCACGTCTACGATCCACAGAACGGCCTGCCTGCCAACACTGGTCTATACCAGAACAAGCCACCTACGTATAAAGATGTAAATCTGAATACCAAGATGGGCGGCGTGAATATCCCTGATCCTCAGAATCCTACTGGAGGACGAGGCATTGGCGAGCCAACTCAGGGCGCATCTGCAGCTGCGTTGGCAAGCGCCATATCCGATGCACTGGACGGTCATCTGTTTAATACAGCGCCGACCACGACGGATATGATCATTAATCACTTGGCTGGTAATTCCTACAGCACCAAGTCCCTTAAAACTAACACTTTCTAGAGGTTCTCTATGCCATCTCATGACGTAATGCCTAATATGGAACTGTACCAGCCGGTACAGGTAGAAGATGCCCTAGCTATAGCCGATCGGCTCGCCGATAGAGGCTGGTTAGTTGGGGGCGGCCAGGACACTTATGGCTGGTTAAAAGACCGAGCGAAAGAAACCGATGCAATGATCGACCTGAGTGCCATTGAATCACTCAGGGGCGTTCGCGAAACTGCGGACGGCATCGAAATCGGTGCTCTGACAACGCTTACAGAGGTTGCCAATAACAGCGTGATTCAGGATAAGTTCTCTCTGCTGTCACAGGCTGCTGGTGTAGTAGCCAGCCCACAGATACGCAACATCGGAACCTTGGGTGGTAACGTCTCGCAAGACGTGCGCTGCTGGTACTACCGTCGCGGTCTGTCCTGCTATAGAGCTGGCGGCAACCTGTGTTATGCGGACACGCCTCAGGGCATGAACCGCGAACACTCTCTGTTCGAAACTAGTCGCTGTGTTGCTGCAAGCCCCTCCGACACTGCTCCTGCCTTGGTTGCTCTCGATGCAACTATGGTAATTCGCAGCGTAGATGGCGAACGCACGCTTGCCGCGGAAGATTACTTCGTAGGCCCTGCCAACGATATCGAGAGCACTACGGCGCTGCGCACAGGTGAAATTCTTACCACGGTAAGAATTCCAAACACCTGGGCCAATGCTACGTTCTACTTCGAAAAAGTGGCAGACAGAAACGTCTGGGACTTCTCCCTCGTTAATGTTGCGGCTGCGTTCAAAGTGAGTGGCGGCAATGTAGAGGATTCCCGCATAGTCTGTGGGGCCGTGCAGTGTACTCCACGTCGTGTAAGCAACGTTGAAAATGCTATTCGAGGTCAGGCTAAGAATGCAGCTACTGCAGAGTCTGTCGCCGCGATGGCAACCGATGGTGCGCGCGCACTCGCACACAATGGCTTTAAGATTCCATTAATGCAAAATCTGGTAAAGCGCGCTATTAGCGCTTAATCGGAAAGCCGCAAGGCATCCGGAAAAAGGGATAGCTTGCTATCCCTTTTTTATGCCCTTAATAAAGTTTCACTTTACTGATAGCCTGCCTTTTAAAAGCTAATATCTGCTTCAATCCTGTCTGTTTTCTGATAATGTTTACCTTCTATGAAAACCTTTCCTACATTCCTTCGCGCTGTACTCTCTTCCCTTCTTTGTGCACAAGCACCGGCGGCAGAAAACGTTACCTTTGCTGACGTATTGGCAATTCCAACTACACAGGCCACTGAAAGCGTCAGTTATGGGCCCGATCAATTTCAATTTGGGCAACTCTGGCTACCAGCAAACTCCCCTGCTCGCGCAACTCTGGTTTTGATTCACGGGGGCTGCTGGCTCAACCAGTTTGATATCTTCTATACCGCCGGCCTGAGTTCGGCGCTGGCGGATGCAGGTTTCGCGGTCTGGTCACTGGAATACCGCCGGGTCGGTGATGAAGGCGGAGGCTGGCCAGGAACCTTCGAAGATATCATTGCCGGCATCAATAGCTTGAACCGCATCGATTCTGTAGATACGGAGAATCTTGCGATCCTAGGGCACTCCGCCGGCGGCCATCTCGCCTTACTTGCCGGCGCCAAGGAAGATCTGCTGGCGGTGCAACCCGATTTGATCGTCGGTCTAGCTGCTATTTCCGACGTAGTGACCTACGCATCGGGTGAGAGTTCCTGTGAGAGAGCGGCAGCCTCATTTATGGGCGGCGAACTCGACGAACACGCCGCCGCCTACTTCGACGCCAATCCAGCTAATCACGGCCTGCATGCAAACACCGTGCTCATGCAGGGCGATATAGACGAGATAGTGCCCCTGGCACAATCTACATCGCCCGGAGCGAGGACTATTATTAGCACTGGAGCGGGTCATTTCGACTGGGCGCACCCCGAGACCCTTGCTTATCGCCGACTTCTAGAATTGCTAGATGAACACTTCTAGCCCATCGCTACAGCAAATACGAACACTTGATCAATCGGATCCGCTTGCAGCCAAACGCGACGAGTTTGTACTCCCCAGCAATACCATCTATCTAAATGGAAATTCACTTGGCCCACTGACCCGAGGCGCACAGCGACGTGGCCATGAGGTCATAGAGCAACAATGGGGCAAGGACCTCATAGCGAGCTGGAATCAACACGCCTGGATCGACCTGCCTTTCACCAGCGCGCAGAAGGTAGCACCTCTGCTCGGTGCCGATGCGAGCCAATTGGTCTGTTGCGATTCAGTCTCAATCAATCTACTAAAACTTCTATCCACCTGCCTGCAACTGCAGAGACCTCGCACTATTATCTTGTCCCAAGAGGACAATTTCCCTACGGATTTGTATGTGGCGCAGGGACTGCAATCGATGTTGGGGCCAGGACTGTGCCAATTGAAGACCGTTGCAGCCGATGAACTTATTGGCGCACTGGATGAAAATATAGCGGTTCTATTTCTAACAGAGGTGAATTTTCGCAACGGCGATAGACATGACATACAGCAACTTACAGCACTAGCCCAGAATAAGGGAATACTGGTCATCTGGGATCTATCTCATAGCACAGGTGTGCTGCCCCTGCACTTAGACGATTGGGCTGTGGATTTCGCGGTGGGTTGTGGCTACAAGTATCTGAACGGAGGCCCCGGAGCGCCTGCTTTCATCTACGCCAACAAGCGACATCATGAGAGGATAGAACAGCCTATTCAGGGCTGGATGGGTCACAAAGATCCGTTTGCTTTCGACCCAAGCTATAAAAAAGGCTTAGGAGTGGCCCAGTTTCTAACAGGCACCCCTGCTATCGTTTCTCTGGCAATATTAGATAGCGCGCTGGATGTTTTCAGCGACATAGAAATTACTACCATTTATGGGAAGGCGACCGCCCTATCAGAACTGTTTCTAGGACTGATAAAGGATGCTGACGTCTTACAGGAGCTAAAGCTGGAATCCAGCGCAGATCCATCATTGCGGGGTGCACAGCTTGCCTTTTCCCACAGCGACGCCTACGGCATTTGCCGCGCACTGAACGAAGCAGGTGTTGTGGTAGATTTCCGCAGCCCAGATATCATTCGCTTCGGGTTTTCACCCCTATTCCTGCGCTTCGAAGACATCTGGCTAGCTACACAGATGCTAATGAAAACCTTAGAGGATAAAACCTACCTCGCAGAAAAATATTCTCGCAAGCTCAAGGTCACCTGAGACAGGCCCAAGCACCCAAATTCTAGAGTAAATAGTTTCCAATAAAATACGAGCTAGCCATGATAACTACGTAACAAACGATAATAACGCCCACTACTGGTAGTAATTTATCGTGCCGATCTTTTTCGTGTGCCGACATAATAGTCTCTCCCTTAAGTATCGTAGGAGAAGAGTAATATGAACAGCTGGGTAGGATATTGATTCAGGTCATCGAAAACGTAATTCCGGCCCTGGCTTCAAATCGGGGCTCTAAGCTCTGTTAATTAGCCTCTAAACTAGCCCGCCGGGGTTAGGAGACATCGCCTTCTGCAGGGCATCACGCGATTCTTCTTGGCGAAACGGCTTGCTTAGAAACCCTGTCATTCCAGATCTGATAAGGTCACGCGGGTCTTCGTGAACAACATTCGCCGTTACTGCGATCACCGGAATCGTAGATCTACTGCCATCCATCGCGCGAATCTTCCTTACTGCGGTGACCCCGTCCATTACCGGCATTTGCAGATCCATCATAATCACGCTCACAACATGGTCGGGAAGATAATCTAATACTTCCCTGCCATTAGACATGGTCACAACTTTATGGCCATCCGCCTTCAACAGGCGAGACAGCACCATTCGGTTCACGGCATTGTCATCTGCCACCACTATCGACAAGGAAGGCAGCTTAATTTCAGAACGACTAGTCGGCTTGATGGCTGGGGGCCTCATGCTCTTCATCGGAAGGAATACGGTGAAGATTGAACCTCGACCCGGCACCGAGTTGACGACAATCTTGCCACCCATGGCTGACACGAGTTGCTTAACGATAGTTAGGCCAAGACCAGAGCCGCCGAACTTTCGCATCGTAGTTTTGTCTGCCTGAACATAGGGTTCGAATAAGCTAGACTGCGCCTGCGTGTTAATGCCTATACCGGTATCGGTAACTTTCAGGCGCATGCGCTCCAATGCCGTATCCAGCACGACTGACACCTCTCCGGTATTGGTGAACTTCACCGCATTGCCAACCAGGTTCAGCAGTATCTTATGCCGCTAAGGGTAGGTCTATTTCCCTAGAAGCTCAAAGATATCAGGGACAATCACAATAACATAATTGCAGCGGTGGTCGCAGGAAGATCCAGAGTGAAACTGCAGAATTGTTGACACAGTTCATACCTGGATTGCTAAGTCTGGTTCTGATGGCTCTGGGATATCTTATACACAGAATCGAACCAAACTGGCTCATCATTGAGGTTGGGGACAAGCTGAAAGACTTCGCCGCCTCCCTCCATGAACTGCTCTCGATATTCGATTCCAATCTCGTGAATAGTCTCCAGGCAATCTGAAACGAAGGAAGGAGTAACAACAGCGATCTTCTTCACACCAGTTTCCAGAAGCTTCTCAAGATGCTCATCCAGATAGGGCTGTATCCACGCTTGTCGCCCGAATCGGGACTGAAAAGCAATGGAGTACCTATCGTCGCCCCAGCCAAGCTCAGCGACGATATTCTTCGTCGTCGCCATGCACTGCGCGCGATAGCAGTAACGATTACTGTCGGTTACCTGATCGCAACAGCTTCCAAAGCTGCAGACATTTTGGCTATCCGCCTTCTTAATATTGGACTCAGGCAACCCGTGGTAACTGAAGACCACATGGTCCACTTCTTCTTCATTCAGGTGCTTACCGATTAGATCGGTCCAGGCCCGGATAAATGCGGGCTCGGCGAACAAATCGTCCACAAATCGCAGCGTCGGTGCGCTCTGCCACTTGGCCGCTTCCTGCCTTACCTCATGAAAGACCGAGGCCGTCGTTGCCGTCGAGAATTGAGGGAATAGAGGCAGCACCAATATCTCGGTGCGTCCCTTGCTTTCCAACTCTGCCATGGCCTCTGCGATACGGGGTTTACTGTAGGCCATGCCATTTAACACTAGTACATCTTCACCTGCGCTCTCGTAGGCCTTCTGTACACTCGCCTGCAATCTGTCTGCATAGACCTTCAGCGGCGAGCCCTCGTCCATCCAGATAGTCGCATAGTCTTTAGCGGTCTTGGGTGCACGGAATGGCAATATTATGAGATTGCGTAGCATCCACCTACCGAGAGGGTTCATATCGAATACGAAGGGATCTGAAAAGAAATACTTATAGAAGTCTCTGAGACCCTTGGCGGTAGGTTCAGATGGGGTACCGAGATTTAATAATAAGACTGCTTTAGACATAGGCGGCTGAGACTACATTCCTGATTGTGACGACAACCCACTGATACGTTAGATCTTGCTAACTAGGATCAATAGGCAGCCAAATTTCTCGTTCTGCGTTATGTGAGACGATGGTAAGGTGAAACCGCTCCCCATGCCAGCACTTCGGAATAAGTGTGACATTGTCATCACTGGGCTGCAAACTACCTAGCACTGAAGTAAACTAACTCGCACCAGCTCACTGTCATACGCGGAACCGACCATGAGAAACCCAATGCGCAGTCACTGCTATCCCCTCTCTTTCCTGTTATTTCTGACATTCACGGCGCAGACGACGCTAGGAGCCGAGTCTGGACTCATTGCTGACGATGCACAGGTAGTCGAAGTCCAGGGTGGCTTTGCTTTCATAGAGGGCCCAGTCTCCGATGCCGTAGGGAATCTTTACTTCACCGATATCGATAATAACCGCCTGCACAAGCTGGCACCTACGGGCGACTTAAGCAGCTTCCACGAACCGAGTAACCGCGCAAATGGTCTCACCCTGGATCTGGACGGCGGATTGCTAATCTGCGAGCAGGAGGCTCAGCGCCTCGTTAAGATGGACGCCAACGGCAATATCTCGGTAATCGCCGACGGTTATCAGGGCAAGCCTTTCAACAGCCCTAATGATGCCTGGGTGCACCCCAATGGCAGCATCTACATGACCGACCCCAGATACCAATACCCACAAGGGAGCCTGGCTCAAGACGGAGAATATGTTTACCGCATTTCACCACAGCGCGACGAAGTCACCGCGATCATAACCGACATCCCCAAGCCCAATGGTGTGGTGGGAACAGAGGACGGTAAAACCCTGTATATCGCAAGCACGGAACTGCGAAAAGTATTTCGCTATACAATTAACGAAGATGGAAGTGTCGCCAATAGAACCGAATTCGCCGATCAGGGCTCAGATGGTATGACCCTCGATGAACACGGCAACGTCTACCTGACCTGGTTAGGTGGCGTGAGCATCCGTAATCCGTCTGGAGAGCAGATAGACTTTATCCGCACCGAACAGATGCCTGCCAATGTCGGCTTCGGCGGTCGCGATGGCAAGACACTATTTATGACGGCCCGCACGAGTCTTTATTCCTTGCAGATGAACGTAGAGGCCAGTCGTTAAACCTGGTAGTTTCTGCGAATGAATTATCGTACCGATCTGAAAACCCTATAACAGCGCTACAGATTCGCTCATATACACTCGAATTGAATGTCTGGGAATCAAGGGTCAGGAAGAGACGGGGTTCTTACTGTCTTGCTCAAAGAGCTTCTCCAATTCCAATCTGCCCTGTTGGGCTAGTTGCTGCAGTTCTTTCATATCATCCATATGCCCCACGAACTTCAGCAGCATTTCCTCGTCATGCTTGCGAAACATACTCGTTATGGCTAGGGCCTGCCCTTCTGTATAACCAAGATGCTCCAAAGTTTCCGTGGCAGCTTCAAGACTGCTTGCAAAGGTCTCTCGAATCACGTTCTCGACTTTACGCTTGTGCAACTCGTAGGCATGAAAACGATCGATAGCACGAGCCACAATACGGATGTTAGGATTTTGTTCCCGAGCTAGATCAACAATATGCAAGGACTCTTCGACATCGTCTACGGCGAGCACGAGAATTCTGGCGCTCTTTATTCCTGCTGACTTCATCAGATCGAGGCGTGTTAAATCACCATAGAAAAGCCGATTACCGAATTTTTCGACAAACTCGACGTGGTCTGAATTCTTGTCCATCGCGGTGAAAGGCACGTGGCGTGCCTGCAGCATACGACCGACAATCTGACCGAAGCGACCGAATCCGGCAATAATCACCTCCGGTTCGTGATCGTCCCAATAGGCATCCTGATCGGGCACCGTCTCACTCCTGCAATGCCAGATCTTCCGCTGCAGCACCACCAACGGCGATGTCAGTGCCATTGACAGGCCGACGATGAGCGTAACCTGATCCGCCAACTCCATCGTGAACAGCTGCAAGCCCGTAGCCTTGGTTAGGATGACGAATGCGAATTCGCCGCCCTGTGACAACATCAAGGCAAGTTGGAAGCTTTCCCTAAACGACACCTTGCGCCAGCGCAGCATCCCCACGATAACCAGTGTCTTAACCGCCAGCAGAACCAGAGCCCCAGCAATCATTAATAGGGGATTGGCATATAAAAGAGGAAGATTAAGTGTCATCCCCACCGCGATGAAGAACAGACCCAGCAGGATACCCTTGAACGGCTCGATATCGGACTCCAGCTGATGCCGGAAATTAGAGTTTGCTAATAGTATCCCGGCGAGGAAAGCTCCCAGATCCATGGACAGTCCAACCGCCTCCATCAGCACCGCTACGCTGATCACTATCAACAGGCTGGCGGCCGTCATCACCTACCGGTTATTGGTAGCCGCGACAATGCCAAGCACCCTGTTCAGGGCGAAACGGCTTACTGCCAGCACCAGGACAATGGCAATAACCCCATAGTACCAGGGCAATGCGTCACTATCGTCTCCTCCGGCCAGGGCTACCACACCTACCAGAATCAGAATTGGAATTACTGCGAGATCTTGCATCAGCAGAATACCGAAGCCCTTGCGACCCAGGGGCGATGCAAGAATATGTTCTTCATTCATCAACTGAATAGCGAATGCTGTAGACGACAGCGCCAGGGTGAGCCCTAACACCAGTGACTGCTGCAAGCTTAGCGAGAGCAACAGTAATAGCCCCCCGATCACGAGGGTAGTTAACAGCAATTAGCTGCTACCGATCAAACCGATATGGCTACGCATATTCCACAGCTTATTCGGCGCAAGTTCCAGTCCTATGACGAACAACAAAAGAATGACGCCGTATTCGGCGAAGTGCAGCACCTCATCGGGGTCACTCACGATTGCCAGAGCATGGGGGCCCAGCACGATTCCAGCGCATAAATACCCAAGGATTGAACCGAGACCAATTTTCTTAAACAGGGGCACCGCAATAACGGCAGCCAGAAGATAGTACAGCGCATTAATCAACAAACTATCGGAATGCATAGTAACCTCAATATCCCTGCTTATCAGTGGTGTCGCTACAGCCGAATAAAAGAGTAAGCGAACTACGTACGAACCTACATAAGTGCTGGGTGTTGCGCCGCACTATTTTGAGGCAAATTCCGAAACTTTTTATCCAAATTTACAGTCCAAGCTCCAGCTTTCAATGTTTTGAATTTTTAGTAACTAACTATGTTGCACTCTGCTCGCTTGCGAGCTGTGAAATATAACGTAAAAATCCCTAGAATGCCCGTAACTATTGGCTTGTAGCAATTTGAGTCAACTCATCAATGAAACGTCTGATATTAGCTGCAATCCCTTCCGAAACCAGTAAACTTAAGCCTTAGGATTATTTATCCTAAATTGAAATACTTTTGAATAGAGAGGAACGAAACGTGAAAAAATCTTTGGGATTAGCCCTAGTGGCGGCCCTCGTTGCAGGCACGGCAAGTGCCGGTGAACGAGTTGGCGATTTCGCCCTGATCGACCATGAAGGTGCTTTTCAGCACATGGCTTGGTATGACGATCATAGCGCCGTAGTAATCATGCCTATGACGAATAGCCAGGCAGATGTGGCAAGCTTAAAAGCGCTCCAGGATCAATATACAGAGCAGGGTGTCCAATTCTTCTTACTGAACCCTGGGCTGCATACTGACAGAGCACAGGTGAGCGGTGATATTGCAAGCTTAGGTTTAGACCTTCCAGTATTAATGGATGACACACAGCTAGTTACCGAAATGCTGGGAGTAAGTCGTCTGGATGAGGCCGTTCTTTACAATCCAAGCAATTTCGAAATGCTATATCGCGGCCCAATCACGAACATTGAAGATTCCTTGCAGCAGCTGCTTGCAGGCAAAAATTTCGACATGGTCTCAGTTGCCAGCACGGGTGCGGCGATAGAATTTCCAAATCTGGATGCCCATGCAAACCTTTCCTATGAGAAAGATATCGCGCCAATCATCGCAGAGAACTGTGCAAACTGTCACCGCGATGGCGGTATCGCCCCTTTCGCAATGGATAGCAACCTAGCGGTGCAGGGTTGGTCTCCGATGATTCGCGAAGTGGTAATGACAAAACGCATGCCACCGGGTCAGGTCGATAACAAAGTCGGTCACAAGATGAAAAACGAAATGAATCTTAGTGACGAAGAGATGCAGAAACTCGTTCGCTGGGTAAACACCGGCTCCAAAGTGGACAGCGAGAACGACCCACTAACAGCTCTAACATGGCCTACAACGAAGTGGTCGCTTGGCAAGCCTGATCTAATCGTTAAGGTTCCTGAGCAAGCAATTCCAGCCACTGGGGTAGTCGACTACATGGATATTCCTGTCGATCTTGGTCTTGAAAAAGATGTTTGGATCAAGGGCAGCGAAGTAGTACCTGGCGACCCTGCCGTACTGCACCATATCATTACAACAGTTGTACCTCCCGAGGGAGCACCTGATTTCCAGCAGATTCTCATGGACTTGCTGGCATCACTTCCCCCCGAGAAGGCGCAGTCTATCCGCACCTCAATATTCGCAGCCGTAGCCTCTGGCCAACAGCCTAACATCGGCGAGATCTTCAAAGAGATTCCTGAGGTCGATATCGGTTTGTTCTTGGGTGGTGGTAATGATCCAGATCTAGGCTCAGTTGCGGGCTACGCCCCTGGCAATAGCGTTTCGCTTAACCCTCCGGGTGTTGGCGGATTATTAAAAGCCGGTACGACTCTTAACCTGCAGATGCACTACACGACTTCCGGTAAAGAGACGACTGACGCGACCGAGATCGGCATCTACTTCTACGAGGAAGGTGAAGTTCCAGAGCAGCGTATGTCCGGCGGTGTGGGCAATGCATTCTCAATCAGCATCCCTGCTCAGGCAAAAGACCATGAGATGGAGTTAGTCACAACGGTTCCTGAAGACGCCGAACTTTATAGCCTGATGCCACATATGCATTTCCGCGGCAAGCGCATGAAGTTCACTGCACAGTATCCAGATGGCAGCGAAGAATTGCTGCTCTCCGTCCCCGCCTATTCCTTCAACTGGCAGCTGGCACATGAATTGGAAGAGCCTCTTCGAATTCCTGCTGGCACCAAGATTGTCGCGAATGGCGCATTCGATAACTCTTCACAGAATGCTTTCAACCCTGATCCTAACGCTGAGATCAACTGGGGCGAGCAAAGCTGGGAAGAAATGTTCATGGGATTCTATTCCTGGAAGAACATTGATCAGGGTGGTTCAGACTAAGTCAGACTGCCCGTATAGAAAGTACGACATAAAAAAGGGTGGACTCTTTTGAGCCCACCCTTTTTTATGTCCACGGTTCTATATACGCGAACTGTTCATGCAGTCCATCTACCGTAGATTTACCCTACTGCTCGCGCGGCGGTGGGGGCGTCCAATCGCAATCTTCACAATCGGGAGAGATATCGTTCTCCGCCAAAACAGTGAAGATAAAATCGCGCCAGACTTCATTCGGCTGCCACACGGTATTCATATCGGCTTTCGCTTGCGCGAGGGGCACGTCTGCATAGATCACTCTATAGAGGAAACTGAAAGCCGTGGCACGAGCATTCACCTGACAATGAAGTAGCGTCTTCTTGTCTGTATTGCGCCGCATCGAGTCGGCAAATGCGTAGAAATCAGACGGAAGCGGATTGTTGAAGTCCACCGGTACCTGCATGTATTCCATGCCAAGCCCCTTAACTACCAGATCCGCATCGGGTAAGGCATTCTGGTTATTGGTGAAGGCTATGTAGACTATTCTCTCGAAACCATTCTCCGCGATCGTTGAAAATTGCTCTCGAGTAGGCTGACCTGAGCTAGCGAATGTTGAGCTATATTGGCGGAAATTAGTAATCTCCGCCAAAGCAGGGTCAGCCTTCTCTGCGGCGCTGACGCTGCTGGTTAGTAAAGGCGTAAGAATAAGAAGACTCGATAAAAATTTGTTCATTGTTTCTCCAGCTGTGCGCAGTAACTAATTAATTCTGATGGATGAAATACTATATCAGAGGACTCTAGGCGGCTACCATCAAATTGCACAGCCCCTTGCTGTCACCGGGGCATTCGATGCCGATAGAATAACTATGTTATAAGTCAGATATCAAAGGAGCAGAGCATGCAGCACGAGCAGTTAAAACGCTGGCAGCACTCCCATAGCTTCGGCCAGGATCTCAAACGGCCGGGTGAGTCGCGTACGCTTCTCGTAATCGCGCTAACCTTTGTCATGATGCTCGTCGAGATTGCTGCCGGCATCGCATTCGGCTCCATGGCCCTGCTCGCCGACGGCCTGCATATGGGCTCCCATACTGTGGCATTGGGCATCAACGCCTTCGCCTACGTATATGCGCGTCGCCATGCCCACAGCAGCAGATACAGTTTTGGTACGGGTAAGGTAAATACCCTGGGTGGTTATACGGGCGCCGTACTGCTTGCGGTGTTCGCTGCGATCATGGCTTTCGAAAGCATCCTGCGTCTGATCGACCCCGTAAGTATCGCATTCGATCAGGCTATTGGCGTCGCTGTTGTTGGGCTGCTGGTAAACGGCGTGAGTGTCTTTATTCTTGGCGTGAACCACGATCATGGGCATGAACACGGCCACTCCCATGAGCATCATGGTCATGGCCATCACCATCACCACGATCACAACTTAAAATCTGCCTATCTCCATGTGCTGGCAGACGCCCTAACCTCTCTGCTTGCGATCTTCACACTCTTGATTGGTAAATACTTCGGCGCGGTATGGATGGATCCGGTCATGGGGATAGTAGGTGCTATCTTGGTGGCGCGCTGGTCACTCGGCCTGCTGAAATCCACCAGCGGCATACTGTTGGACGAGCAGGCAGATGAAGCCCTCCTTGAAACGGTGCGCTCGAGTATCGAGAAAGACGCAAGCTGCACAGTTGTCGATTTACACATCTGGACTGTGGCTCCAGGAATCCACTCGGCCATCATCTCAGTGGTGACGACGACACCCCGTAATGCTTCGTTCTACAAGGAACGACTCCCTGACAGCCTGAGCTTGAAACACATCAGCATCGAGGTGTTTTATCTCGAAAATATATAATAATTTCAGTATTTTACCTTCTTTTCCGATTATTTTTTAGGGCAATGAATCCAAATAGTGTATGGCAGGCATCTTAGAGTAAACAAACAACAAAGGGTTATCCGTATGGAAAGCGAATTTTTTATTGCGTCAACAGCGATTATTTTCTCACTTGGTGTTCTTCCGGGCAGCATCCTGTACTTCATCCATCGAGTGGCGGCCAAGAAACTAGATACCATCGTCAGGGTTGTCGAGACAGAATCTCCGCCAGGGTTCCTGCGATATAGTGATTCCACTGAAAGCGCGCTGCAAGGCGCTCTGTTGCTGAAACCAGTATTTCGCAGGCTGCGATCAGAATAATCAATCCGATGGCAAGCCTTATCGCAGCCTGTAGGTAGGGTGACAATTGAGCTAGGGGTGAATGGAACAACAGCGCCAGAGACCACAGCATCAGGCCCGAGCCTAAACGCCATAACCAGGAAGGAACTCCGGTCAAATGAGATCTGCGCCCCAACTTAACTACCGACAGGCGCTCCGGGTTAATACCAGTGCGGCGCAACTGCGCATCGGCATTGTCGCCCGATGGCAGACCTGCTGCAGCAGTATCGCTATGCTTATTGTGTTTACTTGCAGGCATAAGCTCTAATCTTGCCCCGTTGTAAAATTGTGGACTAAATAACTACGCTTAGAGTGGCAGGAAAAGGGAAGACGACGGACTGCGATGCAAATCTCCCTCGCCATCAGCGAGTCTTACTTTCCTCTTTCCTAATTAAGTCGGCAAAGGCCTGATGTTGCGTAAGGTAAAGATTTCCGCTCATCTGGTCTATAAAACGCGCACGTCTTAGTTTGTCCAGCACTGGGCCTTTCACCTCGGACAGGTGTAGAAATATATTCTCTTCTCGAAGCCTCTGATTAATCTCTTCCAATGTCTCCAGTGCACTGAAGTCCACTTCGTTGACCGCACTGCACATTAATATAACGTGGACTATATTCTTGTCTTCCGCAACCCGTTCATAGATGAGTTTTCCCAACATGCTGGCATTAGCGAAGAATAGACTCTCATCAATACGAAGAGTAAGTACGCTAGGGATAGTCTTCACCTTATAACGGAGAATATTACGAAAGTGTTCGGTGCCTTCAACCAAGCCCACCTCTGCGACATGAGGTCGCGCCGTACGGTAGAGATGCAAAGCAATTGAAATAAGTACCCCACTGCTAACACCCACCTCAACACCGAACCCAAGGGTCAGGAATAGCGTTGCCACTACCGAACCCCAATCTCTTTTCGAGAAGCGCCAGGTCTTCTTGATAATAGAAAAATCAACTAGAGACGATACTGCCACAATTATCGTCGCCGCCAATACTGCCTTTGGGAGATGGTACAGAAATGGGGTAAGGAACAGAGCGACGAGGGCAATCAAACCAGCGGTCATCAAGCTTGCCAACTGGCTATGCGCGCCAGCATTAAAATTTACCACGGAGCGAGAGAACCCACCTGTCACCGGAAACGCGCCCGAAACTGCCGCCGCCAAATTTGCCCCACCCAGCGCGACGAGCTCTCGATTGTTGTCTACTCCTTCGCGTCGCTTGGCACCGAGCGCTGAGCCCACAGAAATAGATTCCACGTAGCCTATAGTCGAGATCAGTGCTGCAGGTAACAGCAATTCTTTCACCAATGGAAGATTGAATGAAGGCAAGACAAGCGAAGGCAGCCCGGCTGGAATACTGCCTACAACCGCCACATCTTTAGCTTCCAGATCAAATAAAACCACAGTCAGGATACTGACGATAACACCGAGAACAGGTGCCGCTTTAACCATAAGATCGGCACTATGTGTAGCGATACCGAATCGTCCAAGAAAGCCAACTCCCCAACAACGGCTACTGAGGAGAAAGACAATCACCGCCAGACCAAGGGCAAAGGTATAAATATTGGTTTGCCCAACGTTTTCAATCAGCGCCGACAGTAGCTCGAGAAGATTGTCACCACCGCTATTCACACCCATTAAGTGTTTGAATTGACTGACGGCAATAATAATCGCTGATGCGGTAATAAAGGCCTGTACGACCGTGTGGGAAAGGAAATTAGCAAGAATGCCGAGACGGAGTATTCCACAGCCGAGCAACATAGCT
>ERZ651776.31-NODE-31-length-191466-cov-23.534137_pt1 | contig 191466 bp, 194 predicted proteins | sample MGYA00514761_ERZ651776 | MGnify/ENA metagenome assembly ERZ651776
TCGATGGGTTTTTGAGAAGGCGTTAGACAGCGCCAACCTTTCGTATAAAACCTTCGCCAACACGAACGAAGCCATTAATCAGTTTAATCACGAAAAACCCTCCGTCATCATTAGTGATATCCGTATGCCGGGAGAGACCGGGCTCGTATTTTTAACAAAGGTCACTGAAAAGTTTCCCGAAATCCCTATTATTATTATGACGGCCTACTCGGATCTTGATACCGCCGTAGCGGCATTCCAAAAGGGTGCGTTTGAGTATATTGCTAAACCGTTCGATATTGATCAATCCATTGAGGTCATTAAAAAAGCGTTGGTTAAAGCTCACGGGCTTAATAAAAAGATCTCTGAAAGCCCGAGTTTAATGCCGGAGATTATTGGGCAATCCCCGTCTATGCAAGAGGTATTTAGGGTCATTGGTAAACTGGCCAAGAGTGATGATAACGTGTTGATCACTGGAGAGACTGGGACAGGGAAAGCCCTAATCGCTCGGTCGCTTCACAACAACAGCCAAAGAAAAGATCAGCCATTCATTAAAATGAATACTGCCGCCATCCCCAAAGGATTGCTGGAAGAAACCTTGTTTGGTATCGAGGGTAATGTTACCGCTGATGAAAATGAACCCATTAGGGGAAGTTTTGAGGACGCAGCAGGAGGAACCCTCTTCTTGGATGAAGTCGGCGACATGCCCATGGAAATCCAAGTGCGACTCTTGAGAATATTCAATGATGGTCATTTTTATCGTGTGGGCGGAAAACATCCGGTAGCTATTAACGTCAGAATCATTGCCGCTAGCAATCAAAATCTTCGTACGTTAGTGGCAGAGGGAGCGTTTAGGGAGGATCTTTACCATCGCCTGAATGTTATCAACATCGTCATGCCCCCCTTAAGGGAAAGACGGGATGATATCCCCCTGCTAGCCGCATTTTTCTTAAAGAAGAGTGCACAAGCACTAGACACCGAGGTTAAGGTCCTTTCCGAGGAGACCATACATTACTTCATGACCCTCAATTGGAGTGGTAACGTATTGCAATTAGAGAACGTCTGTCATTGGCTTACCCTTATGGCATCAGGTACCACGATTTTGATGGATGACCTACCTAAGGACATTAAGGATACCTCCACCGATCATCTTCAGCCTGTCGATCAAGAAGGATGGCACATAGGGCTCCATAGAGATATTAGCCTAGAGATTGGCAAGGGTAATCAGTCGGTTTATGACACGATTATTCATGATGTGGAAAAAACGCTCATTAGCTCCGCTCTGAGCCACACGAAAAACCGTAAGATTGATGCGGCAAAGATCCTCGGCATAGGCCGGAATACTATCACCCGCAAAATCAAGGAGCTAGGCATTAAGAAGGATTGAAGAGGTTAGGAAATGATGATAAAAAAAGGCTCCCGAAGGAGCCTTTTTTATTATAACGCTGTCTTTTAGAAATATATTCTAGAAGAATAAGATTGCACCTAATGACACTGTGTCAGTTTGTGCAGATAAGCCGTTATGTGATTCTGCTTCTGTTGAGTTATACTCAGCAACTAAATTTAGATGCTTAGTTAATGGATGGTAAGCACCCACTGTCCAACGGTTGTTGTTCTCAACTAGGTTAGCTACAGCACCGCGGTCAGTTGCGTCTGCATAATCTAAAGTTGATACACCGTAAGCAACGCCCAATTTAGTACCTGTTGGGATTACGTATGTTGCTTGTACATAACCACCGTCTGAATCACGTTTGGTACCTGTAGCACTTACACCCATGAAACCCATAAATGTATGACCAACACCTTCACCAGCGTAGTAGTAACCAGTTAAACCAAGGTTGCCCACGTTGATGTTTGCGCCGATGTCAAATACGTCAGCTGTGTAGCTTGATGTAGCTGAGGCTGTTTGGTCGTATGATGCGCCAGACACCCAAACTTTACCAGTAGCTGAACCAGCAGTAAATGTTTTATGTGCTTTAGCTTCAATACCAGGACGGTCTTGGAAGTTTGATGTACCATATAACCCATTATTAAATTGTTGTGGGTTAGTGATAGCAATAGTTGCCTGGAATCCGTTCATGTCAGGTGTGGTATATGCTAGTTGTGATTTCCACGCAGCATAGATATAACCGGTACCGATTCCACCTAGTGTAGTGTTATCACCCATACCTGATGTGTTATACACGTGTGAACCTACACCTAAAAGTGTCATATCATTAAGGATAGCGTCAGAAGCAAAGATACCAAGATCTTTACCAATCTTCACAGAACCCCATGATTTATCACCAAAAGTAAGGAATGTTTGACGGTTAAGCGCTGTCTCAGCTTGGAATGATGAACCATCACCACTGTTAGAGCTCAATGCACCGTCACCCGTTGCTGTATTTTCTGATGTGTTTGGTTGGAATGAAATTGTCCATGATACGTCTAAGTCATTTTGACGAGTTGTACCAGTAAAGCCTAACCATGAAGGTAATAGACCTGTACCAAATGTTGTGTTGGTTGTCTCACCTAGTCCATCAGCACCACCAGAACGGCCACCAACAATAGTAGCTTGTTTGTCAACGTCAATGAATGAAACAAATGAGTTAACGTTACCGTTAATGTCAATTGTCCACTCGCCAGCTGGGATAATAATCCCTGCATTTGCAACTGTAGCTGCTGAAAGAACAGCACCCGCAACTGCTAGTTTAATAGTTTTATTCATTTGATAAATCTCCTATTGTAAAAAAATTGAAATAAGCAAACCGTGAAACTTACTTACTTCAAACATTCCTAAAAATGAATTTAAGAAGTTAGGCATATTATCTCCAAAGAAGGGGACGGTTTGCAAGGGAAATGTGACATTTTTGTTACATTCGGTATTTTTGTGTTGCTTTTTTACCACAAATAAGTGGAAATACCTTTTTACAAGGGAATTAAACGATCGTAGCGGCCAACTGAATGGCAAACCGATCGGTCATCCCGGCAATATAATCCGATACGATGCGGGGGTAGGTGTCCTTCGATTTGTTTTTAAATGCCTCGGGGATATGACTTTCATCTTGCATAAAGTACTGAAATAGCTGATGGACCGTACTTTTGGCGCTATCGGTCATGGCCGCTACCCTCTCATGCTCATACATCGCATGGCGGAGAAACGTCTTCATTTGTTGTTTTTGCGTCAGCATGCTGTCCGTGTAGTTAATCAATGGTGGCATACGCCTTACATCATCCGTAGATTGCGGGTGGTGATTTTGGATATGCTCCTGGCTATTAATAATAAGATCGCTCACCATCCAATGAATCATGCGCCTGACTACTTCATTAATAAAGACTTCCCCGTTACTAGGTGGGCAAAATCTTTTGACCTCCTCCGCGCAGGTCGAAAACAGAGTGTTACCCGATAAGGCATCGATCGTTAGCAGCCCAGAACGGAAGCCGTCATCAATGTCGTGATTAATATAGGCAATCTCATCGGCAACATTAACAATTTGTGCCTCTAGTGAGGGTTGGGTTTTATGAATAAAACGCTCACCGATCGCCCCTAATGTTTTGGCATTAGTGATCGAGCAATGTTTGAGTATGCCCTCCCTCGACTCAAACATGAGGTTCAGGCCATCACAATGGGCGTAACGTTTCTCTAAGCTATCGACAATCCTAAGCGATTGCAGGTTATGCTCGAAGCCCCCAAAGTCACGCATGCATTGATTGAGTGCGTCCTGACCAGCATGCCCAAAGGGGGTGTGGCCTAAATCGTGAGCCAAGGCAATGGTTTCGGCTAGATCCTCATGGCACTCGAGCGCACGGGCAATGCTCCTAGCAATCTGCGACACCTCAATAGAGTGGGTGAGGCGGGTGCGAAACATATCTCCCTCATGATTGACAAAGACTTGCGTTTTGTATTCTAAACGCCTAAAAGCGGATGAGTGAATAATGCGGTCGCGGTCTCTTTGAAAGGCATTTCTGTTGGTCGTCCCTGGCTCTATATGCAGGCGTCCTCGTGAGACTAAGGGGTCGGACGCGTAGTTTTTTAACACCATGCCTTAGAACGATTTCTGTTGTAAGGTTTTGCGCAACGCCGCTTCTGGGTAGTCACTGGTCAGTATCGCATCGCCAATTGTCTTTTGGAGTATCAGGTGGATACGGCCCCGTTGTGACTTTTTGTCCGACTGCATCAGACCCATAAACTGATCGACCGGTATATCTGGGGGGTTAATGGGAAGATTGGCGTTAGCAATCAACTGTTTGGTTCGATCAAACTCGTCGGGGTTGAGCCACCCCAATTCTTGGGATAAAAATGCCGCCATCACCATACCTGCTGCAACCGCCTCCCCGTGTAACCAATTGCCATAGCCCATCGCATGCTCAATGGCATGGCCAAACGTGTGACCCAGATTCAGCGTAGCTCGGATGCCTTTAGATGATTCAAATTCATCTTGCGCCACCACATCCGCCTTATTCTCGCAAGACCTTATGACCGCCTCAATCAACGTAGAGGGGTCTTTATTAATCAAGGAAGGCATCGTTTTCTCGAGCCATACAAAAAATGCCGCATCCCTAATCAGGCCATATTTAATCACCTCTGCTAAGCCTGCGCTTAGCTCTCTGGCAGGGAGGGTCTTAAGCAGGCCAACATCAGCAATAACGCACTGGGGTTGATAAAATGCTCCTATCATATTCTTTCCTAGCGCGTGATTGATGCCGGTTTTTCCTCCCACTGAAGAGTCAACCTGGGAAAGAAGGGTGGTAGGTATCTGTATAAATTTAACCCCCCGCATAAAACTCGCTGCTGCAAAGCCGGTAATATCCCCTATGACTCCCCCACCCAAGGCAATGAGCATCACCTCCCGATCACATTTATTTTTTAATAACACTTCATAGATAGTGTTGAGTGTTTCTGTATTCTTATACTGCTCACCATCAGGCAAAATAATAGGGATGATGTGTGTGTTATCCCCGAGTGATTGGGTAACGGTATCCAGATACAGAGGGGCAACCGTCGTATTAGTAACCACGACAACCGTATGGGTATGAATATGGTTGAGGAGAATGGTTGGGTTATCGATGAGTTGGTCCCCTACATAAATAGGGTAACTTCTATCTCCCAGATCAATATTAATGGTCTTCATGGCATCTCAAAGTCGTTATGATTTCATCGGCTATATCTACAGCACGCTTGTTCTTGGTCTGAATTATATAGTCTGCACAGGATTCATACAAAGCCTCTCTGCTGGCAAGCAGCTCGTTGAGCTTCTCTTTCACATCCACATGTTGCAATAAAGGCCGTGATTTATCGTTAGCTAGGCGTCTTGCCAATTCATCGGTATGGGCTTTCAGATAGAAGACCCACCCTGACTCCACTAATAATTTCCGGTTTTCTTCTAATAAAACAATTCCCCCACCCGTTGCCAAAACCATATCATTTTTTATCGCAAGCTCCGTTAGCGTGCTAGCCTCTCTTTTACGAAACCCCTCTTCGCCTTCGTATTCAAATATAAGTGGTACCTTCACCCCGGTTTTTTCTTCAATTAAGACATCACTATCCATAAAAGTGAGTTGGAGTTTTTTAGCGACGATTTTTCCAATGGTGGTCTTGCCGGAACCCATTAAGCCGATTAAGAATATTTTGTGTTTATTTTTTGTCATGCCGTTGTTTCACTTAAATTTTTTCGTTTTATGCAAAATAAATTTACTTATACCTCTATAATAAACCTTTGGGGAGAAAAAGAAATTTTCATCACATGTTTACAAAAATAAAAAATTACCTCGTAATCATGATGCTGGCAGGCATGTCGTTAATGGCTTTAGTGTTTTTTATTGTTGCCCTCATTTATCCCACGCTACCGAACGTTAGTCACCTTCAGCAATACCGACCTAAAGAGCCGCTACAAGTTTTTTCAAAAGAAGGTTTATTGATAGCAGAGTTTGGAGAGGAAAGACGTAATCACGTCCTGATTAAACATGTCCCGCAAAAAATGATCAATGCCATTTTGGCGATTGAGGACAGACGGTTCTTCGAGCATCCGGGGATTGATATCATCGGTGTCCTGCGAGCTGCATTGAAAAATATCTCCGGCCAAGGGCATGAGGGGGCAAGCACGATCACGATGCAAGTGGCACGTAATTTTTTCCTTTCATCCGAAAGAACCTTTAAAAGAAAAATTAATGAGATATTACTGGCAATAAAAATAGAAAATTCCTTATCCAAAGAGGAAATTCTTGAGCTTTATATTAATCAAATTTATTTAGGTCAGCGAGCCTTTGGCTTTTCTGCTGCAGCTAATACCTACTTTAATAAAAGTCTTGCCGAGCTTAATCTGGCAGAGTCGGCTTTGCTGGCAGGCCTTCCTAAAGCACCCAGTAGGTACAACCCGCTCGTTAATCCTGAGTTAGCGATTCAAAGACAGCAAGCAGTACTTCGGAGTATGTTAAGGCATGGTTATATCGATAACGCTACCTACCAAATAGCCCTCGAAGAGGCCATTGATCTGAGGGACTCCGTCAGTAAGCGGGAGTTAAAAGCCGACTATGTCGCAGAAATGGTGAGGCAAGAGCTTTATGCTGAATTTGGCGAAGGGATCTACACCAGCGGACTCAAGGTATTTACTACCATCAAAAAACGTAACCAGATATATGCTAATAGGGCGGTGCAGAATAATTTTATTCATTACATGATTCGTAACGGCCTAACTCCACCCGAAAATTTCATGAATCTAGAAGCAAAGGATTACCAAGATGATAAAGCGCGTAACAAACACCTGCTCCAACAATTAAGGCTCATCCCCACCTATGGAGACTTTATCCCCGGCGTTGTTCTCACCGCCCAACCCCTTCAAATCACTGCCTTATTAAAAAATGGACAACAGATCAACATTTACAAAAGAGGGTTAAAGCTGGTTCAAGAAGACTTTCGTATTGAGGAAGAAGGCGAAAGACTTATGAAGCCAGGCGTAGTTATGCGATTTGTTAAAAATCGTGGTGTTTGGCATGTAACCCAGCTTCCTGAAGTAGAAAGCTCCCTTGTATCTATGGATCCTCAAACAGGGGCGATTGTGGCATTGGTAGGAGGATTTGATTTCTATCGCAATAAGTACAACCATGTCACGCAAGCACAAAGACAGCCTGGCTCTATTTTTAAACCTTTTATCTACTCTGCTGCACTTGAGAAAGGACTGAATGCGGCAACATTGGTTAATGATGGATACCTTTATATCACTGCGGCAGAACTTAATTCCTCGGAGAACTGGGAGCCACAAAATTACAATGAAAAATTCTCAGGGCCTGTTCGCTTGCGAGAGGGTTTAGCTAAATCAAAAAACTTAGTTGCGATCCGCGTGTTAAAACATATTGGCCCAAAATATGCTCAGGACTATGTTTCACGCTTTGGGTTTGATCCCAAAAAACACCAACCGTATCTTTCTATGGCTTTGGGTGTTGGCGAGGTGACAGCCATGGAAATGGTTTCGGCATATAGTGTTTTTGCTAACGGGGGCTACCTAAAAAAACCGTATTTTATTGAAAAAATTATTGACTCTAAAGGCCGTAAAGTGAAGTTAAGTTCAGCATTAATGAATGCAGAAGTCCCTAGGATCATTGATCCAAGGAATGCATTTATCATGACGGATATGCTTAAAGAAGTCATTAATACTGGCACCGCCAGAAAAGCAAAAAGACTCAAAAGAAGTGACATTGCTGGGAAAACAGGCACAACCAATAATTTAATTGATGCATGGTTTGCCGGCTATAACCCGGATATTGTGACTGTCACATGGATGGGCTTCCCTCAGCCCAAGCCCCTAGGAAATAAAGAAACCGGATCAAGAGCTGCGCTACCCATTTGGATTGACTATATGGAACCCATCCTAGAGGATTACCCAGTAAAAATGCTCGTTGAGCCAGAAGGTATTCTCCCTCTCAAGGTAAAAGAGTCTGATGGGACTTTAGCGGGAGTAAACGAGCCGGGGATCTATGAGTATTTTTACGATGAGTTTCTTCCACAGAATAACGCCTATTTTATGATCAATTAATCGTAATGCATTGCCATGGTAAAAGATCACACAAAAAACATTCGCCTATCGATAGCAAATAAAGCTGCTGAGATTATTATGGAGGAAGGCATAACCGACTATCAATACGCCAAGAAAAAGGCGGTGCGTTACCTAGATTTAGACACAGTCGACTTGCTGCCTTCTAATGACGAAATAGATAAAGCACTCCTAGATTATCGGCTAATCTTCAAAGCGGAGCTTGATATTGAATTAGTCAAAACGATAAAAACTGAAGCACTCAGGATTATGAAGTTTTTTGAATCGTTTAATCCTTACTTTGTAACGCAACTATCTGAGGGGTTACTCCCTAAATATCCCATTATTCAAATTAATCTTTTTAGTGACAATATGAAGGAAGTTGAATACATTTTATTAAACAACAATATACCGTTTGAAACTAAGGATTTTAATATTTCCGAAAAAAGAACAAAAAAACAATCCTTAAAAAAAATTCCGCTCATACTGATAGAGCGAGGCAATGTTCCCGTAGAACTGAAAATATTTGAGCCACATGACCAAAAAAGGAATAAGAAAAATTTAATGGATATGAGGGGTCTTGATTTAAAACAACTCAGTAACTTTGATCCTAATTCCCTTCTTTCAAATAGTTAGCGACGTCGAGAGCAAAATAAGTCAATATAGCATCCGCTCCTGCTCGCTTAAATGCGATCAATGACTCTAGGACAACTTTCTTTTCATCTAACCATTGGTTTTGGCTAGCAGCTTTAATCATGGCATATTCACCACTCACCTGATACACAAACGTAGGTTTTTCAAACGTACTTTTTACACGAAAGACAATATCAAGGTAAGGCATTCCAGGTTTTACCATCACCATATCAGCCCCTTCATTGATATCCAACTCCACCTCATAAAGGGCTTCATTGCTATTAGCAGGGTCCATCTGGTACGTCTCTTTTGAGGATGAGCCCAAAGACACAGAAGATCCAACAGCCTCTCTAAACGGCCCATAAAAAGCCGAAGCGTATTTTGCTGAGTAGGATAAAATTTTGGTATCAACAAAGCCTTCTTTTTCTAGCGCATGACGTATTTTTCCTACCCGTCCATCCATCATGTCAGAGGGTGCCACAATGTTCGAGCCCGATCTCGCATGAGTAATCGCTTGTTTTACCAGTACTTCTACCGTTGCATCATTAAGAATAGTGCCTTGATCGTCCATCAGACCATCCTGGCCGTGACTGGTATAGGGATCCAGTGCTATGTCTGTAATGACTCCGAGCAAGGGTAACGCTTTTTTAAGCGCTTTAATAGCTTGTGGGATCAGTCCCTTATCGTTATAAGACTCTTTGGCATCTAATGACTTCTTTTCGTCATCAATCACAGGGAACAAGGCAATAGCAGGTATACCTAGATCGAAACATTGGCTTGCATCCAAAATGAGTTGATCAATACTCAACCGATAAATGCCAGGCATCGATGCAATTTTTTGACGAATGTTGATACCTTCAATCACAAACATAGGGTAAATAAGGTCATCTACCGTTAAATGATTTTCTCTGGCAAGCTTTCTTGAGAACTCATGATTGCGTATTCTTCTCGGTCGATTAGTGATCATCCAATTTCCAATAAACGTTTAAGTGATTCGCCAGGGTCATCATCGCGCATAAATGCCTCACCCACTAAAAAACTATAAATATTATGCTCATGCATAAGCCTAATATGTTCACGGGTAAAAATACCTGACTCGGTAACCGTAATTTTATCTGGAGGAATTTCTTTCAATAAATCTATAGTCGTTTGAAGCGTTACATCAAAAGTTTTTAGGTTACGATTATTAATGCCAATAAGCTTGGTTTTTAGTTGAAGGGCTTTTTCGAGCTCATAGGCATCATGCGACTCAACTAATACATCCATAGACAATTCATTAGCTATGGCTTCAAGCTCCTGCATTTGTAACAATTCTAGCGCAGCCACAATCAGCAAGATGCAATCAGAACCGAGTGCTTTAGATTCATATATTTGATAGGGGTCAATCATAAAATCTTTTCGCAAGACCGGGAGGGTGCAATGATTTTTTACCATTTGAATGTAATCAGTGCTTCCCTGAAAATAGTCTTTGTCAGTCAGAACCGAGAGGCAAGTAGCACCTCCTTGCTCGTAAGATTTTGCTATTTGTACTGGATTAAAATCTTCTCTAATCACGCCTTTAGAAGGGCTAGCTTTTTTTATTTCGGCAATCACAGCAGAATGGTTAGCTTCAATTTTTTTGCTGATTGCTGCAATGAATCCTCTCTCATCTTCAATAGAAGTGATTTCGTCCTCTAGATTAGCAATAGATTTTTTTTGTCGGCTCGAAGCAATTTCGAGTTTTTTAGTTGCCAGAATATTATCGAGAATATTACTCATGAGACTCTTTCACTAATTCATTTAATTTTTTCAATGCTTGCCCATTATCCACAACCGTGGCGGCTTTTTCGATTCCCTTCTGAAGATCTTGGGCGATGCCACTCACATATATAGCAGCACCAGCATTCAATAAAGTGATATTTCTAGCTGTGGAATGTTCGCCATGAAGTATGTTCATAATAATGGCTTTGGATTGCTCAACGTTTTCCACCATAATATCCTCAATACTACCAACCGGTAAATTAAAGTCATCGGGCTGTATTGTGAACTCCTCGACACGATTATTTTTTAATTCTGCAACATGAGTCGGGCCTGTTATCGAAATTTCATCCATACCGTCTGCGCCGGATACAATCATTACATGATGGCTTCCAAGAGTACGAAGGGCTTGTGCAAAAGTGGTGCATAGTTGCTTGCTAAATACCCCTACCACTTGCGACCGGGCATTAGCTGGGTTAGTTAATGGTCCCAGCAAATTAAAGAATGTTCGTATGCCCAGCTCTTTCCTTACGGGAGCAACGTATCTCATAGCAGGATGGTAGTTAGGTGCAAACATAAAGCCGATACCGATCTTGTCAACCAAAGCAGCAATACTCTCATGCGTTAAATTGACGTTCACCCCCAAAGCTTCCAAAACATCTGCACTTCCACATTTTGAAGAAACGGATCTCCCTCCGTGTTTAGCCACTCTCGCACCTGCTGCGGCTGAAATGATTGCACTTAGCGTTGAAACATTAAATGTTTGCAGGCTGTCACCCCCCGTTCCACAAGTGTCTATTAAGTGCTGCCGATTTGTCAATGTTACGTGCTGGGATTGTTCACGCATTACTTGTGCCGCAGCGGCAATTTCCTCCGTCGTCTCTCCTTTTATTCTCATACCAATCATAAAGCCAGCAATCTGTGCTGGGGTTAATTTACCGGTCATAATTTTTGACATAACATCCGTCATTTCATCGTCCGATAAATTTCTTCCTTCAATTAATTGGGTTAAATAATCATGGATAGAATCAGTCATCATTTTCTATAAAATTCCTTAGTAAGTCATGTCCATGCTGCGTAAGAATAGATTCAGGATGAAACTGAACGCCCTCAATGGCTAGTTCTTTATGTCGCACCCCCATTATTTCTTGGTCATCAGTCCAAGCCGTCACCTCAAAACATGAGGGAAGTGATTCTCTCTCAATAACGAGAGAATGATATCGTGTCGCAATGAATGGGTTGGCAAGGCCTCTGAAAACTCCTCGCTGATTATGATGAATTTGTGACGTTTTACCATGCATGATGGTTTGTGCATGAATAATCTTTCCACCAAACGCTTGGCCGATGGTCTGATGACCCAAACATACCCCTAAGATTGGAATCTTGCCCTGAAATTGATTCACAATGCTTAACGAAATTCCTGCCTCATTAGGAGTGCAAGGTCCCGGAGAAATTACAATAAACTCTGGATTTAAACGGGTTATCGCTTCAATAGAAATTTGATCATTGCGATGCACAAGGACTTCTTGTCCTAATTCAGAAAAATACTGTACGAGATTGTAAGTAAATGAATCGTAGTTATCAATCATCAACAACATACTAGTTATCCTCTCCAGATTGCACTAACTCAGCAGCTCGTAAAATAGCTCTAGCTTTATTTTTTGTCTCAATCCATTCATTATCAGGAACAGAATCGGCCACGATACCTGCTCCGGCTTGCACATATAAAGTCTTGTCTTTAATCACAGCCGTTCGTATAGCAATAGCTACATCCATATCACCATTAAATCCTAAATATCCGACAGCACCAGCATAAATGCCTCTTTTGGTTGGTTCAAGTTCATTAATAATCTCCATAGCTCTCACTTTAGGTGCTCCACTGACTGTTCCTGCGGGGAAGGTTGCCTTTAATACATCCATTGCGCTATAAGAATCTTTTAATGCACCCTCAACATTTGAAACAATATGCATAACATGCGAATACCTTTCAATAGTCATGTTATCGGTAACCTTAACACTCCCCGTTTTAGAAACCCGTCCAATATCATTTCTGCCCAGATCCATCAGTTGAACATGTTCAGCTATTTCCTTTGGGTCGCTTAAAAGATCTTTTTCTAACCCCACATCCTCTTCCTCATTCTCCCCTCTTGGTCTGGTACCAGCTATGGGGCGAACAGAAACTTTTCTATCCTCTAATCGCACTAAAATCTCGGGAGATGCACCAACTACAAAATGGTCATCCATGTGATAAAAAAACATGTAAGGGGACGGATTCAATACTCTTAAAGCACGGTAAAGCGTTAACGGGTCCGAATGAAATGGCTTGCTCATACGTTGGGATAAAACAACTTGCATCACATCACCTTCGTATATGTATTTTTTTGCTTTTTTTATAGCCTCTTTAAAAGCCGTTTCCCCGAACTCAGACTGAGACTCAGTTCGTATTTCTTTTGAGGTCTCTATGGGTGCTACGTGATTTTTTAATTTTTTTAGATAGGCACTAAGTCTTAATGCGCCTCTATCATAAGCATCGTCCTCAGACGGGTCCAGATAGCTAATGATGAATAATTTTCCTAAAAGATTATCAATCACAACCACCTCATCAGAAAGCATCAGTAAAATATCAGGCACATTAAGGGAGTCCGAGAGAAAATCTTTACATAGCCTAGGCTCAATATAATTAATCGTTTCATACCCAAAATAACCTGCTAATCCCCCCGAGTATCGGGGCATAGTTAAGTCAGTTGGTACTTTGAATCTGTTCATGAACTCCTCAACAAAATCGAGTGGATTTTCATGGTCAAACTTTTCCCTTAATTCTTTTTGGTTATAGATAGAGATCGTATTTTTATGAATTTTTATTTGAATTTTTGAGGGTAATCCAACAATAGAATACCTACCAAACTTGTCCCCTCCTTCAACCGACTCTAATAAATAACTAAAAGGCTCGTTTGCTAACTTTGTAAAAATCGATAATGGAGAATCAAGATCAGATGGTGCTTCGATCAAAAGCGGTATCCTGTTATACCCCTGCTTTTGATAAGCATTAAACTGTTCTTTAGTAATAGATGTAAACATGATGTATTAATTCAAAACGCACTGAAGTTCTGAAAATTCACTTAACGCTAAACTGACTTTAGGAGAAACGATACTGTCCCCACATTGGTATCCATAAGGCACAGTGACAACAAAAGCTCCTGCTGAATGACCAGCTTCAATATCGTTAATTGAGTCTCCCACCATTATTGACTCAATGGGTTTGATATTAAAATAATCGCAGCCGTATATAACAGGAAGCGGGTCGGGTTTCTTCTTTTCTAAAGTATCACCTGATAGAACCAAATCGAAAAAATCAGTCAAGCCTGAAGCATCGATAATTTTATCGGTAAACATACTCGGTTTATTTGTTATGCATGCCATTTTTATATCCTGATTTTGAATAAATTTAATAGTCTCCATAACACCCTCATAAGGAAGACTTTTATGCGCAATCAGACCATAATGATGATGAAAGGCATCAATAGCATCGACAAAAAAATCATCAGAGGATTTTTTAGAGGACAACTCAATAGATTTTCTAATTAAGTTATCTGCACCTCTGCCAATAAAGTTAGTAATTTGATTATTCTCAAGTGGGGGCATTTTCAGATCAGAGAGCATATTATTTATGGCACCAACAAGCTCCGGGGCCGTTTCAAAAAGCGTACCGTCCAAATCAAAAAAAATGGCTTTTATATTATTAAATTGTACCAACCTATACCCTAGATAATGCATCCCTTAGAGACTTAACAACCGTATCGTATCGATTAGGATCCTTGTCATTACCAGAACCAAAGATGGCTGAGCCAGCGACAAATGTGTCGGCACCTGCTCTAGCTATTTCTTCAATATTGTTTGGGTTAACGCCCCCATCGACTTCCAATAAAATTTGTCTGCCAGTTTTTTCTGCATAGGCATCAATTCTTTTTCTCGCCTGGACAAGCTTGTTTAAGGTCTCTGGAATAAACTTTTGGCCACCAAATCCAGGATTAACTGACATGAGAAGAATCATATCGATTTTATCCATTACATGATCAAGGTAATCTAACGAAGTTGCAGGATTAAACACTAACCCCGATTTACAGCCATTATCTCTTACCAGAGAAAGGCTTCGGTCAATATGTTCCGATCCCTCAGGATGAAAGGTAATGATATCCGCTCCAGCTTTTGCAAAATCAGGAATGATTCGATCCACTGGCTTTACCATCAAGTGCACATCTATCGTTGCCTCAGTTAATGGTCTTATAGCTTCGCACACTAAGGGGCCGATAGTAAGATTAGGAACATAGTGATTGTCCATCACATCAAAATGAACAAAATCGGTTCCTGATGCAATGACATCTTGTATCTCTTGTCCAAGCTTTGCAAAGTTTGCTGATAAGATACTGGGGGCTATTCTATAATTTTTTTCCATATGTTTGATGTTCCTAATTTTTAAAGTAATTATTATTGTAAAATAGCTATTTTAACCCCTTTTAAGCGATAAGATAAAGCGAGCGCAGATAATAAAATATGGAATTAAATATTATAGGGCTTAATCATAAAACTGCGCCGCTCAGTCTCAGGGAAGCTTTTTCTTTTCCGTCTGAGGTAGTTAGCACAGTTTTAAGGAAATTACATGGGACTTTTGCTAAAGAAATCATTATTCTTTCTACGTGCAATCGTACGGAAATATACTTTTATTCCGGCAAAAAAGACCCTCTGATTAAATGGTTAGCGCAGTACAAAAATATACCCCTAGCTAGGATAAAATCCCATCTTTATCATTTTTCTAACGAAGATGCGGTAATGCATGCATTTAAAGTGGCTTCTGGTCTGGATAGTATGATCCTGGGAGAAACGCAAATTCTAGGGCAAATGAAGCAAGCAGCAAAGCTGGCAGATTATGCAGGAACCCAAAAAAAACATCTGTCTTATTTATTTCAAAAAGTTTTTGAAGTCGCTAAAGAGGTAAGAACAAAAACAAAAATTGGTGCGAGCACCACGACAGTTGCTTCAAGCATATTGAAAGTTGCTAAAAGTATCTTTGGAAACATCGAACAAACCAGCATTCTTTTTGTTGGTGCAGGGGAAATGGCGGAGCTATGTGCGAAGTATTTCGCAAGTCAAAAACCAAAAAAAATCACTATCGCTAATCGATCGATCGATAAAGGGCAGCAGTTAGCAAATAAAATAGCATGTGACTCTATTCTTATAGGCGACATTAATCATCAAATTCACCACTATGATATCGTGATTAGTTCAACAAGCAGCCAGCTACCGATTATTGGGCTTGGGATGATAGAAAAGGCTTTAAAGATACGTAAGCACAAACCAATGTTGCTAGTAGACCTTGCTATCCCCCGTGACATTGAAATGGAGGCAGGGAGCTTAGACGATATATTCCTATATACCTTTGATGATCTGGCTAAATTGGCACAAGAAGGTATTTTGGGGAGAGAGGTTGAAGCGGAAAAAGCTCAAGACCTTTTGAAGGAAAGAGCTAAACATTTCAAGGAAGGGCTTAATCAGAAAACAGTTATACCATCTATCACAAGGCTGCGAGGGCAATTTGAAGTCTTAAGAAAAAAAGAATTATTAAAAGCAAATAAAGAGGTAGATAATGGGGCGCCTGTCGATGAAGTAATGGAAAAATTAAGCAGGAATCTCTCAAAAAAATTACTTCATCAGCCAACCAAAGTATTAAATGAGCTATCCAGCCGAAAATTAGAAGAGGCCTTAGAGCTTTTCAAGAAAATATATAAGGTAGAAGACTAAGACTATGAAATCCTCGATGCAAAACAAATTAAATGCTCTTCAGAATCGCTTAGAAGAGCTTAATGATGAACTAAGTAGCGAAGAAGCAACAAAAGATATGGATCGTTATAAAAAAATATCAAAAGAACATTCAGATATTTTGCCTGTAGTTGATATTTATCAAGAATTTACTCGGCATACAAAAGATATGAATGACGCGAAAGAAATGTTAAGCGACCCTGAAATGAAATCCTTTGCGCAAGACGAAATAGATGCTAATAAAGCAAAAATTGTGATGCTGGAGGAACAGCTTCAAACCCTCTTATTGCCAAAAGACCCAAACGATGAGAAGAATATTTTTCTTGAAATAAGAGCTGGAGCAGGAGGAGATGAATCTGCCCTTTTTGCAGGTGATATCTTTAGAATGTACAGCCGATATGCTGAAAGAATGCGCTGGCAACTTGAAGTAATATCATCTAATGAGTCAGAAGTTGGTGGCTTTAAAGAAATCATTGCAAAGGTTATTGGTCAAGGAGCTTACTCTAAGCTGAAGTTTGAATCGGGAGGACATCGTGTACAGCGCGTTCCCGATACTGAAACCCAAGGCCGAATTCATACATCAGCTTGCACAGTCGCCGTGCTTGCTGAAGCAGATGAAATTAGCGATGTAGATATAAATCCCGCTGATATTCGTATTGATACCTACAGAGCTTCGGGAGCGGGTGGTCAGCATATTAACAAAACTGATTCTGCTGTCAGAATTACGCATGCACCGACCGGCATAGTGGTTGAGTGCCAAGATGATAGATCGCAGCACCGGAATAAAGCCCAAGCAATGAGTATTCTTGCAGCCAGGATTAAAGATGCACAAATTAATGACCAGCAATCAAAAATTGCTACCGAAAGAAAATCATTAATTGGAAGTGGCGATAGAAGCGAAAGGATTCGAACGTATAACTTTCCTCAGGGAAGAATTACTGACCATAGAATTAATTTGACTTTATATAAAATAGATTTTGTTATGGATGGTGACTTAACTGAGCTAATCGACAACCTAACATCTGAACATCAGGCGGATCTGTTGGCTCAACTTGACGAAGACTAAGCATGGAGTCTATCCATTCTTATCGAAAAAAAATTGGTATCGAACTGCAAAATTTATCCACGATCACAGCCAGAGAAGCCGAGCTTGAAGCACAATTTATTCTCCAATTTGTATTGAAAGAAACATCCACCCAATTAATTATCGGTAGAAACAAAAAAATTTCGGAAAATGATGCGGGCCTGATTGAATCCATAGTCAAACAACGATTATTGGGAACGCCTTTAGCCTATCTTTTTAAAGAATGGGATTTTTATGGAAGAACCTATTATATAAATCAGCAAACACTAATTCCCAGACAAGATACCGAGCTAATGATTGATATTCTCATTCAGAATAACAAAGAAGATTCTTCTTTAAAGATTCTTGACCTGGGAACTGGATCAGGAGTCATAGGATTGACGCTTGCCCACCATTTTTTCAATGCACAAATAACGTTAAGTGATATTTCATCCGAGGCAATAAAGGTAGCAAAAATCAATGGGGGAAATTCAGGCTTAAAAAATATTCAATTCGTAGAAAGTAATTGGTTTGAGAAGATTCCGCCTGGCAAATTTGATATCATAGTTAGCAATCCTCCATATATCCCCAAAAACGATAAGCATTTAAAACATCCTGAGCTATTAGAACAACCTCAGATTGCACTCATGTCTGAATTGGGCGGTCTTCAAGCTATTACAGATATTGTTAAAAATGCCAAACAATATTTGAATAAAGCAGGGCTCCTTATGATTGAGCATGGCTTCGACCAGGCGCCAACGGTAAAAAATATCTTTACTGCAAATACTTTTAACAATGTTAGACAATATCAAGATATTAATAGCCGTATTCGAATAACCAGCGGGGTGAAAATATAATATCGGAAGGCGAATCTAACCAGTTATAATTAAGATTATGGAAGAAAAAAATTCAGTCGGTATTGTTAAGCCATCGATCTTTAAGTGTTCCAGCCCCATCAAACTTGCATGTGGGAAAACGCTTGATAGCTATGAATTAATTTATGAAACTTATGGTAAATTAAATAAAAAAAAGAATAACGCTATTTTAGTATGCCATGCCTTATCCGGAAATCATCATTTGGCAGGTCGCTACTCAACAAAAGATAAGCATCCAGGATGGTGGGATAATTTAATAGGTCCAGGAAAGCCGCTAGATACAAGAAAATTTTTTGTTATTGGGATTAACAATCTTGGAGGAAGTCATGGAAGTACCGGTCCAAGAAGTATCAACCCAAAAACTAAAAAGGTCTGGGGATCAAAGTTCCCTATCGTAACCGTCAAGGACTGGGTTGAGACTCAAAAAACACTCCTGTCGGAGTTAGGAATAGATAGATTAGCCGCGGTTGTTGGGGGCAGTCTAGGAGGCATGCAATCGCTCCAATGGTCAATTCAATATCCAGATAAAATAGATCATTCGATCATTATTGCTGCTGCGCCTAATTTAACTGCACAGAATATAGCGTTCAATGAAGTGGCACGCCAATCAATTATTACTGACCCAGACTTTTCAAACGGGGACTATTATCAAGAAAATAAAATACCAAAGCGTGGCTTAAGAATAGCACGGATGCTTGGCCACATCACCTACCTATCCAATGATGTGATGGGGACAAAGTTTGGTCGAAAAACAAAAAATAAGGACTATCAATATAACTTTAATACTGAGTTTGATATTGAGTCCTACCTCAATTATCAAGGCGACAAATTTGCTAACGAATTTGATGCGAATACCTACATAAGAATGACTAAAGCATTGGACTACTTCGATCCAGCAAAAGGAAATCCAGAAAATTTAAGCAGGGTATTTAAAAATGCCAAGGCAGACTTTCTCGTTATTTCTTTTGCCAGTGATTGGAGGTTCTCACCTGATCGCTCTAAAGAAATTGTTAAGGGCTTATTAGATAATAGCCTAAAAGTAAGCTATGCAGAATTATCGGCTGTTAGCGGGCATGATGCTTTTTTAATGAATGATGACCATTATCACGGAATAATCCGATCCTATTGTAAAAAAATATACGCCCAATTATGAAAAAAATTAGTCAAACTAATCGTTATGATTTTAACGTTATTGAAAACTGGGTTCGCCCAAATGCCAAGGTGCTCGATTTGGGTTGCGGAGATGGCCTCCTACTAAATCACCTAAAAAATAAAAAAAATATCTTAGGCTTTGGTATTGAAAAAGATAAAGACAACTGGTTAGTTTCCTTAAAAAACGGGGTAGACGTCATACAGATGGATTTAGAGTCTGGCCTTGCTGGTTTTGAGGATAATTCGTTTGACACAGTTATTCTCTCAAGAACTATACAGTCCATGCATAATATTCAGAGCATCATAAGTGAAATGCAAAGGGTGGGGCAAGAAATAATAGTCACATTTCCGAATTTTGGCTATTGGCGCAACCGACTACAAATCATCAAAGGTGGGATGCCAGTTTCAAAAGAATTACCTTATAGCTGGTTTGATACGCCCAATATTCACTTATGTACTATTAGTGATTTTGATAATTTCTGTGCAACGCATAAAGTTGCTGTGATTGAAAAACATATTATGACTGATCAAAAAGCTGTTAATTTTTATCCTAATTTATTTGGTGCTTTAGCGTTATATAAATTGGTCAAAAAATAATTCATATGTCTAGCAATGTGATGTTGTGGAAAGAGCTTTTAAATAAAAAATTTATTATTTGTTTTTTCACAGGATTCACATCCGGACTTCCACTGTTTATCTTGATCAGCTTATTGCCCGCATGGCTTGCTGATAGCGGTCTAGACTTAAAAGCCATAGGGCTATTTGCATTGATACAATTTCCTTTTACGTGGAAATTTATTTGGGCTCCCTTATTTGACCGGTTTTCTTTATCCATGGGAAGGCGACGAGGCTGGTTAATTATATTTCAAGTGCTCTTATTAATATCTATTGGTTTTGCTGGCCTAATTTCACCAACCTCACAAATTACTATTGTGACATTGATATCAATTGTCATTGCTTTTTTTAGTGCCAGTCAGGATGTAGTTATTGATGCGTATCGAAGGGAGCTATTATTAGATAATGAGCTCGGCCTGGGCAATGCTATCCATGTTAATGCTTATAAAATAGCCAGCCTTATTCCAGGATCACTGTCCTTGATACTTGCTGATTTTTTTTCCTGGGACTTAGTTTTTATTGTCACGGCATTATTCATGTTGCCAGGCATTATTCTCACACTGCTAGTAAAGGAGCCACAGCTTAGATCGCTCCCTCCCAAAACAATTAAAGAAGCGGTTATAGAGCCATTCAAAGAATTTAAAAATAGAAAAGGGGTTAAGGGTGCATTACTAATCTTACTATTTATATTTCTTTATAAAATTGGAGACAGTATGGCTACTGCACTAGCCACTCCCTTTTATCTTGATCTTGGCTTTTCTATGACAGAGATAGGGATCATTGCAAAAAATGCGGGGTTATGGCCAGGCATAGCTGGAGGAGTTCTCGGGGGTATTTGGATGATGAAACTGGGAATAAATCGTTCCCTGTGGATTTTTGGCATTATGCAAATGCTTGCAACATTAAGCTTTGCTTGGCTCGCTAGCGTGGGGAATAACAATCTTGTTTTAGGCATTACAGTAGGAGTTGAATTTTTTGCTGCTGGCCTTGGGACTTCGGCATTCATTGCCTATATTGCTCAATCAACCAACCCAAAATATACCGCCACCCAATTTGCTCTTTTTACTAGCCTTGCTTCTGTTCCCAGAACATTAACTAATGCCTCTACTGGCTACTTAGTCGAATTTTTCGGCTGGTATCATTTTTTTATTATATGTTTTTTTCTCGCCATACCAGGAATGCTCTTGCTGCTGAAAATAGCCCCATGGAATCAATCTAACTCTGAATAATTAATAATCAATGGTGCATGATCACTAAATCGCTTTTCCTTATAAACTGATGCGCTTAACGCTTTATTCGCCAAGTTTTGATTAGCGATTTGATAATCAATTCTCCATCCAACATTGTTAACCCAAGCCTGACCCCTGTTACTCCACCATGTATAAGCATCCTCTGTTGTATGCGGGCTTATTTTTCTGTAAACATCCACCCATTGTAGTTTAGAAAACAGAGTAGATAGCCAATCTCTCTCTTCAGGAAGAAAGCCAGAATTCTTTTTGTTTCCCTTAAAATTTTTTAGATCAATCTCATGATGAGCAATATTAAAATCTCCACAGACTGCTACATATTTAGTTTGAGATATTTTTTTCTTAAGAATCCTCATGATGTCTTCCAGAACTTGATACTTAACATTTTGACGTTCTTCCCCACTAGACCCCGAAGGTAAATATAAAGAAATAATAGAAAAATTTTCAAAAATAAATTCTGCGTAACGACCCTCATCATCTATGAGCGGAACACCAGTATTGTTAACCTGCTGTAAAGGGGATATCTTTGAATATATACCAACCCCGCTATAGCCTTTTTTTACCGCATAACTAAAAAATCCCATATAACCGTAGGGATTTAGCATGTCTGAAGTTAAGTCAGCCTCTTGCGCTTTTAATTCTTGAACGCAAATAAAATCAGGGTTTTCAAGCTTCAACCATTCGAGCATACCTTTTTTTGAGGCGGCACGAATTCCATTTAAATTTAAGGTTATAATCTTCATAACATAATGAGTAAAAAAATATGACCTCTAACATACCATCTTTTATTGAGCTAGCTATAAAAAAGAACGTGCTGCGTTTTGGTGAATTTAAAACAAAAGCAGGCCGTCTTAGTCCCTATTTCTTTAATCTTGGTGAATTTAACGACGGGGAAAGTTTAAAGGAGCTGGGTAAATATTATGCTCAATTAATTATTGATTCTGGCATTCAGTTCGATATGATTTTTGGGGCAGCATACAAAGGTATCCCACTGGTTAGTGCAATCGCTATTGCATTAGCTGATCTTAATATCAATATTCCGTATTGCTTCAATCGTAAGGAATCAAAAGATCATGGTGAGGGAGGCTTAATTGTTGGCTCAGCTATTGATGGTAAAGTTTTAATTATCGATGATGTTATTTCTGCCGGCACCTCTATTAACCAGTCTATTGAAATCATTAAAAATCATGGTGGGCATCCAGTTGCAGTATTTGTTGCCATTGACAGGCAAGAGAAAGGTAAGGGGGAAATCTCTGCAATCCAAGAAGTAAATGATAAATTTTCCATACCTACATTATCAATTATTACTTTAGAAAATATAGTTGAATACTTACAATACGATGATCACTTCAACAAAGAGTTACTTGCTATTCAAAATTACCGTAAAGAGTTTGGGATTAGCTAGAAAGTTTTTTCTTCAACATTTCATTTACTTGAGATGGGTTGGCTTTACCTTTAGAGGCCTTCATTACTTGGCCAACAAGCGCATTAAATGCTTTTTCTTTACCCGATTTATACTCCTCAATCATCACAGTATTATCATTTAACACATTATCAATCAAGCCTGAAATTTCAGAGTCATTAGAAATTTGTTTTAATCCCATTGCATCAATCAATGCGTCAACTTTCCCCAACGGATTAACCCACAACGATTCAAATATTTTTTTTGCAGCATTATTCGAAATGGTTTGATCTTCAATCTTTGCTATTAAATTAGCAAGCTGTTCATAGTTTATTGGGCTCTCTTTAATATCAATATCAGCATCATTTAATTTCGAAAATAAATTTACCAATATCCAGTTTGCCGATAATTTAGCAGAAATACCTTGCCCAATTAGACTCAAGAAGTAATCAGCCACATCTTTATTATTTGTTAATTCGGAAGCATCATAGCTAGACAATCCAAGATCTTTTTCAAATCGATCTTGCATTTCACCCGGTAGTTCTGGCAATGTTTGCTTTATATTACGAATATGTTGTTCTGTGATGGCAAGTGGAAGCAAATCAGGGTCAGGAAAATATCGGTAATCGTTGGCTTCTTCTTTTGAGCGCATCGCCTTGGTTTCACCGCTCTCAGGATTAAATAAAATAGTCGACTGCTGAATTTTTCCACCATCTTCTATAGTCTCAATCTGCCAGTTCACTTCATAATCGATAGCTTGTTTTATAAATTTGAAAGAATTAAGGTTTTTAATTTCTCTTCGAGTACCTAGTGTAGTTGTACCTTTTTTCTTTACCGATACATTGACATCACACCTAAAACTACCTTCCTGCATATTGCCATCACAAATACCAATCCACTGAACTAAGTCATGCAATTTTTTTGCGTATGCCACAGCCTCTGCCGCCGAACTCATATCAGGCTCCGTTACAATTTCGAGTAATGGTGTTCCAGCCCGATTAAGATCAATTCCAGTTTTTCCTTGCAAAACTCCGTGCGAAGACTTTCCTGCATCCTCCTCTAAGTGGGCCCTAAGTATTCGTACGTCTTTATAGCCATCGCCCATAGGTATCGACAGTTTACCTTCACCAACTATGGGTAGTTCAAACTGGCTAATCTGGTAGCCCTTAGGTAAATCTGGGTAAAAATAATTCTTTCTTGCAAAGATAGATTTTTCATTAATTTTGGCGTTAACAGCTAATCCAAATTTAATCGCACAGTTAACTGCTTCATGATTAAGAACAGGGAGTACTCCCGGATATGCCAAACTTACCAAGCATGCCTGAGAGTTTGCTTCATTGCCATACGACGTAGAAGCACCAGAAAATATTTTTGTTTGCGTTTTAAGCTGAACATGCGTCTCAATACCAATAACAATATCCCAATCCATCAGTCAATCTCCTTAGGTATCTTGCGATGCCATTCAGTACTTAATTGAAATTGATGGGCAACATTAAGCAAATGTCCTTCGCTAAAATAATTCCCAATTAACTGCAAGCCTACCGGAAGGTCTTTTGTAAAACCTGCTGGAATACTCATGGCGGGTAATCCGGCAAGATTAGTAGAGATCGTATATATATCTTGAAGATACATAGCGAGTGGGTCTTCTTTCTTCTCTCCCGCCTTAAATGCTGCCGATGGTGCCGAAGGCCCCATGATGACATCACACTTTTGGAATGCTTGTGCAAAGTCATTTGAAATTAATTGCCTAATTTTCTGCGCTTTTAAATAGTATGCATCGTAGTACCCTGCACTTAATACATAGGTTCCTATTAGAATCCTTCGCTTTACTTCATCACCAAAACCTTCTTGCCTGGTCTTGAAATACATATCCATTAAATCATCGTATTCTTTTGTGCGATATCCGTAACGAACGCCATCATAACGCGATAAATTGCTTGATGCCTCAGCAGGCGCAATGACATAATAAACCGGTATGGCAAGTTCAGAATTCGGTAAGGAGATATCCACTATCTCAGCGCCCATTTTTTGATACTCAAGTATCGCATCTTCGATAATCTTTTGTACCTCTGAATCAAGACCCTCCCCAAAAAATTCTTTTGGAATACCAATGCGAAGTCCATCAATCGAATCACCCAGCGAAGTCATATAATCTTCCTTAGGATGAGGAAGGCTGGTCGAATCTTTTATGTCATGAGAGGCCATTACATTTAACATCATGGCGCAATCTTCTGCACTTGGAGCCATTGGGCCTGCTTGATCAAGACTGGAAGCAAAAGCAATCATTCCGTATCGAGATACCAAGCCGTATGTAGGTTTTAATCCGGTAAAACCACACAAAGAAGCTGGCTGCCTAATTGATCCGCCTGTATCAGTTCCAGTCGCTGCAGGAGCTAGGCGAGCTGCAACTGCTGAGGCGCTTCCCCCCGAACTTCCACCAGGAACATACTCTAAGTTCCAAGGATTTTTTACGGCACCAAAATAAGACGTCTCGTTGGATGACCCCATAGCAAATTCATCCATATTAGTTTTACCTAAATTAATTGCACCTGCGTCGTTAAAATTTTGAATGACAGTGGCGTTGTAAGGCGCAACAAAGTTTTCGAGCATCTTAGACCCACAAGTGGTTCTCCAGCCTTCTGCACAAAAAATATCTTTCTGTGCTATCGGAATACCCGTAAACAAAGATTGGTTACCATTAGCAATGGTGATGTCTGCCTTTTTAGCCATGGACAGGCTTTCCTCCTCATTGATGGTAATAAAAGCATTCAATCGGTCATTATGTTTTTTAATCCGGTCTAAAAAGAAACGGGTGAGCTCCTCACTAGAAAAAGCTTTCTCACGTAATTGCTGCGATAATTGTTTTAAGGATAAGTTCAGCATGCTTTATTCAATCACTTGTGGAACGATAAATAAGGACTCTTGAGTCTCTGGAGCCAAAGGCATGGTCTTTTTTCTAATATCTGATTCAGTGACTTGATCAGCTCTTAATGGTTGGCTTATATTTAATGCGTGCGACATTGGCTCTACCCCATCTGTGTCAACTTTCTGCATCTGATCAATTAATTCCATGATTCCTGTCAATTTTTTCTCCAACAAAATTGACTCATCGCTCGAGATATTTATTCGAGCAAGATGTGCAATTTTTTTTATATCTTCTTGGCTGATTGTCATAGTGAAAATTTTAAGTAAGTGGTTAATAAAACATCAATAATCGGTTATTATACATAGGATTTCATAAAGAATTTCTAACCGCCTTTTATTGAGTAACTTTAAAATTGAATCATATCAAAATTATGTTTAACAAACTATTTCAAAATTTAGTAGATAACGATATTGCTATTGACCTTGGAACAGCAAACACCTTAATTTATGCTAAAGGAAAGGGAATCGTTCTTGATGAGCCCTCTGTAGTAGCGATAAGGCATGAAGAAGGTCCTAATGGGCCTTTTACTAAAAAAGCTTTATTGGCAGTTGGTTCTGAAGCAAAAACGATGCTTGGAAGGTCACCTCAAAACATACAAGCTATTCGGCCTATGAAAGATGGTGTCATTGCTGACTTCAATATTACCGAAGAAATGATCAAGTATTTTATTAACCGTGTACATAACATGTCATGGTTCACCCCTAACCCAAGAATAGTTATATGCGTACCTTATGGAGCTACTCAAGTGGAAAGAAGAGCCATCAGGGAATCTGCAGAACGTGCTGGCGCAAAACAAGTATTTTTAATCGAAGAACCAATGGCTGCCGCCATAGGAGCCGGTTTGCCAGTGAGCGAAGCAACAGGATCGATGGTAATCGATATTGGTGGTGGTACCACTGAAGTAGGCGTAATCTCACTCGGAGGTATAGTGTATGCCAGCTCTGCTCGTGTTGGAGGAGACAAGATAGACCAAGCAATAATCGACTATATGCGACGAAATTATGGCACTCTAATTTCCGAGCCAACAGCGGAAAAAATTAAAAAACAAATTGGCAGTGCATTTCCGATGACTGATCTAATGGAAATGGAGGTAACAGGAAGAAATTTAGCCGAAGGACTTCCTAGAAAGATTGTAATTAGCAGTAATGAAATCTTAGAATCAATCAGTGAGCCACTACAACAAATTGTTATGGCAGTAAAAGCAGCTCTTGAGGAAACGCCTCCTGAGTTAGGTGCGGATATAGCTGATACTGCTATGGTTCTGACAGGGGGTGGGGCTATGCTGAAGAATTTAGATCGTTTGCTTATGGAAGAAACAGGGATTCCCGTTATATTAGCCGAAGACCCATTACTCTGCGTTGTTAAAGGTTGTGGCAAAACGCTTGATGCACTTGATGACTTCAAGTCTGCCTTTACTTATGAGTAATATGGATGGCAAAAAAAACAGAGAATAAACGGCTTAGACTTTTTACTCAGGAATCACCTACTTTTTTATTTGTCATTCTCATTATATGTTCGATTTTGTTGATGAGTCTCGACCATCGATACCACATGCATACCCACCTAAAGCAAAAAATAGTGTTAGTGCAGACTCCATTTCAATGGATCATCAATGCGCCATCTAGGCTGATTGCATCAATAGATTATTACCTTTCTGAGCAAAATAAGTTACAGCAGCAAATTTTATTGTTAAAAACAGAAGCAAATCTTTTCCAGCTAAACCTACAAAAACTGAGATTGCTTGAGAATGAAAATCGTGAACTACGAAAAGTTCTAAACATAAAAAATGTTATTAAAAATGAAATAATCGTGGGAGAAATAGTTTTACCCTCTCATTCAAATGGCGTTTCTCAGATTTTAATCAACAAAGGCCTTGATGATGGTATCAGTCTGGGGAGCCCTGTAATGAATAACCAAGGCCTTGTAGGTCAGGTTGTACGTGTAGATAAAAACCTCAGCACAATTAAAAATATTACATCGAATAACTTTGCTATATCAGCAGTTTCTGAGAGTGGTGCGATAAGTACACTGGTATTCGGCAACGGCAGTCCATATTTAAAAATTTATAGGTTGCCGGCATACGAAAAATTAGTGGTTGGTGATTACTTATTAACCTCAGGACTTGATCAAATTTATCCCAAAGGTATTAAAATAGGGAAGGTTATTAAAATCATCCCAACAAACAACATACAGTTTAATGAAATTATTGTTCAGCCTATGACATCTCCTGAAAGCTTCTCTCAGGTCATGATAATCAAAAGCGATAACTCATGATCAAATACCAGACCTCAAATAATAAGCAAAATATCTATGTCATAGGGCTTTTTTTGCTCACTCTATTATTTTCCCAAATAAACATACCGTTTATATCTAGCGGCTCCTTACCTGACTATTTGGTTGCTTGGTCTGTGGGGGTAATGTTATTAAATAATAAACAGTATGGTATCTTGACAATTTTCTTCGCCGGTTTAATCGCTGATATTTTGATTGGCCAAATTATTGGCCAATATGCTTTCACTTTTATACTAACGTATGCCATACTTTTTTTTATCCAGAAAATGTTTGCAATTCAAAGTTACAAGCAAAGAACTATCACAGGAATAATATTGGTTATAGTGGCTTTATTAACAACCAATATAACTTCCACAACATATCAAACGAACTTCCATGAGACTTCCATCGTACTTAAACTAATCACTACAATCATTACCTTTCTTGTTTACCAACTAATTATTTATATCAAACTAAAAGAAAATTAAAGATGCAAAGAAATCAACTACGATTTGTTATCGCCAAAAGACAAAGCATTGTTGTTGGATTATTTTTTGTACTCCTTTTTCTCATTATTATTAAATTTTTTCTTGTTCAGGTTGTTCAGCATAATTATTTTGAAAAAAAATCAGTCAATAATAGTATAAAACTAATTCCCATTGCGCCTTCTAGAGGTTTGATTGTAGACCGAAATAATAAGGTGCTTGCTGCGAATAAGCTTATATATAATATCGAACTTGACCCAAATAAAAAACACGATTTTGATAACATCAGAACCCATTTGAGATCAATCATTTCGATCAGCGATGCTGATGTTGAGCAATACTATAGAATCACCAAAGAAAATTATTATTCATCTACTGTTCCCATTAAATCGGACTTATCTCAACGTCAAGTAGCATCTTTTTTGGCTAGACAATACCTTGTAGATCAGGTCTCGCTAGTACCCAGGCTTGAAAGGTTTTACCCTTTTAATGAATACAGTAGTCATGTCGTTGGTTACATCAATAGGATTAATAAAGGTGATGTGGACAAACTACGGCGGATGGATAAGATTCAGCTTTATAAGGGCACCGATCATATTGGGAAAACCGGGGTAGAGCTAATGTATGAGAATAGTATTCATGGATTTCCTGGATTCAAAAAAATAGAAGTGGATGCAAAAGGGAATGTTATTAGGACTATTGAGTCCCAAGAACCAGAACACGGTCAAACTATTCAGCTGACAATTGATATCGATCTACAGAAAATTGCTATCGAAGCCTTTCAAGATCAAAGTGGAGCATTAATAGCGATGGATCCAAATAATGGTGAAATTCTTGCCTATGTTAGTCAGCCTGACTTTAATCCCAATCTATTTATAAATGGTATTGATCATAAAAATTGGAATAAACTAAATAATGATAAATCTAAGCCATTGTTGGACAGAGTTATTCATGGTGTCTATCCTCCCGGATCGACTTTAAAGCCTTTTGTAGCGATGGCGGCACTAGAAAATAATTTGAGAAAACCTCCATACAAAATGTTTGATCCCGGTTACTTTACTATGCCTAACGGATCAAAAACCTTTAGGGATTGGAAGCGAGAAGGTCATGGTGAAGTTGATTTAGTTAAAGCCTTAGCTGTTTCATGCGATACATTCTTTTACAGTTTAGGGTTAGAGCTAGGCATCATAAAAATAAATAACACACTAAGTAATTTTGGATTTGGTAAGGTAACAGGAGTTGATTTGCTCAATGAAAAGAAAGGTCTGCTTGCAAATGAGGAATGGAAAAAAAATAAAAAGAATAAACGATGGTTTGCAGGTGAGACTGTTATTACAGCTATAGGGCAAGGATATACTCAAGTAACTCCTATTCAGTTAGCTAGTGCAACAACAAAAATTGCCGTGTTCAATGGCGGTAATCAGCCTCACTTGAAATTAGGCAGGCTTCTTCCGTTGTCTAAAAATGCTGAGAAGAAAGAGATGTCCACAAGTACCGATTTAATGCATTACATCAGAAAAGGTATGGAAGATGTAACTGCTCCGGGGGGGACTGCTGCATTCTTAGCGAACGATCGTTATAAGATTGCTGCAAAAACAGGAACAGCACAAGTCTTTGGCTTAAAAGGAGGGGAATATATTGAAGATGACTTGCCAGATCATCTGAAAGATCATGCTCTGTTGATCGCCTATGCTCCTGCTGACAGCCCGCAATTAGTAATTGCTGTAGTTGTTGAGCATGGTGGCAGTGGTGGAACAACAGCAGGCCCTATTGCAAAAAAAGTTTTTGATTACTACTTAAAAAATTACAATAATGAATAATTCCCTTAAATATTTAAGATCAGAAATTGATCAAACAGTTTTAGCAAGTCTAATTATTATTATTATAGTCGGATTGGTTACTTTATATAGTGCGGATCACAACCAATCGAACCAATTTATTTCTCAAATAGCAAATATAGTATTAGGTGTAATCGGGCTATTTGTTTTGTCACAAACACATCCAAAAGTCATTTTTTTTTATATTCCATTCATCTTTATTATTAGCATTATGCTTTTAATATGGGTTAAATTTTTTGGTCTTGAAAGTAATGGGGCTCAACGCTGGATTGATATTGGCATAATAAAATTCCAGCCATCTGAACTCATGAAGTTTACAGCACCTTTAATGCTAGCTTGGTTTTATCAAAAAAATGAACATAATATCAACATATCGTCTCATGGCATTGCATTAATGATCCTAAGTGTTCCTTTTTATCTAATACTTACGCAACCAGATCTAGGAACCGCACTAATGATTTCGTTTTCTGCTTTCGCCATCATCTTTACTGCTGGACTACCAAGAAAGTTGTTAATCGGAGGTTCATTCACCCTGCTTATTGCTTCCCCTTTTATTTGGCATGCTCTAGAAAAATATCAGCAAGCTCGTATCCTTAGTTTAATAGATCCATTTCAGGATGCATTAGGATCTGGCTATCAAACCATACAATCTTTGATAGCCCTTGGATCGGGAGGAATGATTGGAAAAGGATGGATGAATAGCTCCCAAACCCAGCTAAATTTTTTACCCGAAGCTACTACTGACTTTATTTTTGCAGTTTTTAGTGAAGAATTTGGGTTTATTGGCGTTCTAGCTATTATGATGGTGTATATAATTTTTTTCATGAGGCTGTCATTTATGGCTTCAAGAATGCAAGACACTTTCTCTCGCTTAGCTACTCTTGGATTAATAGTATCAATCTTTTCTGGAGTTATAGTTAACCTGGGAATGATTTCTGGACTTCTGCCTATTGTCGGAGCCCCACTTCCATTTTTTAGTTATGGCGGGACTTCTATGGTTGTATCATTAGTCAGTATTGGTATTATTATGTCTTTATATAGCCATAAATCGTTGATAGCAAACTAATGACTCGTTTATTTACTTTCCTTATTTTCTCCTTTCTTTCGGGATGCGCATCCTTATCAACAGATAGGCCAGATCCAACATCTAAAGACGGGGGTTATTATTCAGATGATGGTCCTGGAAAAGAGATCCCAAAGAATCTAGATCTCATAAAAGATGCGGAGCCTAAGATAGAGAAAGTAGCCAAGCGGGCCAACATGCCCTACAAAGTATTTGGCGAAAAATATGTACCTATGAGAGAAATCGAGCCGTACAAAGAAATAGGCTATGCCTCATGGTATGGGAAAAAATATCATGGCAATAAAACATCCGTAGGTGAAGTTTACGATATGTATGGGATGACAGCCGCTCATAAAACTCTTCCTATTCCTTGTTATGTCAAAGTAACAAATTTAGTTAACAATAAAACAGTTATTGTGCGGGTTAATGATCGAGGTCCCTTTATTAAAAACCGCCTTATTGATTTATCTTATGCCGCAGCATATCGACTGGATATTATAGAAAAAGGGAGTGAGCGAGTTCTAGTTGAGCTAATAGATCCATCCAGCGAAACTGTTCAAGACAAGGACTCGAGGAAATTTTATATTCAGGCAGGGGCCTTTTCTGAAGAAAGTAATGCAGAAGCGCTCATTAAAAAATTAGACACCCTAGTCTATCAGCAAAATATTGAGTCCAAAATTATGCAACGGTCCTCCCTTTTTTCAGTCTTGATTGGTCCTTACCTCTCAAAGGAAGAAGCAGAGAATGCCTCGTCCTTTATTGCTGCTGAAACTAACCTCCATACCTACATTATTAAAGACTGAAGGATATGGCTATAGATCCTTCCGAGACGCTCATTGAATTTCCCTGTGAATTCCCGATAAAGGTAATTGGAATTGTAAGTGAACAATATACAGACAATATAGTTCGAATAATCCAAAAACATGCTCCCAATTTCAGTACAGACTTTTTAGACATGAAAGAGAGCAATCAAGGAACCTACATAAGCTTAACCTGTAATATATACGTAACCTCAAAAGTGCAATTAGATAATTTATATAAAGATTTGTCTTCTTATCCTGAAACTAAATTTGTTTTATAGGTATGGGGATCAAAGTAAAGAATTTAGGTCTTACGCACTATGAGGATGTATGGTTAGCGATGAAAGATTTTGTTGTAAGCAATCCGGAACACAGTGAAATATGGATTACAGAGCATCATCCGATCTATACAATAGGTTTAAATAAAACGGGGTTAACTCTTCCAATTGATACTTCAATCAATCATATTTTTGTAGATAGGGGGGGTAAGATTACTTACCATGGGCCAGGACAAATAATTATCTATCCGATTATCAATCTAACAAAGTATAAAATCACGGTTAAAGAATTTGTTTCACTACTTGAGAATTCTATAATGCAATTTCTCGCTAAATTAAATGTCTCAAGTTGTACAAAAAAAGACGCGCCGGGAGTATACATAGGGGAAAGTAAAATTGCATCCATTGGACTAAGATTAAAAAAACATTTCACTTATCATGGTTTAAGCATGAATATAAATATGGATTTAGATCCTTTTAGCAGTATCGATCCTTGCGGATTTAAAAATTTAACTATGACTCAACTATCAAGTTTTAATAACGACTATACTAAAGAACAATGCGCTCAAGGTATTATTGAGCTCTTCCAACATAACCTACAAAAATATCATGAGTAAAGCTGATCCACATACAAAACAAACCGGGAAAGATAAAACATCAAGAATTCCTATAAAAATTATTCCTCGGGAAAGGCTGGATAAGCCGAAGTGGATAAAGATGCAGTTACCCCATTCTAATGAGTTTTCTCGTATTAAAAAGTTATTACGGGATAATAAGCTAAACACCGTCTGTGAGGAGGCTTCCTGTCCAAATATTGGAGAATGCTTTAGTCAGGGAACAGCAACTTTTATGATATTGGGAGATTTGTGCACACGGCGATGTCCTTTTTGTGATGTCGGGCATGGAAGACCTCTGGCTCCTGATATCCATGAGCCATCAAACTTAGCCCAAACAATACTGAATATGAAGTTAAAATATGTTGTTATTACTAGCGTAGATAGGGATGATCTTAGGGACGGTGGCGCTGAACATTTTGTTCGTTGCATTAAAGAAATAAGGCTAAAAAATCCAGAAATTACTATAGAGACATTAGTACCAGATTTTAGAGGAAGAATGGATAAGGCTCTAGGAATTATGAGCGATGCTCCGCCCGATATATTTAATCATAATCTAGAAACAATCGCGGAGCTTTACAAGCAAGTCAGGCCCGGTTCAGATTACCAGCACTCTTTGAGCCTTTTATTAAATTTTAAGAATAAATTTCCAAAAATACCTACTAAATCAGGCATTATGCTGGGCCTAGGAGAAACTTACGAACAAGTTATACAGGTGCTCAAAGATCTGCGAAGGCATAAAGTTGATATGATTACCTTAGGGCAATATCTTCAACCCACCATGCACCATCTTCCTGTAGAAAAATACATTGAGCCCCATATTTTTGATTTATTAAAAAAAGAAGCAGAGCTCATGGGCTTTTCCTCTGTTGCAAGTGGGCCCATGGTAAGAAGTAGTTACCATGCAGATCTTCAGGCTCAAGGACTATAAAGTGATTCCAAAACTAAATATTGAGATGAGCTCTGAACTATTTAAGTTAGAGCAATACATTGTCAACCATAGCTGCGATATAGAACATTGGTTTAGAACTCAATGGCAGGAGCATCAAGCACCATTTTATGCGTCGGTTGACCTAAGAAACTCGGGCTTTAAATTGGCGCCTGTAGATACCAACCTCTTTCCAGGAGGATTCAATAATCTGTGTGAAACATTTATTCCTTTAAGCATTCAAGCGGCATCAATAGCAATTGAAAAAATATGTCCGGATGCAAAAAAAATATTGATAATTCCAGAAAATCATACAAGAAACACATTCTATCTCGAGCATTTGAGTTGCTTATGTAACATTTTACAAAAAGCTGGACTTGAAGTTAGGTTCGGTACAATAAATAAAGAAATATTAGAGCCATTAAATTTAGAGCTAGAGGGGAATAAATCTATTTTAATCGAGCCAATCGTTAAGAAAAACCATGGCCTTGTTGTTAATAATATTGATGGCTCATCGTTTCGCCCATGCGCAATATTGTTAAATAATGACTTGTCTGTCGAAATTCCATCGATATTAGAAAACATTGATCAAACTATTATTCCGCCTGTTCATGCTGGATGGTGTACCAGAAGAAAAACTCAACATTTTGAATACTATAATGCGGTAGCAAATGAATTTGCTAGTTTTTCTGGAATAGACCCCTGGCTGATAAACCCCTATTTTGAAAAGCTAAATGGATTAGACTTTCACGAACATAAAGGAGAGGAAGAGCTTTTTACGAAAGTCGAATTACTGCTGCAAAAAATCAAAAAAAAATATGATCAGTACCAAATACAGCATGAGCCCTATGTGGTCATTAAAGCTGATGCTGGGACATATGGCATGGGTATTATGATTGCAAAAAAAGCGGAAGATGTGCTTAGTCTAAATAGAAAAAAAAGAAACAAGATGTCTGTAATAAAAGAAGGTAGCAAAGTTACTGAGGTGATTATTCAGGAAGGCATTCATACAGAAGAAACTATAGAAGGTGCGGTAACTGAGCCTGTTATTTATATGATTGACCATTTTGTTATAGGTGGATTTTATAGGGTGCACACGACGAAAGATAAAGATGAAAATTTAAATGCTCCTGGCATGCATTTCATACCTCAGCCTTTTGAAACTTCATGCCTTATGCCAGATCAAGGGAGACCGTGTGACGATGAGGCAAACCGGTTTTATGCTTACGGAGTAATCGCAAGGCTAGCATTAATTGCTGCTGCTCGTGAATTGGAAGATAACTCATGAGCTATCTTTTTATCCTCGATCAAGTATCTAGCCTAAATATAAAAAAAGACACCAGCATTCAATTAATCAAAGAATTTATTCGTCAAAAAAAAGAGATTTATTGCTGTGAAATTAATGATTTGTCCATAGGTGCTGATTCTAAAGGGATGGCTTTATGCGGTTTGGTAAACAATATAAGTACACAAATAAATCTCAATGAAAAAAAATCAATACTGACTAGTAATTTTAAAAAAGTTTTTGTTAGAAAAGATCCTCCCTTTAATCAAGCATACCTAAACCTAACCTTTATACTTGACCATATAAAGACAGAGGGTGTTGAGGTAATTAATGATGGTGCCTCCCTTAGAAACCATAATGAAAAGTTAAGTATTTTACAATTTAAAGATATCATTAGTCCCACAATAGTATCTAGCTCTGAAGAGGTATTAAAAACCTTCATCAAGAAACATAAGAAAGTTGTTCTCAAACCGGTAGACGGTATGGCGGGAAATGGAATATTCATGGTGACATCAAACGACCAAAATATGAATGTTATTTTAGAAACAATGACATTGCATAATCATCAATTAATCATGGCACAAAAATTTATTCCCGATATTCAGTACGGAGATAAACGTATTATATTAATTGATGGGGAGCCCTTACCTTATGTACTAGCTCGGATTCCTCAAAACAATGAAATAAGAGCTAATTTAGCAAAAGGTGGTAAAGGAGTTATTAGAAAATTATCAGAGGACGATATCGCAATTGTTGCCACTATTAAACCTTACCTTCGTAAAAATAATTTCCGTTTTGTTGGTATTGATGTCATAGGTAAGTATCTAACTGAGATTAATGTAACAAGCCCTACAGGCTTGGTTGAAATTCAAGCTCAAGCTAAAATTAATTTTTCGAAATCCATTGTTGATGCACTTTCATAAATTCCTTCTAATTACTGTCATATTTCTCGTAAGTTGCGGTCAAAAAAAACCTGTCCATGAATATAAAGACTTTATATTTGGAACAATCGTAGATATTAAAATTTACGGGGAAACGGAAGATAAAAGTGAAAATATATCCAATCTCATTTTTAACGATTTCAAATATCTTCATAACTATTTACATCCTTGGGAAAAAAGCCTCATTTCGAGCATGAATAAAGCCTTAGCCTCTGGTGATAAATTTCATGTAGACGACAAAGAAATTCTACACATTATTCATGAAAATAAAATATTAGCCTCGGCGTCAGAAAACTATTTTAACCCCGCTATGGGAAAACTTATTTCAATGTGGGGTTTTCATCAAGATGCACCAGAACAAAATGTTCCAAGCTCCGACAAAATAAAAGATTTTGTTGCCAATATGTCAACTATGAATGACTTACATATTAACCAAACCACGTTATCAAGTACAAACAAAAATTTTCAGTTGGATCTGGGCGGTTATGCTAAAGGATACGCATTAGACCGGGCCAAAAAAATTCTAGCCACCAACAGCATAAGCAATGCATTAGTCAATATCGGAGGCAACATCATGGCCATTGGTATGCATGGTGACAGAAAATGGGTGGTAGGTATTCAACACCCCCGAAAACCTTCAGCGATTGCATCCATTGAATTGCCCTCTGGTTGGTCAATAGGTACCTCAGGTGATTACCAAAGATACTTTATGGCTGACGAGACAAGGTATTCACATCTGATTAACCCGCAAACAGGTTTTCCTGCTGACAATAGTCAATCAGCTACGATAATGATTCCTCCTGCCAAAAACTCGGGGACTCTATCAGACGTATATTCGAAACCATTATTTATCGCTCCAAAACTAAAAAAGGGACAATTGGCAGATAAGCTAGGTATTAATTTTTTTATGATCGTTTTAGCTGATGGGAACATTTTAATTAGCAGCAAAATGAATCAATCGATAAGGTGGCTTGAGAAAAACCATGAGCAAATTATTTCAATTCATTAAAATTATTAGACCAGGTGATGCTTTTATAATTATTTCATTTCTGGCTATAATCTTCTGGGCTATCTCTCGATCATGGAATATGCCTAGCGGTCAATACTTAAAAATTGAAAGCAATTTTGAAGATCCAATAATATTCAGTCTTAATCAATCTGCTAATAAAAATATTTCTGGTTTTTTAGGCTCTAGTGTAATCAGCATTAATGAAGGTAAGGCCCGCTTTGTAAAATCGCCTTGTACCAAAAAGTACTGCATACATCATGGTTGGATCGATAAAGTTAACCAAACAATTGTCTGCCTTCCAAATCAAATTACTATCTCCATAGTTGGAAATAGCGAAAGTTATGACACAGTTAATTATTAAGCCTACTAAAAAAGATCATACGGTTGCAAAATTAGCAGCAATTGCGATAATTTTATCGGTAATAGAATTTTTTCTTCCCAGTCCTATACCCGGCATCAAGCCCGGAATTGCTAATATTATTATTTTATACTCTCTAGTTCGTTTTGATTTTTCTACGGCAGCATGGGTTTCTATAGTTAGAGTTTTTGTTTCAAGCATTATTGTCGGCTCATTCTTGTCTCCAACTTTTTTTCTTAGCTTATTTGGCGCCCTTTTTAGTCTTACCTTGTTGTATGGCTTTCAAAAACTTCCCAAACCATACTTTTCTATTATCAGCTTAAGCCTAATAGCATCTTTTGGACACATCATCGGGCAATTTATAATCGCTCGCCTTTGGATTATTCCACATGACAGCATATTCAATCTATTACCCTTGTTTTTAATCTCTGCATTAATTTTTGGTATATTCAGCGCATTTATATGCGACGCCCTACTAAAACATAAGCTAAATAAGCATACTATTTGATGATAAAATATTCTTATGAATAAAATACTATTAATCACACTCATAGTTTTCTCAGCATTTTTAAGCTCTTGTGGAACCAAGGGGGCACTGTATATTCCTGAAGAAAGGTACCCGCAATCAGAAACTCATAACAATCATCCAGATATTTATTCAACGGAATATCAAACTGCCTAGATCATGAATAATAAAATAATTTATTCAAATAATGGGAAGTATTTTATTGAAAATATAGCTGTTGATGAAATAGAAAAAAAATTTGATACTCCTGCATATGTGTATTCAAAGAAAAGCATCCTAGATAGCTACAGGAGCTTTGAAGAAGCCTTCAAAACTTCTAACCATCTTATTTGTTTCGCCGTTAAAGCTAATCCTAATTTAGCAATATTAAATTTACTGGCGAATCATGGAGCTGGATTTGACATTGTTTCTGGTGGGGAACTCCAAAGAGTTATTGCAGCTAAAGGAGATCCAAAAAAAGTAGTTTTTTCTGGAATCGGTAAGTCGTCAAAAGAAATAGAACTAGCAATTCATCATCAAATTTTAGCTTTTAACATTGAGTCTGAACCAGAGCTATATCGTATTCAAGCTATTGCTCAGAAAATGGGGAAGATAGCTAATATTTCCGTAAGAGTTAACCCTAATGTTGATGCTAAAACGCATCCGTACATATCGACTGGTTTAAAAGATAATAAGTTCGGGGTAGATGAACAAAAAGCTATTGAGCTTTATAAGATTGCAAATAATATGGATTCGATCGCAATAAGAGGAATTGACTGTCATATAGGGTCTCAAATTACTGAGCTTTCTCCATTTATAGACTCTATTGCTAAGCTTGTCGGCATAATCGATAAATTGAAAGTTTTGGGTATTCATATTGCTCACCTAGATATTGGTGGCGGTATTGGAATTAACTATGAAAATGAAAAACCTCCTAACTTTAAGGCATATGCAGAAGCCATACTCCCACTTTTAGAAAAACAAAATCTAAAAATAATTTTTGAGCCTGGGCGAGCAATTTTAGGGAAAGCTGGGGTGCTATTAACCAAAGTTGAGTATGTAAAAAAAGGCTCCACAAAGAACTTTGCAATTATTGATGCGGCAATGAATGACCTAATGCGCCCCTCATTATATAATGCGTACCATGACATCATTAACACGTCCCAATCAAGTGAGTCGTCTACTCAGTTTGATGTGGTGGGTCCTGTATGTGAAACTGGAGATTTCATCGGCAAAGATAGAATGCTCTCACTGGAGGAAGGTAATGTGCTTGCAGTTGTTGATGTTGGTGCATACGGCATGAGCATGAGCTCAAACTATAACTCCCGCGTTCGTCCGGTTGAACTTCTTGTTGATGAAGATAAAATAATCGAAATACGAAAGAGAGAAAATTTTAATGATCTCATTCGTGGTGAATCAATAATTTAATTAGCCTGTCTAATTCAAATCAAGATATGAATAATCCAGTTATTAATATTGCACTAGCAAACCCAAGAGGATTCTGTGCTGGAGTTGAGAGAGCAATCATTATTGTTGAGCAAGCATTAAAAAAATTTGGTGCGCCAATATATGTCCGCCATGAAGTAGTTCATAATAGATTTGTCATAGACGATCTGAAAAGCAAAGGGGCAATTTTTGTTGATAATATTGGTGATATTCCAGAAGGGAGTCATGTAATCTTCAGCGCGCACGGCGTATCAAAAGTGGTTAAAACTGATGCAAAAAATAGAAAACTAATAGCCATAGACGCAACCTGTCCCCTTGTGACTAAAGTTCATCGAGAAGTTAACAAAATGTATGGTGAAAATTATCATATTATTATGATAGGCCACAGAGGCCATCCAGAAGTAGAGGGAACTATGGGTCAAATTGAAAAAAATTCGCCTGACGCATCAATACATTTGATTGAGAATAAAGAAGATGTTAGCAATTTAACAATTCCAGTAAATAACAGGGTCAGCTATGTCAGTCAAACGACTCTATCAGTGGATGACACTCAAGAAATTATAGAAGCGCTTAAGTGTAAATATCCTAATATTCAAGGTCCAAAAAGCTCTGACATATGTTATGCAACTCAAAATCGTCAAGACTCAGTTAAAAAAATGATTGCTTATCAAGACATTATTTTAGTTGTCGGTTCAGCAAATAGCTCTAATTCCAACAGGCTTGTTGAAATTGCCAAAAAGCAAGGAATTGAAGCGCATTTGATAGACAATCCAGATGAGTTTGATAGCGATATTTTGAAGGGGAAGAATCGGATAGGTTTAACTGCTGGCGCATCTGCCCCCGAGGCACAGGTTCAGCTAGTCATCAATTTTATTAGCCAATTTAATAAAGTTGAGCTTACTGAGATTGATGGAATAGAAGAAAGCATCACATTTAAGCTTCCAATATTTTGATAGGGAAAAAATATAAAATTCCCATCTCTGTTCTTGTGATTATCCACACTAAAAATATGGAAATATTATTATTACACCGTCAAGATAAACCAAACTTTTGGCAGTCTGTGACTGGAAGTATCGAAGAAGGGGAATCTCCCGCTGATGCTGCAAAAAGAGAACTGCTTGAAGAAACTGGGATTGATCATCAGAAATTTTCTCTTATTGATTGGAATTTTTCTCAACAATACGAAATCTTTACCCATTGGCGCTACCGCTACCCTCCAACAGTCACACATAATACTGAGCATGTCTTTAGTGTCGAGGTGCCCGAAAAAATAAAAATAAAAATAGAGCCAAGAGAGCATAAAGAATTTAAGTGGACGTCGGTTAGTGAAGCAATAAAAACAGTTTTTTCTGATACAAATGCCGATGCATTAAAAAAATTATATGAAATTAAACAGATAGGCGATAAAATAAATTTATGAATACAGCAACAATTAAGTTCGAAGCTTTTGAAAGCCTTAAGAATGAAGACTGCCAACAAAGAATCCTAAAAGCGAAAAAAACGTTGGGGGATGAAATTATTATTTTAGGTCATCATTATCAAAATGAAGAGGTTTATAGGCATGCTGATTTAGCTGGGGATTCGCTTAAGCTTGCCAAATATGTTGAAAATCTTGAGGCTAAGTATATTGTATATCTTGGCGTTCATTTTATGGCTGAAGTAGCAAATATTTTATCTCGACCTGGACAAATAACTGTCCTGCCAGATCTTTCAGCCGGCTGCTCAATGGCTGACATGGCTAATCTTGCCAAAGTTGAGAGATCATATAGAGAATTAAATAAAGTGTTAAACTTTGATGATTCTATTACCCCCATTACTTACATAAACTCTGCTGCTGACCTCAAAGCTTTTTGCGGTGAGCATGAAGGCATAGTTTGTACATCAACAAATGCAGCTAAAATATTAAATTGGGCATTCTCTCAGAAAGAAAAAGTTTTATTTTTTCCTGATCAAAATTTAGGTCGATGGACAGGCCATAGCATGGGTATACCTTTAGATTTAATGCCTGTATGGGATCCCGATTTACCTTTAGGTGGATTAACTGAAGAGCAGATAATTAACGCCAAAGTTCTTTTATGGAAAGGGCACTGTGCAGTTCATCAAATGTTCAGGCTTGAGCATATCGAAACATTTAGAAAGCAACATCCAGATGGGTTTGTAATATCCCACCCAGAATCTCCTTTTGAGGTGTGTCTAAATTCAGACTTTGTCGGTTCTACTGACTTTATTCTTAATACAATTAAAAATGCTGAACATGGAACTAAATGGCTGGTAGGAACTGAACTCAATTTAGTTAATCGTCTTGCCAATGAGATGAAGCCTGAAAATAAACTGGTACAGTTTATGTCCCATGTTGTTTGTGAGTGTTCTACAATGGCTCGAATTGACCCTCAACACTTGGCTTGGACGCTTGAAAATATTATTAATGGTAATCCAGTTAATATTATCAAAGTGCCTAATAAAGAAGCTCAGCTTGCCAAACTAACGTTGGACAAAATGCTTGAAGTCTCATAGACTCAAAAATTGTAGCCTTTGTAATCCATCCTTATATCCGTCGGTCTGGGAAAACAAATATTTTAGGGTAACGCTAATAAATGATCAACACTTACCAGGCTACTGCAGAGTTGAAAGCTTAGAACACATAACCGAAATGACGGATATGGAGACATTAAAACAAAACCTTTGCATGTCGATAGTGTTTAAAGTTGAAAGCGTTATACGATCATTTCTGCAGCCAGAAAAAATTAACTTAGCTTCACTTGGAAACATTACCCCACATCTTCATTGGCATATCATCCCAAGATATAGCAACGATAGCTATTTTCCTGACAGCATTTGGTCTGAGAAAAAAAGAAGCGAAAAAATGGAGTTGCGAAAAAGTGAAGAAGTTGAACTGATGAGACTTCTACGTGATATTTTAAGCCAATAAACGCTTAACAATAGTACCTTTTACTAAATGTTGATCAATAATTTCATCAATATCAGTGTGGTCAATGTATTTATACCAAACAGCCTCTGGATAAATTACAAGAAGAGGACCATCTTTGCATCTATCTAAACATCCAGCCCTGTTGATTCGATTCATGTTGTGGCCATTAAGCCCCATGGCTTTTATTCTTTTTTTCATATACAAAAAAATATTTTCAGCGTCATAATCCATGCAACACTGCGCACCATCCTCCCTTTTATTTAAACAAAAAAATATATGGTGCTTAAAGTGACTCACAACGGCTCTTTATTTGTGGAACCACATTCGTCGTATTGTCCCATCCTTGTCAACTAGGGCGTGTTTGAATGCACCAGCGATATGAAAGAAGAGAATCAATAGTATAAGTAAACCAAAAATTTCATGGAATTCATAAAATAACTCTCTTGAAGCTTTATTGTCGATGCCTCCAACAAGCTTAATACCAAACCAATGAATGCCATATTTACTGGATATTGACATAATAATTCCAGCTAATGGAGTGGCTACCATCAAGAAATATAATCCGTGATGAGCTCCAGTTGCTAATTTTTTCTCCCAAGTCTTCATACTATCTAAAAGTGCAGGGGGTTTATGCGTAAGCCGCCACAAAATTCTAAGTATAATTAATGCAAAAAGACTTATCCCGACTGACTTATGAAGGTTAAAATAAAAAGATCGAGGAGAGACTTCCTTGGATAACTCCCATACATATAAGCCCATATTAAATAAATCAAAGGTTGATGATTTAGCTGCATCTTTTGGGACGGTGTCCATAAACCAGCCCAGAATAAACATAAATACAATTCCAACAGCAATGAGCCAATGCAAAAAGATTGAAATATTGTTATATTGAGAGAAAGTCTTTACTGCTTTAACCATTCGCTAGCGCCTTTTTAATTTAGTCGATTTTTACAAGACATGTAAAATGAAGTTCAGTTTAATACTTAATGATGTAAATTAAAAGATGACAATTACTAAATTTTTATGTTTCATGTTTATGGCGCACAACTCTCTCAGTCTTTTTGCTGTGGATTTAAATTTCATAGAAATTCAACCAGGAATGTTTGTTCACCAAGGATCACATGTTGATGTTGATGTTGGCTATCAAGGAGATATATGTAATATAGGCTTTATCATTGGAAAAGAAGCAGTTGCAGTTATTGATACTGGAGGGAGCGAGATCATAGGAAAAAGCATGCTCGATGAGATAAAGAAAAGAACTGGGCTACCTATCCGCTATGTTATTAATACCCACGTTCACTTAGACCATATTTATGGTAATGCAGCTTTTCTGGATACAAAGCCAATCTTTATTGGGCATAAAGAACTTCCTAAAGCGATGCGCTTACGAAAAGAATTTTATGAGCAGACTAATTTAAAGTACCTAGAAATTCCACCAGAAGATTCAATTCAAGTTCCACCAACCATGCTAGTTGAACCTAATCGAATTCAAGAAATTGATTTGGGTGATCGTGTTTTAAAGCTGGAGGCTTATCCAGTTGCACATACCAATACCGATCTTACAGTTCATGATATTAAAACCGATACGTTATGGACGGGTGATTTAGTTTTTATAGAGAGAGTCCCAGTAATTGATGGAAATATTCAAGGGTTTATTAGCGCCCTAGAAAAGCTGAAGAAAAGAAACCACAAAATGATAGTTCCTGGCCATGGAAAACCAACCGAAGATAGTATGCTTGCAATTAAAAATGTACAAAAATATTTAGAAATATTGCGTGATGAAATTAAAGAGGCTATTGAATCAGGGCTAGGTCTACAGGAGTCCATCAAAACGTTAGGGCTATCTGAATCAAAAAAATGGGAATTATTTGATGTTCAAAATGCTCGTAATATCAATATGGTCTATCCCATGATGGAGTGGGAATAAACCATACCAACAAGATTTATTTCTTTTTCTTATTGCAAAGATTATCAAGACTATAACCTGTCATTGGGTTTATAGCTAAATGAAGAAGCCCGCCAGATATAGCCAAATACTGAAGTACTTGTAAAATTAATGGTTGACCTGCCAAGCTATTTACTAAGTAGATTAATGCCCATATTGATGCATATACAGAGAGTACATAAGCAGAAGTTTGGGTTTTATAGCCTAGTATTAATGTAGTTCCTGCAATTAACTGTACCGCAATGCTAATTGGAGCAAATATGCCTGGAACCCCACGGGCACCCAGCATATCCTGATAGATACCATAACCATTAGGAGTGCTTAAAAGATTATTTAATAAAAGAAGTACGCCAACCAAAAAAATTGAAGCTAAAAAAACGCGTGCGATTAGACTAAAAAAAATTTTCATTACCTATGTTTCCTTAAAATAATATTTAACTGCATAATGCCTTTAAATAAAAATGCTCGCAACCCCCCAATGATTATAAATAATTCAAAAGTGATATTCAGTAATTGGGAAAAAGCTCAAAAAGCTTGTCGTCCAATTCGTGAAACAGTTTTTATTCTTGAACAACAAATTGACTCGTCCTTAGAATGGGACAATGTTGACAACCTATCGACGCATGTCCTTTTAAGAAACAATAATCTTGACATTGGTTGTGCAAGATTCTTTTATAAGGAAAATTATATAAAATTAGAAAGAATGGCGATACTTAAAAAATACAGAAAGCAGGGGTTTGGATCTTTGTTAATAGAGAGTATCGTCAAGCATATACGGGGGAGAAAAACTCTCATGATCATTATATCTGCTCAGGTCGCAGCTATCCCATTCTATAAAAAACAAGGGTTTGTGCTTGTTGGGGACTCTTACATGGAAGCCGGAATCAATCACCATCAAATGGTTTTAAATATTTTGGAGTAATTTTTTTATAGGGGTGGGAATTCCTTCTCCTCCAATCTTCGGCCTATCAATCCATAAAAAATCTTTCAATTGTTGATGACTGAATGTTTCGGTTAATAAAATATGATTATAATTTAGCTGTAATTTATAGTGGCTAAAGATAGCAAGATGGGCCCCTTGCTTAACAACATTAAATTTTGTCAGTCCCAATACGTCTTTAATCCATTTTTTTGTATCGGAAAAATCTTGAATTTCTGGTGTGGACCATAGCCCTTCCCACACAGATGAATCACTTCTTTTCTGAAATAAAATTTGGTTATTGGCTTCTACAATAAGCACATTGACTTGTTTAGTTATGAGAGTTTTTTTAGGTTTTTTTGCCGGTATTACATGGCATAGGTTTGATTTAAAGCTCATACATTTCAACTGTAAAGGACATTGTGAACACACAGGCTGAGAGCCTTTACATAGTGTAGCACCCAAATCCATTAATGCTTGCGTGTATATTTGTATATTGTTGGAGGGTAAATTTTGTTCAGCTAAGCTCCATAAATACTTCTGTGTTTGAGCCTTCCCGGGCCACTCCATAATTCCATAAAAGCGACAAAATACCCGTTTGACATTTGCATCCATAATAGGCTCAATGCCTCCAAATGCAAATGCGCATATAGCTCCTGCTGTTGACTTACCAATACCCGGTAAACTAAGCAACTTCTCAACAGAGTCGGGAAACTTCGACTGGTATTGCTGCACAATAATTTTTGCAGTTTGCATAATAAATTTAGCTCTTCGATAATAACCCAGCCCACTCCAATGCTTCATGACCACATCGTGATCAGCAAAGGCAAGTTTTTCGACAGTAGGAAAGGTTTTGATAAATCTCTGATAATAGGGGATAACAGAACTTACTTGAGTTTGCTGCAGCATAATTTCTGATATCCAAATTAGATAAGGATCATTTATTTTCTGCCATGGCAAATCGTGTCTTCCACTAGACTTATGCCATGTGATAACCTTCTCAGCTATATATTGCATTCCTATTAAAGCACCCAGCTCATAATGCTTTGTGTCCCTTGAAATCCTAGCCAATAAATACCAATAAAAAAAGTGCTGAAATACAACATTGAAAATATTAACCAAAACCACGCTATCAAAATAAACAATCCGTCTTTTTCGAATTGAGCTAATGAAGCAAAAAGTATCGCAAGTCCAGGGAAAAAATTATTAAAAGGAAGTATGCCAAAGGGTATGGCCATTAATATGCCCCCTACAACCAAGATACTTCCGACCTTTTTTTGACTTGGGGAAAAGACGGATAGTCTTGAGCGTGAAATTTTATTGGACCATTTAATGATAGTAAAAAAAGCTTTAGCAATTGTGTTCCATATTTTAAAGCTCAACTCTATATTCAATATTTTGTTAGGCAGGGTTGGTTGTGATTGCCCCTTCCACATCTGCAAGCCCACTAGAATGAAAGTCATGCCCCCCAACACACTAATAGGTCCGACTGGAAATGGCTGCATAAAAGGTAATACAAGAGCAAGGGTGATCAGTGAAAATCCTGATCTGTCTAATTTTTCTAAAATTGCTTTAATAGGAATTGGTTGTTTTTCTGAAGCTTGTACTATTTCTTCAAGTGAATTAGCGAAGCTATTAAAATGACTCATAGGCTACTAATAAAAATAGAAAAGCGTAATTATCCCAACCATAATTCTATACCACCCAAAACCAATAAAATTGTTATGAGCAACATACCGAATAAAAATTTTAATAATTAATAAGGCGCTAATATATGCTGTAACAGAACCAAAAAAGAGGATTAAAAAATCATCCTTATTAAGTAAATCAAAATTTTTGAAGAGATCGTAAAAGCTCGCAGCGATGATGATGGGGATAGCTAGAAAAAAAGAAAATTCCGTGGCAGATTTTCGATCTAGACCACATAAAACTCCACCCATAATAGTTGATGCAGCTCTAGAGACCCCAGGAACCAGAGAAAGACATTGAGCCATGCCAATTAGAAGTGCTTGCTTAAAGTTTACGTCAGGTTGACTTCCAATCTGTCTAGGTGGCATATGCTTTTCAATCAAAATCATCGCTATCCCACCAACAATAAGAGCAACAGCTACAGACACAGGATTGAATAAATAAAACTTAATTGTCGAGTGGAAAAAGAAACCTAAAATAGCTGCTGGAATAAATGCAATAGCGATAGATGCCGCAAATTTTTGCGCAGCAGGATCGTGTGGGATATTAGATACAGTATTGATTAACTTTCTCCTGTACTCGGTAATCACCGCCATAATTGCTCCAAGCTGAATAAAAATCTCAAACACATCACTGGAACCATTAGAAAACTTTAGTACATCGGCTGCAATAATAAGGTGTCCTGTCGAGCTAACAGGTAAAAACTCTGTTACGCCTTCAATAACACCTAGAACGAATGCAGCCCATAATAAATACAAGTCCATAATGAGAAAGTCAGTTAATCACTATACTTTTTGGTAGACTTCTGAGCCTTTCTTTACAAACTCAATGGACTTTTCTTCCATTCCTTTAGTTAATGCTTCATCAGCTGAAATGCCTTTTTTAGCAGCATAATCTCTTACATCCTGGGAAATTTTCATTGAACAGAAATGAGGCCCACACATTGAGCAGAAATGTGCCTGTTTAGCTCCTTCTTGAGGGAGTGTTTCGTCATGAAATTCTTTCGCTTTTTCAGGGTCTAGGCCTAGATTAAATTGATCGTTCCACCTAAATTCAAAGCGTGCTTTAGATAAAGCATTATCGCGAATTTGTGCCCCAGGATGGCCTTTCCCTAAATCTGCTGCATGCGCTGCAATTTTGTAAGTAATAATGCCCACTCGAACATCTTCTTTTTCCGGAAGGCCGAGATGCTCTTTAGGGGTAACGTAACATAACATCGCGCATCCATACCAACCAATCATAGCCGCCCCAATACCAGAAGTAATATGGTCATAGCCAGGTGCAATATCGGTTGTTAGGGGTCCTAGAGTGTAAAATGGCGCTTCATCGCAGTGCTCCAGCTGAAGATCCATATTCTCTTTAATCATATGCATTGGGACGTGGCCGGGTCCCTCAATCATCACTTGCACATCATGTTTCCAGGCTATCTTAGTCAATTCACCCAATGTTTTTAATTCGGCAAACTGTGCCTCATCATTAGCATCATAAATTGACCCAGGCCTCAAACCATCTCCTAGACTAAAGCTCACATCATAAGCCTTCATGATTTCACATATGTCTTCAAAATGTTCGTACAAAAAAGATTCTTTATGATGGGCTAAGCACCAGCTCGCCATAATAGATCCTCCTCGACTAACAATACCTGTCATGCGCTTCGCTGTCATTGGTATATAAGCCAACTTTACTCCTGCGTGAATAGTAAAATAGTCAACACCCTGTTCAGCTTGCTCTATTAACGTATCCCTATAAATTTCCCAAGTTAGATCTTCGGCTTTACCATTTACTTTTTCTAATGCTTGGTAAATAGGCACAGTACCGATAGGGACTGGGCTATTTCTTATAATCCATTCGCGCGTCTCATGAATATTTTTTCCAGTGGAAAGGTCCATTACATTATCTGCGCCCCACCGGGTTCCCCAAACCATCTTCTCGACTTCCTCACTAATGCTTGACCCTAATGCTGAATTACCAATGTTGGCATTAATTTTTACTAAGAAATTACGCCCTATAATCATAGGTTCGGTTTCTGGGTGATTAATGTTGGCAGGGATGATAGCTCTTCCTTGAGCCACCTCTTCTCTTACAAACTCTGGCGTTATACGGCTTGGTATTTTAGCGCCATGATTTTCACCTTTATGCTGCTCTTGGATAATATCCGACAAACCCTCTCTTCTTTGATTTTCTCTTATAGCAATAAATTCCATTTCGGGTGTGATAATGCCTTTTCTCGCATAATGCATTTGAGAGACATTGTGTCCTGATTTTGCCTTTCTTGGCTGACGCACAAGGTTAAAGCGCATCCTTGCTAACTCAGGATCAGTTTTTCTCTCTTGGCCATAAGCTGATGAGGGGCCATCCAATACTTCGGTATCCTGTCGGTCTTCAATCCACTTTGTTCGCAATGCTGGCAAGCCATCCTGAATATTAATTTTGTATTTTGGATCAGTATAAGGGCCTGAGGTGTCATACACTAAAACCGGTGCATTTTTTTCAGCTCCAAATTCTGACGGTGTGTCCGATATAGATATTTCCCTAAATGGCACTTGAATATCAGGAGTGGATCCTTGAATATATACTTTTTTTGAATTGGCAAACGACTCTAAAGCGGAAGGGTCGAGGCTTGCATCCTCGCCAATAAATTCTTTTGCTGTATTAAGGTTTTTATCTGTGGTATTCATAAAGGCTCCTAGTATTATTTTATATTCGTAGAAGCAAATCGTTTGCTTTCCTACGGTGGTATAAGCCACATCAGGTTCAAAGGGTTTTTCTCACTATTTACACGAATCGTTAAATAGACCCCTAGCAGTAGGGTTTTAAATTACGCGAATCTTATGAAATGCGCAACCCTGGAAAATTAAAAATTGAATCTTTTTCCCCCAAAAATAGTCCTTCATTAAGTATTAGCTCAGATATAATGAATAAGCCTTTTTCTTAAACCTTTAATTAAGCATCTGCAAGCAACTCATGATTGAAAAAAAACGCTTTGGTATCGTAGCTTTGTTTATAGCTTTTATGGTTAATGCTTCCTTTCATGTCTGTGCTGAAGAAGCTGACCTAGTAGCTATATATCAAAAGGCTCTAGCCCATGATGCTCTCCTCGCATCCGTGCGATTCGAAAACGAAGCTACACAAGAATTAATATCACAGGGACGTTCCTTATTTCTTCCGAGCATTACTGCAACTGCGAACTATGGTGAAAATGACAACGAAAGAAAAATATTGACTCCGGGTATTTCAAGCAACGAACTTTTATCTGGTAACAAAGCAGAATATCATGATTACGATTACGGCATTACGGTTACACAGCCATTGTTTAACTACGGAGCATTTCAGCAATATAAGCAAATTTTATCCCAAACTAGCTTGTCAGAAAAAAAACTACTCCAAGCGCAACAAGATTTGATCTATCGAGTCTCCTTAGTTTATTTTGAGACACTTATGGCCAGAGATGAGATCCGCCTTCTTCGAGTGCAAAAGGCATCGATTAATGAACAGCTTATTGAATCAGAAGCACGTTATGACGTTGGACTTATATCGATCACAGATGTTAATGAGGCCCAAACAAAAGCGGCTATGATTGATGCACAAATCATTGCAGCTATTCAAAGGCTAAAGATTAAAAAGCGTCAAATCGAATCCTTAACAGGCGAGCTGCCGAATAAGATAAAGGGCATCAACAGTGCAGTAAGCTTCGTAGCAATAAGCGATATGATGGAAGATTGGATAAGCCTTGCCACTGAGAATAATCTAGAACTAAAGATTATGGAAGATGAAATAAAAATAGCTGATAGAGAAATAGATGTCCGACGATCCGACCATTACCCAACCGTAGATGCCATTGCAAGCAGATCTAGAAATTGGGACAAAGGTGGCTTCCCCTATGGTGCATTGCAAAATGAAGGAGTTCGCTCCTTCTCCGACGTGCTCGGCGTGCAAATTAATATTCCGATATTCTCCGGAGGCTATACCTCCTCAAGAGTCAGAGAGGCACAAAAACTTAAATTAAAAACTGCTGAAGATGCGGAGTACCTTAAGAGGCAAGTAGAACTTAAGGTAAGAGAGCATTATTTAAACCTTCAGGCCAACTTTGCTGAAATCGAGGCTTATCAACAAGCATTAGACTCTGCAACAGTGCAAGTTGAATCAACGCAACTGGCTTTTCAAGAAGGACTAAGAAATAGTGTGGAAGTACTTATATCTCAACAAGTATTATTTAATGCGCAACGAGATCTATTAAAGTCACGCTATAATTATCTTATGAATATTATTAGCCTTAAGCTATCAGTAGGTATTCTTGCCCAGCAAGATCTTGAAGAGATTAACCGCTATCTATCCTCGGAATAAACCATGATTGCGAATGCCGAAAAAAGTCAGCTTATTGTTATAGACGTTCAAGAAAAGCTCTCGGCGTCTATGCCGCAAGAAGTCCTAAACAAAATGATTAAGCGAATTGAGCTATTAATTACGGCTTCTCATGGGCTTGATATTCCATACATATGTACCGAACAATACCCAAATGGCCTGGGCAAGACCTTACCCCAGATGCAGTCTTTTTTATCTCAAGCTAAGTATGTCGAGAAGACCTCGTTTGATTGCACTGCCGATCCAATTTTTTCACGTTACTTAGTTCGAACAAGGCCACAAATTTTTCTTCTTGGAATGGAAACCCACATTTGTATATTACAAACAGCCCTCTCCTTGATTGCCAAAGGAAAAGAGGTGTTTATTATTGAAGATGCCATCGTTTCAAGAAATATTCTTAATAAACAAAATGCTCTCAGTCGGCTTAGACAGGCCGGCTGCATTGTCACCAACGCTGAATCAGTTATTTTTGAGTGGATTAAATCATCTGATCATGATTTGTTTAAAACTCTTGCCCCCCTCATTAAAGATATCGATTAAGTAGCGCTGCAACCTTTTTACTTCCGCCCGATTGTGTTTCTACAAACGTATGCCTTTCTTTTTGTAAGGCCTTATTCTTCGCATCTTTCAGCATATTTTTAATCAGGCTCTCCAGCCCCCTAATATTATTTAGTCTAAAAATTAATTCCTGCTTTTCTGCTTTCTCAATAACATCCATAAAATTATAAATGGAAGGGCCAATAGCAACAGGTTTGCCTAACCTCAAAGGTTCGATAGGATTTTGAGATCCAAAATTTTCTAGGCTTCCTCCCAATAAAACTAAATCTGCTAATCCATAGTAAATATATAGATCGCCCATGGTGTCACCCAAAATAACTTTTACCTTTGTATTAACATTTCTAACAGCACTCCTTCGGACATAAGGCAAGTCAGAGAGCTTAATTAAATTTTCGACCTCGTTAAATCGCTGAGGATGCCTTGGCACAATGACCAACACTACATTGTCGATCGGCAAAGCTTTAAAGTAATTTAAGATAATTTTTTCTTCCCCAGTTCTTGTGCTTCCTGCAACTACTACAAAATTGCTCGTAACTCCAAGCTCTTTTCTTAACTTACCAGCATGTAATTGTAAATTTTTAGGGATAGGGAAATCGAATTTTAAATTAGCGACGACTTCAAGTTTCTTTCGTGTCAATCGTTGAAAATTGTTTCTATCTTTATTAGACTGGGTGCAAATCATTGTGAAATTTTCTAACGTTTCCTCAGCCAAAGACTGAAAGCGTAAATACTGTTTCAGCGATTTATCAGAGAGCCTAGCGTTTATCAAAAACAATGGTACATTTTTATGCTTGCATTGATGGGCCATCATAGGCCAAATTTCAGTTTCGAGTATTACTCCTAGCTCAGGCTTAAAACGCTCCAAAAAACGATTCATACTCCAAGCTAAATCGAACGGCAAATAACATCGATGTAGTCGAGTTGATTTAACTAGTGGGGTATGCATTCCCGTCGGGGTAGTATGACTTATGAGAATATGATGCTGTTGATGCTTCGTCAATAGAATTTTAATAAGAGGCAGTGCGGCATTTGTTTCACCCACTGACACACAATGTATCCATATGACTTTCTTTGAAGTGAGCAATGCTGTCAAAGGTTGAGGGAAAAAACCTAACCTCTGCGGCAGCGAATAAACGTATGCGCCTTGGCGAATAGCCTTAAGAACTAACCGCAATAAAACGAATGGCAATAAAAGTAAATAAAGGAACTGATAAGTATAAATATTCATTAATCATGATTTTGTCACACTATGAATTTAATTAAAATTTTTTTAACATTCTAAAGGTATTGTTTTCTAAGAGAAATTTAGCATTTTGATCAGTTTTGGTGCTTAAATTGTTCGATTTTATCAAATAAATAACTTGACCAACCACAACCAGATGATAGAATTTTCTAAAATATCACAACATATTGTGGTTTTCATACAAAATGCTTTTTTTGTCTTCTCAATGTGATAAAAGCCAATAAATTAGGGGAATTTTAATGCTTAAAGCTGTGCCATCTGACTCGAATGAACTAGAGTCTGAAGAAAATCAAATACCTTTTCAATCCGTTTCCATGGATATTTGGGACAAAAAATACAGATTAAAATCCAAGCAAGGCACATTTGTTGATAATAACATTCAAGATACCTATAACCGAGTAGCTAAGGCTTTAGCAGAAGTTGAAATACCGGAGAAAAGGGATTTGTGGCACGAACGTTTTGTTTGGGCACTTCAACGAGGGGCGATACCTGCAGGGCGCATCACATCAAATGCTGGGGCACTGGAGCATAAGCCGGCTACGAGCACAATTAACTGTACTGTTTCAGGCATCATTGAAGATAGTATGACCGATATTCTTGATAAGGTAAAAGAAGCTGGCTTAACCCTAAAGGCTGGCTGTGGAATTGGATATGAATACTCGACCCTTCGGCCTAAGGGGGCTTTTGTAGCAGGTGCAGGCGCGTATACTAGCGGTCCGTTATCATTTATGGATATTTATGACCGTATGTGTTTTACCGTTTCAAGTGCTGGTGGGAGAAGAGGAGCACAAATGGCTACTTTTGATATTGCCCATCCTGATGTTACTGACTTTATTAAAGCTAAGAGGGAAGACGGCCGACTAAGGCAGTTTAATCTGTCTTGTCTCATTACCAAAGAATTCATGGAGGCTGTTAAGGCTGACGGAGAATGGAAGCTTGCATTCCCTATCACTGAAAAAGAAGCAAAAGAAGACCAAATTGATCTTAAAAATAATGAACAAGTAGTGTGGCGAGAATGGCCCGTCAATGGAAAATATTTAACCGAACTGAAAGGTAAAAATGCGGGGAAAGTTGCTTGTAAAGTATATAAAACCTTAAAGGCAAAAAGGCTGTGGGATATCATTATGTCATCGACATATGATTATGCCGAACCTGGCTTTATTTTAATCGATCGTGTCAACGAAATGAACAATAACTGGTTCTGCGAAAATATTCGCGCCACAAATCCTTGTGGCGAACAACCTCTTCCAGCATATGGGGCTTGCTTACTAGGTTCGATTAACCTAACAAAATTCGTTAAAAATCCATTTACAGATAAGGCTTATTTTAATTGGGATGAATATAAAGAGGTGGTTGGTATCTTTACTCGCATGCTAGATAACGTAGTAGAAATTAATGGACTTCCTTTAGAAAAACAACGTGATGAGATTGCAAGAAAAAGACGGCATGGTATGGGTTATCTTGGCCTAGGATCATCTCTTGCGATGATGCAGATGGTTTATGGTGACGAAAAATCGATTAAATTCACAGAAGATGTAAGCCGTATATTAGCTGAAGAAGGATGGAAAACAGGCGTAGACCTTGCAAAAGAAAAAGGTGCAGCTCCAATCATGGAAGAATTATTTGAAGTGACCCCTGCCATGCTTGCCATGCGACCTGAAATGGAAACCGATGGAATTAAAATTGGCGATAAGCTTCCTGGAAAAGTATTGATGGGTCGTTACAGCCGATATATGCAACAATTTCCTAAGAGCCTTCAAGATCAAATAGCAGACCAAGGAGTTAGATTTAGTCATCATAGCTCGATTGCTCCCACAGGGACCATTTCACTTTCTTTAGCTAACAATGCAAGTAACGGAATCGAACCATCATTCGCTCATCATTACAGCAGAAATGTCATTCGGGAAGGAAAAAAATCAAAAGAAAAAGTCGATGTTTTTTCTTTTGAGTTGCTTGCGTATCGGCATTTGATTAATCAGAAGGCTATGCCTTTCTCTGAAAAGGAAAATGAAAAGCTGCCAGATTATTTTATTGACTCGTCAACGATTCAAGCCAAAGCGCACGTCGACATTCAGGCGGCTGCCCAAAAATGGATAGATAGCTCTATTTCAAAAACAATTAATGTGCCGACCGACTACGATTATGAAGACTTCAAGAGTATTTATTTATATGCCTATGATAAAGGATTGAAAGGCTGTACCACTTTCCGCTTTAATCCTGAAGCTTTCCAAGGCGTATTAGTAACAGAAAAAGATTTGGAAAATACTACCTATAAGTTTGAGCTTGATGATGGTGCTTTTGTTGAGGCAAAAGGTAACGAAGAAATTGAGTATGATGGTGAAATTCATTCAGCAGCGAATCTGTATGATGCATTAAAAGAAGGTTATTACGGTAAATTTTAAGGGAAAATCATGGCAATAAAAATAGAAAAGAAAATTGTGGGTTATAACGTCATAGATTCCTCAGATAAAGAGCAGGTTTCTGAAGAAACTACTAATGTAGTTCAGCTTGGAGAGCCTCTGGATAGGCCTGAAAAAATTACTGGATCAACCTACAAAGTAAAGACGCCAGTCACTGAGCATGCCTTTTATATCACCATTAATGATGTGATTATGAATGAAGGTACGCCCCAAGAACATAGGCGACCTTTTGAGATATTTGTTAATTCTAAAAATATGGATCACTTTCAGTGGATAGTTGGGCTGACCAGAGTAATGTCTGCAGTATTTCGCAAAGGTGGTGACGTCACTTTTCTAGTTGAAGAGCTAAGTAGTGTTTTTGATCCAAATGGTGGTTATTATAAAAAAGGTGGGAAATATGTACCAAGTTTAGTGGCTGAATTGGGGCATGTGGTAGAAACTCATCTGCAAAATATTGGCATGCTAAAGCTCAAGGAACTAGATGAGCACCAGAAAAAACTAGTGAAAGAAAAAAAAGAAGAATTCTTGGAAAAAAATTCCAGCAACCTTGATGAAAGCGGTTATCCTAAGGATTCTCAGCTATGCAATAAGTGTCAGACCAAAGCAGCAATTATGATGGACGGTTGCCTAACTTGCTTAAGTTGCGGTGAGAGTAAATGCGGCTAGTATAAATTGAACCATAGTAATAAACATGACTCTATATCCTAAATAAATCATGTTGACACTACCTACTATGAAAAATTTATTGCTACTTCCAATCTTTTTGTTAGCACTTCCTGTGTTAGCACTTCCACCTAATGAGCTTTTATTTAAATTAAACTCGTCGATAGTCAAAGTGAACGTTGCCACAAAAAATGGTGGGCATGGAGTAGGGTCAGGGGTGGTCGTAGCAAAAGATCATATTGTAACCAACTGTCATGTGGTAGCAAACGCAGCCGGGGTACACGTCACAAAGTATGGTCATAGCTTTTCTCCTCACGCTCTCATAGCCGATTGGGCAAACGATTTGTGCATCTTAAAATTTAAATATCTTGAGCTCAATCCGGTAAAGCTAGGAAGTAATAATAATCTGAACTACGAACAAGAAGTATTTGGTAAAAGCTATGGTGGAAATACAATCAAACCTCATACAGTTTTTGGCAAAGTAAAAGGGATGCATCATTTTAATAACAATAAAATCATACAATCATCTGCTTGGTTTGCCATGGGCGCTAGTGGAGGGGGATTGTTTAACCAGGATGGTGAGCTTATAGGTATAACTACTTTTAAATCAGCGGGTCGTTCAGCATTTTATTACAGCATGCCAGTAGAAATTATAAAAAGCATGTTGGCTAACGGTAAAGAGTTGTCGGTTACGACACAACCGGAACTTCCATTTTGGGACGCCCCAGATGACAAACAGCCCTTCTTTATGCAGGTTGTTGGGCCCTTAAAACAAGAAAACTGGCAGAGACTGGAAGCTATTTCATCTCAATGGCGCAATGCGCAACCCAAATCATTAGAAGCCCATTCTAATTATGCCTTAGCATTATTTAAGCTGGGCAATATTGTTCAAAGCGAGAAAGAATTTAAGGAAGTGGTCCAAAAAAATATGCATTTTGCTGAAGGGTATTACTATCTATATGAGATAGCAAAACTAAAAGAAGAAGAAGAAGATGCAATCAAGTATAAAACTATAGTACTCTCTCTGGATGAAAACCTTATTAACGAGTAATAAATTATTTCTAGCCTGCCTGTTAAGCTTGCTTAACTCATGTTCCAGCTTAACCCTCGATACTGAAAAAATTACTGATGTATTGACTTGGGGAGAGGACAAAGTCAATAGTCTGCCAAAGAATGCAGTGGCATTTGAATGTGAAAAAAGTAAAGATTTCCATATGTTTTTCTTAGAAAATGATAATGCCGTTTGGGTTGTATTAAAAAACCGTGAATTTAGGCTCAATAAGGACTCAGAGCAAACAAACGTATATACTAATGGTGATACCGTCCTCGAACTTAAGCCAAATAACACCGTCCTAACAATTCAAAAAAAACCCCTATACGATCTTTGCAAAGAAAAAAAATCAACAGAGGGTTGAATTACTAACAAACATGATGTAATTTAAAAGCTAAACTTAATCATTGAGGTGATTAATGGATAATAAATATGGCTTAGGTAGCTCAAAAGTTGCAGTAGAGATTCAAAAAAAAGACCAAGGATTAGAATGTAAAAGTTGCAAAGCATCTAATTTGCATTTTTGCCCTACTATGGAAGATCACCAATGTGAGTCCTGTGGAGAATGGCAAAATGATATTCCGCTTAACTATTCAACCGGTCGAAGCGCTGACTACTGAGTAATTTTCTCTCGGTCCATACTAATCTTCAAGTAAAATACAGGCTTTTGCCTTAGGAAAACTATGCTTATTCAATCAGACCATGTCGACATTAATACCCCTACCGGTATCATGCGAACCTATATCCATAGGCCAAAAAGTGATTCCAAATTTCCCGTTGTTTTATTTTACTCCGAAATCTTTCAACAAACGGGTCCCATAGAAAGAGCAGCAAAAATTATGGCAAGCCATGGCTATGCTGTTCTAGTTCCAGAAGTTTTTCATGAGCTTAACCCTATAGGAACAATACTTGCATACGATGATGCAGGAAGAGAAAAAGGTAATGCTGACAAAGAAGAAAAAAATATAGAGGATTACGATACAGACAACGAAGCTATGATCCAATGGGTAAAAAAACAAGATTGGTGTAATGGAAATATAGGAGCTATGGGTTTTTGTATAGGTGGCCATCTAGCATTTAGGGCGGCATTACAAAAAGAAGTTAAGTCAACAGCATGCTTTTATGCAACCGATCTTCATACCAATACTATCCCAAACAAACCTGGGCAGCATAGTATGGAAAAGTTAGGGGATATTCATGGAGAATTATTGATGATATGGGGTAAGCAGGACAATCATGTTCCCATAGATGCAAGAAATGAAATTCATAAAAAATTAGAGGCAACAAACATTCTTTTTAGCTGGCATGAATTTAATGCGCAACATGCTTTTATGAGAGACGAAGGGGATAGATATGATGCAGAGCTTGCTTCTATATGCTACCAAATGAGTCTTAGGATGTTTTCAAGAACTTTATATTAAATTATACGCAATCAGAAAACGCTTCAACGAAACGAGAGCAATCTTTTTTTGTGAGAACAATATCTTTGTCGGCTTCAAGTTTGTCGTTAGTTTTACAAACGGTTGATTCTGTTTCCACGTAATTTAGTTCAGGATGATTTTTTTCTTCTTTCATTTTTAGTTTCCTTTTGGGAATTATAAAAAAGGGATTGTGTCCCTAATGATGAATAGATATAAAATGAATATAAAAATTCAACATTTTTTGATTATATTAATAAATAAGTGATATTTATTGTTTAAATCATGGGTATTATAAAATGAAAATTAGCATTAACGGAAAAATTAAAAATTTCGATACGGATATATTAACGTTCGAGTCTCTTATCAAAGAGCTGAATTTAGCTGGAAAACGTTTTGCGATCGAAAGAAATGGAGAGATTATTCCAAAAAGTTGTTTTGCTGACTATCAATTGAGCAACGGAGATAAACTAGAAATTATAGGAGCTGTAGGTGGTGGGTAAAAATATATATGTTCCAGAGAGCATAGTGATCGCTGGCCGAACTTTTCAATCAAGACTATTGGTTGGTACGGGAAAATATAAAGACTTTGAAGAAACAAAGTTAGCTATTGATGAAAGCGGAGCGCAAATTGTAACGGTAGCAATTCGGCGAGTTAATTTAGGTCAGGATAGTTCTGAGCCTTCCCTTTTGGATTTCTTACCTCCAGATCAATACACCTACTTACCCAATACTGCTGGATGCTACACGGCGGATGATGCAATAAGGACCTTGCGCTTAGCAAGAGAGTTACTTGACGGGCATAACTTGGTTAAACTTGAAGTTCTAGGAGACCCAAAGACGCTATATCCTAATGTCATAGAAACAATTGAAGCCGCAAAAGTACTGATAAAAGATGGTTTCGACGTAATGGTCTACACATCAGATGACCCAATCATTGCTAAACAACTAGAAGATATTGGTTGTTGTGCTGTGATGCCTTTGGCGTCACTCATTGGTTCTGGGATGGGCATATTAAACCCTTGGAACTTGGAGATTATTATTGATACTTTATCAGTTCCCGTTATTGTAGATGCTGGGGTAGGAACAGCCTCCGATGCTTCTATTGCGATGGAGTTGGGTTGTGATGGAGTGTTAATGAATACTGCGATAGCCACCGCAAAAAATCCGATCTTGATGGCAAGTGCCATGAGAAAATCGATTGAGGCTGGAAGGGAAGCATTCCTTGCGGGCAGAATGAACAAAAAATTATATGCCGCCTCACCAAGCTCGCCCACTACCGGAATTATTACATAAATGACTGCCATAACGCCTCCCCTCATTAAGGTAGATATAGAAACAACCTTTTCTTCTGATCGATCCTTTGTCGATGAACATAGCTATGTTTTTTCCTATACAGTACATATTAAAAATATGGGTACAGAAACTGTTCAGCTACTAAGCCGGCATTGGTTTTTTGAAAATGCTTATGGTAAAAAATATGAAGTAGAAGGAGTCGGAGTTATTGGGGAGCAGCCACATATTGGTCCAGGAGAAATATTTTCTTATACAAGTGCAACCGAAATCGATACTCCTGACGGCTTTATGTATGGGAGCTATCGAATGATCAAGTCAGATAACAGTTCATTTGATGCAACAGTAGAAAAATCTATGTTAAATATGCCAAGGGCTTTGCATTGATAAAAAATCATAGCTTCCTAATCTTTCTATCATTACTGCTAATCAGTTGTGACGCCATAAATGTTAAAGAGACTGATTGTCAATGTGAAGAAATCCAAGTAACTAAGGAAGAGTCTATTAAATGTGAGGCATTCCCAGAAGAAGAAGAAGAAATATCACAATATGGGTTATTAAAAAAAACAGAGTGGCAAGCTGTTGAAAGCATAATTGATCGTGATCATTTATCCCTAGCCTGGCCAGCATGGCTTCAAAGCTGTAATGCTTTGGTTAAAAAGCAGGTATGGACTGAAGTTTGTAAAGCTTCAAGATTGCTAGTGAATCCATCTGATTCAGAAATTAAGCAATTTTTTTACCACCACTTTTTTTTATATCAGGCATTACAAAAATCTGGTAAGGAAGAGGGTTTAATAACAGGCTACTATCAGCCGCTACTTAAAGGTAGCAGAAAAAAAACAGGCAAGCATCAGGTTCCACTTTATGCGCCACCATCCGATCTCGTGATTGTAGATCTGAGTGAAATTTATCCAGATTTAAAATATAAGAGGCTAAGAGGTCGCTTAGAGGGGAATAAGCTTATTCCCTACCTGACACGCGAGGAAATCAGTGAAAATGCCTACCCACTAAAGGGGCAAGAACTATTGTGGGTTAACGATCCAGTAGAGGCATTCTTCTTAGAAATACAAGGATCTGGTGTCATTGCATTTGAAGACGGCAGTCGCACTCAAGTGGGTTATGCCGATCAAAATGGACATCCTTATCGCTCCATGGGTAGAGAGCTTATTCATAAAGGCGAATTGTCACGTCACAAGGTTTCTATGCAAAGCATTAAGGCATGGGCAAAAAAAAATAAGGCTAAATTACAAAAATTTATGAATGCTAATCCAAGCGTTGTTTTTTTTCGAGAGCTACCTCCTGGTCTACCTGGGCCTATTGGAGCTCTGGGTGTGCCTATAACAGCTGAAAGATCAGTGGCTGTGGATCGGAGGTTTATACCGCTTGGAGCGCCTATAGTGTTATCGACTACGCAACCCTACTCAGACAAACCTCTAGAACAGTTAATGGTGGCGCAAGATACGGGCGGGGCTATAGGAGGAGGCGTAAGAGTTGATTACTATTGGGGTCAAGGCGATTACGCAGGTAAAAAAGCAGGCTCTATGAAGCAGCAAGGTAAAGTCTGGGTTTTGCTTCCTAAAACTTTTATTTTCCCTGACAGTAAATAAAAAAAGGGAGCATAGCTCCCTTTTTTATAATGTTTGTATAAACAATAAATTACTTGTTCATTACGTACATTGTTACTTCAAAACCGAAACGCATTTCAGTAGCAGCAGGTGTTGTCCACATAATGTAATCTCCTTATAGTTTTTTAGATTCTGTACAAGTAAACTTTTACAGTGTAGCTATGATATACAAAATTCGTGCTTGATGGCTTTACATGGTCATGAAAACAACCTAAGTAAAATCATGAATACCCCTAACTACCACACATAAAAAAAGGGCACATTTCCATGTGCCCTTTCCATCGTTCATTACAACAGGAGGAAGTAATTACTACGAACGATAAGCTGTTTCGCCATGAGATGTTGAGTCAAGACCCGTTCTCTCGTCTTCTTCAGAAACACGAAGACCCATTGTGGCATCAATAATTTTAAATAATATGTAGCTGATTACGCCACACCACACGATCGTAATACCAATTGATTTAGCTTGAACTATAAACTGACTCATCATAGTTACGCCATCATCAAAACCAGCACCACCAAATTGTGGAGCCATTAAGACTGCAAGGCCAAGTGCGCCTACAATACCAGCAACTCCGTGAATACCAAAGACGTCTAATGCGTCATCGTAACCCAGGGCAATCTTAAGGCTAGTTACTGCCCAGTAAGCAATGATCGAAGCAATAACACCAAGGACAATAGCGCCCATAGGTCCAACTACTGCACAAGCAGGAGTGATGGCAACTAAGCCTGCGATAGCACCAGAAGCGCCACCTAGCATAGAAGGCTTACCTTTGGCGAGCCATTCCATTGCAATCCAGCCAATTACTGCAGCTGCTGTTGCAACTTGTGTGTTGATCATAACTAAACCAGCTGTTCCGTCAGCAGCTAACTCACTACCCACGTTAAAGCCAAACCATCCAGCCCAAAGCAATGATGCACCAATCATAGTGAACGGAAGATTATGAGGAGCCATAGACTCTTTACCATAACCGATACGTTTACCAAGAACGATAGCGCCTACTAATGCAGCAATACCGGCATTGATGTGAACAACCGTTCCACCGGCAAAATCAACCGCACCCATTTGCGAAATAATACCGCCGCCCCAAACCATATGACAGATTGGCGCGTACACTAGCAATGCCCATCCAGTCAAAAATACAAGCAGTGATGAGAACTTAACGCGCTCAGCAAAGGCACCCACAATAAGTGCTGGGGTTAATGCAAAGAAGGTTAGTTGGAAAGTCACGAATACATATTCAGGAATAGAACCAGATACAGAGTCTCCAGTAATACCGTTTAAGAATGCCGCACTAAATCCACCAACGTAGTCATTATAAGGACCTTCAGTAAATGCCAGGCTGTAGCCAAATACGACCCAAATTACTGACATCAGAGAGAAGGTTACAAATACTTGCATCAGCACTGACAGCATATTTTTCGATCGCACTAAGCCACCATAAAATAATGCAAGGCCAGGAATAGCCATTATTAATACAAGAATTGTTGCCATAATCATCCAGGCCGTATCACCTGAGTTAATCGTAGCAACCTCCTCCATCACTGCTGCCATTTCTTCGGACAGGGCAATATTGGAGAATCCAGTCATCAAGAGACCCAAAAGGCCAGTCAAACTAAGCTTTGAAAATAATTTTGTCATGTCTGTCTCCTAAAGAGCGTCCTCACCGGTTTCACCAGTGCGGATACGTTTAACTTCATCAAGACTCATAACGAAAATTTTGCCGTCACCAATTTTTCCGGTGGCAGCCGACTTTTCTATAGCCCCAACAACTTTTTTTAGTATCTTGTCAGATACCGCTACCTCTAACTTCACTTTTGGCAGAAAATCAATAACGTACTCTGCTCCCCTATAAAGTTCGGTATGACCTTTTTGACGTCCAAAGCCTTTCACTTCAGTCACGGTAATGCCTTGCACCCCGATCTCTGAAAGTGCCTCTCTGACTTCATCAAGCTTAAATGGCTTGATTATTGCCGTTACAAATTTCATATTGTTTCTCCTGTAAATTAATAAGCGGAGGCTTACACCCCCGCTAGGTTGTAGTGCTTAGAATCCTGCAGACAGATAAACGCCACCTACTGCTTCACCTAAGTATTCACTGTTATAAGTCCAGTACGCTTTATCTTGATCCGTGTCGGTATAGAATGCCCCTACGCTATAGGTACCGTTGATAGCGTAATCCAAATTAATCTTCCAATCCGTATAGTCCCATGAATCATTTCCTTCTCCCTCAAACGTCTGATGGCCCACGTGAAAAGAGGCCACCGCTGGGGTGTCACCAAGGGGTACATCCACGTCTAACGATGTATATCCACTACCATCCATATCATCAAAACCAAACGCACCCGTAGAAACTACATGGTTATAAGACACACCAGCGTTCGCAAAACCAAAGTCCTTACTAACTCCAACATAGAGTTCTGTGGCATTAGCTTCAGACCCACCATTAACATTTTCACCCGGATAAATGAATTGTAAAAAACCGGCATCGAGTGAAACAGGCCCCACATCACCGGCCCAACCTCCATAGATATCGATTTCAAGATCATTATCCTCCATGTACCCACCCTCTGTGGTCCATTTTACGTTTGAAGCCCACGTACCCAAATAAAGACCACTGGAATGTTCGATATCAAAACCACCTTGTATGGCAGGCATATGTTTGGTTTGCGTGTATCCACGGAAAATATAATCAGAATACATGCCTACATTACCACTGAAACTAAACTCCGATGCTGCCTCTGCTGGAGCCTCTTCTGCAAATACTGAAGTCATAGGAGTAAGTAGTGCGCCTAAAACAGCTAACTTTAAAGTTGATAATTTCATATATTTCTCTCCTTATTAATCAAATCACAAAATGTGATTCGTTATTTTTAATTTAAAGATTCAAAAGCCTGTTTTTTACTAGTAAGCCATTTAGCATTAAGAGTAAAAATGCCATACTGTCTTTAAACAAATGCACAGTTCATGTAGAATCAGTGCTTTAGTGAGGCCAATTTATGATAGAGAAAGAGAGGATTCAAGAGATTTCCGACAAAATTCGTCAAGTCGTCGAAAACTCACCAATAAGTGACATAAATGACAATATCAATGCACTACTTCAGGGCATGTTTGTCAAATTCGATCTTATTTCACGAGAGGAGTTTGATGTGCAAACCCTAGTATTGAAACGAACGAGAGAAAAATTAGAAGCATTAGAGGCCAAAATCGAAAGTCTAGAAACTAAAACCAAGAAATAAACTCTGATATTACTGATAAATTCAGTTACCATTTTACCTACATGAACAAATCCATCATATTCAATACTGAGAAGCGATTAAAAGATATTCTATCCAACCGGATCATGATGATGGATGGTGCTATGGGCACCATGATTCAGCAGCACCATTTAACAGAAGAGGATTACCGAGGAAAGCAATTCAGCACTTTCGCCTCACCCGACGGTGAGCGCGAATTATTCCTCAAAGGGAACAACGAGCTTCTTAGCATCACGCAACCAACTATCATTCAACAGATTCATGAGTCTTACCTAGATGCAGGGTCTGATATCATTGAGACCAATACCTTTGGCGCCAATAGTATCGCACAAGATGATTACTATATGGCCCACTTGGTATATGAAATGAATATCGAGTCAGCAAAACTAGCAAAGAATGCCGCGAATAAATACAGCACCCCCGATAAGCCGCGATTTGTTGCAGGGGCTATTGGACCAACACCAAAGACTGCTTCTATTTCTCCTGATGTTAACGATCCCGGGGCAAGAAATATTAATTTTGACCAATTAGTCGCAAGCTATAAGGAACAAACCAAAGCACTTATTGAAGGTGGTGTAGATATTATCCTCGTAGAAACTGTGTTTGATACGCTTAATTGTAAGGCTGCACTCTTTGCTGTGAATGCCGTATTTATTGAGCAATCTATTCGCCTTCCTCTAATGATATCTGGTACGGTAACCGATGCTTCCGGAAGAATCTTATCTGGGCAGACCGTGAGTGCGTTCTGGAATTCGATAAGGCATGCGAAACCGTTAACCATAGGGTTAAATTGTGCTTTAGGGGCTGCACTTATGAGGCCCTATGCAGAAGAACTGTCCAAGATAGCCGATACCTATATCTGTATCTACCCTAATGCAGGTCTTCCAAACCCTATGTCAGATACCGGTTTTGATGAGAAGCCCCAAGATACATCATTGTTGTTAAAAGATTTTGCTGATAGCGGCTTTATTAATATAGCAGGAGGCTGTTGTGGGACAACGCCTGACCATATACGGGCCATTGCTGAAGAGGTAAAAAGTATAAAGCCTAGGATCGTACCCATACAAGAAACCTATACTCGTCTAGCAGGCTTAGAACCTTTAGCAATAAAAGAAGACATGCTCTTTATCAACGTAGGTGAGCGAACTAACGTGACGGGCTCTAAAGCTTTCGCCAAGCTCATCATCGAGGAACAATTTGAAGAAGCGGTATCTGTCGCAAGGCAACAGGTGGAAAATGGCGCTCAGGTTATAGATATAAACATGGATGAAGGTATGCTTGACTCACTTCAAGCCATGCAGCATTTCCTTAATTTGATCGCATCAGAACCAGATATTGCTCGCATACCGATAATGATTGACTCATCAAAATGGGAGGTAATTGAAGCGGGGCTAAAGTGTGTTCAAGGTAAAGCTATCGTCAATTCCATCTCATTGAAAGAAGGAGAAGAAAGTTTTATTCATCAGGCACAGCTTTGTCTCAACTATGGTGCCGCCATTATTGTTATGGCATTTGATGAAAAAGGTCAGGCAGATACCTATGAAAGAAAAATAGAAATTTGTAAACGTGCCTATGACACACTAGTCAACGATCTAAACTTTCCACCTGAAGATATTATTTTTGACCCCAATATCTTTGCTGTTGCAACAGGTATAGAAGAGCATAACAATTATGCCGTAGATTTCATCAATGCCACTCAATGGATAAAAGACCACCTCCCACATGCCAAAATATCTGGTGGAGTGTCTAACGTTAGTTTTAGTTTTAGAGGCAATGACTTAGCAAGAGAAGCTATTCATACCGTTTTCTTACATCATGCTATCAAAGCAGGTTTGACTATGGGTATCGTAAATGCTGGAATGATTGGACTGTATGATGACTTGTCAGAAAATCTAAAAGAGGCTGTTGAAGATGTAATTCTTAACAGAAGACCTGATGCTACAGAAAGAATGATCGATATCGCTGGCACACTCAAGGGCAGCAAAAAAGAAGAATTAAAATTAAATTGGCGCGGAGATGAGGATAATCCTGTTTCGGTTGAAAAGAAAATAGAGTATGCCTTGGTTCATGGAGTAACAGACTTCATCGTCGAAGATACAGAAGAAGCGCGTTTGAAAATTATGAGTCAAGAAAGTGGTCGTCCTATAAATGTAATTGAAGGCCCCTTGATGGATGGCATGAACGTGGTTGGAGATCTGTTCGGTCAAGGTAAAATGTTTTTGCCGCAAGTTGTAAAATCGGCAAGAGTAATGAAACAAGCAGTTGCTCACCTTGTTCCCTTCATTGAAAAAGAAAAGGAAAGAGAAGAAAAAAGAACCGGCATCAAAGCTAAGCCTAAGGGAAAAATGTTAATCGCGACAGTCAAGGGAGATGTTCATGATATTGGAAAGAATATTGTCTCGGTCGTGTTGCAATGCAATAACTTTGAGGTAGTTAATATGGGTGTGATGGTGCCCTGTGCGGAAATACTAGCTAAAGCCAAAGAAGAAAATGTCGACATTATTGGTTTGTCAGGACTAATTACTCCCTCTCTTGAAGAAATGACACATGTTGCAAGCGAGATGCAGCGTGACCCTTATTTTAATGAAAATAATATTCCTTTGTTAATCGGTGGTGCAACCACGTCGCGTGCACATACCGCAGTCAAGATTGCTGAGCACTATGACGGTCCCGTTATTCATGTATCGGATGCATCACGTTCGGTATCGATCATGCAATCGCTGATGGACCCTAAACAAAAAATTGATTACATCGTTAACTTATCAAAAGATTATGAAAATGTAAGGCAATTGCATGCAAAGAAAAAAGGTGCGATCTATATTCCCATCAAGGCAGCTAGACAAAATAAATTAAATTTACAATTTGAACCGAAGAAACCAAAATTTATTGGACGGCGGATATTTAAAAATATTGACCTACAATTAATTAAAGATTATATCGACTGGTCGCCATTCTTTCAGACATGGGATCTCCATGGAAAGTACCCAGACATTCTAGAAGACAAGGTAGTAGGTGAAAGTGCGTCGCAATTATTTGCTGAGGCGCAAAAAATGCTTGCTAAAGTCATTAACGAAAAAAAATTGAAGGCCAATGGTGTGATTGGGTTCTACCCAGCAAATACAGTAAATGATGATGATATTGAGATTTATGCCGATGAGAATTCCACAGAACCTGCTTTCACTTATTACGGGCTAAGGCAACAAACACAAAAACCAAACATCAAGGGCAAGCAAAATCCTAACCTTTGTTTAGCTGACTATATTGCTCCAAAGGATAGCGGAATAAAAGATTATATTGGCCTCTTCGCCGTGACTTCAGGAATTAATGTCGAAGTATACGAAAAAATATACAATAAAGCAGAAGACGATTACAGTGGAATAATGATAAAAGCTATCACAGATAGGCTAGCAGAGGCTTTTGCTGAATATATGCATGACAGAGTAAGGCAAGATTTGTGGGGCTATCAACCTGAAAGTCTCTCAACAGAAGATTTGATCCATGAAAAATACCAAGGTATTAGGCCAGCCCCAGGATATCCAGCTTGCCCTGAGCACACGGTAAAAAAAGAATTATTTGCATTGTTAAAAGCGGATGAGATTGGTATGGAGCTAACAGAGGGTATGTCAATGACACCCGCTTCTTCCGTAAGTGGATTTTACTTTGCTCATTCCGCAGCAAAATACTTTAGTGTTGATAAAATTGATAAAGATCAATTAGAAGATATGGCTTCCAGAAGATCTGTTTCTATCGACCAATTAAAAAGATGGCTTGCTTCCAATCTTAGATAAATATGCATATTCATATATTAGGTATATGTGGAACATTTATGGCGGGCTTAGCCTCTCTAGCTAAATCTCAGGGACTTACAGTTACTGGGTGTGACCAAAATGTTTATCCTCCAATGTCTACTCAATTAGAAGCACAAGGCATTAAAATTATCGAAGGATTTGATCCATCACAAACCGCATTAAATCCAGATGTTTTTATCATTGGTAATGTCATTACTCGCGGTAACGACCTGATGGAGTCGATTCTAAACAAAAACTTGCCTTATCAATCTGGTCCGCAATGGCTTTACGAAAATCTACTCCATGATAAATGGGTGTTAGCGGTTGCAGGAACCCATGGTAAAACCACAACAACCGCAATGCTTGCTTGGATTCTAGAATCTAACGGTTTAGCTCCGGGCTATCTCATAGGGGGTGTGCCAGGTAATTTTAGCGGCTCAGCAAGAATTCCAGACAATACGTCAAAAAATGCTCCAAGTTTTTTTGTCATAGAAGCCGATGAATATGACACGGCATTCTTTGATAAACGGTCTAAGTTTGTTCATTATCATCCACGAACTTTAATATTAAATAACTTAGAATTTGATCATGCAGATATTTTTGATGATCTTGAACATATAAAAAAACATGTTCATCATCTCGTAAGAACTATTCCCGAACATGGTCGAATAATTTGCAACGCTGAAAGCAGGGCTTTGGAAGAAACTATTAAGATGGGTCTATGGTCAGAAATTGAATATTTTTCTCACGACAAAGAATGGTCCTATCAATGGCAAGAGGATAAACAATCTATAGATATTTTTTACCAAGCAAAAAAACAAGGCAGCCTCACATGGAATCTCATTGGTCACCATAATGCATCTAATGCTCTTGCTGCTATTGCGGCGGCTAGACATGTAGGGGTCTCGCCAGCACAATCTATTCAAGCACTTTCCTCATTTAAGGGTGTAAAAAAGCGCATGGAAAAAATTGCTCAGCTAAAAAATGGGGTTCAAATTTATGATGATTTTGCCCATCATCCATCAGCCATTCAAACTACACTTAAGGGCTTAAATCAAACTAAAAAATCCGGAAGAATTGTGGTTGTCATTGAACCAAGATCAAACACAATGAAGCTTGGATCAATGAAAACAGACCTACTTATGAGCCTGGAAGTTGCCGACCAAGTGTATTGCTATACAAATAATTTAACCTGGGATGCACACAAATTATTTAAGGGTTACCCCAAAGCTATCGTCTCTGATAATATAAATGATATTGCACAAGCGATTGTAGATAATCACCAAAGCAAGGACCATATCATATTTATGAGCAATGGAAATTTTTCTGGCATACAAAGTAAAGTCATCGCACTATTTCAATGACGCCTAATATGATGAAAGATCCACTCAGCCATATTTATTTCATAGTTGCCCTTCTTACCTCCCTTATCATCCATTTATCTTTAGTAATGTATGGGGGGTTTCAATATACAGATATTGCTAATTTTGAAATTCCTTCCGATATTGAGTTAACTATAATACAGCAGCCAAAAATGAATACTTCCTCTAAGAAGTCTCCTCAGGAGCCCATTCAGGCAACTCCTATTAAAGAGCCAATAAAAATAACAAATAAAATCATAACGCCAAAAGTCGCCATAGAAAAAAAAGCTTTGTCTCCCAAAATTGAACACAATCTTGTTTTAAATGAAGAGCTCAACCCAAAAAATAAAGTTGAATTAATTGATGAAAAAGTACGGCAGAGTAAAGCTATTAATACTGATCAATTAATATCTGATCTCAGCAAACTCGATTTAACTCCAAGGAATAAAAATGGGCCTCGCGTAAAGACAGTTTCTGCACGCACAACTGACTATGAGTACCGGCTTTACTTTGAGGCGTGGAGGCAAAAAGTAGAAAGGCTAGGTTCCTTGAATTATCCAGAGGAGGCTAGAGCAGGTAACTTAGGAACGCTTCGATTGACTGTAAGCCTAGCCTCAGAAGGGCAAATTAAACAAATTATTATTAACAAAAGCTCTGGGTTTGATGCTCTAGATAAGGCGGCCATAAAAATTGTTGAATTAGGCGAACCCTACGCCGCCTTTTCTGACAAAATGCGCAAAGAAGTAGATATCATAAATATCACACGAACATGGAAGTTTACCGAAGAAAATAATTTCTCATCTAATTAGATACCCTTATGTTTTTAATCTTCTCTGACCTTGATGCGACACTCCTGGATCATCACAACTACTCGTTTGATGACGCTTTACCTGCGTTACAATTAATTAAAGAAAAAAAAATTCCACTTATTCTTGCTAGCAGCAAAACATATGAAGAGATGATTAATATTCGATCTAAATTAGGAATAACAGACCCTTTTATATATGAAAATGGTTCCGGTATTTTTTTTAAGGGTAAAAAAATAGCTCTAGGTAAAAGCTATTCTCAAATTCTTAATGTTCTTCAAGATTTTAAAAGTGACTTTTCTTTTACATCATTTTCCCAGCTTGGGCCTAAGGGAATTCAGAAAGTAACCGGTCTAAATAAAGAGTTAAGTCAAAGAGCATCGTTAAGGGAGTTTTCAGAGCCACTTATATGGGAAGACTCTGAAAATAAATTAGAGTCTTTTAAGGTCTTACTTAAAAGGCATGGGCTGATAGGTATGCAAGGCGGGCGATTTATTACAGTCTCTTCAGCACAAACGAAAGGAGATGCACTATTATGGGTCAAAAAAAGATATCAAGAGGTCTCAGAAGATAAAATATTTACCATAGGATTGGGAGACAGTGAAAATGATATTAATATGTTAAGTAAGGTAGATAAAGCAATTATTGTTAGGCACCCAAATAAACCACCACCGCAGATCAAAGGTCATTCTGCGGAAATTGTAACGAGGTTGATTGGGCCAAAGGGATGGAATGAAGCAATTATTAATTGTATTGGATAGCATATGAGTGATTTTTATCAGAATGGCATTATTACGAACCTACATAATCTGAGGGTTCAAGATACGGAAAGCCTTGAAAAAGAACTACTCGCTTTTTCAAAAGTACGCCCTATGGGCCTTGTACTACCATCACTTTATTCAGAACTTTTATCTCCGGCACTATCAAAAATTGTAGATGAATTAACTCAAGTTAAATATTTGAGTCAAATCGTTATTGGCCTGGACCGAGCTACTAAATATGAGTACAAAGATGCTATTAATTACTTTGCTAAACTTCCTCAGGATCATGTGATCTTATGGAACGATGGCCCCAGACTAAAGGCGTTAGACAAAAAATTACAAAAAATGAAGATAGCTCCTCAAGAGATGGGTAAAGGAAGAAATGTTTGGTATTGCTTTGGTTATATTCTAGCCTCCTCAAAAGTAGAGTCCGTTGCACTTCACGATTGCGATATTGTGACCTACACACGAGATATGTTAGCACGCCTCATTTATCCTGTTGCCAATCCTGATTTTAACTATCAGTTCTGTAAGGGTTATTACTCACGGGTATCAAAAGACAAAATTAATGGTCGAGTTTGTCGTTTGCTAGTAACACCGTTAATTCGATCACTAATGAAGATGTTTCCTGCTAATGAATATTTAGAATACTTAAATAGCTACCGATATGCATTGTCAGGTGAATTTTCTCTAAGAACAGATGTATTAAACGATATTAGAATACCTAGTGACTGGGGATTAGAGATTGGTGTGTTATCTGAAATGAATCGTAACTATGCAAATAACCGCATATGCCAGGTCGATATAGCCGATAAATATGATCACAAGCACCAAGATCTTAGTGAGGCGGATGCAAGTAAAGGATTATCTAAAATGTCTATAGATATAAGTAAATCGATCTTCAGAAAATTAGCTACCACAGGCTTAGTTTTTAACAACGAGGCCTTTAGATCAATAAAAGCAACATACTTCCGCACCGCGTTAGACTTTGTAGAAACTTATAATAATGACGCAAAAATGAACGGGCTCAATTTTGATATCCATGCAGAAGAAAAAGCTGTAGAACTATTTGCAGAAAATATCATGAATGCCGGTCTTCATTTCCTAGAACACCCGATGGAAACACCATTTATCCCTAGCTGGACAAGAGTTAATAGCGCCTTACCAGAATTAAGAGAGGAAATATTGGAGGCAGTAAAAAAAGATATGGAAGAGTTCTCCTAGCTGTATGGCAAGTCTGTCCCTTGAGGATGAATTAAGAGAAAAGATTTATCATCACCTCAATCAAATATATGTAAATAACGATAACTACGCGCTCTCAGAAAAAATCATTGCTGTATTTTTCCAAGGCCGAGATCTCATTTCTCCCAATCCTAATCTAAGTAAATGGGACTCATCAGATATAATCCTTATAACTTACGCTCATAGCATTGTTGAAAACGAGAAAGCTCCACTGCAAACACTGCTAAAATTTCTAGATAAGCATATTCAATCCTACATTAATACTGTGCATATCTTGCCCTACTTCCCCTATAGTTCAGATGATGGCTTTGCTGTTATTGACTTCAAAAAAATTAATGATGCTTTTGGATCTTGGGAAGATATTGAAGCAATTGCTACAACCTATAAACTAATGAGTGACCTGGTAATTAACCATGTCTCATCAAGAAGCCAATGGTTTGATCAATTTAAAAATGGCAAGAATCCCGGGCAGCATTACTTTCTATCCGTTGACCCTCTAATCGACACCCAAAAAGTGGTAAGGCCAAGAACTAGTAACGTGCTACAAGAGGTAAATACAATTAATGGAAAGAAATACGTATGGTCAACATTTAGTCACGATCAACCAGATCTAAACTTTTCTAACCCTGCGGTGTTAATCGAAATAATTGATATAGTTAGGACCTACCTTGAGCGGGGCACAAAGATATTTAGATTAGATGCAGTAGCTTTTATCTGGAAACAGATTAATACGGAATGTATCAACCTCCCCCAGACACATGAAATTATTAGGCTCATTAGAACGCTGACAGACTTTTATTCTGATGAAGTTTTTCTTGTCACAGAAACCAACATTCCTAACCGAGAAAATCTATCTTATTTTGGTAATCGAAATGAAGCACATCTAGTTTATAACTTCGCCTTGCCACCGTTAATCTTATATACCCTGTTGAATGGTATGTCTGGAAAAATTAAGCAATGGCTAATGGGTATGCCGCCGGCAATATTTGGGACAACATATTTTAACTTTATTGCGAGTCATGACGGAATTGGATTGCGTCCCATAGAAGAGATATTAACAGAAGAAGAAATAGACATGCTTGCAAAAAATATAGAAGGGGCCGGAGGTAAAGTCTCTTACCGAACAAAAGAAAATAGCCAGCGGCCCTATGAGCTCAACATTGCTCTCTTTGATGCCCTAAAGCTTCATGTTAAAGATGGAGACGACAGTTATCAAGAAGCAAGGTTTATATCTGCTCATACTATTATGTTGTCTCTTGAGGGAATCCCTGCCTTTTATATTCACAGCTTTCTTGCCACACAAAATGACTACGAAAAGGTAAAGCATAGTGGGAAAAACCGAGGTATCAATCGACATCAATGGCAAATGCAAGAACTAGAAAAAATACTTTTAAGCGAAAATCATCATTCACGAATGTTTTATGAGCTATTAAGGCTTATCGGCATAAGAAAGCGTCAGAGAGCATTTCATCCAAATGCCACTCAATTTACTCTTGGTCTCGGGAATAGTGTTTTAGCTTTATGGCGACAAAGTCTTGATCGAACTCAAAGCATATTTTCTATTCATAATATTTCAAACCAGAAGATAGCTATACAATTATCAGATCTTAACTTGATAGAGACAGATAATTGGTTTGATTTAATTTCAGGTACCAAGTTAGAAAGATCACATGGTAAATTGATGTTAACTCCCTATCAGTCGATGTGGATAACGAACAAATCAAGTATCATGTAAGAAAATAACAGCTGAAGAAAATAGATGGCAACCTTGAGTACCATTAATCATGATCGAAAAATTTTCGATAAGAAATACATTTATCCGGTCGTATCAAGACGAGCTGGAGGCTTATCACTTGGCATTAATCTAAACACCAATAATGCATGTAACTGGCAGTGTATTTATTGTGAGATTCCCAACCTTACAAGAGGTAAGCCAGAAGCGATTGATATTCCTCTGCTTAAAAAAGAACTCTATTTTTGGCTAGAAGAAATTACTCAAAATAATTTTTTATCTAAACATACCAATCCTGGAACTGCCTTCAAAGACATCGCCTTTTCTGGAAATGGTGAACCAACAGCAGCCAAAGAATTTTCGGATATTGTAAGTATAGTAGTAGAGGCAGTAAAAGATTATAAGTTAGAAAGCCAACTAACAATGCGCATTATTACCAATGGTAGCAATATGTGCGATAAATCAGTACAAAGTGGTTGGGATTTTATTCAATCGATGAAAAAAGAAGTATGGTTTAAAATTGATAGCGTAATCCATGATGAGGTTAAATTAATCAATCAAATAAATGGTAGCCTAGGTATGACAGCAAAAAATCTTGAGGCATCTTTATCTGTCTCACCTACCATTATACAAACTTGTCTTATTAAAGTGGGTGGGAAACTACCCTCTAAAAAAAGTATCAATGCCTACATTGATTTTCTGAAAAATTACGAAGATCAATTAAGTGGTATTCATTTATATAGTCTTGCCAGGCCATCGGAGCAAAATATTACCGTAGAAATTGAACGTCTAACTCAAATCGAGCTAAATCAAATTGCTGATAAAATAAGAGTTCTTAACTTGCCAGTGCACGCCTTTATCTAAAATGATCACCTTAAATAAAATTGTCCTCTTTTCCCTTATAGTTTGTCTGGTAGGCTGCCAACAACCTAACTCAGACTGGTCATCTTATGGACAAGACCATACAAACCAACGCTATTCTCGCCTAGATCAAATTAACAATAAAAATGTTCAAGGCCTAAAATTAGCCTGGCAATATCAAACAGGTATTAAAGCAACCTTTCAGGCTACGCCAATCGTTCAAGATGGAATTATGTACATTTCTCTGCCTTACAACCATGTTCTTGCTATGAATGCCAAGACCGGAAAAGTCATTTGGCGCTACGAGCACGATCGTAACCGAGATTGGAAAATGTGTTGTGGCCCAACTAATCGTGGTGTAGCAGTGCATGGTGAACAATTATTTATGGGCACCGTAGATGCAAGGCTTATATCCCTCGATATTAAAACGGGTCATAAATTATGGGATATTAATGTAGTAGAAAATATTGTAGGCACAGAGTCCATCAGTGCATTAAATCCGAGCGATCCAAATCGAGAAAAGAAAATCAGCGGTGGAACAGGCGTAGGCATCTCAATGGCGCCGGTAGTCTATGAAAATAAAGTGATTGTCGGCATTACTGGAGTCGGTTACGGCTTGCATGTTGAGGGTCGTGAAAAAGATGCCCCCCTAGGGGCTGTAGTAGGAGTAGCAGGAAGGTTTGGTCGACCTGGTTTTTTAGCGGCTTATGATATCTATTCTGGGAAACAAGTCTGGCAATTTGATACAATCCCTGCTGAAGGATGGGAGGGAGATCTTAGTAACTATACTAAAGATGGGGAGGTATTAAACAGAGACTTGCTCACCGAAAAAGAATCATTACTTGAATACCCCGATGCTGCAAAATATGGTGGAGGTTCTGCATGGACTACCCCCGCTATTGATAAGGACACACATACATTATTTTTTGGGACAGGAAACCCATCTCCTCAGATGAGCGATCAAAGCAGGCCTGGGGATAATCTATATACCGTCTCACTTGTTGCCTTGGATGCCAATACTGGAAAACTAAAATGGTATTACCAACAAGTCCCTCATGATATTTGGGGTTACGATGTAGCTAGTCCCCCCGTAATCTTTCATACGATTCATAAAGGTAAAATTATTCCCGCTGTGGGGCAGGCCGGAAAAACTGGCTGGTTTTATATTCATAACAGAAATACAGGGGAATTGCTCTTAAAATCAGAAGCCTTTGTCCCGCAAAATAATATGTTCTCTGAAGCTAGTGAAGAAGGTACAACTATTTATCCTGGAATTTTAGGGGGGTCAAACTGGTCTCCAGTGAGTGTCAATATTGATCAGCATCTTGCTTATGTTTCTGGGATTCATGCTCCAATTAAATATACTCGGCACGAAAAAATAGTGAATGGAAAAGCCGTTAGATATACCAGTTCTGAGCCTACTAACGACGATCAATGGGGGCTTTTATCTGCGATTAACTTAACTGACGGAAAGATTCGATGGCAATATAGAACTGACCAACCTTTACTTGGCGGAACACTTGCAACGAAGGGTAACCTAGTTTTCGTTGGCGAAGGCAATGGAAACTTTAGTGCGGTTGATGGAGGCTCAGGTGAGATGCTTTGGTCAACTAAAATAAACGCTGGGGTCAATGCACCTGCTATATCCTATATGATCAATGGAAAGCAATACATTGCTGTAGTGTCTGGCGGAAATAAAATTATGGGGTATAAGCAAGGAGACTTTATCAGTGTCTATAGCCTCAATTAAAAAAATAAAAAAATTATTTTCTGATCTACAAAAAGCTCGGCGAGAAGTCGTTTTACCCTTAATAACTTTAACCGTCGCTCCTTATTTTGGTTTTATTGGAGTAATTGCATTTAACCCTAACCTCTTTTCCAAACTAGTTGGTTCGGGATCGCTCTCTATTGGAATTATTCTTGGGTTTATTTTAATCCTGCATATCTTCTTAGTCACCCTCACATACTCTTATCTTGCCAACAAAAAACTAGAGCCAATTATCAGAAAATTAATTAAAACACAAAGTATGTAATGGGGTTGAATGTTACAGCTATTTTAATGTTTGTCTTATTTGTAGGCATAACTATATACATAACCTACTGGGCGGCAAAAAAAACCCAGACAGCAAAAAGTTTTTATACCGCTGGTGGCGATATTACAGGCTTTCAAAATGGGTTAGCTATCTCAGGTGACTTTATGTCTGCCGCCTCTTTTCTTGGGATATCAGGACTGGTTTATCTAACCGGTTTTGATGGGCTGATTTACTCCATTGGGTTTCTGATCGGCTGGCCTATAATTTTATTATTAATTGCTGAGCCTTTAAGAAATTTAGGGAAATATAGTTTTGCTGACGTAGCTTCCTTTCGTTTACAGCAAAAACCGATTAGATTGCTTGCTGCTTGCGGATCCTTGTGCACCGTGATCTTATACTTAATTGCCCAAATGGTTGGAGCAGGGAAGTTGATTGAGCTATTGTTTGGCTTACCTTACTACAGCGCAGTAATGATTGTTGGTGCGCTAATGATACTGTACGTAACTTTTGGAGGAATGCTAGCTACAACCTGGGTTCAGATAATTAAAGCAATATTATTGCTTTCAGGGGCAACTCTCATAGCCGTATTGGTGTTAATTCAGTTTAGCTTCAACGTGAATGATTTCTTTAAAGCTGCTATTAATATTCACCCAAAAGGTGTCAATATTTTAGCTCCAGGGGGTCTAATATCAGATCCAATTTCTGCTATATCGCTTGGGTTAGCATTAATGTTTGGAACGGCAGGCCTCCCTCATATTTTAATGCGCTTCTTCACAGTCAAAGACGCAGTCGAAGCAAGAAAATCGGTAGTTTATGCCACAGGATTTATTGGTTACTTCTATATATTAACTTTTATCATTGGGTTTGGTGCCATTATTCTTGTATCTAAAAATACGCAATATCTCAATGAGTTAGGTCAGCTTATAGGTAATAACAATATGGCTGCTGTACATCTAGCCCATGCCGTTGGAGGTGACTTATTGTTAGGTTTTATTTCAGCGGTAGCTTTTGCAACAATATTAGCCGTTGTGTCCGGCCTTACACTTGCTGGTGCATCTGCTATTTCACATGACCTATATGCCAATGTTTTTAGTGGAGCTACTTTTAGTGAAAAAAAGGAGATGCAAGTATCTAAAATTGCTACCGTATTTTTAGGTCTCCTAGCCATACTTCTTGGGATAACATTTGAAGGTCAGAATGTTGCATTCATGGTCGGCTTGGCATTCGCTATTGCGGCTAGTACTAACTTTCCCATTCTACTTCTATCTATTTATTGGAAAAAACTTACCACTAGAGGTGCAGTTATTGGTGGAAGTGCCGGGCTTATATCTGCGATCTTCTTGGTTGTTTTAGGACCAGTTGTTTGGGTCGACGTGTTTAATTACGAGGAGGCAATTTTTCCTTATAAATATCCTGCTCTATTTTCAATGACGTTAACCTTCATGGGTATATGGTTTTTTTCTGTGACTGATAAAAGTAAATATGCTCATTTAGAACAAGCAAAATTTGACGCCCAATTCTTTCGATCGCAAACGGGTATCGGTATCGATAAATCTTTAAATCATTGATTTATTGGCTAACATTTCTTTAAAGTCTAAGTCACACCGAGAAAAGAATGATAAGTCTGTTGGAAGAAGTCCGGCTATTAAGCCTTATGGTATTTTTTACTATAACTTCTTACTTCATCCAACATACATTCTACATTTTCAGGTGGGGTAAATTGGGTAATTCCATGCCCAAGATTAAAAATATGACTTTCCCCATGGCCGTAACTATCTAAAACATTTCGCACAGCTGACCTTATTGCTTTTGGCTCCGACAATAAAATTGCCGGGTCAAGATTGCCTTGTAAGGCTATTTTGTCGTTCACTACTTTACGAGCATTACCTAAGTCTGTTTGCCAATCTATGCCGAGTGCATCAGCACCACTTTGGGATTGAAGATCAAGCCATTGGCCTCCGCCTTTAGTAAAGATTATTTTAGGAGTGTCTTCAAAACCCATTAAATTTAAATTCGAGATAATCACCTTCATATAATTTAACGAATGACTTTCATATTCATGGTGAGATAGGGCTCCGCCCCAGGAATCAAAAATCATTACCGCATCAGCTCCAGCTTCTATTTGCTTTGCTAGATATATTGAAACAGATTCTGTAGTCACCTTAAGAATGTGCTGTATTAGATCTGGGCGAGAATATAACATTTTCTTAATATTTAGAAATCCAGTACCTCCCTGTCCTTCAACCATGTAGGTAGCTAATGTCCATGGGCTTCCTGCAAAACCTATTAATGGTACACGCCCATTAAGTGCAGTTTTTATTGATCTCACTGCATTAAAAACATATCCCAAATCCTCTTCTACATTAGGCACATCTAACTTTTGTATAGCCTGTTCATCGATTAGCGGATAGTGAAACTTTGGCCCTTCACCATCAACAAAATGCAGCCCCAAACCCATCGCATCAGGTACAGTCAGTATGTCTGAAAATAATATAGCGGCGTCTAATAAGGGGTACCTATCCAGTGGCTGAAGAGTTACTTCAGTAGCGAAATCTGCATTTTTACATAAATCTAAAAAACTCCCTGCATGCTTTCGTGTTTTTCGATATTCTGGGAGGTATCTTCCAGCCTGACGCATCATCCATACGGGAGTGTAGGGGGTAGATTCTTTTTTTAGGGTCTTTAGAAATACATCATTTGTAATAGGTGTCATTAGATTAGTATGGCTTAGTCATCGCTAAAAATATCTGGAGTTATTAAATCTATAGTATCAACAACTAACTCACCAGTTGACACTGCTGCACCTCCAGCAGTATCTACTACTGCAGCAGTCGTCATACACCCAAACAAGAATAAAAACATAAGAAGAATAAAGTGTTTCACTAATATTTAGATTAGCGGGGAAGGCTGCTTGAACCCATCAAAAATTCATCTACAGAACGGGCACATTGCCGTCCTTCTCTTATAGCCCATACAACTAATGACTGGCCTCTACGCATATCCCCTGCCGCAAAAACCTTACTTCTTGATGTCGTATATGAATTTTCACCCTCGGTTTCCGCCTTGGCATTACCCCTAGCATCTTTATCAATACCAAACTTATCTAAAATAGTTTGTTGTGGGCTAATAAAGCCCATAGCCAGTAAGACCAGATCTGCTTTCATAGTAAATTCAGAATTAGGGACTTCTTGCATCTTGCCATCTTTCCATTCCACCCTGGCTGCAACCAATTCTTTTACTTTTCCATTTTCACCTATAAATGATTTGGTAGCCACAGACCAATCTCTCTCGCATCCCTCTTCGTGCGAACTAGATGTTCTCATCTTAAGTGGCCAATAAGGCCACACTAATGATTTGATTTCTTTTTCCGGAGGTTGGGGCATAAGTTCAAACTGATAAACCGATGCAGCTCCATGTCGATTAGAAGTGCCTACACAATCAGAGCCAGTGTCTCCGCCTCCAATAACTACAACGTTCTTTCCTGTTGCAGTAATTTGGTCTTTTATCACATCTCCTGCAACAATTTTATTTTGATTGGGGAGAAAATCCATAGCAAAATGTACGCCATCTAGTTCTCTTCCAGGAACAGGAAGGTCTCTTGGCCACTCAGCACCACCCGCTAAAATAACTGAGTCATAATCATGAATCAATTGCTCTGGGTCTACGTTTTCACCTACATTTTGATTGGTTTTAAATACAACACCCTCGGCTTCCATTTGGGTAACGCGTCGATCAATATGAGATTTTTCCATTTTGAAGTCAGGAATACCATATCTAAGAAGTCCACCAATACGATCATTTTTTTCTAGCACAACCACGTCGTGACCAACTCTTGCAAGTTGCTGCGCTGCAGCCATCCCTGCTGGGCCTGATCCTACAATAGCTATTTTCTTACCAGTTTTGTTTTTTGGAGGTTGAGGTATGACCCAATTATTTTCCCAGGCTTTATCAATAATGGCATGTTCAATTGATTTAATACCAACTGGGTCATCATTTATGTTCAAAGTGCATGCAGCCTCACAAGGTGCGGGACAAATTCTTCCCGTAAATTCTGGAAAATTGTTTGTAGAGTGAAGCACTTCAATTGCTTGCTTCCAATTTTGTTGAAAAACTAGGTCGTTCCAATCGGGGATAATGTTGTTCACAGGGCATCCGTTGTTACAGAAAGGGATGCCGCAATCCATACATCTTGCCCCTTGAGTTTTTGCTTCCTCGTCAGACAAGTGCAAAACAAACTCTTTATAATTTTTTACTCTCTCTGCAGGAGGAACGTTCTCTGCAGCGACTCTAGGAAAATCCATAAACCCAGTAACCTTACCCATTTATGCTACCTCCTTAATTGTTGCCGCATGAAGCTCATTCAATGCTCGTTTATATTCAATCGGCATAACTTTTACAAAATTCCCAATTGCTGTATCCCAGTTATTCAATATATCAATAGCTATTGAGCTATCCGTATATTTATGATGATTGACTATTAACTGTTTCAAAATCGTTTCGTCAGATAAATTAAGATGTTTTGCCCCTTTAGGCTGAACATTTTCTTTTGCGACTTTCTCTAAAGTCACCATTGATGGATTGCAAGATTGTGAAAACGTTCCTTCGGGGTCATATATGTATGCCACACCTCCGGACATTCCAGCAGCAAAATTTTGACCCGTTTCTCCTAGAACTGCTACTGTCCCTCCGGTCATATATTCGCAACCATGATTTCCTACTCCTTCAACGACAGCAGATGCACCAGAGTTTCTTACACAGAAACGTTCACCGGCAATCCCTCTAAAGTAAGATTCTCCTGATGTTGCCCCATACATCACTGTATTTCCTACAATAATGTTTTTTTCTTCTATGCCTTTAAAATGTTGCGGTGGACGAATAATAATATGTCCTCCGCATAAGCCCTTGCCGACATAATCGTTACCCTCACCATGAAGGTTAAACGTAATACCTTTTGCAAGAAAAGCGCCAAAACTTTGTCCAGCCGTACCCTCTAATTTCACACTAATTGTATTATCTGGAAGGCCATCGTTTCCGTAACGCTTTGCTATTTCATGAGACAGCATTGTACCAACCGTGCGATTAGTGTTTGTTATTGGAATGTCAAACGTCGTGGACTCTTTCTTTTCAATTGACGGCATAGCTTTTTTTATAATTTCGTTATCTAGTGCTTTATCTAACCCATGATATTGCTTTTCAACGTTGTATCGTGAAACATCTGCACCCATATCTGGCTGATAAAAGATTCTACTAAAATCTAATCCTTGAATTTTCCAATGATCTATACCTTGTTGCATGTCTAATAAATCACTTCGCCCTATCAGGTCGTTGAATTTTTTCATACCTAGTGATGCCATAATTTCACGAATTTCTTCGGCAATAAAGAAAAAGAAGTTAACGACATGTTCAGGTTGACCATTAAATCTTTTTCGCAGTTCTGGATCCTGAGTTGCAATGCCCACTGGGCAAGTATTAAGATGACATTTGCGCATCATAATACAACCTTCAACTACAAGAGGCGCTGTGGCAAAACCAAATTCATCTGCACCCAATAATGCGCCAACGACTACATCCCGACCCGTTTTCATTTGTCCGTCGACCTGAAGGACGACACGCCCTCTTAATTGGTTAAGCACTAATGTTTGTTGCGTTTCAGCCAGCCCAATCTCCCAAGGGGTGCCGGCATGTTTAATAGAAGAAAGTGGTGATGCTCCTGTTCCACCATCATGCCCAGCAATTACAATATGGTCAGATTTGGCTTTAGCTACACCGGCAGCTACAGTTCCAACCCCCGTTTCAGAAACTAATTTTACTGAGATGCTTGCGCTTGGGTTTGCATTTTTAAGATCATGTATTAATTGGGCCAAATCTTCAATAGAATAAATATCATGATGGGGTGGAGGAGAAATCAGCCCCACACCTGGTACTGAAAATCTTAATTTAGCTATGTAAGGGCTAACCTTGTGTCCTGGTAGCTGCCCCCCTTCACCTGGCTTTGCTCCTTGGGCCATTTTAATTTGAATTTGATCCGCGGCAGATAAATACTCTGCAGTTACTCCAAATCGTCCAGAAGCTACTTGCTTAATTCGTGATCGCATCGAATCACCTGCTAATAAAGCATAATTTGATTCAATAATATCTTCGCCTAGATGCTCTGCTATAGAAGAATCTTTAGTGATAGGTATAAACCGTTTCTTATCTTCACCGCCTTCGCCTGTATTTGACTTTCCACCTATGCGGTTCATAGCCACTGCAAGAGTAGCGTGCGCCTCCGTGGATATTGAACCAAGCGACATAGCGCCTGTAGCAAAGCGCTTTACAATTTCCTTTGCTGACTCAACCTCATCAATAGAAATTGTTTTTGTTTTTTTAAAACCAAAAAGACCGCGTAAGGTTTTGTGTTTTTTTGTTTGGTTATTAATTAGCTCAGCATATTCTTTATAAGTATCGTATTGATTTTTTCTAGTTGCATGCTGTAATTTTGCAATAGATTCAGGATTCCACATATGCTCTTCACCACGGATCCTAAAAGCATATTCACCCCCAGCATCAAGTGCGTTTATTAGAGTAGGGTCAAGACCAAAAGCAGCTTTATGAATTTGATTAACTTCTTCTGCTATTTCCTTAATTCCAATACCTTCAATATTAGTGGATGTGCCTTTAAAATATTTGTCGATAAAAGCTTGGTTCAGGCCTACTGCTTCAAAAACTTGTGCCCCACAATAAGACTGATAAGTAGAAATGCCCATCTTAGACATAACTTTATTAAAGCCTTTACCAATAGCTTTAATGTATTTCTCTTGTGCGCCACTAAAGTCATCGCTAAGCGTTCTTATAGTTTCATAAGTTAACCAGGGGCAAACGGCTTCGGCTCCATATCCTGCCAATAAAGCAAAATGGTGGACTTCACGCGCAGATCCAGTATCAATTACTAAGCCAGTGTTTGTCCTGATTCCGGCCTTTACCAATAAATGGTGTGTAGCAGAACATGCCAGTAACGCAGGTACTGCCTGCCTATTATTATCAGTTAGTCGGTCAGATAAAATAATGATATTGAGTCCATCGATAACAGATTGTTTGGCCTCGTTACAAATATTAGCCAATGCTCTCTCCATAGCTTGGCTGTATGACTCATCGCGTCCAACCTCAAAAGTTATATCAATAACATTTGACTTAAAGAGTCCTTTTGTTGTTTGTTCAATGTTTTTTAATGCCTCTAAATCTTCAAGACTTAGGATGGGCTGACTTGCCTCTAAACGTGGTGGTGGGCTAGTCTCTTCAATACCTAACAAGTTAGGTCGGGGTCCAATAAATGTCACTAACGACATAACCAACTCCTCTCTTATTGGATCAATAGGAGGGTTTGTTACTTGGGCAAACAGCTGTTTAAAATAATTATAGAGAACCTTAGGGCGGTTAGATAATACCGGGAGTGCTGCGTCATTTCCCATAGACCCTGATGGCTCCTGGCCATCACTAACCATAGGCTTAAGAATAAAACTAATATCTTCTTGAGTAAAACCAAATGCCTGTTGAATATCTAATAAGGCGCTTTGTAATTTGATCTTGACTGTTGGTTTTCTTAGGTCACTTAAAAGAAATCGGGATTGATTAATCCAGGATTCATATGGCTTTGCACTAGCTAATAATTTCTTTACCTCAGCATCATCAATAATTCTTCCTGCTTGAAGGTCAATAAGTAACATTTTTCCTGGTTCTAGACGCCATTTTTTAACTATTTTTTCTTCAGGAAACTTAAGGACACCCATCTCAGAAGCCATCATCACAACGCCGTCATCCGTCATCAAATAGCGAGCAGGTCTTAATCCGTTTCGATCTAGGGTTGCACCTATCATTTGTCCGTCTGTAAAAGCTACGGCGGCTGGGCCATCCCATGGCTCCATCATAGCGGCGTGATACTCATAAAAAGATTTTCTTTCTTGGCTCATTAGTCCGTTACCAGACCAAGCTTCTGGTATCAACATCATCATAGCGTGAGGCAAGCTATAACCTCCTGCTACCAACAATTCTAAACAATTATCAAAGCTTGCTGAATCGGATTGTCCTTCTGTAATAAGTGGCCATAATTTTTCCAGATCTTCACCCAGCAACATGGACTTCATTTTCTCTTGTCTTGCATTAATCCAATTCTCATTGCCGCGCACGGTATTAATCTCACCATTATGAGCAATCATTCTATACGGGTGCGCAAGGTCCCAAGACGGAAAGGTATTCGTTGAAAACCTTTGATGCACTAAAGCTAAAGCTGACTGGGATGATTCGTCCAAGAGATCTGGAAAAAATACGCCCACTTCGTTTGCCAAAAGCATCCCTTTGTATACGACGGTTCGTGAGGACATAGAAGAAACATAAAAACTAGCAGGGTCATCTATATCTAAAGCCTGCACAAGGTTTTCAATTCTTTTTCTAATAACGAACAATTTTCTTTCAAAAGCCACTTGTCCGTCAGTGTTATCGCCGCGACCAATAATGACTTGCTTAATGACCGGCTCAACGTTTCTTGCTGCGCCAGCTATATCTTGATTGTTAACTGGAACGTTTCTCCAGCCTAGCTCTATTTGTTCCTCTTCCGCAATAACTTTACTAATTATGCTTTCACACAGTGCTCTCGTTTTTTCTGCTTGAGGTAAAAAGAGCATTCCAATTCCATACTCACCCTCTCCCGGTAATGCAATAGATAATAGTTTTGCTTCTTTTTGAAATAGTGCGTCAGGTATTTGAATAAGAATCCCAGCACCATCACCTAATTTAGGGTCATAGCCCGTTGCGCCTCGGTGGGTTAGGTTGGTGAGAATCTCCAGTCCTTGTGAAATAATTTTATGACTTTTAATTCCCCGGCTATTTGCAACAAAACCAACACCGCATGAGTCATGCTCGTTTGACGGATTGTATAACCCTTGTTTTTTTGGTGTGATTGGTCGCATCATTATTTTACTTAAGTGTGTTAAACGGAACGGTAAATTTTAAAGCTTTTTGCCAGCTTATTCAATGATCTTATGGTAAAAAGGTTAATAGTTATTAAAGCTGATCAAAGGCATTATTTGCAGCATTGATGGTTTGTTTTATATCAACAGAAGTGTGTGCTGCCGAAACAAAACCTGCCTCAAAGGCGGAAGGGCCAAAATACACGCCTTGGCTTAGCATTAAATGAAAGAATTTTTTAAACAAATCTCTATTCGACGCCATAATTTCTTCAAAACTATTAGGGGGTGTTTTACTAAAATACAGTCCAAACATACCTCCAACATTGCGAGCACAAAAATCAATATTTCTCTCTTTAGCAGATAACGTTAAGCCATCTGTCAATTGTTTTGTGGTGACACTAAGTTTCTTAAAAAAATCTGGCTCCTGGATTAGTTCTAGAGTTTTAAGACCTGCTGCCACTGCTACCGGATTGCCTGACAATGTTCCTGCTTGATATACCGGGCCTAACGGCGCAAGTTGTTGCATGATTTCTTTTTTTCCTCCAAATGCCCCTACTGGAAGACCTCCTCCAATTACTTTACCTAATGTTGTCATATCTGGAATCACATTAAATAATGCTTGCGCTCCTCCCAACGCAACCCGAAAACCAGTCATCACTTCATCGAAGATTAATACCGTGCCATATTTAGTACAAAGGGACCTAAGGGTTTCAAGAAACTCTTGATGAGGAACTATTAAATTCATATTGCCTACGATCGGCTCAATAATCACGCAGGCAATCTCTCCATCAAGCTTAGAAAAGAGATCCTGTAGGGCCTGTGAGTCATTATAGGGAAGAGTTAAAGTATGTTTAGCAACATCTGTAGGAACGCCAGCTGAGCTTGGTTGGCCAAATGTTAGGGCTCCTGAGCCAGCTTTAACTAATAGCGCATCTGCATGACCGTGATAACATCCTTCGAATTTTACAATTTTATCTCTGCCCGTAAAACCTCTTGCAACCCTAATAGCACTCATGGTAGCTTCTGTACCGCTACTAACTAAGCGGACCTGCTCAATACTAGGGACCAACTTTACAATCTCTTCTGCCATATCTAATTCACGAGAAGTAGGTGCGCCAAAAGATAAACTATTTTTTGATGCCTCATGAACAGCCGTTAAAACTTCATGGTTGGCATGTCCTAATATCATTGGTCCCCATGAATTAATATAATCTATATATTCCTTATCGTCCTCATCCCACAGCCGGCTTCCCAGACCCCTTTTAAAAAAGATAGGGGTACCGCCCACCGAACTAAATGCTCTTACTGGGGAGTTAACGCCTCCAGGAATATATAATTTTGATTGCTCGTATAAACTTTGGTTTTTACTCATAGGTTCCAGCTTTTAAGGATTGTACAAAATTGTTTTGCGGTTGATTCAATATTATCAGAGTTAAAAAGAGATGAGACTAGAGCAATACAATTTATTTGCTCATTTTTTAATGTCTCTATATTTTCTAAGGTTATTCCTCCGATAGCTACCATAGGGATATTACCCATACTTCTCGCCTGCCTGAGTATATCAAGAGTCGCTCTTGGCGCGTTAGGTTTAGTCTTTGTAGGGAAAAAGGCTCCTAGAGCTATGTAATCCACCTGCTTTTCATATGCCTCTTTAACTCTACTGAGGGAATTATAACAAGAAACTCCTATGCATTTATTTGGCCCTAACAATTTTCTAGCTTTATCAACATTGTCGTCATATTTACCTAAATGTACTCCAAATGCATCTAAATGTTTTGATAATTCAATATCATCGTTAATAATAAGCTGCACATTCGTTCTATCACAAAGTTCTTTTAGGGCGGTGGCTTGAATTTTTTTTTGCTTAGGCTTTAATGTTTTTGATCGATACTGCACAAGTCTCACCCCACCTTCAATTGCTTGTCGAGTGTGGTTTAATAAAAGATCATTGTCTATTTGGTCGGGGGTGATAGCATATATCCCGCTAATTATGGTTGAAACGTCCATCTCCATCCTCTTGGTCCATCCAAAAAAGTCGGTCTGGAATAGACTGGCCCATTCCTGGTTTAAATGCATTTTTTAAGGCTTGCCATGTGTAGTGTTGAGCGTGCTCAACTGCTAATTCTAAACTAAGTCCTTGCGCAAGATAGCCAGCAATGGCTGATGTTAACGTACATCCAGACCCATGATAATTGCCGGGGAGTCTATCCCAGTAATAAGGGACGGCTTCCTTAGCCTCTAAATATAGGGTGTTTATAACAGACTTTGTGTTTTCATGAGTGCCAGTTATAAGGACATTTTGACATCCAAGCAACTGAAGCCTCTCTGCACACTGATCTATACTTATATCTTCAAAATTCTCATCACTGTCAATAACGAGCCTTCTAGCTTCGTGACTGTTTGGGGTAATCAGATGGGACTGAGGAAATAACAATTCGAGCATTGCACTCATCATTTCTATGTTCACCAGTTCATCACCTCGGCCCGAAGCTAGAACAGGGTCTATAACCAAGGGAATATCAGGGTAGTCTGCAGCTATTTCAGCTACAACTGTAATATTTTCCGAGCTTCCTAAAAGGCCGCATTTAAAAACTGATATTTCCATATCTTCTAAAATACTTCGCGCCTGATCATTAACTAGCTCTGCGCTTATAGCAGCTAAGCTTTCAACCCCAATAGTATCCTGAACTGATACTGCGGTAGCAATAGAAAAAGGGTGGCATCCTATACTTGCCAAAGTTAAAACGTCAGCTTGTAATCCAGCCCCACCAGTTGGGTCTGTGGCAGAAAAAGTCATCACTTTTGAAAAGTTTTTTGTCATGAAAAAAGTTTCTTTGCAGTATTACATTGGGTCAATATCGACACTCCATTTTACTCTATTAGCTAATGGGTGTTGTCTAATTTGATCTATCCACACTTTTAGCATATTTTGTAAATATTTTCTTTCGTTTGACTGAATGTATATATTAATTCTTTCATGCCCGCTCACTCTCTCCATAACCGGCCTAACAGGACCAAAAATATTAACCTTTTCTTTTGAATTTATTGCCCAATCTGCGATATCGTCCATAAATCTTTCTGCCAATGACAATGTTCTTGATTCAGCCTGAAGAACTGCTTGAAAGCTGAACGGCGGTAAATCAATAGATGCCCGCTCAACGAGAATGCTGTTAGCAAATAATTCATAATTATGCGTTTTAACAGCTTGAAAAATAGGATGATTAGGAAAGCTTGTTTGAATTAACACTTCGCCAGCTATACTGCTTCGTCCTGATCGCCCTGAAACTTGCATAAGCTGAGAGAATAAACGTTCCGATGCGCGAAAATCGGTGCTATATAAAGCATTATCCGCATCCAACACTACCACTAATGTTAAGTTTGGAAAGTCATGTCCTTTAGCTAACATTTGGGTTCCAACTAATATATCAATGTCTCCTCTCGAAGTTTTTTCATACAGCTCATTCAGAGCATTTTTTTTTCGCATACTATCCCGATCAACCCTTAGAATGCTGGCGGATGGAATCAAGGCCCTAATGCGATCTTCAATTTTTTGTGTCCCAGATCCTAGCGGATATAGATCGGGATTACCACAATCCTGACATTGCATTGCTATTGGGCTTTCATAACTACAGTGGTGACACCGCAATTTTTTGTCTTTGAGGTGAACAACAAGGCGTGCGCTGCATTGGTGGCATGATGCACTCCAACCACAGCTTGAACAAACTAAAACAGGAGAATATCCCCGTCTATTAATAAAAATTAAAGCCTGTTGTTTAAGCGCTACCCGTTGCTTAATAGCTTTTAATATTAGCGGGGAAATGAGTTGGTCTTTGTCACTATTAAGAGGTGTTGTTTTTATTGCTGGTAATGACGCATTTAAAACAGCTCGATCCTTTAATCTTAACAACTGATATTTAGATATTTCCTTGCTTGCATTAAGCCAGCTTTCTAAAGAGGGTGTGGCAGTTCCGAGCACAATAGGAATATTGTTATTTCGAGCTCTCACCATAGCTACGTCTCTTGCATGATACTTGAGCCCCTCTTGTTGCTTAAATGAGGAGTCGTGCTCTTCATCAACAATGATGAGCTTTAAATTTTTAAAGGGTGTAAAAACTGCTAAACGTGTGCCAATAATTATAGAAGCTTTTCCAGACTTAGCTTGCCGCCAATTATCAAGCCTCTCGATACTTGAAAGATTGCTATGAAGAACAACTAAATTTCTATCTGGAAAGCGGGCTCGAAAACGTGACTCTAGCTGAGGAGTTAAATTAATTTCTGGCACTAAAACTAAAATTTGGGCTTTTTCTTCCTCAAGGAAATTTGCGATTAAATGTAAATATACTTCTGTTTTACCGCTGCCCGTCACTCCGTATAAAAGCGATGCTACAAAACCTTTCTCATTCATTACGCTATTGATAGCCAATTGCTGTTCTTCGTTCAATGATGGTCGCATATCTATCTTATGGCTTTCATCATCTACCCACTCTTCTGAGTAACAAACACCCATTATCTCCAGATCAAGAATAGCTTTCTTAGCATTAGAGGCAATATTTTTTAATGAGCTCTGTCTGATAGGTTGGCCTAGCAAATGAACTGCCAATTTTCTTAAATTCTTTTGCCTTTTTGGTAATAACTCAATCCAGTCGGGTGTTAGTTCTCTGGTCGCTTTATACACCTTTTCTTTTATACGCAATTGATATTTATGTTGCTTGATCCGAGAAGGCACAATAGACAATATTGTTTGGCCAATAGGATGATGGTAATAATCTGCAGAAAATTCCAAGAGTCGCAGCAAGTCATTATCAAAAATTACCTCAGGCTCAGCATGAATAATTTTCTTTAACTTGTCGTCGGTCAATAATGAATCATTAGCAAACCCGCAAACTACTCCCATCAAGACTCTGCTCCCAAAAGAAACCTTTACATACTGGCCTACTTTAAATGCCTCTCCATTATTCAAATAATCAAATAATCGGTCTAAGGGGACATCTAATGCTACTTTTAATATTTTTTGACTTTCCTTCATTCCAATTACTTATCATTCCTTAAGAAGTAAACTACAGGATAGGGTAAAATATCCTTTTAAAATATATTTAATTGTAACCTTGTGAAAGCTCACCTTACTGATTTACTTTTTTCAATTGTCAATAAAATGACTTCCGAATTGACTCAGTCGCAAATTGTTATTGAGCGGCCAAAATCCATCGACCATGGCGACCTGTCATCTAATATTGCATTGGTTATTGCTAAGGCGCTTAAAAAATCGCCCCGCACCGTTGCGCAAGAAATAGTTGAGAAAATCCCATCTACAAGATCATTTAGCAAGATAGAAATTGCCGGGGCTGGATTTCTAAATTTTTACTTTAGTTCAAACACACACAATAAAATAATCAATGATGCTCTTGAAAATAATAAAAATTATGGAAGAAGTAATCAAGGTTCACGAAAAAAAATTCAAATAGAGTTTGTTTCAGCAAATCCAACAGGGCCTCTTCATGTCGGACATGGAAGAGGGGCTGCAATTGGAGATTGCTTGGCAAGACTATTTGAGTTTTCTGGATGGGATGTCACTCGAGAATTTTATTATAATGATGCAGGGTCACAAATAGACAACTTAACCAAGTCAATCAAAGCAAGATGTATGAACGTTCTACCAGAAGATCCAAGCTTTCCTGAAGATGGTTATCGTGGTGAATATATATCCGACATCGCAAAGTCCTATCTTGCAAAAAAAACCATCCAAAATGGCTCCGAAACTTTTTCGTCAAACGGCGATACAACTGATGATGATGCTATAAAAAACTATGGCGTTCATTACCTAAGAAAAGAGCAAGACCAAGATTTAGAAGCCTTTAAAATACGCTTTGACGTATTTAGCCTTGAATCTTCTTTTTATTCACAAGGTAAGATTAAGGATGTCGTTACAACACTTAAAAACAATGGCCATACATATGAAAAAGATGGGGCGTTATGGCTTAAAACAACCGCATTTGGAGATGATAAAGATAGAGTGATGCAAAAAAGTGATGGGGCGTTTACTTACTTTGTTCCTGATATTGCTTACCATCTCAATAAATGGGAAAGAGGTTTTAAGAGAGTTATTAATGAGCAAGGAGCCGACCATCACAGCACTGTTAACAGAGTAAGGGCAGGGCTTCAAGGCCTAGATACTGGTATTCCACCTGGTTGGCCAGAATACGTTTTGCACCAAATGATTACAGTCATGAAAAATGGTCAAGAAGTTAAAATTTCAAAGCGGGCGGGAAGTTATGTCACTCTTAGGGATTTAATTGATGAAGTCGGCTGTGATGCTACTCGTTACTTTTTAATCGCAAGGCGAGCAGATTCTCAATTAGTTTTTGATATAGATCTTGCAAAATCGCAAAACAATGAAAATCCTGTTTATTATATTCAGTATGCTCATGCAAGAATTCAAAGAGTGCTTATGCAATGGGGGGGTGAACTTCATTCACTAAGGAGTACAGCAGAGTACAAATACGAAACATTGCTTGAGAAAAAATTAATTAAAAAAATAGAAGAATTTCCTGAGGTGGTAGAAGCTGCCACAAATGATTTAGCTCCTCATCAAATTGCAAACTATTTAAAAGAATGTGCTGCCGACCTTCATGGCTATTATAATGATACTAAATTTCTTGTTGAAAATAATAACGAAAAAAATGGTAGGTTATCTTTAATTTTTGCAACTCAACATATAATAAAAACTGGTTTAAATCTTCTGGGAATTTCTGCTCCGGATTCAATGTAAAGGGAAAAAATGGCTGACGACTACAGAACAATTAAAGAAAAAAAAGCTGAAGGCACACCTTTTACTAACGGTTTGTTTTTTGGTTTACTGCTAGGTATTTTGATATCAATTGCTGTGACGTTATTTATTACTAACGGCAAAAGTCCATTTGTTTCGAAAGAAACAGAGGGATCATGTATTGAAGTAAACTCTGCGATTGGTGAAGACGATGTTATAAATATAGATGAAGATAGTAATTATGACTTTTATCAAACACTTCCAGAGGAATCATCAGCTTATAACAGCGAAGACATCCAAAAGAAAAGGGATAATAATCGACAAATTGATTACTATATACAAGTGGGCGCGTTTTCTGAGCAAGCTCCCGCAGATAACCTGAAAGCCAAGTTAGCTCTTATGGGATTTGAGTCAGTTATTATGTCTGCAAAAATTGGTGATAACACCTTCCATAGAGTTAGTGTGGGGCCCTATGAGGATTATGAGACAAGCAAGAGTATGAGAGAAAAATTATTAAAAGAAGGTTTTAAAGCGAACTTAATTAAGCTAACGAGACCTAAAGTTCAATAAATTCTATTTAAACAAGGACAACCATAATGAAAACATTATTATTTGTAATTTCAATGATGCTTGCTTTCACGGCATTTGGAGTAGAGCCTAAGGCAGGAGTTAACTTTAAACAAACTAAAGAGATTATTCCAACGGACTCACCAGGAAAGATAGAGGTTGTAGAGCTGTTTTGGTATGGATGCATCCACTGCTACAAAATAGACCCTTATATTGATAAATGGGCAGACAATGCTCCTAAAGATGTTGTATTTAAAAAGATTCCCGCTGTACCAAGAAAAGATTGGGTTCCCATGGCTAAAGCTTTTTATGCGCTTGAAACTCTTGGCTTAGACAAAACTTTGCATGAAAAACTGTTTGATGCCATACATAAAACCAAGGCCGTAGATCCTGGAAGCGAGCAAAGTGCAATTCAATGGATTGCCTTAACAGCAAAAAAAGATATTAACGAAGTACAGTCTGCATTTAATACTTTCTCTATGAAAGCAAAACTTTCAAAGTCTCAAAGACTTTTTAGGGCAGCAGGGGCAACTGGTGTTCCATCCATAATAATAGACGGAAGATACATAACGTCGTCAACAATGGCTGGGGGTGAAAAAAATACCATAGAACTAATAAATTATATTGTAGGTAATATTCGCAAAGACAAAGCAAAAAATTAACCTCGGCATGACGATCAAAGTCATTATTACGGGGGCTAATTCTGGGATAGGGAAAGCGCTAGCACTTGAATATGCTAAAAAAGGAGCGGTACTAGGTCTGATTGCTAGAGACTCGGATAAATTAGTCTCCCTCCAAAAAATACTTCCCTGCCCATCACAAATCTTTTCAATTGATGTAACTGATATTGCTCAGTGTCGATGGGCAGCAGAAGAGTTTATGGCTCAGCATGGTATTCCTGACGTAGTTATAGCCAACGCAGGTATCAGCCAGGGCACCCTAACAGAAAATTTCACTGACTTAAAAATTTTTGAGGAAATTATTAAAACTAACTTATTTGGAGTACAAAATACTTTTTATCCATTCATTCAACCCTTTAAAAAAAGGAAAAGCGGACAATTGGTAGGCATTTCAAGCGTTGCAGGGATTCGTGGAATTCCTGGAAGTGGAGCCTACAGTGCTTCAAAAGCGGCTTTAACTAATTACCTTGAAAGCCTCAGGATCGAAATGCTTGAATTTAATATTTATGTAAGCACTATTGCTCCTGGATATATCCGAACCCCTATGACTAATGTTAACAACTTTACTATGCCCTTCTTAATTAATAGCGACAAAGCTGCTAAAAAAATCATCCGGTCTATTGAAAAGAAAGCTCGATTTACCATTATTCCCTTTCCAATGAATATCATCGGTCGAATAATAAGGGTTTTGCCATGTTTTTTGTGGGATTGCTTGGCACGAAATGCGCCTAGAAAGAAAAGGGTAAGCAATAAAAGCTAGGCAGGTTATGCTTATATAAAGATTAGTAATTCATTTAAAATACATACTATAAAGTTACTCATAATAATTAACGAAAGGTAGCAATGAGCAAGCATAGAACCCCAGAGAACATTAGTGACTTTGTCGCTTTATTTATTACGAAATTTTTACGTCTTTTGGCGGATACATTTTTTTCAAAACGATATGGACACCGCGCCGTTGTTTTAGAAACAGTTGCGGCTGTTCCGGGAATGGTTGCAGGGATGTGGATACACCTTAAATGCCTTAGAAAAATGACTAGTGACAGAGGTTGGATAAAAACATTATTAGACGAAGCAGAAAATGAAAGGATGCATCTTATGACTTTTATTGAAATTGCTAAACCTAACTGGTTTGAAAGAGGCTTAATTCTTTTTGCTCAGGCTCTTTTTTGGCATTTTTATTTTATTCTTTATATATTTTTTCCTCGGACAGCTCATCGTTTAGTTGGTTATTTTGAAGAGGAAGCTGTCATTAGTTATACAAATTACTTAGAGCAAGTAGAAAACGACCTGTCTCTAAATGTTGCAGCGCCACAAATTGCTATAAATTACTGGAAGCTTAAACCTGATGCCAGGCTTATTGATGTCATAAAAGTAGTTAGAGACGACGAGGCTGGCCATGCAAAAGTTAATCATACGCTTGCGGATACAATTGATGAGGATAAACATAGCGCAAAAAATATCAAGCAAATAGAATACAAAAAAGAAGAGCCTGTTTTTTCTACCGCCAACAAAAAAAATGTCAATGAACACCAAAGTACTACTTTATATAGTTCAACGTCTTTGGGTGAAATCTCCCTATTTAATAGAATAGTCATGGCTCCACTTACCCGGAGCCGGGCAACAGCATCTGGGGTTCCAACAGCTATAATGGCTGATTACTATTCTCAGCGAGCAAGTGCAGGGCTAATTATTGCCGAAGCAACACAGATAAGTCAGCAAGGCCAAGGCTATTCCTGGACTCCAGGAATATATACTGAAGAACAAACAAATGGATGGAAAAATGTAGTGGATAAAGTCCATGGACGGGGTGGGAAAATCTGTCTTCAGCTTTGGCATGTAGGAAGGATATCGCATATCGATCTACAACCAGGCAATCAAAAACCAGTTGCGCCCTCTGCAATTAAGGCTAAGGCATCTATTTGGTTACAATCAGGATCAGCAGAAGTTTCTGAACCAAGGGAATTAGAATTATTTGAGATAGGAAGCATTGTTGAAGATTATCGTCAAGCAGCATTTAACGCTAAAAAAGCTGGTTTTGATATGATAGAGATCCATGCTGCAAACGGTTATCTAATTGATCAATTTCTTAGGGACAGCTCCAATAAACGATCAGACAGATATGGTGGCTCCATAGAAAACAGAGCGCGACTTTTGTTAGAGGTGATTGATGCTGTTTCTTCTATATACCCTACCAATCGGATTGGTTTTAGGGTTGGGCCTACTTCTAACTTTAACGATATCAACGACTCAAACCCAGAAGAATTGTTTGCGTACATTGCCACACAGTTAGGTAAAAAGTCCTTAGCTTATATGCACGTAATAGAAGGTCAAACAGGGGGTGACAGACAAAATATACCCTTCAACTATGACAAGCTTTATGCCTTATTTAAACAAAATGGGGGCTTGTCTAGTATTGCAAATAACGGATATACGAAAGATTTAGCCGAGGCTACTACTGTCGATTTGGTGGCGTTTGGGGTACCTTTCATAGCTAATCCCGACTTAGTGTATAGGCTTGAACATGGGCTTCCGCTAAATGAGCCAGATCAAACTACCTTCTATGGTGGGGATGAGAAAGGTTATTCTGATTATCCATTTTATGAAAAATAATTACACTCACATGTTGGTAACAATAAAAAAAATTGCGGTTATTAGTTTTTTCTTTACTCATAGCTTGTTTGCTTTGCAAATTGGAGATATTGCTCCAAACTTCGATGCCAGCACTAGCCTAGGTAAGTTTAATTTTTATAATTGGTCAGGGGAGAATTGGGTTATTTTATTTTCCCATCCAGCAGACTTTACTCCGGTTTGCACAACAGAGCTGGCTGAAGTTGCAAAATTACAGCCGCAATTTGATAAAAGAGATGTTAAGGTTTTAGCATTAAGTAGTGGTTCAGTTGCAGATCACTTGGAGTGGATTCCACACATTAATGAGTACAAGGATAGTTTAATAAACAATGATCCCTTGATAGGGATTATAGAGAGCTTATCTGAAAATACCGATGTTCGCTATCCAATTATTGCAGATGAAGATTTATCTATTGCTATGCGCTATGGTATGTATCACCCCAAAGCAAAGCCAAACTCAAACTCTCTTGGAAGCGGCGTAAAAGAAACCGTTAGATCAGTTTTTATAATAGATTCCAATAAAATTGTTCAAACCATTCTTGTCTACCCAAAAAATATCGGGCGTAATTTTACTGAAATTGTGCGTATTGTTGATGCGTTGCAATTGTCTGAAAAACACAAGGTATCAACACCCGCTAATTGGGAAATGGGTGATCCAGTAATCGTATCAAACGAAATTCCAACAGAAGATATTAAAGACAAATATGATACTAGGGAGGTCAATATTTTTCGCAATTATTTAAAGCTTATTGATCAACCTGACTATTTTGAGGGTAGCAAAAAAGGCAAGCAACGAAGCAAGGGTGGGTTTAAATAATTTTAACCATTTTTATCATTTAAGCTCGCCATATTTTTTATTCTCTGATTTGTCCCCAAATCAATAACGCTAACAAGGCTTACCAAAGCAACACTTAGTAACAACAGCTTAACTATACGACTGAGATTAAACAAAATTATTAGTTCGCAACATAAAGCTGAACGTCATCTGGCTCACGTATTGAGAGATTTTCTGGCAACAACTCTGGATCAATTAAGCCTGAATTTTTTACTTTATCAAACCAATATTTTGCCTTGTTATTATCTTTCATTACCCAACGTCCGTCCCGATAATGAATGCCTATATGATAATCTGCCTGCAACAAGCCTTTAGCTGAAGCCTTACTAAAATATTCAAAAGCCTTCTTATCGTCGACTGGTGTTCCTAGCCCATAGTGATGCAAAAACCCTAAATTTAAGTATGTTTCTGGTATGTTTTGATCTATGGCTTTTAAATAATAACTGTGCGCTGATACATAATTTTGTGTTGCTCCTCTTCCATATTGTGCCATTAAGCCTAAGTTAAAAAAAGCTTCTTTGACATCCTTCTGGGCAGCCTTTATGTAAAGTTGATGGGCCTTATAATGATCCTGTATATTACTAGGCCCATAATGATATATCTGAGCGAGATTTTGCTGTGCCTCAGCTAAATTCTGTTTTGAAGCGAAATGATAGTACTTTATAGCTTGCTCAAGATCATAAGGAACGCCTTCTCCTTTTTCATATAGTTTTCCTAAATTAAATTGTGCTTCTTTCATTTCGTTATCAGCAGCTTTTTTATACCACCTTGCAGCCGCATGCATATCCTTGGTAGTTCCCAGGCCATAATGATTCATTTGTCCTAAATTAAATTGTGCCTCTACAATTCCGTCAGAGGAGTATAAGCATCCATTTACATCTATGGCTAATTGTCGATCAGAAGACTTTGAAAACCAGTAGAAAGCTTTATTTAGGTCTTTTTTTATGCCCAAGCCATAACGATTCATCAACCCCAAATTAAATTGTGCTTCAGGTATATTGTTTTTAGCTGCTTTGCTGTAATGATTATAAGCTTCGGTTAAATTTTTAAGCTTACCTTTGCCATAGTGATTCATTAAGCCTAATTTAAAATGAGCCCGCTCAACACCGTTGTCTGCAGCCAGCTGATATAAGCTTACAGCTCTGGTGTAATCCTTTGTTAAGTGATTGCCTTTAAAATAATTATCTGCTAGATGGTACTGCGCTTTTGCAACATCTAATTTTTCCGGCGGAGTGCCAAATCCCTTAAAGCTCCCATTTGGATACCATGATTCCCAAAAACTTTTTTCTTCGCAAGCTTTCGAGAGAGTCGTTAAAGAACAGAGCAATAAGATCTGACTTAATATGGCAGTAATTTTTTTATGCTTCATAATTTTTCCTAAAAAAAATGGGTACATCTTATAGACGTACCCATTTAATAAATAGTCAGGAAAAATTTTTAGCTAATTAATCAGTCCCTTATCACGCATGAATAGTAAATTTATCCTTGCCGCATCACTTCCTTGATACGCGGCTTTTTCATACCATTCTTTTGCCTTTTGCATATCTTGAGAAACATTGAGTCCTTTTTCATACATCAGGCCTAAATTAAATTGTGCATTTTTATCGCCTTTTTCTGCTATTACCAAACAAGCTGCGAAAGACGCCTTCTCTGTCCCACATTTATTGCCCTCTGTTTGGACCAACTCATCGAAGCGTTCGGGCGAAATATTTTTTAATTGAAGTTTTGACCAAAATAACGTTATAGCTCCATATTTATCCGTAATATATGCAAAAGGCCTATTTACCTTATTCGCTATTGTTGTCGGACTTTCCTCTATTTGTAAGAAACTATCGACTCTAATAAGCTCATTAGCAGCCCATACAACTGATGCACCAAATAACAAGGCTGCTAGCCATTTTGTGAATCTTTCTTTAGTTAATTTTTTTTTCTCCTTTAATATGCCCTCACGAACCAATGCTTCCATGTACCTTTCTAATCTTTTAGGCTCGCCAATGTTTAGCTCTTGGTCTCTTGCCTCCCTTCTCTCTTGAATAATCGAACGAATTAGCTTGCCATTTAGTTGCCAGGTTTTATTAAGGTGCGTTACAACATCTCCTCTTAAGACAGACAACCAGCCATCATCAATTTTCTTTTCTCTATCTGGGTTCATAGCTTAATCTAGCTCCATACAATGCTTAATATAAGTTTTTAATTTCTTTCTACACTGCGACAAATATTCCTTTGTTGCTGCAGGTGTTCTATCAATTCGGGTAGCAATATCTTTAATGGAATATCCATCTTGTTGCAGGTCAAGCGCATAAGCATGATTAGAGTTTTTTAGCGCAAACTGTCCATACCCCTCTCTCACACAATCACCATTGTCACTTTGTTCGCTATTAATATTCTCTATTGTTGATTCGTCGACATATTTATCGGAATTAAACTCTATAAAATCTTTTTCTCTTTTTGTTTTTCTTAAATAGTCTCTAGCTTTGTTCTTTGCAACTGTCCAGCACCATGCTTCGAATTTTTCTGGCTCATTAACCATAGGCGCTTTCTTTATAATGGTTATTAAGCTTTCTTGATTAAGATCTACGGCTTCTTGATTCGCCAGACGCCACTGTCCTTCAAAATGCTTTATAAAGGGCTTGTCTAATGCCTTAAAAATTGCCTTAGCCCCTGATTCTAAATCAGCATTATTCAAAGATATCAGCAAACCATGTATTTCTTTAAAATCCATTAGTCCCCCTGTTTAAACAATTGACGATAGCTATTAACTAAGCGTCAGGACTTTTTTAATTTTTTAATGTTAGGAAACATCTTCATTTCTATGAATTTTTTCAGCCAATGAAAGCTTTTTATTTAAATTTATTTGGCTCTTCAGCCCTGACCTTGGAAGAGTTGGTTGCGTCATTGGTGTTGTAATAGTAATTCCTCCTGTATTACCTATTACCGCTTGGCTCGAGCGTTATGCGAGCCACCTATTTCATTCCGTTGATAATGATAATGATAATGATTCGCAGTACCACATATTTTTTTAATAAAGCTATGATTAGATATGACAAATTTATTTCATATTGTTTGGACGTTAGCTTTATTAATGTCTTACTGTTTTTTCCTTATTCAAACTTTATAGCTATAAATGTTTAGATTTTGGATCGGCCTACATTCACTTTAAATCAAGATCTATTCCTTTTACTCGCCTTAAAAATTCCTTGCTGTATTTAATTTTTAGTTCTTTCTTTTTTTTGATTGTTTGATGTCCATCAGTTTGCCGTAAAGCTGGTCTATCAAACAATACAAAAACGATTGAGACAAATACAATCATTATAGATATAGAAAGAGCGCCAATAACAAACTCAGTTGTATGGGTAAGAAAATAAACTAGAAATTTTTCGTACATTTTGTATAAGCCATAATTTATTTATCTTACTTTAAAAATACTGGCTGCGTGGATTTATTCTAACGACTTTACAAGATCTTCTATAACTTTTTTTGCATCGCCAAAAAGCATCATTGTTTTGTCTAAATAAAATAGTTCGTTGTCTAGGCCGGCGTATCCTGGGGCCATAGATCTTTTGTTTACAATAATCATCTTAGCCTTTTGAGCCTCTAATATTGGCATACCATAAATAGCACTACCTGGTGTTTTAGCTGCTGGATTAACAACGTCGTTTGCTCCGACCACCAATACAACATCGGTTTGACTAAATTCACTATTTATATCGTCCATCTCTACTACTTGATCGTAGGGGACATCCGCCTCCGCAAGTAAAACGTTCATGTGCCCAGGCATCCTTCCAGCTACAGGGTGAATTGCATATCTGACTTTTACGCCTCTATCTATTAATTTTGACGTAAGTTCCTGGAGAGCATGCTGGGCCCTGGCCACAGCAAGGCCGTAACCAGGCACAATAATTATGCTTTCTGCATTAGACATTAGGTACGATACATCATCCGTCGATCCTGACTTATATGATTTTTCTGCGCCATTAGATATATCTACAGATGTTTCAGCTCCAAAACCCCCCAACATGACGGAAATTATTGATCGATTCATCGCCTTACACATAATATAAGACAAAATTGCTCCTGAAGAACCAACGCAAGCTCCAGCAATTATTAACACCGAATTGTTTAGAGTAAACCCTATGCCTGCCGCAGCCCATCCCGAGTAACTGTTAAGCATAGAGACTACCACTGGCATGTCAGCTCCTCCAATGGGAATAATTAACGTAACTCCCAAAATTAAAGCGATTGCAGTCATAGCCATAAACGCAATAATTGACTCGGTCTGAAAGAACAATGTTCCGCTTGCAAGCATTGCAATAAACAGAACCAAGTTCAACCAATGCTGACCTTTAAAAATAATTGTATGCGCCCCAAATTTTCCAGATAATTTGCCGAATGCTATAACAGAGGCTGAAAAAGTTATAGCCCCAATAAAAGCCCCAATAAATAACTCAAAGCGCTGCACTGTCGTATAGCTTTCTGTTGGGTTTAAGACTGCAGCTAACGCGATTAATACAGCGGCCAGCCCAACAAAAGAATGCATTAGTGCTACTAATTCCGGCATTTTGGTCATCTGAACCTTTTTTGCTGCAACTATTCCAATGAATGCACCCAAAATAAGAGGCAGGAAAATTAACCTGGGGATTAAACCGTCCCCAACCCACAAGGTAGTAAAAATTGCTATGGCCATTCCAAACATTCCATACATGTTTCCACTTCTGGCAGAGTTTGGCGAGGAAAGGCCTCTTAATGCCATAATAAAAAAGATAGCCGACACTAAATAAAATAACATTGCCATTGATTCACTAATCATCTATAGAAGATTCCTTGATTTTGCTATTTGTTTTTCTCTTAAACATCTCTAACATTCTTTGAGTAACAAAAAATCCTCCAAAAATGTTAATCGATGCAAAAAATATTGCAAATGCACCTAAAATGCTACTAAATGTTATTAAAGTGTCGTTAATTTCTACTACTTGCAATATTGCTCCAACAATAACAATGCCAGAAATTGCGTTTGTTACTGACATCAATGGTGTATGTAAGGCAGAGGTTACATTCCACACGACGTGATACCCAATAAAAATTGCTAAAACGAAAATCGTAATATTTTGTATTGTTATTAGGTCAATCATTGCTTGTCCTCTTTGATTAAACAGCTAGATACTAATTCATCCTCCATGTTGACATGGAGCTCGCCCTTATCATTGATTAAAAGCTTGATGAATTCAAATATATTGCGAGCATACAAGGAAGAGGCGTCCGCACTCAATAAGGATGGTAGGTTGGTTTTTCCAATAATTGTGACGTTGTTAACCATGATATTTTTATTTGCTCGGGTAAGAGGGCAATTTCCTGAACCATCTTTTCCCATTCCGGCCGCCATATCTACAATAACTGCTCCTGACTTCATTTTTTTTACTGTCTCTTCTAATAATAATATTGGTGGTTCCCTTCCAGGTATTAATGCGGAAGTAATAATTATGTCTGCCTCGATAGCTTTTTGTGCAATTAGTTTTGTTTGCCGCTGAAGCCATTTGCTAGGCATCGCTTTTGCATAACCCCCTTGCCCACCAGCTGCCTCTTTTTCTTCCTCTGTCTCAAAAGGCACTTCTATGTATTTTGCGCCCAATGACTCTATTTGTTCTTTTACTGCAGGCCTAACGTCTGAAGCTTCCACCATCGCGCCAAGCCTTTTTGCAGTTGCGATAGCTTGCAGTCCGGCAACCCCTGCACCTAAAACCATTACTCTAGCTGCTTTTACTGTTCCTGCTGCCGTCATAAGCATAGGCATAAACCTTTTATATACATCGGCAGCCAACATAACAGCTTTGTATCCAGCAATATTTGCTTGAGAAGAAAGTACATCCATTGATTGCGCTCTTGAGTTTCTAGGTAAGGCCTCTAATGCAAAAGCAGTTATTTTTTTTGACAACACTTGTTTGGCGTGTTCTTTATTAAAAGGCTCTAATAGGCCTAGGATGTATTGAGATGACGCTAAGAGTTTAATTTCTTGGGCCTCTATTGGCCTAACCAAAAGAACAAGGTTTGCTGTTAAGGCCTTCTCTCTTTTGGTAATTGATGCTCCACTGTCTATATAGTCTTTATCGCTAATCGATGATGCATCTCCAGCATTTTTTTCGACCCATACCTTGTGGCCTAAGGATACTAATTTTTTTACTGTTTCAGGAGTTGCTGCCACCCGAGATTCATACTGCTTTTGTTCTTTTAGCACCCCGATAATCATTTTTGAGTTTCCTCATGTGACAATTTATTTTAAATAATCCTACCTTAATTAAACGTTGAAGTATTTATTTTTTTTATTGATTTTACCACCTCTTCCAATGCCTGTTTTTTTACGCTGCTTTTTCTATAGGCTAAAACTACCTTTCTAAAAGGTATGGGCTTATCAAACTGAATAACCTTGACCAAAGGGTTAACATGGCGAAGCGTAGTAGCGCTTTTAGGAAGAACGGAAATTCCAAGATTTGATGCAACCATGCTTCTTATAGTTTCAAGTGAGTTTCCTCCCTGTATTTCTCCGGTTTTTAATAGTCCTGGGCAGGCTTCTTGTACTTGGTTGCTATAACAATGTGTGTTGTCCAACAGTAAAACTTTTTCACTTGCCAACAGATCTGCTTTAATGGTTTTTTTTTGTGCCCATGGGTGTTTAACCGGAACAACCGTTACAAAAGGCTCCTCATAAAGATTCTCAATCTCTATTCCAGGTATGTCAAAAGGCAGAGCTACAATGGCAGCGTCGATGAATCCTTTTTTTAACTTTTCTTCCAGGTTTTTAGTAATATTTTCTTCTATTTCAAGCGGCATATCTGGCGCACTATTTCTTAGTAGAGGTATGATTAGCGGGAGGAGGTAGGGTGCAATTGAATAAATTAGGCCCAATTTAAAGGGCTTTTCTAACTGGCCATCACCTTGCTGGGCCATTTCCTTAATTTTTCCTGCCTCATCAAGAACAATGATGGCTTGGTTAATTATTGCTTGCCCTGCTTGGGTAATGCTGACATCAGTTCTGCTTCTCTCAAACAGTATAATGCCTAATTCATCTTCAAGCTTCTTTACAGCAAGGCTTAACGCCGGCTGGCTTACAAAACATTTGTCAGCAGCCTTCCTAAAGTTTTTTTCTCGGCCTACAGCAACAATAAATCTTAGTTCGCTTAAGGTCATTTTTAAATATCGAGGTTGTTAGCGCCCAGTGCATTTTCTTCAATAAACTGTCTTCGTGGCTCAACTTGGTCACCCATTAATCGCTCAAAAGTTGCTTCAAGCTCAGTGAAGTCTTCAATAGTTACCTGTAATAACGTTCTGACCTCTGGATCCATAGTTGTTTCCCAGAGCTGGCTTGGGTTCATCTCACCCAGCCCTTTATATCGCTGAATATTTAGGGTGTTTTTTGCTTCATCAATTAACCAGGCTAGGGCTTGTGTAAAATTTACTACAGGCTTGGATTTTTCACCGCGGGTAATAACCGCACCATCATCTATTAAGTTCTTAAGTAGATTAGATGATTTGATGATTTGCTTATACTCGCCACTGAGCAAAAACTCTTCATCAATTATGCTTGCTTGTAAATTACCGTGAACGAATTGATTCATTTCTATAAGAAAATTTTCGGAAGATTCATGTTTCTTAACTTCAAACTTAATGTTATTTGCAGACATAATAGCTTCCAGTTTTGATGCATATTGTTCAGTAGCATTTTTATCTGCGAGATTTAATTCTCCTAAATCATGAATTGCCCTAACTATTGACTCATCATATCTTGAAGAAAGTCTTTTTATTACCGATTCTGTCAGTACCATTTCCCTTGCAAGGCTGTTCAGCGCACCGCCTTCTATAGTCTCTCCACCTTTTTTTGTAAGAAGGCTTGCATTATTAAGTGCTGAATTTACCAAATACTGGTCCAACTCTTGCTCGTCTTTTAAATAACGCTCATCTTTTCCCTGTTTTACCTTATAAAGTGGCGGCTGAGCAATAAAAATATGTCCCTTTTCTACCAATTGCGGCATTTGCCTAAAGAAAAATGTTAGAAGCAATGTTCTAATATGTGCCCCATCAACATCTGCGTCGGTCATGATTATAATTCGATGATATCTAAGCTTAGCAACATCGAAGTCTTGACCTATTCCTGCTCCCAAAGCAGTAATTAAGGTTGTTATTTCTTGAGAAGATAATATTTTATCAAGACGGGCTTTCATAACATTTAAGATTTTTCCTTTGAGAGGAAGTATTGCTTGGTTTTTTCTATCCCTACCTTGTTTAGCAGAGCCTCCCGCGGAATCTCCCTCAACAAGGTAAACTTCGCACTGTGCTGGGTCTTTTTCCTGACAATCTGCTAATTTCCCTGGAAGACCTAACGAGTCCATTGCGCCTTTTCTTCGCGTCATATCTCTTGCTTTTCTTGCAGCTTCTCTTGCCCTTGCTGCATCAACAATCTTATTACAAATTATTTTCGCATCTTTTGGATGTTCTAATAAATAATCTGTTAATTTTTTCCCAACCAAATCTTGAACCACGGGCTGAACTTCGCTGGAGACTAACTTATCTTTCGTTTGTGAGGAAAACTTTGGTTCAGGGACTTTGACAGACAAGACACAAGTTAAACCCTCCCTCATGTCATCGCCCCCTGTATCAACTTTAGCTTTTTTGGCTAATTCGTTTGACTCAATATAAGTGTTAATTGTTCTTGTCATGGCTGCGCGCAATCCTGTTAAATGGGTGCCGCCATCCCTTTGGGGTATATTGTTAGTAAAACACTGTACGTTCTCTCCGTAGGAATCATTCCATTGCATGCTTACTTCGATTGAAATTCCTTCTTTTTCTGCAAAAGCATGAAAAGGTGTTTGGTGAAGAACGTTCTTCGATCGATTCATATACTGTACAAACCCTTTTATACCCCCTGAAAACTCAAAATTTTCTGATTTCCCGCTTCGGTGATCAATCAGTTCAATTTTAACGCCATTGTTTAAGAAAGAAAGTTCTCTTATGCGCTTACATAACAATTCAAAGTGAAAATCAACATTGTTAAACGTTTCTGTTGAGGGTAAAAATGTTACTTCTGTCCCTGTTTTATCTGTATCACCAACTGCTTTCAATGGCGCAACTCTTTCACCCCTTTTAAACTCAACCTCGTGCACCTTTCCTGCACGATAGACCCTTAACCTTAACCAGTCTGACAGCGCATTAACTACAGAAACACCCACCCCATGAAGGCCCCCTGAAACCTTATAGGAATTTTGGTCAAACTTACCTCCTGCATGCAGCTCTGTCATAACTATTTCAGCTGCAGAACGCTTAAACTCATCATCTTCTTTTATGTCTGTTGGTATGCCCCGTCCATTATCTGTTACGGTTATTGAGTTATCCGCATGGATAATGACCTTTATATCGTTACAGTGTCCAGCCAATGACTCGTCAATGGCGTTATCAAGAACCTCAAAAACCATATGATGAAGGCCGCTTCCATCAGAGGTGTCTCCGATATACATCCCAGGTCTTTTTCTTACCGCATCTAAGCCCTTTAATATTTTTATACTATCGGCATTATAGTCAGCGTTGTTTAAATCGTCTTTTTCACTCATTGTAATAGGCTCTTATTTTTAAATTAAATTCGCATTGGCATAACTACGTACTTGTAGTCGTCGTTTTTTGGTATGGTTATTAAACAACTACTTGAAGAGTCATTAAAGGCAAAGCTTAGCTTCTCTGCTTGTATGTTTGTTAACACATCGATTAGATAGGTTACATTAAAGCCTATATCGATAGAGGGGCCATCATAAGTTATGTCCAGCTCTTCCTCCGCCTGCTCTTGTTCACTGTTATTACTAATTAATTTTAGTTGTGACTTTTCTATTACCATTCGTATTCCTCGATATTTCTCATTTGATAAAATCGACGCCCTTTGCATAGACAGTAACAGTTGTGTTCGGTCTATATCAAACTTATTTTCATGTCCCACAGGGATTACCCGATGATAATCGGGAAACTTACCATCGATAACCTTGCTGATCAGATTTATTTCCTGAAAACTAAAATAGGCTTGATTTTTGGTTAGTTGAATTTCAACTTCTTCGGCTGTTTCGTCTAAAAGCTTTATTAGCTCTAGGATCGTTTTTCTTGGAATAATGGTTTGAAATTTTTCTTGTGGTTCTTTTAGCTCTAAAGAAGTAAAGCTTAATCTATGTCCATCCGTCCCTACTATGTTGAGTTTTTTTCCATCTACTTCAAATAACAATCCGTTCAAATAATACCTAATGTCTTGTTGTGCCATTGAGAAATCAACCTGCTTTAATATTGCTTTAAGCTGGTTTTGTGGGACACGTATCTGCTTTTTTTCCTCTTCACTTAACTTCATTACTGGATAGTCTTTTGCTGGTAATGTTTGTAAATTAAATTTACTTTTTCCTGCTTTCAATACCACTTTTGATTCCTCTACTTGAAGGTCAATTGTACTTCCTTCAGGCAAAGACCTTGTTATATCAAATAATTTTCGTGCAGCTATGGTTATAGAAAAGTCTGTTGGTACTTCTGTTTTAGCATTAAGTGTAATTTGTACCTCTAGGTCCGTTGCCGTAAATTTTAATGAGTTATTGTCTTGGCCTTCTAATAAAAGGTTTGAAAGTATTGGTAAAGCATGCCTTTTTTCTACAATACCTGAAACGTTAGAAAGGGGTTTTAAAAGGACATCTCGATTAATCTTTATATTCATAGTTTCTTCTTTATATATTTAATAATAATAATAATAAGGGTCTTTTTGTAAGTTTACGTCTAAAGCACCATTAAAAACATACATTTAATGCATTTTTTATCTTATGGATCACCTGTTTTCTTTTTGTGGATGAATTGTGCATAAGTTTTTTTTTATACCTGAAAGCTATTTTATCCAGCATCTATTCATAGCTTATCCACAACTTATCCATAACTATCCTTTTAATACTTGGGTTAAAAATCCCAGATCTTGTCCTATACCTTGGTCACCAAGTCTCAGGCTTTCTATTTCATCACAAGCATGCATTACGGTTGTATGGTGTCTTCCACCAAAAGCCTCTGCTATTTCTGGAAAACTGAGGTTTGTTAGCTCTCGAGTAAGGCTCATTGCAATTTGTCTAGGTCGAGAGAAGTTTCGTGATCTTTTTTTGCTGTGTATGTCAGAAATTTTAATTTTGTAATAGTCAGCGACTGTTTTTTGGATATTTTCCACACTAATTTGGCGTCCTCTAACTGCAATTAAGTCTTTCAACGACTCTTTAGCTAAACCAAGGTCTATAGGTTTTCCTGTAAAGTTAGACATAGCAACAATTCTGTTAAGCGCCCCTTCAAGCTCCCTTACGTTTGAACGAATTTGTTTGGCAACAAAAAAAGCAACCTCTTCCGATAGTTTAATTTTATGTTCCAACGCTTTTTTAAGCAATATAGCAACACGCATTTCAAGCTCTGGCGGGTCTATTGAAACAGTAAGCCCCCAACTGAACCTGGTTCTAAGCCGTTCATCAACCCCAACAATCTCTTTTGGGTAGCTATCACAGGTAATAATTATTTGTTTTTTATTTTCAATTAAGGTGTTGAAAGCGTAAAAAAACTCTTCTTGGGTCCGGTTTTTTTTTGCAATAAATTGAATGTCGTCAATTAATAAAAGATCTAACGAGTGATAATTCTTTTTAAAACTATCGAAGTCTTTATTTTCATATGCTTTAACAACATCATGAACATATCTTTCTGCATGAAGATATTTCACCTTGGCATTCGGCTGGATGGTTTTTAGATGGTTTCCAATAGCATGCATTAGATGGGTTTTACCTAAACCCACTCCCCCATATATAAACAAAGGGTTGTATGTGGTCCCGGGCTTTTCAGCTATTTGTCTTGCTGCAGCACAAGCTAGTTGGTTTGCCTTTCCCGTCACAAAATTTTCAAAGTTAAAGCTTTTGTTGAGTCCGTTTGTTTTGTTCGATTTGGTTTTTGGTACAGCCTCTTCTGAAGCCTTTGGAGCTTCAAGCGAAGCAGGCCCTTTGGTTTTTTTAATAACGGTGTAAACAATGCTTGAGATATTGGCGTTATCGCTTAGTAGGCTGCATAGCTTGTCATTAAGCCTTTCTTTTACCCACTGTAAAACAAACTGGTTTGGCGCAGAGATTACTAGCTGTTTAAGCTTCTCATTTATTTCACCATTAAGAGGCTTTATCCAAGTTGTATATTGTTGTTTAGAAAGCTCTTTTTCACAAAAACTTAAACATAGGTCCCATGTTTCTTTAGACGTCATTAACTAATTATCTCTTCAATTTTTTAATTATTTTGGCTTTCTATAGTAGCCTAAATTTAAAAAGTTATCCACAGGCGTTTTTAATAAATTTATGACTCCTCTGATTGACAACAAGGCGACTCTGGAGTATTGTTCGTCTTCAAAAATTTGTACTGGAGTACCCAATGAAAAGGACTTATCAACCATCAAAAATTAAGCGCGCTAGAACGCATGGGTTCCTTGTTCGCATGAAAACTAGAGGTGGCAGAGCTGTGATCGCATCAAGAAGGGCTAAAGGAAGAGCGCGTCTAGGCATTTAGCAACTGTTCTCAATTGCAGAATAAAGAATACAAACTATTAAATGCGGATGATTTTTCATCCGTTTTTAATTTTAGAAAGCGTTTAAGCTCCGAACACATCTTTTTACATTATGCCCCCAACGCCCTAGGCCATTTTCGTATAGGCTTTGTAGTAGCAAAGAAAATGGAAAAAAAGGCAGTTAGAAGAAATTATATAAGACGGTCGATCCGAGAAGTAATAAAACGAGAGATCGATAAGAGCCTTTCTGTCGATATTGTGTTTAGAGTAAAAAAAACTTATTACAGACCAGACTTTAAGCTTATTAAACGCGAGCTGATTGATCTTTTAGAAAGAATAAAAATGTGAAGGCTATAGTGATTTACGTTATCAAGATATATCAATACGCATTAAGCCCCTTTTTCGGAACGCAATGCAGGTTTACTCCATCTTGTTCCGCCTATACAATTGAGGCTTTAGAGAGCTTTGGTTTTTTTAAGGGTAGCTGGATCGCAATAAAAAGACTATTGAGGTGTCGCCCAGGGGTTCCTGGAGGCCTAGACCCTCTGCCAAAAAAATAAAAGGATATTATGGAAACTAAACGTTTAATTCTCTTTGTTGTTTTTTCTTTTTCACTGCTATTGTTGTGGGATTCATGGCAAAAAGAGCAAACACCTATTGAAACAGTCGGCGTGACTGAAAAAATATCCGACTCCAGTATTCCGTCTTCAAGCGCTCAATTAACTAACAATATGCCTGCGTCAAATTTGGGCTTTCAGCTTGCTCAAACCCCATATGTTACTGTCACAACTGATTTATATAATATCTCTATCAGCAATGTTGGAGGAGATATTCGATCTTTAGAGCTTTTAAAGCATAAGGACGGAGAAGGCGCGCCATATTTAATGATGAGCGACAATGCGAACCCTTTGCTTTACGTAGCCCAAACAGGCTTGCTTGGAGACGACTTGCCTAGCCACAAAGACATATATTCTGCAATGAGAGCCAGCTATCAGATGTACGACAATGAGCTGGTTGTCCCATTAGTCTTTGAAAATTCTGCCGTTAAGGTTACCAAAACGTATAAGTTTACTAAAAATAGTTACGTCATTCAGGTTACATACAGCCTTTTAAACAAATCACTTAACACAATAAAATCAAGCGTTTACTTACAGTTCATCCATGATGGAACTACGCATCAAGGGTCAGCTATGATGCCATCTTTCACAGGAACAGCATATTTTAATAATAAAGATAAATTTACTAAGCTAGCTTTTGATGACGTAGACAAAAAACCTTTTTCATTGGTTACTAGCGATGGTTGGATAGGCATTATACAAAGATACTTTGCAGGAGCGTGGATCTTACCCTCAGAAACATCTCGTGAGTTATATTCAAAAAAAGTTGCCGATAATATATATGCTTCAGGCACCTTAGCTTTTCTTGGTGAGATTGATCCGGGAAGCACGAAGCTTTTTACATCTGAGCTATTTGTTGGCCCTCAAAGCAAAGACGATCTTGCTGCTGCGGCCGAAGGCCTTTCTTATGCGGTTGATTATGGATGGCTTACTTTTATAGCCTCTCCATTGTTTTCGGTATTGTCTGGAATTCAGAAAGCAGTAATTAATTGGGGTGTAGCCATAATACTGTTAACCATTTTAATTAAATTATTATTTTATCCCCTTTCCGCAGCCAGCTATAGGTCTATGGCTCAAATGAGAGAGGTTGCTCCTAGACTGCAAAGCATGAAAGAAAAGTTTGGGGACGACAAACAAAAAATGCAACAAGCTATGATGGAGCTTTATAAAACGGAAAAAATTAATCCTTTGGGCGGCTGCTTACCAATTTTAGTCCAAATTCCTGTTTTTATTGCGCTTTATTGGGTTCTTCTTGGGTCGGTAGAGTTAAGAGGGGCACCATTTTTATATATAAGCGACCTATCAGTTCCTGATAGCCTTTTTGGGACGCTATGGTTTGTTCCGCTTGGCCCATTGCCTCTTCTCATGGCTGCCTCAATGTTTTTACAAATGAAGCTCAATCCCAAACCAACGGACCCTATGCAGGCTAGGCTGATGATGATGATGCCAATAATTTTTAGTATTTTCTTTTTCTTTTTCCCGGCTGGCCTAGTTTTATATTGGCTTGTGAACAATATTCTTTCTATAGGGCAGCAGTGGTACGTAAATAATAAGATTCATGCTGAGGCATTAAAAAAGAAAGGTAATGCTTAGGGCAGCAAATACTATAGCCGCTATTTCAACCGCAGGCGGGGTAGGTGGGATAGGGATAGTTCGCTTGTCAGGTCCAGAGGCATTAGCTATCGCTAAAACAATCTGCTCTGGACAGATTGTACCAAGAGAAGCCGGCTTTCATAATTTCTACAACGCCGATCAAGAAATTGTGGATCAAGGAGTAATTCTTTTTTTCCCAAACCCTAAATCTTTTACAGGTGAAGATGTTATTGAGTTTCAGGGTCACGGTGGCCAAACAGTTTTAAATGCAGTTCTTAATCTTTGTATTGATAAAGGCGCACGCTTAGCTGAGCCAGGCGAATTTACAAGGCGTGCCTATTTAAATAATAAAATGGATTTGGCGCAGGCAGAATCAGTTATCGACGTTATTAATGCAACAACAATTGAAGCGGTAAAAAGTGCCGCTCAATCACTATCAGGTAAATTTTCAATTAAAATCAATGGCTTACTTAAAAAATTAATTGAACTTAGGGTGTTTGTAGAGGCATGTTTAGACTTTCCTGAAGAAGAGATTGATTTTATAGAGCAAGGAAATGTCATTGATAGATTAAATAATATTGCTGCTGAGGTAGACCAGATATTACTAGTCGCCAGACACGGGCAATTATTAAAAGAAGGCGCCAATGTAGTTTTAATTGGCCAGCCTAATGTTGGTAAGTCGAGCCTTTTAAACCAACTGGTTGGTGAGGAAAAAGCGATTGTAACCGACGTTCCCGGAACCACTAGAGACCCTATTGCCAGTAATATTTCTATTCACGGTATCCCTTTAAATGTTTTTGATACTGCAGGTTTGCGAGCTACGGATGATCAAGTGGAGTTGCTTGGGATTAGTAAAACATGGGAGTCGATAAAGGGCTCACACATAGCTATGGTTCTAGTCGATGCTACCAAAGGAGCTGGTAATTATGAAAAAGATATTATTAGTAGACTACCAAAAAACATAGAAATACTATGGATTTATAATAAAATAGACCTAACTGACGATAAGCCAAAAGCTGTTGAACACAACCAAAACAAATCGATCTATATTTCCGCAAAATTAGATTTAGGCATTGATTTGCTCAGAGAGGCGTTATACGAAATCTTGACAGGCGGCTCAGCTTATAACAATAATGAAACTATCTATATTGCCAGGTCTCGACATATTGATGCTCTTAATGCTGTTAAAGCTAGCATTATTATGGGCTTGGCCCACAAGGACTCTTCAGAGTTATTAGCAGAAGAGCTGATGTTAGCCCAAAATGCCTTATCTTCTATTACCGGAGAGTTTTCTTCTGATGATTTGCTGGGGAAAATATTTAGTGAATTTTGTATCGGTAAATAACGTTTCACGTGAAACATGAGAATTTATTTTAAGGTTTCACGTGAAACAATGTTATTTGCATGAAAATGAAAAAGACCTATGCACCCCAGAGCTATCAGCCAATTTTTCTATGTTTGTGTAGCCTTCTTGACATGTTCTTTTGGCTTTAATAAAACACTGCCCCCAGTTTTCAACCGTGCCACTACAGGTTGTTTTATAAACATTGTCCTCTAGTTGAATAACGGGCTGCTCTTGAGGGCTTGTAAGAGCATGACAAGAGCAGAGCATGAAGAAAATAGAACATACAAGGCATTTAAGCATATGCGGATCCGTAAAGCATTAAAAAGACAAAGTTTTTCATTTGCAGTAGAATATCACATGATATAAAAGCGTTTAATAAAAGAGAGTGTTTTTGAATTTTCCTGATAAATTTGATGTTATTGTTGTAGGAGGAGGCCACGCAGGTAGTGAGGCTGCTCTAGCATCGGCCCGAATGGGCCAAAAAACGCTATTGTTGACCCATAATATCGAAACTTTGGGGCAAATGTCATGCAATCCGTCTATTGGTGGGATTGGCAAGGGCCATCTAGTTAAGGAAATTGATGCTATGGGCGGGGTGATGGCAAGAGCTACCGATATAGCTGGAATTCAATTTCGCATACTTAATAGGAGCAAGGGTCCAGCCGTAAGAGCTACAAGAGCACAGGCTGATAGGGTTCTGTATAAAGCAGCCATTCGCCAATTCCTAGAAAATCAAAAAGATCTATGGCTTTTTCAACAATCCGTTGATGATGTATCAATAAAAAATAATAAAATTTCTGGTGTTGTGACTCAGTCAGGGATTCAATTTTTTTCTGACAATGTTGTTTTGACTGCGGGAACATTCCTTGGGGGCCTTATTCATGTTGGAATGGAAAGTTATAAGGGAGGCCGAGCTGGAGACCCTTCTTCCGAGACCTTGGCAGCGAAATTAAAAGATCTAAATTTGCCTGTGGGCAGGCTGAAAACAGGGACGCCTCCAAGAATTGATGGCCGATCGATCGATTATTCATTAATGGAAGAGCAGCCGGGAGACTTACCAACACCCCGTTTTTCATTTATAGACCCACCAATAAAACATCCAGAACAAATTGCATGTTGGATTACCCATACGAACCTAAACACCCATGATATTATTCGATCAGGACTAGACAGGTCGCCTATGTATACAGGTGTTATAGAAGGAATTGGGCCTAGATATTGCCCGTCGGTAGAAGATAAAATACACCGATTTGCAGATAAGGAGTCGCACCAAGTATTTATAGAGCCTGAAGGTTTAAATACGCACGAGGTTTACCCTAATGGAATTTCTACAAGCTTGCCGTTTGATGTTCAGTTGCAATTGGTTCGATCTATCAAAGGGATGGAAAGCGCACACATCTTACGCCCTGGCTATGCCATAGAATATGACTATTATGATCCAAGAGCTTTAAAAGCAAGTCTAGAAACAAAAGCAATAGCCGGACTATTCTTTGCAGGCCAAATCAACGGCACTACTGGGTATGAAGAAGCCGCCGCACAAGGCTTGGTAGCTGGAACGAATGCAGCATTGCGTTCTAAGGGCGAAGAGGGCTGGTCGCCAAGCCGAGAAAATTCATATATGGGTGTGATGATTGATGATTTAATAACTAAAGGCGTTAGTGAGCCATATCGCATGTTTACAAGTCGGGCAGAATACCGTTTATTGTTAAGAGAAGATAATGCCGACCTTCGTTTAACTGAAAGAGCTAGGACTTTGGGCTTGATATGTGAACACCAATGGACAAATTTTAATAAAAAGCAAGAGTCAATAAAAGAAGAAGAAAAAAGACTGAAAAATATGGTTATCCGACCTTCAAGCGGAAGTATCTTGAAGCAAGAAGAATTGTTTGGTAAGGCTCTTGACAGTGAATATAAAGCTTTTGATTTGCTAAAGCGCCCTGAAGTCAGCTATGACAAACTGATGCGACTTATTGACGATGAAGGAGCTATGGGTGAGCTAGTTAGAGAGCAGGTGGAAATTTTGGCTAAGTACTCAGGCTATATAGTAAGACAAAAAGCAGAAATAGAGCGTAACAAAGGCCAAATGCAAACAAGTATACCTAGCAATATGGATTATGGCGCTGTTCATGGTATTGGCATAGAAGCCAAACAATTATTGAGTCTTCATAAGCCGGAAACCGTTCACCAGGCAAGTAGGATATCCGGCATCACACCATCGACTATATCTATACTTTTAATATATCTAAAAAAATATAAACACGACTTGGCCATAGAAAAAATTGCTTAATGCAGAGGAAATTTTAAGGCAAGGAATTGAGCAATTGGGACTGAGCGATTCTAATAATATTGTACACAAACTATTGATTTATAAGGATATTTTACTAAAGTGGAATAAATCCTTTAACTTAACAGCAATGCGAGATGAAAAAACAATTATCATTAATCACCTCCTTGATTCGTTATCGGTGGTCCAATTAATTAAAGAGAATGAGGTTTTGGATGTTGGAAGTGGTGCAGGCCTTCCCGGAATAGTATTGGCTCTTCATGATCCAAAAAAACAAATTACCCTTATTGATAAGGTGGGTAAAAAAGCCATCTTTATGAAACAAGTATGTCTCGAGCTTGAAATTAAGAATGTTGACGTCATTCATGGCAGAGTAGAGGATATGGACCATACAAAAAAATTTGATGCCATTGTAGCAAGGGCATTTTCAGAGATGCAGATGTTGGTTGATCTGACAAAAAATATCATTAAAACAAATGGTTACTGGTATGGAATGAAAAGTAAAAAAATAATGGAAGAAATTATAGTAAAAAGAAAAAATTTTTTAGAAATCCATGAAATTACTGTGCCTTTTCTTAAGGCGGATAGATATTTAATTAAGTTGAAGCACTTATAAAGGTGATGACATGCGAATAATTTCAATATCAAACCAAAAAGGGGGGGTTGGAAAAACTACAACGACAGTCAATTTGGCGGCGAGCTTGGCAGTTAATAAGAAAAAGGTTTTGCTCATTGATCTCGATCCACAAGGTAACGCCACCTCAGGCGCTGGACTAAACAAAGCAGTCTTAAGCTCCTCAATCTATGATGTACTTATTGAACAAAAGACTATTAAAGACGTTGTGCTTCATTCGGAGGACGGATTATTTGATGTAGCTCCAGCCAACCAATCTTTAGCAGGCGCAGAAATTGAGCTTGTGGACATTAAAAATAGAGAATTTATACTAAAAAAAGCAATAGAAACGCTTGCTTTAAATTATGATTTTATTTTAATAGACTGTCCCCCTGCATTGAATTTATTGACAGTTAATGCCCTCGTAGCCTCCAATTCCGTTCTAATCCCAATGCAGTGTGAATATTATGCTTTGGAAGGCTTGTCGGATCTGGTTAATACAATTAGAAGGGTTAAAAAAAATCTAAATCCTGAGATTGAGATTGAAGGCTTACTAAGAACTTTGTTTGATAAGAGAAATACTCTGACAAAACAGGTGTCGGATCAACTTTCATCACATTTTGGGCCCAAAGTTTATGAAACAATTATTCCAAGAAATGTAAGATTGGCTGAAGCACCAAGCCATGGAAAGTCTGTGATTTCTTATGACAAATCATCAAAAGGGGCTAAAGCATATCTAGCTTTGGCCAAAGAAATTTTAAGGGATAGAAATAATGAAAAATAAAGGGTTAGGACGTGGGTTAGATGCTCTGTTATCGAATGAAGAGAGCGACAAACAGCATAATACTGAAGGACTTACAATGCTTTCAATAACAAAGCTTGTGAGCGGCCAATATCAGCCACGAAAAACAATGAATCAACAACATCTTGATGAGCTTGCTGAGTCAATAAAGTCGCAAGGAATAATGCAACCGATATTAGTAAGAAAACTAACGGATGAAAGATACGAGATTATTGCAGGGGAAAGAAGGTGGCAAGCATCAAAACTAGCCGGCATTGAATCTGTCCCAGTTCTAATTAAAAATATACCAGACTCCTCGGTTCTCGCTATGGCTTTAATAGAAAACATTCAAAGAGAAGACCTTAATGTTATTGAAGAAGCACAAGGCATAAAACGGTTAATTGATGAGTTCAATATGACGCACGAGTCAGCTGCAGACACTCTTGGTAAGTCTCGTACATCAGTGTCTAATATTTTACGGCTATTAAACCTAAGTGAGCATGTACAGAGTGCTATTTTAGAAAATAAAATAGAGATGGGGCATGCACGCGCCTTACTCTCCTTAGACCTTGATCAGCAAGTTATGTTGTGCCAAAAAATTATCCACCAAAAATTAACCGTAAGAGATGTTGAAAAAATAGTATCCAATAAAAAAGCTGTTACTCTGAATCGTGAAGCAAAAATTGTAGATGAAGATATAGCACGCTTAGAAAATGATATTTCAGAAATGCTAGGTATGAGGGTCAGCATTCAACATAAGAGCAAAGGCAATGGGACATTAAAAATAAATTATCCCAATCTAGAACAGTTAGACGCAGTCATTAAGAAGTTAAAATAATGACCCTTAAAGCTTGACTGTTGAGGCACATTCATAGAAAATTTCACCCTTTGTACCAGTAGCGATAATAAACCTCAATGGATGAGTTGCAAGAAGTAACCAAAAAACTAAGTTTTTTGCCACTAATATATAAAAAAATGATTGTTAGGCAACTAGTTTTTGGCGTTTCTGGGGCTATAGCACTAGGTATATTATTCGATATACATGCGGGAATTTCTTTGTTAGCCGGGGTGATGCCCGTAGTAATTGGTGTATTGGTAGCAAGCCCAATCGCAAATAAAAAGAATAACGATAACCCGGGTGGAATAGTTATTAATGCCTTAAAAGCAGAAGCAGTAAAGATTTTCTTAATATTGGCTTTAATGTGGTTAGAATTTAAATTTTATAATGATTTAGTTCCCATGGCTTTAGTAGTCGGATTAGTAATGGCGGCATTGATATCAGGCATAGCGATATCGCATATTGATAATATAAAAATTGATAACAAGGAATAATATTTAGTGGCCGGAAGCACATACAACACCCCTTCAGATTACATTGGACATCATCTCGCTTTTAATGAGGTGAGTTTTGGAGACCATCCTTTTTGGACTATGCATGTTGATTCAGTGGTTATGGCTGTCCTGCTTGGCCTGGTTAGCATGGGCCTGATATGGTTAGTGGCAAGAAAAGCTACCGCAGGCGTTCCAACTAAAACGCAAGCATTTATTGAGCTTCTATTTGGATTTATTGACGACCAGGTTAAAACTTCGTTCCATGGTGACCGACATGCATTTATAGCTCCCGCAGCCCTAACAGTTTTTGTCTGGGTTTTAATGATGAATGCAATGGATTTTTTGCCAATTGATATCATGGCAACCATATATAATAAATTGTTTCATGTAGAGTATTGGCGAAATGTGCCGACTTCGGATGTAAACACAACGTTTGCTTTGGCTTTGGGTGTTTGGTTCCTCATGATCTATTTTGGAATCAAGGTACATGGCATAAAAGGATGGTTGCATGATTTATTCTGCGCCCCATTCGGGTCCAATCCTTTTGTTTGGCCAGCTAATTTTTTATTTAACATTATTGAATATGTATCTAAACCGTTATCACATTCGTTGCGGCTATTTGGAAACATGTATGCTGGGGAAGTAATATTTCTTCTCATTGGTATGTTGGCAGCTTCAGGAGTTTTTGGAGTGTTTTTTAGTGCATTTCTTGGAGCAGGATGGGCAATATTCCACATACTTATTGTTGCTCTTCAGGCGTTTGTATTCATGATGCTTACGGTTGTATATTTATCTATGGCACATGCAGGGCACTAAAAAAAGAAACGTTTAATTTTTTAACATAAAGGAAAAAAACATGGAAAATTTAGCAATGATTCAATCATATACAGCTATTGGCTTAGGCCTTATGGTTGGTTTAGGCGCACTAGGTGCGTGTATCGGAATCGGCATAATGTGTGCGAGCTTCTTAGACGGCGCAGCAAGACAGCCAGAGATGATTCCTCAGCTACAAACAAAAGTATTTCTTCTGCTTGGCTTGATCGATGCTTCATTCATTATTAGTGTAGGTATTGTTATGATGTTCGCTTTTGCTAACCCATTATTAAGTGTTATTAGTTAATTAAGAAAAACATTTATTTAACATCAAGCATTTTAAAAATAGTCGGAGTTTAAATGAATATTAATTTTACTTTAATAGCGCAGGCTTTAGCGTTTGCCATATTAATTTGGTTTACTGTTCGGTTTGTATGGCCGCCACTGCTCAAAGCAATAGAGACTAGGCAAAAAGAAATTGCTGATGGATTGGCTGCTGCACATGAAGGTAAAGCCTCTCTTGAGATTGCAGAAAAGAAAAATCAGGAATCATTAAGTATTTCTAAGCAAAAATCGGCTGAGATTATTAGTCAGGCTGAGAAAAGGGCTAATGAAATTGTTGATGCAGCAAAAACAGAAGCAAAAGTTGAGGCTGATAGAATAGTTGCGGGAGCGCATTCTGAAATCGACCAGGAAGTTAATAGGGCAAAAGAAGCATTAAGAGCAGAAGTTTCACAGCTAGCACTTTCTGCAGCAGAAAAAATTCTTCAAAAAGAAATTAAAAAAGAAGATCATTCAGCAATGTTGACGAAGTTAGCGAAGGAATTATAGTCATATGGCTGAAATTTCAACTGTAGCAAGACCATACAGCACAGGCATCTTCAATCTTGCAAAAGAAACAAAGAAGCTTTCAGAGTGGTCAGACATGCTTCATTTAATGGCTTCAATTATAAGCAATGAAGATATGTTAGCCTTTGTTTCCGATCCTAAAATTGTTGACGAGGAAAAAGAAAAGGTACTTATTGATTTGATGGATAAAGGTCTCACAAAAGAAGGGGTGAACCTGGTAAAGCTGTTAGTCGAAAATAAAAGGCTTGGTATTGTTTCAACAATTTCAAGCATGTTCGATGAGCTCAAAGATATTGACCAAGGAACAATTGAGGCTGATTTAGTTTTTGCTTCTAAGCCCTCGAAAAAAGAAGTTGATGAATTAATTAAAAGTCTTGAGAAGAAATTCAAGAAAAAAATCGAAGCGAATGTAAAAGTTGATGAGGAAATAATTGGCGGTAGCATCATCCATGTTGGTGATACTGTTATTGATGCCTCGGTCAAAGGACAATTATCAAGCTTAGCCTATAATTTGAAGGCTTAAGCCTAAACCAGGAGATTAATGTAATGCAGTTATCAACATCAGAAATAAGTGAATTAATTAAAAATCGAATAAAAGATTTTTCAGTTAGTTCTGAGGCTAGAACACAAGGAACGGTAGTATCTGTTACTGACGGTATTGTTAGGGTTCATGGATTATCAAATGTAATGTCAGGAGAGATGATTGAATTTCCTGGAAATACCTTTGGTCTAGCATTAAACCTAGAACGAGATTCAGTGGGTGCAGTTATTTTAGGTGATTATGAGCATATTTCTGAAGGTGATGTTTGTAAATGTACGGGTAAAATTCTGGAAGTTCCAGTAGGACCGGAACTCATAGGCAGGGTAGTAGATGCTTTAGGAAATCCAATTGATGGAAAAGGTCCAGTTAAGACAAAAGAAACGGATAAGCTTGAAAAAGTGGCACCAGGCGTTATTGCTAGAAAATCTGTGTCACAACCAGTGCAAACAGGGTTAAAAGCTATTGATTCAATGGTGCCAATTGGAAGAGGACAGCGTGAGCTAATTATTGGCGATAGACAAACTGGTAAAACAGCTGTTGCAATTGATGCAATCATTAATCAAAAAGGCCAAAACATGAAATGTATTTATGTTGCTATTGGTCAAAAAGCATCAACAATTATGAATGTGGTCAGAAAACTTGAAGAAAATGGCGCTATGGAATACACCACTGTAGTATCTGCTTCCGCCTCGGACTCTGCAGCACTTCAATTCTTAGCACCTTATGCCGGATGTACAATGGGTGAGTATTTCCGCGACCGCGGAGAAGATGCTTTAATCGTTTATGATGATTTAACAAAACAAGCAATTGCCTACCGCCAGATTTCTCTCTTATTAAGAAGGCCTCCAGGCCGCGAAGCATATCCTGGGGATGTTTTTTATATTCATTCAAGGCTATTGGAGCGAGCTGCTCGAGTCAATGAGGAGTATGTAGAAAACTTTACTAAAGGAAAAGTAAAAGGAAAAACAGGGTCATTGACTGCACTTCCTATTATTGAGACAGCAGCTGGTGACGTATCGGCTTTTGTTCCTACAAATGTTATCTCTATTACTGATGGACAAATTTTCTTGGAAAGTGATTTATTTAATGCAGGTGTAAGACCGGCAATCAACGCTGGTATTTCTGTCTCTAGGGTTGGTGGAGCAGCACAAACTAAAGTAATCAAGAAGCTTGGTGGAGGCGTTCGTTTAGCCCTGGCACAATACAGAGAATTAGCAGCATTTGCTCAGTTTGCTTCTGACTTAGATGAGGCCACAAGAAAGCAATTAGAAAGAGGAAAAATGTTTACTGAATTAATGAAGCAAGCACAATATGCCCCATTAACAGTGTCGAACATGGCTATAACATTGTTTGCAGCTAACAATGGCTATTTAGATGATGTGCCAACCGACAAGGTATTATCTTTTGAAAATGCATTGCATGGTTTTGTTGCTTCAAAATATAAAGCAGTGGTTGATAGCATTGAAAAGTCATTAGCTCTATCAGATGATGATGAGAAAAAACTTACTAAAGCAATTGAAGACTTTAAAGCTTCAAATGCTTATTAAATAGGAATATTAAATGGCAGGCAGCAAGGAAATACGAACTAAGATCAAAAGTGTAGAAAACACTCGAAAGATCACAAAAGCGATGGAAATGGTAGCGGCATCTAAAATGCGTAAAGCACAAGAAAGAATGTCATCTGCTAGACCGTATGCCGAAAAAATTCGTCAAATTGCAGCTCATTTATCACACGCTCAATCAGAATACAGGCACCCTTTTTTGATATCAAGGGACCAAGTAAAAAGTATTGGCCTCATAGTTGTTACATCAGATAAGGGTTTGTGCGGAGGACTAAACACAAACGTGCTAAGAGCTTCGATTACGCAAATGAAGACATGGGAAAAAGAAGGAAAAAAAATTCAAGTTAGTACTATAGGAAATAAAGGTCTTGGGTTTATGACAAGAATGGGTGCTAATTTAAAGTCAAATATTGCGGGTCTCGGAGACCAGCCTGAACTTGACAGTCTTTTGGGGTCGATAAAAGTTATGTTAGATGCTTATGTCGCAGGTGAAATTGATCAACTATTCATATGCTATACAAAATTTATCAACACGATGAAGCAAGAGCCCATTATGGATCAAGTTCTTCCATTAAAAGGCGAAAAGCTTGGTAGCCCAGATAGTTCTTGGGATTATTTATATGAACCTGATTCTAAGACAGTTATTGATGAGCTTTTATCACGCTATATTGAGTCATACATATACCATGCAGTCACAGAAAATATGGCATCGGAACAGTCAGCCAGAATGGTGGCAATGAAATCTGCATCTGATAACGCCAACACAGTGATTGATGACCTTAAACTAGTTTATAACAAAGCAAGACAAGCAGCTATTACTAAGGAAATATCGGAAATTGTTGGTGGCGCGGCAGCTGTATCGTAAATTTTTTTTAATTAATATACATAATGACGAGTAAGGATAAATAATGAGTGCTAAACAAATCGGAAAAGTAGTTCAATGTATCGGGGCTGTTGTGGATGTTGAGTTTCCAAGAGACCAATTACCAAAAGTATACGATGCGCTAATCATTGATGATAAGGATTCTACTGCAGAAGCAGGCTTGACTCTTGAAGTTCAGCAGCAATTAGGAGATGGTATTGTTAGAACGATTGCAATGGGTTCATCAGACGGACTATCAAGAGGTACTCAGTTTAGCTCTACAGGAGCGCCTATTCAGGTACCTGTAGGTGAAGGAACGCTTGGAAGAATTATGGATGTGTTAGGACGCCCGATTGATGAGGTTGGTGAGATTGATTCAAAAGAATTTCGTTCTATTCATCAGAAAGCCCCAGCATTTAATGATTTGTCCCCGTCCATTGAGCTGCTTGAGACAGGTATTAAAGTCATTGATCTTATGTGCCCTTTTGCAAAAGGCGGAAAAGTTGGTTTGTTTGGCGGAGCTGGTGTGGGGAAAACGGTTAATATGCTTGAGCTTATTAATAATATTGCTAAGCAGCATTCAGGGCTTTCGGTGTTTGCCGGAGTTGGTGAAAGAACGCGTGAAGGTAATGACTTTTATCACGAAATGGCAGAAGCCGGAGTTATTCAATTAAAAAATATGAAAGAGTCTAAGGTGGCAATGGTTTTTGGTCAGATGAACGAGCCTCCCGGAAACCGTCTAAGAGTTGCATTATCCGGCCTGACTATGGCCGAAAAATTCCGAGATGAAGGTCGTGATGTCCTATTTTTTGTTGATAACATTTATCGATATACATTAGCCGGAACTGAGGTTTCTGCATTATTGGGACGTATGCCTTCAGCAGTTGGATATCAACCAACGTTAGCTGATGAAATGGGAAGGTTACAGGAGCGAATTACTTCAACCAAAACTGGCTCAATTACCTCTATCCAAGCAGTTTATGTTCCTGCAGATGATTTAACAGATCCTTCTCCAGCTACAACATTCCAGCATTTGGATTCTACGGTAGTATTATCAAGAGATATTGCATCACTCGGTATTTATCCAGCAGTAGATCCTTTAGATTCCACATCTAGACAGTTGGACCCTCAGGTCGTTGGTGAAGAGCATTATTCTGTAGCTCGTGCAGTTCAGTCAACGCTGCAAAGATATAAAGAGCTGAGAGATATTATTGCTATTCTGGGAATGGATGAATTATCACCTGAAGATAAGTTGGCCGTTGGAAGAGCTCGAAGAATACAAAGATTTTTATCACAACCTTTTCATGTTGCTGAAGTGTTCACAGGTTCGCCAGGAAAGTATGTATCACTAAAAGATACCATCAAAGGATTTAAAGCAATTGTTGATGGTGAGTACGACGATCTTCCTGAGCAAGCATTTTATATGGTTGGAAGCATTGAAGAAGCGGTTGAAAAAGCTAAAACAATTTAATAAATTAAGGTAAATATGGCTAATACGGTTCAAATCGATGTAGTAAGTGCGGAAGAGTCAATATTCTCTGGCGAAGCAGAGTTTGTTGTTGCCCCTGCAAAGATGGGAGAGGTAGGTATTTATCCTAACCATGCACCTATGATCACTACATTAAAATCAGGCTCGTTAAAAATCAAGTTGGCTGATAAAAAAGAAGAACACCTGATTTATGTTTCAGGCGGGATTTTAGAAGTTCAGCCTGGCATTATTACTGTGTTATCTGACACTGCAATCAGGGCTAAAGATTTGGACGAAAATAAAGCTGCTGCAGCTAAAAAAGCCGCAGAAGAAGCAATGAAAAATAAAAAATCTGACATAGACTATGCTAAGGCACAAGCAGAACTTGCCGAAGCAATGGCACAGATACAAGCAATTGAAAAATTAAGAAAGATTAAGCATTAGTTTTTTTGCCTTTATAAAAAGCAGCTTTAAGCTGCTTTTTTTGTTTATACTAATTATTTAGCTGAGGATTACCATGTCATTGAATGTAGTTATTCTTGCTGCAGGTAAAGGCACTCGAATGCATTCGGAGCTGCCGAAAGTTATTCACTCGTTAGCTAATAAACCTCTTTTGCAGCATGTATTAGAAACCTCCCAACGATTAAATCCAGAAACAACAACTATAATTACTGGGTATAAAACCGATCTCGTAAAAAAATCAATTACTAACCATAATATTTCATGGTGCCTTCAAGAGAAACAATTAGGCACTGGACATGCTGTGCTGCAATCAACATCGCACCTTTCTGCAGATAAAACGTTAATACTATACGGGGATGTTCCATTAATTGATGCATTAGATCTGCAGCAATTACTCAACAAAGTAGACGAAGGTCTGGCTATTCTAACTTGTAATAAAACTAAGCCTGAAGGTTATGGGAGAATTGTAAGACACAAGGAAGAAATTATAAAAATAGTAGAAGAGAAAGATTGCAACAAAGAAGAAAAAAAAATTACAGAAATTAATACAGGAATAATAGCCTGCAACACAAAAAATTTAATTGCTTGGCTTGGACAAATTACGAATAACAATTCTCAAAATGAATATTATCTTACAGATATAGTAGAATTTGCTGTTAAAGACGGGTTGCCTGTTCATTCACAGTTAGCCCAAAAAGAGATATCGGTATTTGGAGTAAACTCAAAAGAAGATTTGGCAGAGATAGAGAGGGGGTTACAAATGAGTAAAGCAAAGTTATTAATGAGCCAAGGAGTAACCCTTCTTGACCCTAGCCGAATTGATATAAGGGGAGAGTTGAAATGCGGTACGGATGTAACAATTGATGTTGGTTGTATTTTTGAGGGGTCCGTGACGTTAGGCGCGAATGTTCATTTAAAACCCTATTGCGTTTTAAAAGATTGTGAAATTAAAGACGGAACAATTGTTGAAGCTTATTCACATATTGATTCAAGTATAGTTGGGTCATCAAGTCGTATTGGGCCATACGCAAGGTTAAGACCTGGAACATCACTGGCAAATAACGTACATATTGGTAATTTTGTTGAAATTAAAAACTCTTCCGTTAACCAAGGATCAAAAATTAATCATCTTAGTTACATTGGTGATAGTGAGATAGGCCAAAATGTTAATATTGGAGCAGGAACAATTACTTGCAACTATGATGGAGTAAAAAAACATAAAACTATAATTGAAGATAACGTATTTATAGGGTCGAGCTCGCAGTTAATTGCTCCAGTAATAGTCGGTAAAGGGGCAACCATAGGAGCAGGCTCTACTATAACCAAGAACGCTCCTGAAGATCAATTAACACTTTCAAGATCCCAACAAAAGACTATTTTTGGCTGGCATAAGCCAGAGAAGAAATAATATGTGTGGAATTGTAGGGGCAATATCACACAAGAATGTTAGCGACTTTTTAGTTAATGGGCTAGAACGATTAGAGTACCGTGGCTACGATTCAGCTGGCATAGCTTTGCTTTCTGATAAAATTACTAGAGTTCGTTCGACAGGTAGAGTTTCAGCGATTAGAGATAAATTAAAAAATCAAAACCTTAGTGGTCTGCTAGGAATAGGACATACAAGATGGGCAACTCATGGGGGAGTCACGGAAAGTAATGCCCATCCCCATATATCTAGAAATAAAATCGCAGTTGTTCATAACGGCATCATTGAAAATCATGAAGCCCAAAGTGAACGATTAAAAAAATATGGTTATGAGTTTACTTCTGAAACAGATACAGAGGTGATAGCACACCTTATTCATTATTATTATGAAGATACAAAGGATTTGCTTAAAGCTACTTTTTTGGCAATAAAAGATCTAGATGGGGCGTTTGCAATAGCAGTAATTGCCGTTGATAAAAAAGATCAATTAATTTGTGCAAGGAAAGGCTGCCCCTTATTAATTGGTGTTGGAAAAAAAGAAAATTTCATTGCATCAGATGCTTCTGCAATTATTGCCTCAACAAAAAATATTATTTATTTAGAAGATGGCGATATAGCTAACCTAACAGTTGAAGGATTAGAAATATATGATAAATCGTTAAAGCCAACTAAACGAAAGCTACATAAAAGTTCATTAGATGAAGGAAGCATGGACCTTGGCCCTTATGATCATTTCATGCAGAAAGAAATTTATGAACAACCAAAAGCGCTCGGAGATACTATTGAGGCAGTTATTGATAATAATGCTTTTGATATAGAGCTTTTAGGAAAAAATGCAAAGAAAACTCTAGCTGACGTAAACAGTATTCTAATATTAGCTGCAGGTACTAGCTACTATGCAGGTCTTACAGCAAAATATTGGATTGAAAGCATTGCAAAAATTCCTGTCAACGTTGAAATTGCTAGTGAATACCGTTATAGGTCTTCAGTACCCAATGTAAATCAGTTGGTAATTACTATATCTCAATCAGGGGAAACGTTAGATACAATTGAGTCATTAAAACATGCAAAAGTAATGGGGCATAAAAAAACGCTGACAATATGCAATGTTCAGGATAGTGCTATTGTCAGAGAGTCTCAATTAGTACTCTATACTAGGGCAGGAATGGAGATTGGGGTCGCTTCCACTAAAGCATTTACAACTCAACTTGCATCATTGTTTGTCCTAACAATAATACTAGGAAAGATTAATAATCGTATTACAAAAAAACAGGAAAAGGAGTATCTGTCAGAATTAAGATTATTATCTGGAAACATTCAACATGCATTAAACCTAGAGCCACAAATAAAAGAGTGGTCAAAACAGTTTGCAGAGAAAAATAATGCTTTATTTTTAGGAAGGGGCATTCACTATCCTATAGCATTAGAAGGAGCGCTAAAGTTAAAAGAAATATCATATATTCATGCTGAAGCTTACCCAGCAGGAGAATTAAAACATGGGCCGCTTGCATTGGTGGATAAAGACATGCCAGTTGTGGTGATTGCCCCGAACGACTCCTTATTAGAGAAAGTAAAATCTAATATGCAAGAAGTAAAAGCGCGAGGAGGAATATTATATGTATTTGCTGACGGAGACAGTCATTTTCATCAACAGGAAGATATAAAAGTAATACGGACCCCAAGACATACCGGTGTACTTTCACCAATAGTGCATGCTATCCCAGTGCAGCTACTTGCTTATCACGTTGCGTTAATTAAGAAAACTGACGTAGATAAACCAAGGAATTTAGCAAAGTCAGTCACTGTGGAGTAGATTTCAAATGACCTATTCTGGGTTTAAAGAACTCAGCATAGAATTCACAGCAAGTATTACCACCAAAGCACTTTCACAGTTTTCACTCATCGGTTATCGAAATGAGCAAATTCAAAAAATACTTAAACTCAAGAAAAAGGGTTTAACTGATCAGCAAATTGGTGACCACTTCAATTCTCTAAATATTAAAACTCCCACAGGTAAAAGTTACACAAAACAGTTAGTTTTAATGACGAGATACAAATACAACAAACGTATTAAACGCAGTAAAGAATACTCAGTTACAACTACTCCAATGATTTTTAATGTAAAGTAAAAAAATGTATTTTCGTTATCTGACTTTTATGTTGATGATATTGGTATCAACGCGAATATTTGCCTTTAATTTATTTGTATTAATAGAGGCATCTGAATCTAGTGAAAACAATATTAAATGCGCTCTATTTAATGAAAATTTAAAAGAATCATTTCCCAAAAAATATGATCAAGCACAATTATTAGATGCGATGATTGAAAACAAAAAAATCATGTGTAAATTTAAAAACATTCCCTATGGGAATTATGCTGTTAGCATATACAACGATCAAAATAAAAATAATAAATTAGATCTAAGTTTTTTCGGGATACCAAAAGAAGATTGGGGTGTTTCAAATAATATTCGACATAAAATGAGTAGTCCAGATTTTGAAGAATCACAATTATTGATTGATAAGGACATAGAAATAAGTATTAAATTAGGTAATTTATAATGAATAAAATCGTGAAAGATAGAGTAACAGCAACAAAAGATAACGGATTTGTGGTTTTTTTAATTGGGATGAGAATAAATTATTTTTGGAAAATACATAAATGGTTTCCTATTTTTTTAAGTTTCCCAAAAATGATTAAAGAATTAATAAAAAATCAATCGTTAGGTTATCTTGGTGGTGAGACATGGTTTGGTCGAAATATTATTTCAATTCAATATTGGGAGTCATTTGAGAAACTTGAACATTTTGCTAAATCTAAAGACTTAAGTCATTTGCCAGAATGGCAAAGGTTTCTTAAAAAAGTAGGAACAAACGGTGATGTAGGCATATGGCATGAAACGTATATTATTAAAAAGGGACAATATGAGAACATCTATGCGAATATGCCTCCTTTTTTATTAGGCAAGGTAGGTAAGTTGGAAAAGATTTTTTCAAAAAATAATTCAGCAAGAAAAAGAATCAAGAAATAACAAACATAAACCCAGAAAACTAGTAGAAACAATTACAGTGGAGTAAATACATTGATTTAACAGGAACCTTTAATTCTATATTAAAAAAACTACATTTAGTTAAAAAATATAAAAATATACTATATATAGTATTTATTGATATAAAAAGGGTGTAAAATTTTCTTCAAGTTTAAAGAATGAATGTTTAAACTTATTTTATATTACAACAGGAGAAATGGTATGGATGTATTAGCTACGGTAAGAAAGTGGGCTGGTGGACTTTCGGAAACAGTTGTTAGTCTTTTAGCATTATCAATCGTTCTTGAAATATTAATGGGAGGTGCAGCCGTTCCATTCTTTGGCACACCTGACGTTATTGGAACAGTAACGGGATTAATCAATAATCTTGGTAGTCAAGGTATTGTAGGATTAGTCGCAGTTTGGGTTCTATATTCAATATGGAAAGCGCGTAAGTAATATAAAGTTTGTTTAAAATTTTATATATGAAAAGGGTCTCGAATGAGACCCTTTTTTAAAAGGGTGGTCATATGATTATATTAAAAACAGTCACAAATTGGTCAAATGCTGTCATAGAAACATTAGCATTAATAATATACCTAACATTTTTATTAGAACTGTTATTAGGAAAGACTTTAATAGAATTTGTTGGTTCATCTAATATATCTGAGCAATTAATTTTTATTACCAACCAACTCGCCTCTTCTAGTGGTTCTACTGCAATTGTATTTCTATATGTAATATATAAAATATATTCAAAATAAATGTAACTAAATTGTAACAATTTATTGCAACTTTCTTTTTTGTAAGTACACTTATAAGATGATCAAAAAAGTAATATTTTTGATCAATAAGTAATTTGTTTGTACTTTCGCTTTTCAAAAGAAGTCCAAACAATTTTTTTTAATGATTCATAAGCCGTTAAAGGGTAGAAAGTTTGATGTGTCTATGGATTAAATTCAGGAGGATGTATGGAACTAGCAGATTATAATCTAGTATTTAATTCGCTTTCCTTTGCCATTGCAACATTTGGCGCAGGAACAGTATTCTTTTTCGCTCAGCGCTCTCAAGTCGCTCCAGCGTACAAAACAGCATTAACTTTGTCAGGCTTAGTTTGCTTAATCGCTTTTTATCATTATTTAAGAATGTTTGATAGCTTTAATCATGCATATGTTTTAAGTAATGGAGTAGTTGAGACTACAGGCGCAGCCTTTAATGACGCATATCGCTACGTTGACTGGTTATTGACCGTTCCACTATTATTGCTTGAACTTGTTCTTGTGATGAGATTGAGTAAAGAGGAAACTTATTCAAAAGGAACAAAACTTGCATTTGCTGCAGCCCTAATGGTAGCCCTAGGTTATCCTGGTGAAATATCAGGTGACGTAGGAACACGATGGATGTGGTGGATTCTAGCAATGATTCCGTTCTTATATATTGTTAAAGATTTAGTTTCTGGCCTTGGAGCTTCAATTTCTAAGCAACCAAAAGCTGTGCAAGGCTTAGTAAGCAATGCAAGAACGTTAACAATATTGTCTTGGACATTTTATCCAATAGTGTTTATTCTTCCGATGCTTGGTATCGGTGGACTTGTTGCAGGTGAGGTTAATGCTGCAGTTCAAGTAGGATACACAATAGCGGATATAGTAGCCAAAGCCATGTTCGGTGTTATGATTTATATGATTGCACAACGTAAATCAGATGCTGGCGCTTAGATAATAACAAGCAAATAACTTGAGATAAAACGCGCCAAATATGGCGCGTTTTTTTTATATGAAACTAAAACAAATTGGATATTCAGAATTTTTCATGCCTCCAGAAGCAGAGGAATTTTTAGATATTGTCAAAAGAGAATTCTCTGAGTCGCTAAATGTAGAAGGGAGGCATTTATCACAATGGCTTAAACATCATGGAGAGTCAGAAGGAAAATGGATTAGGGCTAAACTTGCTCTAGCAACTGGTTCCCTTCTTGGGCTATCATCAGAAACTTATATTAAGTGGGCGGTTGTCTGCGAACTTATTCATAGTGCGTCGTTGCTACATGATGATGTATGCGATAAAGATTTATATAGGCGAGGGCGGTTAACTGTATGGAAGGAATTTGGCATTCCTGCAGCCATATGCACAGGAGACTATTTAATAGCTGAGTCATTTAAGAAAATAACAGAAATAAGCCAAGGATGGCATCAAACTATCCTGTTAAAACTATTGTCATCATCAGTAAAAGATATTGTCTTTGGGCAATCTGTTGATGTAAGTGTTGACTCAGTATTGTTAGATTGGGCAAATTACCAAAAAATTGCAATAAAAAAAACTGGCCCACTAATTATGTTGCCGATAATGGGAATGTTTAAATGTAAGGAGTTCGATGGAGATGAATGCATAGCCTTAAAAGAGATATCAGAAAATCTAGGATTAGCATATCAATGGGTAAACGATATTGAAAATTTTGTTGGCCATGGGCAGGAACCCCTTTCTGATTTAATTTATGGGCACCCAAATGCAATAATTATCAAATTTCTAGAGCAATACTCATTAAAAGACCGCGAAAAATTTAGAGATATAAAAGTTTTACGCAAGGTATTATTAAATCATGACTTTAAAAATACAATAGATGAAATAAAAAATTTATTATCAGAGAGTATGATGGCAGTCCATCGATTACCTATTGTAATTCAACCCATAGTAATAAATATAAAAGAAGAAATGATGTTGCGGGTGGATAAACATGAAAAAAATTAGTATTTTAGGCTCTGGTTTTGGCGGTATTGCTGCTGCAATAAGGATGCGAGCTAGAGGTAATGATGTTGAGCTGTTTGAGAGACTTCCAAAGTTAGGAGGGAGGGCACAAGTATTTGAGAAAAATGGATTTATACATGACGCGGGACCAACAGTGATTACTGCTCCAATCCTTTTTTTTGAATTATTTGAATTGCTGGGAGAAAACCTTGAGGACCACCTAGAATTTAAGCCACTTGACCCATGGTACCGTTTTTATTTCACAAAAAATAATACTACTTTTGATTATGGACCTAATCAAGAGCATATGCTTGAACAAATTAGAGAGATATCAGTAAAAGACGTTGATGGATACCTTGCGATGCTTAAGGAATCAACAAAAATTTTTGAATTAGGATACGAGAAATTAGCAAGCCGACCATTTCATAAGCTCACCCAGATGCTAAGATACGGACCGGATATAATACGATTAAAAGGATACCAATCTGTTTACTCTTTTGTTTCAAGACATATAAGTGACGAAAATTTAAGGCAAGCATTTTCAATACAGCCACTACTGGTTGGAGGCAATCCCTTCTCAACATCATCTATTTATTCGTTGATACATGCATTAGAGAAGAAATGGGGTATATATTTCTGCATGGGAGGGACAGGTAAAATTGTCCTAGAATTAGAGAAATTAATGATCAGGCATGGAATTAAAATATTCTACAACCACGATGCGGAAAGAATTAATACGAAAGGTTCGCAGGTAAGCTCAATAGAGTTTACTAATGGAAAATCATATAATTTTGATAAGCTCATATGTAATGCTGATCCACTTCAAGTTTCTACGGATCTACTTAAAGGAAAACAAGTGTCCCTTCATAATAGAGTCATTGAAAAATTTGCAAAACACTCCATGGGATTATTTGTAATATTTTTTGGTACAAAAAAGAAATATAACAATATTGCACATCATACAATATGGATGGGGCCAAGATACAAAGCTCTCTTAGAGGAAATTTTTGATAAACATACGTTAGCAGAAGATTTTTCGGTATATCTTCATAGGCCTACATGTACTGATTCCTCGTTTGCTCCTCCAAATGGAGATAGTTTTTATGCATTAGTTCCAGTTCCAAACCTTAAGGGAAAATACAATTGGGATGAAATAAAAAAAGAGTTTTCGATGAAGGTTTTGGATGCATTAAATAAAAGCATAATGCCAGAATTAAACGAAAATGTGGTTGATATATTCTCAATGACCCCAAAAGATTTTAAGAAAGATTATAGAACACCTTTTGGCTCTGGGTTTTCTATAGCACCGAAATTATTACAATCTGCATGGTTTAGGACGCACAATCAAGACGACTTATATAAGAATTTGTTTTATGTAGGAGCTGGGACACATCCGGGTGCTGGCCTACCTGGGGTTCTAAATTCGGCCAAGGTAGTGGAAAATATAATTTATCCATGAATGGCAACTCTAAGATTATGCAAAAACATGGGAAAACCTTTTTTTGGGCCTCCCTATTCTTGAAAGGTAGCGAGGCTAAGAAAATTTACTCTATTTATGCATTCTGCAGAAATGTTGATGATATTGTTGATGAAAGAAATAAGGTTACGCAATCTGACTATGACCTTAAAAAAATTATTAATAGTTGGCGTAAAAATAGAAATGACCCTATCTATCAATCCTTTTATGAAGGTAAAAAAAACCTGTTGAAAGTAGAAAAAGCTGTATTAGAAGAATTTTATAATGGGCAAGAGTCGGATGTTCTTCAAGTTCAACCGATAAATATAAGTGAATTATTGGTCTATTGTTACCGAGTAGCTGGAGTGGTGGGCTTGATGGTTTGTAATGCATTAAATATCAATGACAAAAGTATGCGCTTCTATGCAATAGACCTAGGAATAGCTATGCAGTTAACTAACATTGCTAGAGATATATATGAAGATGCACAAAAAGAAAGAATTTACTTACCAAAAAGTCTAGTAGGAAAGATAGGAGCTAAGACGTTATTAAAACCAAGCAAGACTGAGAGACTATTGATAAACAATGCTAGAGACAATTTGATAAAAAAAGCTGAAATATATTATGAAAGTGCATTGAATGGAATTGATTCATTGCCTAATGCAAGCACAAAAAGAGCGGTAAGGATTGCAGCAAGGTTATATCGACATATAGGTATAAAAATTATTAAAAGAGGTATTTCATACAATATGCCACGAGTGTATTTAAACACCTATGAAAAAATATTTTTCACAATGAAAAATATAAAAAATAAAAAGAAAGGTATGAACGTTCTAAGAAAACATAATGCTAATCTTCACGCTAGCTTAAGCAATCTCCCATACACTAACAATCAATGAAAAAAAGTTATGACATTATTGTTGTTGGAGCAGGACTTTCCAGTCTTATGTTTTTATCTAAATATGTAAAAAAATTTCCTGATAATAAAGTATTGCTTGTTGAAAAAGAAACTAGAAAAAAAAGCCAAACATTTGGTGTATGGCAAGGACCTAATATTATCAATATAGAGAAAGAGTATAAAATTACACCAAAAAAAACCTGGAGAAATCTTGGATTAAGTTATAAGAAACAATCAATTAATAAAGTAATGGAGCCATATAGCTATGTCGTTTTTGATGGGGATAAAACATTAAGAGCGTTATTAAAGGCGTGTAAAAAAAATATAACCTACATAGAGGACTTTGAGGTTGAAAAAAAGGTTAAACACGAGGAATATTTTTTAATTACAAAAAAAAACATAGTTTATTCATCAAAAATACTGATTGATAGCAGAAATGATATGAATAGTTTTAATTCCAGTGGATTACTTTATCAGGCTTTCGTTGGCAGTGAAATTAAAATTACAACAAATAAATTTGATTCTTCAACTGTAACCTTAATGGATTTTAAGGAAAATAAAAATGCAATTCAATTTACATACATTTTACCTCTTACAAAGAAAAGAGCGCTCATTGAAACGACATTTTTTACAAAAAAACCAAATCTTTACCAAATAAAAAAAATCCATAAAAAGTATTTAAAAAGATTCGAAAAGCCTATTCTAATAAAACAAGAAGAAGGTATTTTACCTATGGGGGCAGCCAAACCAAAAAATTATAAAAATATTCTAAAAATTGGTATGAGTGCAGGAATGATTAGGCCTTCGAGTGGTTATTCTATGATGCGTGTAGCAGGGTGGATATCCAAAGTGGGTGACCTTGAATTAAACGAGCAAACAATTTCAAGGTTCATCTATAAACCTTCTAGAGTCCTTAATTGGATGGATAAGCTTTTTTTAAAAGTTTGTTTTAATCGGCCAGATATGGGCCCGACATTATTTATGAGTCTTTTTTCTAAGGCTGAAACAGGCGCTGTAATTCGTTTTATGGCAGAAAGTAATACCTATTTAGATTTACTTAAGGTGGTAATGTCCTTACCAAAAAAAATAATGATCATGTCGTTGTTTAAATAAATGAATATTGTGACTATCCATAGAGTCCTTTTTATTATTTTTGCCTTTGTAGTATTTGTTTTTAATCAGCTAAATATAGCACTTACACATTCTAGCAACCCTTATGGCTTGCCTGTTTTATTAGCATTAATAGCTATAGGCACGATAGGAATAAGCCATGGGGCATTGGACGGTAAAATTATTTGGGAATCAAGTAATGACATTTTTAGAAAACTAAGAATTTATTCTTTATATTTATTGCTTAGTTTTCTTGGGGCGTTGTTATGGTATTTATACCCTCTAGTAGGGCTATCAATTTTACTATTCATTTCAGTAATACACTTTGGCAATTCTGATCTATATGATCCTAAAGAAATGAAAGATATTACAAAAAAAACTTGGGGATTTTCTGTTACATTCATGCCCACGTTATTTTATAAAAGTGATGTTGCGGATATTTTTATGAAACTAACTGGCTATATGTTTTCAGAGACACTTATGACATTGATCCAGTTTATTACGGCCTTAACCATCGCAATATTTTTTCTAAACGTTATGAATGAGAAAATCACTAACAGTAAAATAATAATTCTTGAGATGGTTTCGTTAGTAGTGATTGCTGCTTATTTGCATCCCATAGAATGGTTTGCAATTTATTTTTGTGGTCTTCATGGCATAAGAGCACTTATTAATGGAGGCTTTAAAGTATTTCCTGATATTTTATGGCTAATGGCATTTACGTTACCGGTCATTTTTGCTGTTTACATGATACTTGGTGAAACAGGAGCTTTCAATATTACAGATTTGCTCGTCGTATTCCCTATACTTGCAAGTCTAACTATTGCTCACATGCTATTAAGAAAAATAATTAAAATCATTAACGGTTAATGAAAAAACTTTTGAACGATTAGGGTGGCAAAGGCAATTCCAATGCAAGATATTGATAAGGATAAATAATAGTTTAAATTAGCTTTAAGTAACCAGCTAAATAAAAATAAAAATGGAATAACAGGAAGGATGAACATAAGCGTTTCATGAGTAAGCCGAGAAATTATTTGTGGATCATGTGTTTCCTCCCAAATAATGGTGAAAGAGGTAAAAAGAACTATAGGCATGGCAAGAAGTATGGCTGCTAATGTAACGCTTCGTTTACTTAGTTCGGATGCAGCCACAATAACAATAACTGCAATAATTATTTTTACAAAAAAAGCCATTAGAAAGTACCTTTGAAATGATTCTAAATTAAATAAATATTAAAACGTTTTAAAATATAAGCGAAAATGATAAAACACAGAATGGTTAATATAATAGAAAAAATAACAGCTAACCAAAAACCAAACGCCTTGATTAACCAAGGAAATAAAATGAACATTGGCAGAGTTGGAATAACATACCAAAATGTATAGAAAGCATGGTTTGAAATCTTTTCATAATCCTGACCTTCAAAATACATCCAAAATATGGCGATAAAAGTAATTAAGGGTAATGAGGCAACAAATGCTCCCAACCTATCTGAAAATTTTGCAATTTCAGTAATAAATACAATCAGTAAAGTGGTGACGATTAGTTTTATGATAATAAAAGACATGATCATATTTTAAATCAATTTATAGCAGAAAATCACAATGAAAAAAAATATATTAATAGTTGGTGCAACAGGTTCTATAGGACATGAATTTACTAAACATTATGATCAAGAAAGAAATGTAGAAAAAATTTTTGCATTATCGCGAAGAAACAAAGATTTTGATAGCAAGAAAATACATCCGGTTATTTTTGATTATAATAAAGACGAGACTTTTGAAGATTTAATAGATGCATTAAACAACCAGCCAATCAACACAATTATTATAGCAACCGGATTGTTGCATAACAAAGATGTAAGTCCCGAGAAATCAGTAAATAATATTAGTATATTGGGCTTGAACCAACTATTTCATGTAAATGTTTTTGGTCCAATGCTGTTAATAAAAAAATTGTTACCGTTAATAAAAAAATCAACCTTAGTAAAAATTATTTTTCTAACTGCAAGGGTAGGAAGTATTACTGATAATAAGTTGGGTGGTTGGTATAGTTACCGAAGTTCAAAAGCAGCCTTAAACATGATGATAAGAACTCTTTCCATAGAGTTACAAAGAATAAAGAAAGAAAATATAGTTATTGGAATGCATCCCGGAACAGTAGATAGCAATCTTTCAAAACCTTTCCTAAAAAATGTTAACCATCAAATATTAAGCCCAAAAGAAAGTGTTGCACATATGGTAAAAGTTATTCATAGAATAAAGCCTGAAGACTCAGGAAATTGTTTTGACATCAAAGGGAATGTTATTGACCCCTAAGAATCCTTATTTTTAATTGCAAAGATAATAATAAATCCAATGAGTATGGCAAGAAGTATAAAAACAAAAATCTCATACCAATATAAATTCATAATTGCTTTCAGCTAGTAAAGCTTTTGTGGATGATAAAATAGCTTAGAAAAAAAAGAGGTACAAAAAGGAATGCCTCCATGTTGCTTAACCAAGAAAAAAATACATTATCAAAACATAAAACCGAAAAAACCTCACAGGTTGAGATTGACTCAACCCATAGCCCTAGCATAAAAAATTTATAAAGTTTAAAGCTCGCGAACAATAGAAAAGTTATTATTGCTGATGTTAACGAAGAGGTGAGAAGAATTCTATCAAATCTATTCATGTAAAGCCTATATTAGTTAAAAAAACTGTTATAAAATTATCATATAAGTCAGTAGAAGTAAAAAAGACTATAATAGAAATCTAATAATAATTAAATTAAATTATGCGTCCTCCAATATTAACTAAATATCCAATAGATCAAATTATTTCTAATCTTAAGTCATCTAAAGAGAAGGATATCTGGGTCGTAAGGTTTATTCCCCAAATTCTTAGTAAAGAGAAAATCAACGCTAATGCAATTTCATTGATGAGAAGGGTTAGTTTATTAAAGTCAGAGCCAATCACTAATGAAGAATTGGTTAAAATAAAAAAACATTTAAAGGAGCTGGGTAGAGATGATTTAGTTGCTATCCGACAGCCCTCATCTCGAAAAGAAAACGTACTTATATTTTGCGCACATGATGACGCACCAGAGACTATTGACGGAATTGAGAGGCATATTTATCGGATCATCCCAAATGCCAAACTAAAGTTTGGCGTCTCGGATATTAATAGGGACAGGTGCTGTGTTGTAAAACAAAAAACATGGAAGTCGGACAAGGATAGACCAACTGGTGTTTATTCAATTAACGACTTGGCGCTGACTGATTAGTTTTACCAAAGACTGGTTTGCTCCGTATTCTTTTTTTAGCATTTGCTTCATTCTTAAATACCTTACCTTTTTTTACAAAGGATCGTCCTTTACTCTTTCTCTTAGGCGCTTTTGCTTCTTTTAAAATTGTAGCCTCCATTCCTGGAATTGAGGCAATTTCAATTTTAAGGTTTGTGAATCTTTCTATTTTTCTTAAAAATTCACGATCGGTTGGGCTTACTAAGCTAATTGCAATGCCTTTGTTGTTGGCTCTACCTGTTCTTCCAATGCGGTGAATATAGTCTTCTGCAAATCTAGGCATGTCATAGTTAAATACGTGAGAAATATTTTTAACATCGATACCTCTTGAGGCTAGGTCAGTTGCAACTAATATTTTAGTTTCATTCCGTTTGAAACGGTTAATAGTTTTTGTTCTTGATCCCTGAGACATGTCACCATGAAGCGCAGATGTCTTTATATCAGAATGATAAAGCTGATCAGAAAGTTGGTCTGCCATTCTTTTGGTAGCTGTAAATATAATCGCTTGAGTTACTTCATCATTCTTAATGAAATGATCAAGCATTTGTTGTTTATGTGACTGATTATCAGCAAAGTATATTAATTGCTTAATATTTTTGTGGCCAGATACATCTGGTTTAATTGAAATAGTAACTGGATCTGTCAAAAACTCTTGTGCAATTTTTTGAATTGGCGGATCAAAAGTAGCTGAAAACATTAACATTTGTTGTTTTTTTGAAGTTGCATTATAAATTTTCCTAATGTCAGGAACAAATCCCATGTCAAGCATTCTGTCAGCTTCGTCAAGTATCATTGCTTCTAGATCTTTGAAATTAATTTTTTTTTGTTGATATAAATCTAAAAGACGCCCTGGGGTAGCAACTAAAATATCAATTGGCTTGCTAAACATGCGATTCTGTAGCCCGTAGGATATTCCGCCTGTTATTGTTATTGAATTAATTCGTAGGTAACGTGAATACTTTTTTATGCTATCGGTAATCTGAGTAGCAAGCTCTCGAGTAGGGCTTACAATTAGTACTCGTGGGCCGCGACCTTCAGATCTGTTTTTGGTTAATTTATCTAGTATCGGCAATACAAACGCTGCAGTTTTTCCAGTTCCAGTTTGAGCTGAAGCCAGTATATGCTTATTGAGCATTATTTCTGGAATAGATTTCGTTTGAATTGGTGTAGGCTGATCGTAACCAGCTTCTTGAATTGCTTTTAAAATAGAAGCATCAAGATTGAATGTTTGGAATGACATTGTTATCCTTGTATATATTGCATGGTAAGACTGGCAATAAAAACAGGACATTAATGACAATCTTTCGAGTGCGAAGTATATAGGCAATTGAAAAATAAGCAAATTTATATATTTACGGATTTATCCTCAATTTTAGTTATGATGTAGTTTGTTAATAAAAAGGCTTTCAAATGAAAAAAATTATGGTTATGGCGTTATTGATGTTCGCAAGTACAGGCTTTGCTAAGTGGGAAGGGGGCTATCTTAGTAATGACGGCAAGATGACGTTGTATTTTGATAATGAAACAATTCAAGTGAATTACCCATTATTTAGATCATGGTCATTAATGGATTTTAAGGATCCTATCGCTAACAATATGTTGTCAGCAAAAATATTAACTGAGTATGATTGTGATGAAAAAAAAAGACGAGTAGTCCATGTAATTTCTTATTCTGGGAACAAGGGAGAAGGAAAGATACTTTCTCAGGCAAGCTCTAATCAAGCATGGGACGTTATTAGCGATGAAGCATCTTCTGCTTATAATTTGATGCTTACCGTGTGTGGAGAGAGAGATTAATTTTGTTAGGCATTAAAAGCCTCATCGTATTTGTTACAGCAATTTTTTTATGTGGATACGGATACTTTATGCCAGAAAAATTTTATTTTGAATGTAATGGAAAATTGATGAGTAGCTCAGAATCTGATAATAATCGGGATAAAACGATTATTAGAAACGAATCAACCCTCTCTGAGATATATTACATTTTTGAAATGCTAATTTTTGGAACAAAAAATAAAGCAATTAAAGTAGATGACTCAAAGATTATTACAATAAAAAGCTTTTTTTTTGGAAACAAGAAAACAATAGATAATTATAGCTGGTCATCTTGTTCAACTGATGAAGTTTCTATTACTTGTAAAGCGGACTATAACTCTATTTCGTTTAATACAATCCAGAGCAAGTTGATGGTTGATACTTTTGAAGATGTAGGCCAAACAAAAAGTGTGCAGTTTGGTATTTATGGCTGTACAAAAGCAAGTGACACCCTTCTTAATTAGTCACCAATGAATCCACCGCTTTGATGCTGCCATAATTGAAAATATAAGCCCTTCTTTTTGATTAGTGCTTTATGGCTTCCTTCCTCAATAATTTTTCCATTGTCCATTACAATCAGTCTATCCATGGCAGCAATCGTTGATAATCGATGGGCTATAGCAATAACTGTTTTACCATGCATAAGGCTGTCTAGACTTTCTTGAATAATGTTTTCCACTTCAGAGTCTAGGGCACTGGTAGCCTCATCTAAAAGGAGAATGGGAGCATTTTTAAGAATAACTCGTGCAATTGCAACCCGTTGTTTTTGCCCACCAGATAGTTTAACCCCCCTTTCCCCTACCATGGCGTTATAACCAGAATTACCGAACTGATCACGAAGCTTGGTAATAAATATATCAGCCTGAGCCTTTTTAGCAGCTAGAATAATCTCCTTATTAGTAGCGCTAGGTTTACTATAGGCAATATTCTCCTTAATAGTGCGGTGAAGTAATGATGTATCCTGCGTAACCATTGCAATATGCGACCTTAAACTATCCTGAGTAATTAAATTAATATTTTTATTAGCAATTGTTATTGTGCCTTTATCCACTTCATAAAACCGCAATAAGAGATTAATGAGTGACGATTTCCCCGCCCCAGACCTACCAACAATACCAACCCTTTCTCCATGTTTAATCTCAAGATTAAAGTTAGAAAAAAAACTAGGCCCAGCATCATAGGAAAAAGAAACATTTTTAAAGGAAATAGGCGCAAGCTTTTCCTTCATTAGCAAAGCATTAGGACTATCTATTATGGATTGACTTTTAGAGAGCATATTTAAGCCATCTTGAGCAATACCAATTTGTTCGTATAAAGAAGTCATTTCCCACATAACCCAGTGAGAAATTCCATTTAATCTTAATGACATTGCGGATGCTGCCGCTAAAACACCAATCGCGATATCATTATTAGTCCACAACCATAATGCAACCCCTGCGGTGGAAAGTATTAATAACATACTTAAAAAATGGTTAATTATTTGAATTATAGAAACTTTACGCATTTGCAAACGTACAGTTTTAAGAAATTCGTTCATAGCATTTTGGGCATATTTTGATTCTCTTCCAGCATGGGAAAATAATTTGACTGTATTGATGTTGGTATAAGCATCAGTAATTCGACCAGTCATTAATGATCTTGCATCAGCCTGACTTCTGGAAAGTAAAGCAAGCTTAGGAATAAAATAAAAGAGAGTAACTATATAAGTAGTCAGCCAAGCAAGAAAAGGAATAATTAATAAAGTATTTAAGTTTCCTACAAGAAAAACCATAGTAGCCACATACACGATCACATACACTAGAATATCTGACAAAATGAACCACATATCCCTCAGTGCAATAGCACTTTGCATCACTTTAGCAGCAATGCGCCCAGAAAATTCATTGCTATAAAAGGTCATACTTTGATTAAGCAGCAAACGATGAAAATCCCATCTCATCCTCATAGGGAACGACCCAGCTAAGGATTGATGTTTAAGCATTGTTTGAATACTAACAAAAAGCGTACTACCAATTAATAATGCTGCCATCATAAAAAGAAAAGTAGAATGATTTTGTATAAAGTTGGTCGGACCATGAGTAATCATTAGGTCAATTAACTTACCTAAAACAGCATAGAGAACCGCTTCGAAGCTTGCTATGCAAGCAGTAAGTATCGCCATAAGGCCAATAAATATTTTAATATCTTTAATGCATGTCAAAGCAAATTTAAATAAGGAGTTTGGCGGTGTTTCTATTAAATCTTTAGGAAATGGATTAATTAGATTTTCGAACCATTGAAACATTAGGCTTTATTACCTTTTAAATATTAATTAAGTTTGTGTTAAAGCCAATTTTTCAATTTTACTGAAAGCTTTTATTTCAATTTCTCTCTTGCTTGCCGAACTTCTGTTTGGATGTTTCTCCGTAAACAGTAATTGGAATGGTGATCGACCTTTCGTATATTTTGCCCCTACACCTTTTTCATGGTCTTCAATTCTTTTTGAAACATTATTTGTTATGCCTGTATATAAGGTATCATCGGAGCATTTTAGAATATAAACAAACCAGTTTTCCTGATTACTCTTAGCGAGCTCAGCCAATGTTATTAACCCGCTTACATTATAATTAGCCATTAGCATTTACCATGACAAAACAGCACGAAAGCGCACCTTATTTTCTCTGACTTTTTTTATGGCCTCGTTAATATTTTTAAATTTAAAGTGTTCAACTTCAGGATAGATATCGTGTTTAGAACAAAAAACTAACATTTTTTTAATATTTTTTGGACTACCAACCGGGGATCCTGATATGGAACGTCGGCCTCCCATAAGAGAAAATACCGAAGCATCAATAGGATCAAGAACTGCTCCAACGAAATGCAGCCTCCCTCGTGGCCTAATGATACTTAAAAATAAATTCCAATCTAGCTTTACATTCACTGTAGAAATTAGAAAATCAAATTTAGCTCCATAACTCCTGATTGCATCTTTATCTAATGATGATACAACATCATCTGCTCCCATAGAGAGTAATAAGTTATCTTTACCTTTAGAGCTAGTAAATGCAGTTACGTGACATCCTAGGGCTTTATAGAATTTGATAGCAAGATGCCCAAGACCTCCTATGCCAATAACACCTATTTTATGATTTTTGTTAATATTGAACTCAATAATAGGTGTAAAAACCGTAATTCCACCACATAACAGAGGCCCAGCATTTTCAAGTTTTAGATTTTTTGGCAAAGGTATTACGCTTACCTCGTCAGCACAAACCTCTTCAGCAAAGCCTCCATGCTGACTGAAAACGGTTTTATTAGTTTTGCTACAGAAATTATGATCTCCATTTTCACAATGCTCACAAACATCACAGTATCCTGAATGCCAGCCCAAGCCAACATGATCACCAACACTATGAAGCATAACATCTGATCCAATTTCAATTATTTCACCAATGATTTCATGCCCAGCAACCATAGGAAAAGTTGAAGCACCCCAAGCATTATCTATTGCGCTGACATCGCTGTGGCAAATTCCGCATGAATGTACCTTAATACGGACTTCTTTTACAGTTAAAGGTTTTTGCTTGAATTGGTATTCAACAAGATTTTTACCAGCTTCCATAGCGGCATATGATTTGATCATTTTAAGTCTCTTTTTTCTGTTATTTTACAACTTTACCATCGATATAGTATTCCTCAGAAATAATAGAACCATTGGGCCTGAACATAAGCTCTTTTCCGTGCTTAGCCCCACCTATAAATTGAACTGATGAGCGCAGTTTTCCATCTGTATACCATTGCTGCCATAATCCGTCTTTTTTGCCATTCGTATAATTCACTTCTAACTTAATGCTCCCGTTTTTATGCCATTGCCGCCAATATCCGTTCTCAATGCCATCGATGTAATGGCTTTCCATTTTTTTAGCACCAGAATCAAACCAAAAAATTTCTTTCCCGTGTTTTTTTGAATTTTTATAAGTTATTTCATATTTTGGCAATCCATTTTCAAACATTTCTTTGTAAGTTCCGTTAATAATGTTGTCCGCCAAAGACAAGTGGGTGAAAAACAATAAAAAAACAATTCGGAATATCATATTCGCCACCAAAATTATAAATCAAAGTTAGTGACCAATAGAGGCTTAAGTAGTTTCAGAAATATGTAGGTATAAGTTTGAGGTAGTCCGGAAAGTAATTGCAAATAACTACTATATTGAATTCTTTTAGGATGGAGGTGTTAGGCTCCCTATCCAATAAAAATTCAAAAGAATGTTTGATAAAATCTAAATCTGAAACTGTAAAGGCTGCATATTGATTAAAAAATTCTTTGCTCATTGTAACGCTGTGAGTTGTTTGCGATTGTGCATTAATTGTAACAATAAATGCAGTAGCTGAAATTTTCTGTACTTCTATTGAATGCAATCGTTACTCACAGCTTCCACTAAATGACTCAGCATATTGCCCAAAACCCTTGTTGCCTGAAATGAAATCTGAAACATCCATAGAATTCTGGTTAATAACTAACTTTCGAATATTCAGAAAATTAGACTCACAGGTAATAATATTTTCAGCCCATTGGCAAGGTATATTATTTAGATCTTGTAAGACACCCCCTTCAAATTTAAAAGTAATATTCTTCATCTCCTCCTTAGCTCCCGATGATCCAATCAGCTCAAAACGGCTAATCCCTTTGCAGTCAAAGCTTATGGTGTCTGTTTGTGCTTGCGCAGTCAGGGCGCCAAATAACATTAGAAAAAAGGTGGCACAGTATTTTTTAAATAAGGAATGCAAAATAAAAACCTGTTATATACAAAATTATTGAAGCAATAAAAAGCTGAAAGCTTCTTTTTCGAATCTTACTACAAGATAGGGATTGATCTTTGCCAGTTGGGCAAGGCAATGTTTTGGCATACATTTGACCGACACCGGCAAATAAAATAATGATAAGGCTTATAGTAAAAATCTCTATTTTATATTGTGAGATCATAGGGAATTGGGGGAAAAAGCTAATAAAAACACTAAGTAGGCTACCAGCACCCATAAATACCAAAAAAGCAGGAAGTGCACAACAGATAAGCGTGCTAATGCTAGCAATCGCTGTAAGCTCTGAGAAAAGTTTAACTTTTCGTAGGCTAAGTATAGGTTCTTTTCTAACTCGGTTCATACATCAATCGGATATGTTCAACTGGATGATCACTTAAATTAATACTGGTAACATCATAGCCGGCATCGACAATCAATTCTTTAAGTCTGGCATTGGTGACGCTATCAATGCCCTTTAAATCCACTGCTACGATATGTTTATCTAAATTAATATAGACATCTTCAGTTGCGGGAAGCCCTTTAAGTGAGGCTTCAATTCCTTGGGCACAAAAAGCACATACCATACCATTGACCTCTATGATTTTGGTTTCAGCCCATAGAGCAGAAGTGAACATTAAAAAAATTAAACCTATTATCAATCTTTTCATTTTAGCCCAAGACTACAAGTTACCTTGTAAGTTCCTCCATACATTTACGAAATCTAACCGTACCAACCTCAAACCCAAGATTTTCACATTTATTTTTTGCCGATGCACCATTTAGCCTAACAGACGATTTCCCATCAATACGAACTTCATCTTGCAATTTTCCAGCATAATTACATTTGAATTGCATAATGTATTGTAACAATCGATCTTTACCCAAGTTTTCGACGCTATCTTGATTCAATCCTCCGTACATTCTGCATGTCCTAATCATAAAGTTATTTGGTTCTTCACTCGAAAAATGCTCTTGCACTACAACTCCGGTATAGTCATTATGAGGGGCAGGATATTGTTGTTCTTTAGAGTCCAGAGTTGCACAACTCATAAGGAAAAGTGACACAGCAACTAGTAAGATTTTAGATAGCATAATTTTATTTTATCTTAAAAAACATACATTAAACTAATATTTGGTTTTGCTTTTTGATTTATACCGAGCTCAAAGTATAGATTTTTATTAATTAGTCTCAGCGTAGGGATAAACTGCGTGCTTTGCTTTACACCATTCATATGATTTATTTCCATAATAAACCATGGCTGGGTTTGATCGTAGGTAGTTTTATAGAGAGAAAATCCCCCTTTGATGCTAAAAACGTCATGGTTAATATGACTGCCTCTCAACAATCGATTATATAGAGAGAGGTAAACTCTTCTTGTTTCATAGTCAACTTGAAAACCAGGGGAATAGGTTGTAATTGATGCAGAAGGAGATTCTGAAGATGATAAATTTCCGATGCCCCCAAAAAGCCATAAGTTACTTTGTGATCCTGGTTTATTTGACCTCATGAGACGATGAGTTATTGAGCCTTCCTTAACTATTTGGGGGCTTTCACCTTTAATATCTATATACAAAAGTCTGATACCAAGAGCAGAAGATGCTGATATGGCATAATTTACGTCAGTAGTTATTTGGTTAGCATTTATATCTCCCATCATCATGACGCTATTTTTATAACCCATAGGAAGACTGTAAACTGAAGAATAAGATAATATAAGGAATATAAAATAAAAAAAACTATGCATTACCCCATTATTCAACCACAAAGTTATTCCTGCAAGCTTTATACAATGATTATTTAAAATGCTAAAAGAAAACTTACCAACGAAACTGTGTGCAAGCTGTGGAAGGCCTTTCCAATGGAGAAGGAAATGGAAATTATGCTGGGACAATGTTAAATACTGCTCAAAGCGTTGTCAATCTATAAGAGGTTCAAAAATATGAAGAGCATTTATTGGTTTAGAAATGATTTGAGATTAGAAGATAACGCTGCCTTAAACTCTGCGTTAAATAATTCTGACCATATATTATTTGTTCATATTGATGATGATATGAATGATGCTGAATGTGAATGGCAATTTCCTCGAAGAGGACAGCATAGAAAAATATTTATGTATCAGGGGCTAGAGGAGCTGCAACTTAATTTAAAGTCTTATGGCCACCATCTTAATAGATTTGTTGGCAAAACAAATCTAATTTTTCAAGAGCTTATAAATCGACATCATATCAATTCTGTTTATTGCGAATCCATCAATGCTTTTGAAGAACAAGCGCAAGAGAGGCTGATTAAAGAGCTAGGGGTAAATTTATATTCATATTATCAGTCATCCATGTATATGCCACACCAGCTGCCATTTGATATAAAGGACTTACCAGATGTGTTTACCCATTTTAGAAAAAACATAGAAACAACAGGGATTGTCCCCGAAGAACCTATAGCTCTTTCAGGGCAAATCAAAAATACAATACCTATCTTGGATAGTAAAACCAATTTAACACAAGAATTAACTGAGGATTACTCTCAGAGTTCATTCCCTATCTCTGATAAAAAATTTAAGGGTGGTGAACGAACGGCTCAGTTACATATTGATCAATATTTTCAAAGTGATTATCCAAATAGTTATAAGTATAGTAGAAATAATTTGATGGGCATTGAATGTTCAACAAAATTTTCTCCGTGGTTATCATTGGGTTTTATTTCTGCTAATCAGATATATAGTGCATTAAAAAGATACGAACAAAGAAATTCTGCAAACGACAGCACTTATTGGATATATTTCGAATTATTATGGCGAGACTATTTTAGATTCTTGTTTATGAAATATGGGAAAATTTTTTTTTATAAGAATGGTCTGGGCCTTTCTAATAAAAGCTTTCAGCATAACGAAGAAAAATTTAATGAATGGAAAAATGGAAAAACGCCTAGCAGCTTTATCAATGCGGGAATAAGTGAGTTGAATCAAACGGGCTTTATATCAAATAGAATGAGACAAATACTCGCAAGTTATTTAGTAAATGAGTTTGCTTGTGATTGGCGAGCTGGCGCAGCTTGGTTTGAGCATCAGTTGATTGATTATGATGTTTATAGCAACTATGGGAATTGGTCATATATTGCAGGGGTTGGGACTGACCCACGTGGGGGCAGACATTTCAATGTGGATAAACAAAAAAATACATATGATCCGGACGGATCATATGAAAAAGAATGGAAAAAATTATGAAAAAGTTAAGACTAATTTTAGGAGACCAACTGAATATTAATCATTCATGGTTTGACTATCCCGATGATGATTGTATCTATGTAATGATGGAAATAAAGCAGGAAACAAGCTATGTGTTACATCATATCCAAAAGATACTGGCAATATTTTCTGCAATGAGGGCATTTTCTTCCTTACTTGAGAAGAAGAAATTCCAGGTTTTTTATATAAAAATAAGTGACCAAGAAAACCAACACAACTTCCTAGACAATTTAAGAGCTATTATTCACCAAAAGAAAATTGATGTTTTAGAGTTCCAGGATCCTGATGAGCATCGTTTAGATTTGTTATTAGGTCAACTTAAGCACTCCTTAAACATTCCTGTGGAAAGAATAAGCACAGAACATTTTTTAACATCGAGGGATGAGGTTGGCTTGTTTTTTACAGATAAAAAGCAATGGAGAATGGAGAGTTTTTATCGGTACATGAGAATCAAACATGAGGTTTTAATAGAGGGTGGATCTCCTATTGGCGGAAAGTGGAATTACGATGCTTCTAATCGAATGAGATGGGACGGCAAGCCACCAGAACCAGAAGATTCTCGGCCCAAACATAACCACAAAGAGCTGCTGGAGGAGATCAACAGTGTCAATATTGAACATTTTGGAGAAGCTAATGCAGAGAATTTTAGATGGCCAATAGATAGAAAAGAGTCATTTGCTCTGTTAGAGCAATTTATAAAAAATAATTTAAGGTATTTTGGAGATTTTCAAGATGCTATGCATAGTGATAGCTGGCGATTATTTCATTCATTCCTATCATTTTCATTAAATACAAAGATGTTAGCACCATTAGAGGTGATAAAAATGGTTGAAGTTTCTTACCTTGAAGACTCTATTCCTTTGAATGCAGTAGAGGGATTTATAAGGCAGATATTGGGTTGGCGAGAATACATAAGAGGCATCTACTGGGCAAAAATGCCCGAGTATAGTCACTTGAATTATTTTAATTACGATACCGATTTACCTAAATGGTTCTGGACAGGCAAAACCAAGATGAATTGTCTCGCTAGCAGCATTACCCAATCACTAACTCATTCATATGCACATCATATTCAAAGGCTTATGGTGATCGGCAATTTCAGTTTGCTTGCGGGGATTGACCCACAAAAAGTTCATTATTGGTATTTAGGAATATATATTGATGCATTTGAATGGGTTGAGCTACCAAATACAATTGGGATGAGTCAATATGCAGACGGAGGATTGCTTGCAACTAAACCATATGTATCTTCAGCAGCTTATATAAATAAGATGAGTAATTATTGTTCGAGTTGCTCCTACAACTTTAAAGAACGGATAGGAAACAATGCTTGTCCATTCAATTCAATGTATTGGAATTTTTTTGAAAGACACAAGGATAAATTATCAAAGAATCCAAGGCTGGGCATTGTGAATAGTCAGTTAAAAAAAATGAATGCCGAAGATAAAGACGCAATTACAAAACAGGCAAAGAGCTATCTAGATAATCTGAATGAGCTTTAATTTTTTTCTCCTGAAAGGCACACCCAACCTTCTTTATAGCTAGATCTTTTCATAGAAAACCAAGAGCTGTAAATATCTTTTATTTCATTTTCTTGACTTTCTAAAATCCCTGAAAGAGCAATTTTTCCTTTTGGTAGACAGGAGGAAGCTATTGCAGGAGCTAAGACTTTAAGTGCACTTGATAAAATATTGGCAACAATAATATTTGATTGAAAAGAAAAGCTTTCTTTCGTATCGTTCAAACGAATTGAAACATTATTAATAGCAGCATTTTGGTTGCTAGCGATAATTGCTTGAGGATCAATATCTACTCCTAAAACATTATTGGCCCCTAACTTTTTAGCACAAATAGCTAAAATCCCAGATCCACAACCGTAATCTAAAACATTGTCACCTTTCTCCATATTGTCTAAAAGCCATTCAATGCAAAGATGTGTTGTTGGATGTGATCCTGTTCCAAAAGCTAAACCTGGGTCAAGAATAATATTGGTAGCTTTTTCATCTTCAATATTGTGCCATGATGGAATGATCCAGACCTTATTCCTAATAGATATAGGATGAAATTGAGCTTGTGTTAACTTTACCCAATCCTGGTCTTCAATATTTTTGAATGCTGACTTTAACTTCACATTAAATACATTTTCTAATGCCGCGAGAGTTTTTTTGGCTTCACTATCATTGTTGAACAATGCGTCTATTTGGGTAAGTTGCCAAAATTGTTGTGGCCCATTGTGCGGCTCACCAAAAATCATCTCTTCATTGTTATTGTTTAAGTTTTTGTCTTGGATAGAAGAAGATAAAGCACCATGATCTAAAAGAAAGTCACTAAATTCGTCTGCTTGCTCTCTTGAGGACACAATAGATAGATTTACCCATGACATCCTATAACTTTTTCGCTAACTTATTTTCTAGGTAATGAATATTAACACCACCTTCCTTAAAGGCTAAATCGTTCATCAAGTCACGGTGTAGAGGTATGTTGGTATTTATACCTTCAATTAAAATTTCTGATAAAGCGATTTGCATTCTAGCTATTGCTTGTCCCCTGCTTGACCCATAACAAATCAATTTTCCTATCATAGAGTCATAATTAGGTGGTACTTTGTAGCCACCATATGCATGAGTATCTATTCTTACCCCTGGACCTCCCGGAAGATGAAAGCGAGATATGGTACCTGGAGAGGGCATAAAGGTGTAAGGATCTTCTGCATTTATACGGCATTCGATTGCATGTCCATTTGACTGTACATTCCTTTGTTTAATTTTTAGTTTTTCACCAAATGCTATTTTAATTTGTTCTTGCACTAAATCTAACCCTGTTATCATTTCTGTGACGGTATGCTCTACTTGGAGCCGTGTATTCATTTCAATAAAAAAGAATTCTTCATTCTCATATAAGAATTCAAAAGTTCCTGCCCCGCGGTAACCAATCTTCTTACAAGCATCCGCACATCTTTGGCCCATTTTTTCTCTTAATCTTTGAGGAATGCCTGGAGCTGGTGCTTCCTCAACAACTTTTTGGTTTCTTCTTTGTAGAGAACAATCACGGTCCCATAAATGTATGGCATTACCATGTTGGTCTGAAAGCACTTGAACTTCTACATGCCGAGGAGTTTCTAAGTATTTCTCCATATAAACAGTAGGATTACCAAATGCTGCTCCCGCCTCTGCTTTGGTCATCGCAACTGAGTTTATGATAGCAGCTTCGGTATGAACAACACGCATTCCACGACCACCTCCACCACCCGCGGCTTTTACTATGACTGGATAACCAATTTTTCTTGCAATCTCCCTAATCTGACTTGGATCATCCGATAGCGCCCCATCAGAACCAGGCACACAAGGGACCCCTGCTTTTTTCATAGCAACTTTTGCGCTGACCTTATCACCCATAAGTCTTATAGTATCTGCACGGGGCCCGATAAAAGTAAAGCCACTTTTTTCAACTCGCTCAGCAAAGTCTGCATTCTCAGATAGAAACCCATATCCGGGATGGATCGCTTGCGCATCAGTTACCTCAGCGGCACTTATAATTGCCGGTACATTAAGATAACTCAAGTTAGAAGCTGCCGGCCCTATGCATACTGCTTCATCTGATAACTTCACATATTTTGCATCAGCATCGGCTTGGGAATAAACGGCAACGGTTTTAATGCCCATTTCTCGACAGGCTCTTAATATCCTAAGGGCTATTTCGCCACGATTGGCAATTAAAATTTTCTCAAACATAAGTTTAATTTTCCAGACTATTCAATAACAAAAAGTGGCTCACCAAACTCAACTGGTTGACCATTTTCTATAAGAATATTTTTGATTATCCCGTCTGCATCACTCTCAATTTCATTGAGTATTTTCATCGCTTCGATGATACACAGGGTATCTCCTTTCTTGACCGATGAGCCGACCTCAACAAATGATCCTGCATCTGGCGATGATGCCCTATAAAAAGTTCCCACCATAGGCGAGGTCACCTGATGTCCTTGTGGTGGTGTTGAGCTGATTGTTTCTGATTCATTTGTACTATTTTGTGGTGTTGCTTGGCTTATAGGGGCTTGCATTTGGGGCATTTGCATGTATTGCATAGGCGGTTGCTGTGCAATATTAGGTTGACGACTTATACGTACCTTTTCCTCACCTTCTGTCAGCTCAATTTCTGCTATTCCAGACTCTTCAACCAAATCAATTAATTTTTTTAATTTCCTTAGATCCATATTGTCCTCTTTGAATTATTTTTTTTGGGCAGCATATCTTAGAGCGGCAAGATACCCTTCGGCACCAAAACCACTTATTACTCCAACAGCTATATCGGAGAAGAAGGATTCTTTTCTGAATGACTCTCTAGCAAAAACATTCGATAGATGTACTTCAATAAAAGGAATTTTAATTGCTGCAAGTGCGTCACGAATTGAAACTGATGTATGAGTAAAAGCGGCTGGATTAATAATTATAAAATCAGCCTTGATGCTATGAATTTTGTTAAGAATATCTGCTTCACTGTTACTTTGAAAGGTTTCAACAGAAATGTTTGATTGTAATGCCTCAGCTTGAATTTTAGCATTGATCTCATCAAGGGTAGAAGTCCCATAATGCTTAGGCTCTCTTTCTCCCAGAAGGTTAAGATTAGGCCCATGAATCACAACAACACTATTTATCGCCATATCACTCATTTAAATCTAACAAAAGAAATGATATTTTAGACGATTATGGTCTCATTTGTCTACAAATGAATCTATTTTAGAAGATTTTAAGGAATTTTTCCTATTTGATATTGCTTAGTGACTGATTTAATTCAGGTATTTTAACTTTACCATAAAACCTGTTATTCACTGATCCGTCTGGAGCTATGATAACCGTAAAAGGTAGAACTCCCCTCTTATTACCTAGGGATTTTGCTAGATTTACGCCATCTATATCGTTTAACACAAGGGATGGGTAATGGATGGGTATCTCATCTTGAAATTTAATTACATCATCTATGTCATCAATAGCTATACCAATTAATTGCACTTCTGTATTTTTGTAAAATTCATTCAACTCAGGTATTTCTTCTCTGCATGGCGCACACCATGTGGCCCAAAAATTCACAACTAACCAGTTACCCTTATACGTATTAGTAGGTACTAGTTTTTTTTCCAAATTCATTAAGCTCATATTAAAAAGGGCACTACTTTCAGGATCTGAGCCTTCTAAAGATTTTGTATGAAATAGAAATCCAGAAACCAATGAGAGGGAAGCAACTATAACGATTAACAATAATTTCCTAATTTTCATAATTTAACACTCGATCTAAAAGTAGATGAAACTCCTCAGGTTTTTTAAAACCTACCACATCAAATTGTTTTAAATGGTTACCTTCTTTATCGAAAAAAAGAATAGCAGGGGGACCAAAAAGGCTAAACGTTTCTAAAAGAATTCTATCTTCATTATTATTATCTGTTACGTCAGCTTTGATTAAGTTAAATTTTTTCATTGCTATAACTACCTCTGGATTAGCAAACGTATACTTTTCATACTCAAGGCAAGCCACACACCAATCAGCATAAAAATCTAGCATTGTCGGAACATTGCTTAAGGTTTGAAGTTCTAGTTTGAGCTCAGCAAGACTCCTAACATTGTTGAAGGAAACACTCCCCCCTTGGTCATCCCTCTTTAACTCGCTTGATATGTTTGAAATTAGGAGCGTACCTGCAACAATAAAAAGGATCAATAATGCAAAGAAATTTTTTCGCTGAGTATAGAGAAATACCTGCTTTTTCCTAATACTAAAAATAGCAGAACAGACTAAAATAGCTAGGAGCATAGAGAAAAATAATAGATCGGACATAAGCGGTCTTATGATGTAAATGGACATTGCAAGTAAAATAAAACCAATTAGTTTTTTAACAAAGTCCATCCATAATCCAGGTTTTGGGAGCAATGACTTAGAGCTAAACCCTATTAACAGTAAGGGCAAGCTCATACCTAATGCCATGGAAAGCAGAGAGACCCCACCAACAACCATATCCCCACTTTGACCTATGAATAATATAGCTGCAGCTAAAGGAGGAGCTACACAGGGGCTCAGAACTAATGCAGAAAAAAGGCCCATCAGAAATACGCTTGTAATTCCCCCACCCATAAATCTTTGAGTAAAGCTTGATATAGTGTTGTTGGGAGCCAAAGGAATATTAACCCTAATAATATCCAACATCATTAATGCGAAAACCAAGAACATAACGCTGCTAAAGTATAGAAAATTTGTATTTTGGATGCTACTTGATATTAATGTGCCGGTAAGCCCAGCAATCAGACCAAGGCTAGTGTAAGTAAAACAAACTCCTAATACATATGCCAAAGTGAGCACCTGAGCTTTATTCTTACCTGAGGCTATGATGATGCCAGATAAAATAGGGACCATGGGAAGAACACAAGGTGTTAACGATAACAGCGCACCAGAGATAAAGAAGCTTAAGACAACAAGAAGAAAATTATCATTAAGCAGTTTATTTTTAATTAAAGAAGTTTCAGAAATTCCTTCATCGTTCAAATTTATATTAAACTTGATAGCAAGAGGAATTATGGTCGGGGGATAGCATAATCCACTATCGCTGCATCCTTGAAACTTCAAATTTATCTCAGCATCTTTCTTAGGAAATTCAATGAATTGTACGGAAAGATTTGTAGCCCCATAAAAAACCTCTTGCTTGCCAAAATATTCATCTTCCTTGATAGTTCCTGCAGGGTAATTAATCTCATAGGATAGTGGTTGAAGTGAGGTTAATTTAAATTTTGATTTGTAAAGATAATAACCTTCCGCTACATCTATGGTTATCAGTAGATTATTTGCCGAAATAAATTCAGCGTCGATTACTTTAAATGCTTCTCCTACAGGTAAAAATTTTGAGGACTCTTTAACAAATACATTCTCTGCATGGACGTTACCAGCATAGATGCTAATACATAGTATAAAAAACATTGATTTTATTGTCTTAAGCATCTTTTATTTATTAATTGCAGTCTATAATAAGGTGATTGAGAGTTACTTTATGTGTTGTAAGTTCGAAAAACATCGTTAAAACTTATTTTATCTTGAATTAAAACAACAGACTAATTTTTATTTAAAAAACTATGAGACTAATATTTATTTTGGCGTTATTTTTATTGCCCTTCATTGAATTGTGGGGCTTGTTTAGGTTTGGAGCCATGTATGGCTGGTGGTTTTTTCTTTACATAATAGTTATGGCTATATTAGGCTGGCAGCTTATTCAGGATGAAAAGGCGCTTGTTTTAGGGAAGCTGATGGGCATGATGACGCAAGGTGGAAATATAGCTGCCGCTATATTAGGAAGCGCCAAAAACTTGCTTGCGGGTGCATTATTTTTATTTCCAGGAATTCTTACCGACATCATTGGTTTCATTTTATTGCTTATTCCCATTCAAACATCAGTAAATGAGAACTTTCAGCCAAAAGAATCTGCATCTAAAGATGATGCTATAGAAGGTGAATACCGAAGGGAAGATGACTGAAAATGGTTCATAAAGTATATATCCATCCTGAAAACATTAGTTTTGAAATCAAACCAAGCCAAACTGTTTTAGAGGCTGCAATAGCAGCTGGTATTAATATCCCATTTGGTTGCAGAAATGGTGGGTGCGGATCCTGCAAAGGTAAAGTGATTTCAGGAGAAGTATTTTGTGAAGAGTACCAACAATCTGCTATGACACACGAAGAAAAAACTAATGGATCAACGTTGTGTTGCCAGTGTTATGTTTCATCCGACGTGCATTTAGAAATAAAATTAAATAAGGCTAATGATCCTATGCACGAATCTAAAATTACACCGGTAAGAGTGGAGTCCTTAACAAAACTTAATCATGATGTAATGAAAATGTTGTTAAAGTTACCAGGGAATAACACTTTAAAGTTTACTGCCGGCCAGTACCTTGAATTTATCATGGCAGATGGAAGCAGAAGGGCATTCTCTATTGCAAGCGCTCCATATCAGGAACTTATTGAGCTTCATTTAAGGTTAATTGATGGCGGTAAATTTACCAAGTTTGTGTTTGAAGAAATGCAAGAAAAATCGATCCATCGAATTGAGGCTCCCATAGGCCAGTTTTATTTGCGGGAGAGCGAGAAGCCAATTATTTTCATTTCGGGAGGCACAGGCTTTGCGCCAATAAAATCTGTTATTGAAGATATGATTCATCATAATAACAAACGTACGATATATCTATATCAGGGCGTTCGTTCTCAAAAAGATCTTTATATGGATGATTTATGTCTAACATGGCAGAAAGAGCACGAAAATATCCATTACATACCAGTTTTTTCGGAACCAGAAAAAAATGATAATCAAGATATTAGAACAGGTTTCGTTCATCAAGCCGTAGTAGATGATTTTGAATCATTTGAAGGTTATCAAGCTTATAGCTGTGGTGCCCCTGTAGTAGTTCAAACAGCATTTAAGGCATTAGTAGAAAAAGGTTTATATGAAGAAGAATTCTTTGCCGATGCTTTTACTTTTGCCCCACCAAAAAAATAAAATTTAATTCTTTTTGAGTATTCTCAGTATCGAATCATTACTTAGATCTTCGGTAATGGTTATATTTGAAAAAATATTTAATTCATTCTTAAGCCTTATATGATTTACGATGACATGTATTGATTTTAACCAGCTTAGATGATCGGTTATATTATGCTGCATAAATTTTTTTGCACTTTCATAACTAGTAATCAACATAAAAATTCTATTGAATTCGTAGGTGTTTTTTCTAACTTCTTCTAAATCAATTTGCAAATATTTTCTTGTGTAGCATTCGCCATAAGTGATTAAGCCCCCTTTTTTTTCTAGTCCTTTTTTTAGCGTTTCACGCCCACCTATGCCACGAATAATTAATATTTTTTGATTCTTAATATCAGAAAAAATGTCACTTTTAAGAAGATGCTCGGAGTCAAACGATTCCCGTGGATAAAACACCGGAGTATTAAAGTTTTCTTGGAGCAGTTTTTTGGTTGATGGGCCAATACAGGAAATAATTAAACTGCTAGGGAGCGTTATATGATAAAAATTCATTCGAGCTACAAAAAAATCTACCGCATTTGTACTAATAAAAATAAGATGATGATAACTAGATAAATTTTGGAGAATCAAATCAAATTCTTCATACTCTTTTAACGACAGTATTTCAGTTAAAGGGCAGGGTAAAAATGTAACATTGTTTTTTTCATAAAACGTTGGAGAAATTTCTTTTCTCACAGGCCTTGTTGATATCAATGCAACGTCTTTCATAGCGAGGATAAAAGTGTTTTTGCGCCCTGATCAATGAGAAGCTGGCTTAATGACTCACCTAGCTTATAAAAGTCTGCTTTAACACCTTTCATTTCAGCATGAATGATTTTTTCTCCATTAGGAGAGGCGACAAAGCCATTAATTACCATGGCGTTTTTGTTGATAAATGCATGTGCACCGAGCGGCACAGTGCAGCTTCCTGCGAGGGAGCGGCTGACCATTCTCTCTGCCAACACACAACGAGATGTATCATCATCGTTCAGAGGTTTGAGAAGTAAATCAAGCTCTGTATTGCTGGATAATATCTCAATTCCAAGGGCTCCTTGACCAACTGCCGGGATACTGACATTTTTATCTATATACATGGTAATTTGATCTTGAAGGTCAAGTCTAATAAGCCCTGCAGCAGCTAAAATAATCGCTCCATATTGTCCATTTTTAAGCTTAGAAAGCCGAGTCTGAAGATTACCCCTCAGTGGCTCTATGATGAGACTGGGATACTTTGCTTTTATTTGACTTTGTCGCCTTAAACTTGAGGTGCCAACTATGGCTCCATCTGGCATATCATCGAGGGATTTATATTTGAGCGAAATAAAGGCGTCTCGAGGATCTTCTCTTGCAGTAATGGCTGACAATTGAAAATCTTCATAAATATCCATGGGTAAATCCTTCATCGAATGCACAGCTAAATCAGCCTCTTTTTTCAATAGGGCTTGTTCTAACTCTTTGATGAACAGACCCTTACCTCCAATAGTGGCTAAGGATTGATCTAAGATAATATCCCCTTGTGTCTTAAAACCTTTAATGTAGATACTCAGATATGGGTAAAGGTTGTTTAGTTGGGTTTTTATATGCTCAGCTTGCCACATAGCAAGCGGACTCTCTCTAGATGCGATGGTAATTTTTTTAATCATACGTGCTTGGAATTTTAGCACAGACCCGACATTGCAATTTCATATATAATTTGGTTAAACACAGACTAAAAGAATATAAATTCATGAATAAAAAACAAACAAAATGGTCAGAAAGGTTTTCAGAGCCCACTAAAGAAGTGGTAAAAAGATTCACGGGCTCAGTTAATTTTGATAAAAGACTGGCGTTGGTGGATATCCAAGGATCGCTCGTGCATGCTGAAATGCTCATGATACAAAAAATTATCCTGGTAAAGGACTATAAGGCTATTGAGAAGGGCCTTAATCAAATAAAAAGAGAGGTTACTAGTGAGAGGTTTGAATGGTCTTTAGACTTTGAAGACGTTCACTTGAATATAGAAAAAAGACTAACCGATATCATTGGGGACGCAGGCAAGAAACTGCACACAGGAAGGTCACGCAACGATCAAGTTGCTACCGACATGAGGCTATATCTCAGAGATTCGATTGATAGCATCATCAATCAAATTAACCATTTGCAAAAAGCAACGATTACTTTGGCTGAAGAGCATGTTACGACCATTATGCCAGGCCTTACCCATTTGCAGGTTGCCCAGCCTATAAGCTTCGCCCATCATTTGTTAGCCTATGTGGAAATGTTGGACAGAGATAAATCTAGGCTTTTTGATGCAAGAAAGAGGATGAATTTTTTACCTTTGGGTGCGGCAGCGCTTGCAGGGACATCTTTTCCCATTAATAGAAATTTTGTTGCAAAAAAACTTGGTTTCGATGGAATTATTGAGAATTCTATGGATGCAGTTTCCGATAGAGATTTTTTAATTGAGTTTAATTCTGCTGCTGCCGTCCTTATGATGCATTTATCAAGATGGTCAGAGGAGCTAATCATGTGGTCCAGCCCTTTCTTTAATTATATTGAAATATCAGATAGTTTTTGTACTGGCTCAAGCATAATGCCACAAAAAAAGAATCCGGACGTTCCTGAACTGGTGAGAGGAAAGACGGGAAGAGTCTATGGTCATTTAATGTCGCTCTTAACCCTCATGAAGTCTCAGCCACTGGCATATAACAAAGATAATCAAGAAGATAAAGAACCCGTATTTGATGTGATTGATACGCTTGAAGATACGTTAGAAATCTTTCCTGAGATGATAGCCGAGCTCAAGATATTCCCTAAAAATATGCAGGCTGCTGCTATGAAGGGTTATGCAACGGCTACAGATCTTGCGGATTACTTAGTCAATAAAGGGCTGCCGTTTAGAGAGTCACATGGCATTGTGGCAAAAGTAGTAAAACAAGCGGTTAGTAAGGATTGTGATATCAGTGAATTTGATTTAAGCGAACTACAGAAATTTTCTTCTGTGATTGATAAGGATGTATATAAGTACTTAACGCTTGAAGGTTCTATTCAATCGAGAAAACATGTTGGCGGTACTGCTTTTAGTGCCGTCAAAAAAGCTATTGCAAAAGTTAAAATAAAATTAAAGTAATTTTTATCCTATAAGCGAGCTGAGGTCGTACCCAGCGCTTGCAGTAAGCTCTAGTATTTCTTTTGAAGGCCTGTCTGAAGTTTCGGCAAGAGCCCATAACATAGACGATCTTGTTCCTGTTCTGCAGTAGGCAAAAATAGGCTTTTGAGCATTAACATAGTGGGATTTAAAATCTGCAACATCTTTCTGACTAATGGCATTTCCTAGGACAGGCTGGTGAATAAACTTTATTCCTAGTGATTCGGCTGTCTTTTGAAGATCGGCTGCACTTGGTTGATTAGGCTCTTCTAAATCTGGACGATTACAAAAAATAGTCTGAAATCCATATTGTTTAAGTGATGCTATGTCATCACTTTGAATTTGATCTGATACCACATAATTCTCTATAATTTTATTTAGCTTCATTTCTAACGATCCCTCATAAAAATTTGTAATAATTCGTTTAAAAATTGCTGACCTAATATGGTAGGTTTTATGATATCACTGGTTTCAATAAGCAGCCCCTTATCTTTAGCTATATCTAATTCTCCTTTTATTTGATCAAGCGAAACCCCGGTGCTTGATATGAACAGATTTTTCTTAAATCCATGATTTAACCTTAGAGCATTCATCATAAACTCGAAGATTAATTCATTTTTTACCAGTAATTTCTCTTCAATAAAGGGAGTATTTTTTTTAACGTTTTCTATGTATTGAGCAGGATTTTTATAACAAGAAAATCGTTTTTGTTGATTGTCTGTTAATGTAATTTTACTGTGTGCACCAGCTCCCAATCCGAGATAGTCACCAAATTCCCAGTAGTTCATATTATGCCTACAATGTTTTAACTCTTTAGCAAAAGCAGAAGTTTCGTAATGATCAAAATTTTGTTGCTTCAATGTTTCGATAATAATATCCCCCATATCTGCACTATCATCTTCGTTAGGTTGTGATGGAGGGTGTTTATGAAAAAGCGTATTGGGCTCAATAGTGAGGTGATAGTAGGAGATATGATCAGGCCTAATCGCTAATGCAATCTTTATATCGTCTATCAAGTCGCTCTTTGTTTGATTGGGTAAGGCAAACATGAGATCAAGATTGATATTACCAAACAACTGTCTTGCCCATTGGGCTGCCTCATAAGCTTGCTCTTTATCATGGATCCTCTCTAAACTTTTTAGATGTATATTGTTAAAGCTTTGAATACCTAATGAGACTCTATTAACGCCAATGTCTTTGTATCCTTTAAAATACGCTTTATCGATAGTTCCAGGATTTGCTTCAAGGGTAACTTCGCAGTCATTTGCTAATGTGAATTGGCGGGATATGGCTAGGATAATTCTATTGATTGCTTCAGGTGAAAAAAGGCTGGGCGTACCCCCACCAAAAAAAATTGAATGTATTGTCCGCCCAGAATAATCAGCAGATAGAGTAATTTGGTTCAACAATGCATCCGTATAAATTTGTTCTTGATCTTTGATTGAGCTGTTCCGAAGCTCGTGGGAATTAAAGTCACAATAAGGACATTTATGAATACACCATGGTATGTGCACATAAATGGATAAAGGCTTATCATCTAAATGGTTATGGATAAGGTTGTTTGTCAAGAAACTTATTTCTTTTTGATAGGATTGTGAAGGTTATTAATAATGTTACGGAGCGTTTGGCGCATTTGCTCATCCATAACCTCCATAAGCAAACCGTCTTCAAAAGCATCTTGAATTATTTGCTGTATTTCATCAAAGTTGTCTCCCATAACTTTGATTTTTTCAGTGCAGGAAACAATGGTCTTGTCATCGCGCTTCCATACCGGCCAATTATTATTTTTTTTAGTCATAAATCATTTTAAGTTTATGCGTCAACTTTTGCAAAGCCTGTGCTCTGTGACTAATGCGGTTTTTAATATCTGGTGCTAGTTCAGCTGACGATTTTTCAGTTTTAAAGTCGAGGAATATAGAGTCATAGCCAAAACCGTTGGACCCTTGAGGACTTTTCAATATTTCTCCAGCCCAAATACCCTCTGTAATTAATGGCTCTGGATCTAAGTAATGCCTAACAAAAACCATAGAACAATAAAAATGAGCTTTACGATTAGTCTCGCCATTTAAATTCTCAAGTAGCTTCGTTATATTCTCCTTGTCGGTGGCAGTTAGGCTGGCATATCGGGCGGAACGAATTCCGGGTTTTCCTTCAAGAGCATCAACACAAATTCCAGAATCATCCGCAATCGCTGGTAGCCCAGTGTTTTTTGAGGCATGCCTTGCTTTAGCTAAAGCATTTTCTATAAATGTGTCAAATGGCTCAGGGCAAGAATCAATATTTAAGTCTGATAGTGAGCAGAAATTGATGTTACTCATATGCATTAAGCTTTTTATTTCATTAAGCTTTTTATCATTATTGGTCGCGATAATAATTTTTTGCATTAGGGTTTCTTATCCAATGCTTCTGATTGTATGTTTATGATTGATTGGATGCCTTTTGATGCCACATTGGTCAGCTGGTCCATTTCATCTTTGGTAAAAGGGATGCCTTCAGCAGTGCCTTGAATTTCAACAAAACTCCCTTTGCCAGTCATCACAAAGTTCATATCTGTATCGCATTCTGAATCTTCAGAGTAATCCAGATCTAATAAAATGTCGGCACCCTTTATTCCTGCGGATATTGCTGCAATTGAATCAATAATGGGCGACTCAGTGATTTTTTTATTGCTAAGCAAGAAGTCAATTGCATCATGAAGCGCTACATAGGACCCAGAAATGCTTGCTGTTCGTGTACCTCCATCGGCTTGTATAACATCACAGTCTATGAAAATAGTTCTTTCACCCAATTTCTTAAGGTCGATAATAGCCCGCAAACTTCTTCCAATTAAACGTTGAATTTCTTGAGTTCTTCCTGATTGTTTGCCTCGTGATGACTCTCTCCCCATTCTGGATGAAGTAGATCGAGGAAGCATACCGTATTCCGCTGTAACCCATCCTTGGCCTTTACCTTTTAAGAATGACGGAACATTTTCCTCAATACTTGCATTACAAATAACATGCGTGTCCCCACATTTAACTAACACCGACCCTTCCGCATGCTTCGTATAATTTCTTATAAATTCTATAGGCCTTAATTCATCGGCATTTCTATTTGACGCTCGCATTGTTTAACCTTTATTTTTTATGTTTGATTCATATGATTATAGTCTATCAAAAACATCTAAATTGAACTCTTTACATTGTTTCTAGTTATAATCGTGGAGATGTGTGAATTTGTAATTCAATATAGCTAAAGGTAAAACATGACTGCAAGTATGACGGGATTTTGTTTTAAGGAAAAACAGATTAAAGGTGGAAGTTTAATTATTGAACTTAAGACATTGAATAGCAGGTATTTTGAGTTGAATCTAAAGCTCGCAGATCAATTAAGAATATATGAATCTAGAGTGCGAGAGATGATTTCAGCTAAGGTTTCAAGGGGGAAGGTAGACTGTAAGATATTTCTGAAAATTGACGAGAATCAATCAAGAGTTTACTCGGTGGATCCAAAAGCACTTAAGGCGGTAGTAAATGCTTCAGAAAAAATTGCTAAATCTCTAAAGAACCCTGCTCCCATAAATCCGCTTGATATTCTTGACCTTCTATCCATTCAGTCAAAAACCGATCTAGATAAAAATATAAGGAAAGAGGTATTAAGTTTATTAGATGGTTCCCTTGAGATGCTCCTTAAAGATAGACAAAGAGAAGGTAGTAAAATTAGGATTGTAATTTTAAAGAATATCAGATCAGTGGAATTATTAGTTGGTAGAGCAAAAAAAATTATGCCTACAGTCATTAAAAAACATCAAAGCAAGATCATTAAAAAGTTTAAAGAAGCTCTTTTAGATACAGAAGATTCCAGACTTAAACAGGAATTTCTACTTTTTATTCAAAAAAGTGACATTACAGAAGAGATAGATCGAATTGAATCGCATATAATTGAATTAAGAAGATTAATTAATGGGCCAAGCCCATCCGGAAAAAAAATGGATTTTTTGATGCAAGAATTTAATAGAGAAGCAAATACTATAGGCTCTAAAGCAGTTTCAGTTGATATCTCAACTATATCAGTTGAATTGAAAGTGTATATTGAGCAGATTAGAGAACAAATTCAGAATATTGAATGATGACCAATAAACTTCTCGGTAATTTGTTTATTATTTCTGCTGCGTCAGGTGCAGGAAAGACCTCTTTAGTTAAAGAAATATTGGCACACCACAACGATATAGCCATTTCAATTTCACATACAACAAGACTGCCAAGGTCGGCTGAGATGGAAGGCAAAGATTATTTTTTTGTCACAGAAAAACGCTTTAAAGAAATGCAAGCAGAAGAGGCGTTCCTTGAGAGTGCAGAATGCCATGATTCGTTTTACGGAACATCAAAATCTTCGGTAAATCACATACGTAAAGCAGGCAAGGACATTATTTTAGAAATAGACTGGCAAGGCGCCATGAGTATAAAAGCAATATTTCCTGAAGCTGTAAGTATTTTTATATTGCCACCAAGTATAGAAAAGTTAGAGCAAAGACTAAGATCTAGAGGACAAGACTCTGAGGAGACAATAATCAAAAGATTGTCAGCAGCTAGGAGTGAAATGAGTCATATTGAAAAATTTGATTATGTTACAATCAACGATGATTTTGAGGATGCATTAAGGCAGTTGGAAGCTATTATTTTAGCCGAAAGATTAACAACTAAAAATCAAATGCAAAAGCACTATCAGCTAATACATCAATTAATGAAATAACTCTAGGAACTAGAAAAAATGGCAAGAATTACTATAGACGATTGTTTAGAACAGATACCAAACCGGTTTCAATTAACATTAGTAGCATCACTCAGATGTAGACAGATATCAAATGGAGCTGAGCCTTTAATTGATGTAGAGGGCTCGAATGATAAGCCCTCAGTAATTGCATTACGTGAAATCGCTGCAGGCCTTATTGGCGAAGATATTTTAATTAAAAATATTACCTAAATACTTAATCTCTATAGGGGGATAAATGACTAAAACCGCTAAATTTAATTCGGCGGAAGTATCTCAACAAGAGCAGCCCCCGCTCTTACCTGCCGACACCATCGATTCAAGATTAACTCTCATTCTTAAAGAATATCTTCAGCCAGAAGAAATAGATTTGGTTTGGAGGGCATATCGCCTCAGCAACAAAGCCCACGAGGGCCAAAAAAGAAGCAGTGGTGAAGATTATATTAGCCACCCCGTTTCTGTCGCATGTATAGCAGCTAAATTTCATTTAGATGCAGCATCCATACAAGCCGCTTTACTTCATGACGTCGTTGAAGACACGCAAGTAACTTTAGAAGATATAGCAACTCAATTTTCTCCACAAGTAGCAAAAATTGTAGAAGGCTTATCAAAACTAGATAAAATTCACTTTAATGACGCTACTCATGCCCAGGCAGAAAACTTCAGAAAAATGCTTTTAGCAATGTCTCAAGATGTAAGGGTCATCCTAATAAAACTGGCAGATCGATTGCATAATATGCAGACCTTAGAACATTTAAAACCAGAAAAAAGATTACGTATCGCTCAAGAGACTATAGACATCTATTCCCCTATAGCAAATCGATTGGGACTTAATAGCATGTATCAGGAGCTGGAGGACCTAGCTTTTAGGTATATCCATCCCTTAAGATATAAAACCATACATAAAGCAATTTTATCCGCTCGGGGGAATCGTAAAGAAGTAGTCGGAAAAATTCTAGACGATATAAATACTAAACTTAAAGGCTTTAAGATTAAAGCCACGGTCTCAGGAAGAGAGAAGAACGAGTCAAGCATTCATCGAAAAATGATTAAAAAACATACATCTTTTTCTCAGATCAACGATATCTATGCATTTAGGGTTATTGTGGAAGATGAAAAAGATTGTTATCTTGCTTTGGGGGCACTCCATTCGCTGTATAAGCCCATAGCCGGTAAATTTAAAGATTATCTTGCGATACCAAAAGCTAATGGCTACCAATCATTGCATACGACGTTATTTGGACCATTTGGAACTCCCTTAGAAGTACAAATCAGAACTGAATCAATGCATAATTTAGCGGAGGCCGGCGTAGCTGCTCATTGGTTGTATAAAACAAATGATTCTCATATTACTCAACTTCAACAACAGACTAATCAATGGTTAAAAAAATTATTAGAAATTCAATCTGACGAATCAGACTCGCTAGAATTTCTGGAGCATCTTAAAATTGATTTATTTCCTGACGAGGTTTATGTGTTTACTCCTAAGAGTAAAATTTTAGCTTTACCTAAAGGGTCGACAGTGATCGATTTCGCTTATGCTGTTCATAGTGATGTAGGAAATCATGCTGTTGCGGCCAAGATTAATCAAACACTTGTTCCCTTAAGAGAAGAGATAGTAACTGGAGATCATATAGAAGTTATGACTGCTCCCTTGGCAAAACCTAATCCTGCCTGGTTGAATTTTGTCATTACGGGTAAGGCACGCTCTCAGATAAGGGGCTATTTAAGGAATGCAGAGTCAAATGATTTGATTATTCTTGGCTATAGTATGTTGAATAACGCATTAAAAGCTTTTCGTATCGATCCAGACTCAATTAAAAAGAAGCACTGGGACAAATTAATTCTTGATTATCATCTTAAGTCAAAAGACGATGTATTGGTTGACATTGCATTAGGGAAGAAAGTAAATGTAATGGTTGCGCATCAGCTGACCAATATAATGGATGGCGTAAAGAAAGCGAAAAGTCAATCGAAGTTTTTGGATGTTATTACTATTAAGGGATCTGATGATATGGCAATTGAGCTTGCAAGTTGCTGCCATCCTATTCCGGGCGACCCTATTTTAGGTTATATCAATAAAGATCGAGGTTTGATTATTCACACACATGATTGCTCAACTATTAAAAAATACAATTTAGATCCAGAGCGATGGGTCGATGTAGAATGGGAACCTAACTCTGACATACTATATAAAGTAAGCTTATCGGTTCTTGTGGCGAATGAGACCGGCATGCTTGCTAAAATGGCATCTGCAATTGCAGTTGCATCATCGAACATAGAAAACGTTAGTGTTGAGGAGTCGGATGGCAGCAATTTTGTTAACATTAATTTTGTGGTGCAGGTAAAAAACCGTTTACATCTAGCAGAAGTTATAAGAAGTTTAAGGAAAATTACTAAAGTTAGCCGAATTAGTCGATTAAAAATAGAAAAATAAACATGGAGATGAAATGACAAAAGAAATAATCAACACTGATAGGGCGCCAAAGGCTATTGGTACTTATTCGCAAGCAATTAAAAAAAATAATATAATATTTCTGTCTGGACAGATACCTTTAAATCCACACACGATGGAATTAGTCGATGGTATAGAAGCTCAGATCCATCAAGTTTTTAAGAATATCTTAGCTGTTATAGAGGCTGCTAACGCTTCCATAGACGATCTTGTCAAATTAAATATTTATCTTACTGATTTATCTCATTTTGCGTTAGTAAACGAAATTATGGCAGAATTCTTTTCCGAGCCTTATCCAGCGAGGGCAGCAATCGGAGTCGCATCCCTTCCAAAAGGCTCGTTGATTGAGGCAGATGGCTTTCTTGTAACGGGCGAATAAAATCTTAATATTGCTCGATTCTTTATTTACAGAAAACCAGATATCTAAACTTAGAAAGCTAGGCATTAAAAGCTTATTCGATTTATTGCTTCATCTGCCATTAAAATATTTAGACAAAACACAGGTTGATCTCATACAGGACATATCGCCAGGGGGCAGTTATCAGATACAAGGCAAAGTAACATACGTAAAAACGGCCTATCAGCCTAGGAAAAATTTAACCGTAGTGATTGAGGATGCAACTGGATCATTACAGCTTAGATTCCTCAATTTTTATTCAAGTCAAAGTCGTCAATTTTCTGAGGGAGTCATAGTTAGAGCTTATGGTGAAGTTAACCCAAAATCTCTTATAAAGGAAATGATCCATCCTGATTATGAGATTATAGTCACCGATAAACCTCTGCCAAAATGCCTAACTCCTATATATGCCTTAACCAGAGGGCTTGGGCAGAAATCGATATTGAATTTTGTAAAAAAGACTTTTGATCAGATAGCTAAAAAAGATACTTTGCTCGATCACTTTCCTGAGCTAAATATCAAAAGAAACTTACCTGACTTAACTAAGTCTCTAAGAGAATTGCATATGCCGAGTAGTACCAAGCCTGAAGATATTGATCCTTATCGAAAGAAGCTTATATACGACGAATTATTAGCCCACCAACTTTTTTTTCGCGGCCTTTATCACCAACAAAAAAATTACATAGCCAAAAAAATAATTTTTGATAGGAGCTTGCATGATGCTTTTGTTTCCTCATTAGAGTTCACCTTAACGGGGCAGCAAGAAAATTGTTTTAATGAGATTATGAGCGACCTTGGCTGCTCCTTCCCGATGAATAGGTTGCTGCAGGGTGATGTTGGTAGCGGTAAAACTGTTGTTGCAACAATGGCCGCATTACAAGCAATAAAAAACGGTGGCCAAGTAGGGTTTATGGCCCCTACAGAAATATTAGCCGAACAGCATTATATTAAACTAAGGGATTGGTTAAATCCGCTTAATATCTCAGTAGAATTTTTATCGGGGAGCATCTCCGCACCAGAAAAAAAAATCATATATGAAAGGTTAGTTGAAGGAAGAATTGATTTACTAGTAGGGACGCATGCATTGATTCAAGACAAAGTAAGATTTAAATCTTTAGCACTTTATATTATTGATGAACAGCATCGCTTTGGAGTTGAACAACGACTTCAAATTAGAAGCAACAATAAAACACGAGCTCATGAAGAGGCCCATCAATTAATGATGAGTGCTACGCCAATACCTAGAACGTTATCAATGAGTTATTTTGCAGATATGGATATCTCAACCATTAACGAGCTTCCACCAGGAAGACAGCCTATCAAGACGAAATTAATTTCTGATTCAAGAAGAAATGACTTGTTAACAATTATTCAAAAACATTGTAATGAAGGTAATCAGGTTTACTGGGTTTGCCCTTTGATAGAAGAGAGTGAAGTATTGCAGCTCGAAACAGTAGAAAATACCTTCCAACAATTATCAAGCTTTTTTAAATCTCAAACCATTGCTTTGATTCACGGAAAGATGAAACAAAGTGAAAAAGAAACAATTATGCAAACTTTTAAGGCTGGCCATACACAAATTCTGGTGGCTACAACTGTCATTGAGGTCGGAGTAGATGTTCCAAATGCAACAATGATGATTATAGAGAATGCTGAAAGAATGGGACTTTCTCAACTCCATCAATTAAGAGGGAGAGTTGGAAGAGGGTCTAAGCAAAGCACTTGTATATTATTTTACGGAAAGAAATTAACTGATACCGCAAAAGATAGATTGAGGATAATTTATGAAAATACTGATGGGTTTAAGATATCTGAAGAAGACCTTAAATTACGAGGGCCTGGAGAATTTTTAGGACTTAAACAAAGCGGCCTTCCTTCCTTAAAAATTGCAAACATTAACAAAGATGATGACTTATTAGCATTGGCTAAAAGTGATGCAGAATACCTTTTAACGACAAAACATAATGACATACAATCACATCTTCAAAGATGGATTAGTGATTACCAAGAAATTACTCGGACCTAGGATGAATTGGCAAAAAACATACAGCGCTTTAACAAACAAGCCAAATATTGATTATTATAATTTAGGCTGTTGGCTTAAAAATAGAAAATCGCTTACCAATCACTTAAAAGATATTGCTGATTTACGAATTGATCTAATAACATCTACAAATAAAAATTTTTTATTGTCAGAAAAATATCATTTTAAGTCTTTTAGACCTGAATCCCTTTATCTAAGGGAGGTGTTAATTTATGCTAATGACCTGCCGGTTATGTATGCAAGGACAGTGCTGCCTTATAGATATTTGCGTGGACATTGGTCTGGTATAAAGAAGTTAAAATCTAGTCCACTTTCTGAAGTTGTTTATGAGCGACCTTCAATCAAACGCTCTACTTTTTCCTATGCAATACCAACAACAACAAGTATTAAAAAAGCTATACCTTGCAACGCACTTAGAGCCGATATTGCAATCGCGAGGCAGTCCTCATTTACATACAAAAAAGAATCAATCTTGCTCTCTGAGTTCTTTTTTAAGGCATTGAATAAATTTGAATACTAATTTAAAGAGTGGCTATAATTTATTATTGCTAGCTAGACTCAATAAGCCTATTGGAATTTTGTTGTTGTTGTGGCCAACCTTAACTGCTTTATGGTTTTCTTCAGGCCAACTTCCAGAAACAAAGTTAATCGCTATTTTTATATTAGGTTCTGTATTAATGCGATCAGCTGGATGTATTGCGAATGATATGGCAGATAGAAATATTGATGCAAAAGTACAAAGAACAAAGAGTCGGCCCTTAGCTCAAGAAAAAATAAGATTAAAAAGCGCGCTAGCATTTTTACTAATACATTTAATTATAAGCTTTGTTTTAGTATTGCAACTTAATACTTATGCAATATTTTTATCGGCAATGGCTCTAATCTTTGCCCTAATTTACCCTTTTTGTAAACGATTCGTTAAAGTGCCGCAGTTTTTTCTAGGAGTTGCATTTGGTTTTGGCATCCTTATGGCCTTTGCAGCAACCCAAAATAGCATTCCTGTGGAAGGATGGCTATTATTTGCTGGAAATTTGTTGTGGGTTATGGGCTATGACTCTCACTACGCATTAATGGATGTAGAGGATGATAAAAAATTAGCCATTTATTCGTCAGCTAAAACATTGGGCAGACGCACCACTATTTTTATTACGATAAATTTTATAGCAATGTATATAATTTATTTCTATATTGGGCTTCAAGAGGAGTATTCTTATGGATTCTATTCGTTAATTTTATTAGCTGCTTTTATAAGTATTTATACTATTGTTATTGGTGGAGATAATAGGCATAAAAATAACTATAAGGCCTTTGTAGCTAATAATTATGTAGGATTGTTTATATTTTTAGCATTTGTTTCACAAATCCAATAAATATGAATGTATAAAACCTAAATGATTGACAAATAGCATACTAATAGAATAAAATTCGCCTCTTAATTTTTTAAATGCATGGTAAGAAATATACGATGAAAACATTTTCAGCAAAGTCACACGAAGTAAAGCGCGATTGGTTGCTTGTAGATGCAACAGATGCGACCCTTGGCCGCCTAGCAAGTGCTATAGCTCATCGCCTTAGAGGCAAACATAAGGCCATTTACACACCTCATGTTGATACAGGTGACTATATTGTGGTGATTAATGCCGATAAGCTTAAAGTTACAGGGGATAAATCTGAAGGAAAAATATATTATCGCCATTCAGGATTCCCTGGCGGACTATACTCTACCAACTTTAAAAAGATGCAAGACAGATTTCCGGGAAGAGCATTAGAAAAAGCGGTGAAAGGTATGTTACCTAAAGGACCTCTAGGCTATGCAATGGTAAAGAAATTGAAGGTTTATGCTGGTGTGCAACATGGACATGAAGCACAACAGCCTCAACTTACAACATTTTAATTCAGGATACTTATGATAGGTAAATATTATTACGGCACAGGAAGAAGAAAAAGCTCAGTTGCGAGAGTATTCATCCAGCCAGGAAAGGGTGCAATTGTTATAAACAATAAACCCGTAGACGAATATTTTTCAAGATATACATCTCAAATGATTCTAAAGCAACCACTTGAGCTAACAGATAACACTTCTACATTTGACATAAAAGTAAATGTAATTGGTGGTGGAGAGTCTGGTCAAGCCGGTGCAGTAAGGCATGGAATAACCCGAGCTCTTATGGATTACGATTTATCGCTTAAGCCAGATCTATCAAAAGCAGGTTACGTTACAAGAGATAGTCGTGAGGTTGAGCGTAAGAAAGTTGGCTTTAGGAAAGCTAGGCGTAAGAAGCAATTCTCGAAACGTTAAGATTTTAAAAAAGCCGCTTTTAGCGGCTTTTTTTTTCTTAACATTTATTTTTTTATAAGACTAAAATATTAATAATGGTAAATACGATAAAAGTAAGTGTGGTTGGAGGAACTGGATACACCGGAATAGAGTTGCTAAGACTTCTATCACATCACCCCTACGTGGAGATTGACCATATTACTTCTAGAGGTGATGTAGGGAGTCTTGTTGCAGACATTTACCCATCAATGAGAGGCATTATTTCCAATCAATTTGTTGATCCTGATAAGGCTGACTTAAAGAGTTCTGATGTTGTCTTTTTTGCTACACCAAATGGTATTGCTATGAATTATGCAAAAAAACTTCTCAGCGAAGGAGTTAGAGTTATTGATTTAGCCGCAGATTTTAGGATAAAAGATGTTGCTCTTTGGGAGAAGTGGTACGGAATGCCTCATGCATGCAAGGATTTGCTTGGCGAGGCTATTTATGGCCTACCTGAAATCAATAGAGATCAAATTAAAAAAGCTAGATTGGTTGCAAACCCCGGATGTTACCCCACAGCAATTCAATTAGGTTTATTGCCCCTAATTAAGAATAATTTAATTGATAAGAACACTATAATTGCCGATGCTAAATCAGGTATCAGTGGAGCGGGAAAAAAGTTGGAATCATCGTTCCTAATGGCAGAAGCTTCAGAAAGCTTTAAAGCTTATGGCATCGAAGGGCACAGACACTTGCCAGAGATAGAAGAAACCTTAAGTGCATATGCAGCTGGGGAGAGAGTTAAATTAACTTTTGTTCCACATTTATTACCAATGGTAAGAGGAATACACGCAACTATTTATGTAGATGCTAAAGAAGAATTTGACGTTTCAGACTTGTATGAAAGTTTTTACAATAAGGAGCCCTTTGTCGATATTATGCCAGCAAGCACTTGCCCGGATACAAAATCAGTTAGAGCATCTAATATTTGTCGTATTGCCCCATATAGAGAAAGAGGTACGAACAGAGTTATTATTCTTTCTGTAATAGATAATTTAATGAAGGGCGCAGCAGGACAAGCCGTCCAAAACATGAATATTATGATGGGATTCGAAGAGGTTTCAGGCTTGGTTCTAGGACCTATTACGCCATAACCATGATATCTAAAAAAAGAAAGCAACGTATCACAAAGAGTAAAGCAAGAATTAAGCTAGGAAGTTCATGGTTGGCATATGTCGGAATTACTGCGATAGCGCTCTCAATTGGTTTTGGTCTCGGGTATAGATTATTTGATGGTGGAGGAGCGACTAGCTTTTTAATGGAAATTGTCGAGCTTGACTCAAGAAATAAAAAATTAGAAAAGGATCTGGTGAATAAGGATTTAGATATGAAAGTTCGAACCATCACATATGATAAAATCGCAGATGAATTGGCTGCAACTAAAAAAGAAAACAACGAATTAAAGGAAGAAATTTTATTTTATGAAAAAATTGTTGGCAAGCGAAAAAAATAATGGCCTTTAAGCGAAGAAAAAAGTTTCAACTGGATACTTTGATTGATGAAGATATGATTATTCGAGGAAATACGACTTTGTCCGGTGGTATTAGAGTTGATGGAAAAATATACGGCAATTTAACTGTTTTAGGTGGTGAGGATGGGACTTTGGTAATGGGAGAAAACAGCATTATTAAAGGAAATGTCATTGTGCACACTGCAATAATTGGAGGAAAAATAACGGGAAATATCAAGTGCTTAGATTATTTAGAAGTTCATCCTAATGCCGTAATTAAAGGAGATATTGTATATAATTTAATCGAACTCCATGCGGGTGCTAAAATAGATTCAAAGATAAGGGTGTTTACTAAAGCCGAAATAAACAAAGAAATTAAAATTAGTAAGATTAATAAAGAGGAAAAGCAGAAATGACAACAGCTGAATTAGAAATGCCAACTCCAGTAAACTTTACTGATAATGCAGTAAATAAAGTAAAAACATTGATTGAGGAAGAGGGTACTCCAGACCTTAAGCTAAGGGTATTTGTTAGTGGCGGCGGATGCTCGGGTTTTCAGTACGGCTTTACTTTTGAAGAATCCGTTAATGATGACGATACGCAGGTGACCAAAGATACGGTTACATTGCTTATAGACCCAATGAGTCTGCAGTACTTAACGGGTGCAGAGATTGATTATCAGGACAACGTTCAGGGCTCTCAATTTGTTATTAAGAACCCAAATGCAGAAACTACCTGTGGATGTGGGTCATCTTTTTCGGTTTAAATAACTAAGGGACGTCTCTTCTCGTTTTGCCGTTATAAATTTGACGGGGCCTACCTATTTTGTTTTCTGTGCTTACCATCATTTCATCCCAATGAGCGATCCAGCCAGCAGTTCTAGCAAGAGCGAATACCGCAGTGAACATAGAATTTGGTATGCCCATCGCCTTCATTACAATGCCAGAATAAAAGTCAACATTTGGATAAAGTTTTTTCTCAATAAAGTATTCATCCTCTAAGGCAATTTTTTCTAATTTTCTAGCGAGCTTAAATAATGGTTCATTATTGAGATCTAATTCATCGAGTACTTCATGGCAGGTAATTTTCATGATTTCTGCTCGAGGATCTTTGTTTTTGTAAACCCGATGCCCAAAACCCATTAACCTAAAATCATCGTCTTTGTCTTTTGCTCTTTTGATGTACTCGTTGATACGAGATTCTGTTTTTATTTCCTTAAGCATTTTTAGTGTTGCTTCATTTGCTCCTCCATGAGCAGGCCCCCACAATGATGCAATGCCTGATGCAATGCATGCGTAAGGATTTGCACCACTCGAACCTACTAAACGGACAGTGGAGGTAGATGCATTTTGTTCATGGTCGGCATGAAGAATTAAAATTCGCTCAAATGCTTTTGTGATAACCGGGTTTAGAGAATAAGGCTTGTTTGGACTTGAAAACATCATATTTAGAATATTCTCAACATAACTCAGTTCATGGGTAGGGTAAACGAATGGAAGGCCTAGGTTGTAGTTATGGCTCCAAGCAGCAATTGTTGGAATTTTTGCAAGCAGTCTATTTGCGGATAATCTACGATGATTGCGATTGTTAATATTCATATCATCAAAATAAAATGCTGCCATCGATCCGACTACACCAATCATCACCGCCATTGGATGGGCATCCCTTCTAAATCCTCGAAAAACATTATTTAGTTGATCGTGAAGAAGGCTTTGACTATTAATGGTAGATGAATACACTTGTTTTTCTTTGGTGTTTGGAAGATTTCCGTTAAAAAGTAAGTAAGAAACGTCTAAGAAGTCTGATTTTTCAGCTAGCTGTTCAATAGGGTAACCCCTGTACAAGAGCTCCCCTTTATCTCCATCGACATAAGTAATGCCAGAGGTACAAGAGGCAGTTGATGTGAAGCCAGGATCGTATGAGTAGATGCCCTTATTGTTTAAAAATCTTGCATCCATTGCAGGGTAGCCCATAGTGCCCTCAATCATAGGTAAATCAAAGGAATTTGAACCGATCGTTATTTTTGCTGACTTTTCACTCATATGCTATTTTTTACACTTTAAATTGAATGAGCATTATATCTGAAATTTGATGGAAGATTTAAGGGTAATATACGATGCCAAGTATACGTGGACCTTTTGATCCAGTAAGATTGGGTGAATTATTACTTTCCCCTATTAATGTCTTAGATGCTAGCCAGGCAAAAGCCATGGCTTCGACATGTTGCGAGGGCACACCAAGCTCGTCCGTTTTTTTAATTGGCAGACCAATTATTTTGACTAATCTTTCCATCAAAAAACCATTTTCAGAACCGCCACCACAAACAATGATTTCGTCTGCCCCGAGACAAAATCTATCAATAGCATCTTGTATTGAAAGAACAGTTAGCTCAAGAAGAGTTCTCTGGACATCGGCTGAGTCATATAACTCTAATTGATGCTTATTAAGCCAACCCGCATTAAATGTTTCGCGGCCAGTGCTTTTGGGTGGTAGTTTTTTTAAGTAAGGGTCTTGAATAAATGTATTTAGTAAATCAGGGATAACTTCACCATCTCTTGCCCACTGACCATCATTATCAAAAGTAAGGTTTTTTTTGCCATAAATCCATTGATCTAACAAAATATTTCCTGGACCACAATCAAATCCTAATAATACTGCGTCGTTTACGAGGAATGATATGTTGCTAATGCCACCAATATTAAGAATTACTCTTTTGTTTTGTTTTAAAGAAAAAAAAGATTGATGAAACAAGGGGACTAACGGTGCGCCTTGCCCCCCAGCAACAATATCTCGATTTCGAAAATCGTTTACCACTGTAATATTAGTTTTTTCTGCCAAAAGATGGGCATTTCCAATTTGCACCGAGAAGCCTTTTTCTGGCCTGTGACGGATAGTTTGGCCGTGGTAACCTATACCCCTGACAGCGCTGGGTGAAATACTATTTTTTTTTAAAAGTTTGTTGATGCCATTAGCAGTCATACGTGCATGCACTAAAGCAAAATTTTGGCTTTCCTCTAATTCATCTAGGGAAGGCGATGATAGTTTTAAAATTTTATCTCTTATGCTTTTTGTGTAAGGGACATGTTCTGAATCCACGATATTAATAATTTTCGATGATAATTCAATCAACACAATATCTATTCCATCAAGACTTGTTCCTGACATAACTCCAAAAAACAAATTTTTTTTATCCTCCATAATGTAAATTGTGACGCTTTTTAATTTTTATACAAGCAGTCAATAAATAAATAAGTAATTTTTTAAAAGCTGCTAGTTGATATAAAATTAGCAATAAGAACAATTTTGATAAAGATCAATTTAATGAGCCTTCAAGAAAATCTTAATATTATCAAGCGAGGAACAGACGAGATTCTCGTCGAAGCTGAATTAATAGAAAAACTAAAAGAAAATAGGCCGCTAAGAATTAAGGCGGGTTTTGATCCTACCGCTCCAGATTTGCACTTAGGGCATACGGTCCTTTTAAATAAGCTTAGACAGCTTCAAGACCTTGGTCATCACGTAATGTTCTTAATAGGAGATTTTACTGGAATGATTGGTGATCCAACCGGTAAAAATACAACTAGACCTCCTTTAACAAAAGAGGAAGTTTCAGAAAATGCCCAAAGCTATGAAAAACAAGTTTTTAAAATTTTGGATAAAAATAAAACTGAGGTAGTTTTTAATTCTAAATGGCTCGAACCCTTGGGAGCAGCAGGAATGCTCACGCTTTCAGCCAGGCATACTGTAGCAAGAATGTTGGAAAGAGACGATTTTTCAAAAAGGTTTAAATCAAATCAGCCTATAGCGATTCATGAATTTATGTATCCACTACTTCAGGGATATGATTCGGTTGCATTAAAAGCTGATATTGAATTGGGGGGGACAGATCAAAAATTCAATTTGCTCATGGGCCGCGAGCTTCAAAAGCAGTATGACCAGACTCCCCAATGCATCATCACTATGCCTTTGTTAGAGGGTTTGGATGGGGTAAATAAAATGTCAAAATCACTCAATAATTATATCGGCGTTGATGAACCAGCAGAGACCATTTTTGCAAAGATTTTATCTATTTCTGACGATTTGATGTGGCGTTATATAGAGTTGCTCTCACTAAAAAAAATAGCAGAAATTGATGTGTGGAGAAAGCGATTCGACTTAGGAGAAAATCCTAAAAATATTAAAGTTGAGTTTGCTAAAGAAATAGTTGCGAGGTTCCATGGTGAGAAGTTAGCAGACAGCGCTGAACAAGATTTTAATCTTAGAGCACAAGGTAAAATTCCAGACGATATACCTGAAATAAAAATTCAGTATCCTAATAATAAGGTCACTGTTCCTCAACTTTTAAAGCATATTCAATTTGTAGGAAGCACATCAGAAGCTATGCGATTGATTAAGGGCGGAGGAGTGAAGGTGGACGGAGAAAAAATAGTAGACCCTCATTATCTGATTGAAAATATGACCACCTTCACAATTCAAGTCGGTAAAAGAAAGTTTGCAAACATACTATTCACGTAGAAAATAATCCCTTGATTCCTAAGAATATTCTTTCATTCAACACAATAAATTGATATAATGCGACAACTGAAGATGGGCCAATGGCCCATTTTTTATTTGGGCTAAGGCTTAGGATTTTATATGGCATTTGACGTTGAAAGCTTTATTGAAAAGATGGTTACTCAACTAGGATACGAGTTAGTTGATCTTGAAATAATTAATCATGGGCAACTGCTAAGAGTTTTTATTGATAAGCCAGAAATTGTTACGATTGATGACTGTGTCTTGGTAAGCAATCAATTAAACCATGCATTGAGCGTCGAAGAAGAATTTGATTTTGGAAGGTTAGAGATATCATCTCCTGGAGTTGATAGGGTAATAAAAAAATTAGAAGACTTTGGTCGGTTTGATGGCGAAAAAATTAAAATTAAGACAAGGTCGCCAATTTCTAATAGAAGAAATTTTAGTGGGGTTTTGAGAGGCATAAAAGCAGGTTTTATTTTGTTAGAGTTTGATGGGTCTATTGTTGAAATAGATTTTGAAAATATAGATAGAGCGCGTTTGGACCCAGTTTTATAAAAGATGAAGTGATTTAACGGAGAAAGAAATGAGTCGTGAAATTTTGTTACTTGTTGACGCGCTGGCACATGAAAAAAATGTTGCTAGGGATATAATTTTTACAGCATTGGAGCTTGCTCTTGCCTCAGCTACAAAGAAAAAATTTGAGGCTGATGTTGATATCCGAGTCGAAATAGATAAAGAGTCAGGTGAGTATGAGTCTTTCCGTTGCTGGACTATCGTGGAAGACGAACTTTTAGAAATACCAGAAGCAGAATTATCCCCAACGGATGATAGAGCAAAAGATTTAGAGGTCGGAGATGTTATTAAAGAAGCGATTGATTCTGTAGAGTTTGGACGAATTGGGGCCCAAGCGGCAAAACAAGTAATTTTACAAAAAGTTAGAGAAGCAGAAAGAGAACAAATTCTTAATGACTTTCTTGCAAGAGATGAGAAATTAGTTTCAGGACAGATTAGAAGAATGGAGCGCGGCAATGCCATAATTGAAGTGGGGCGATTAGATGCAGTGCTACCTCGTGATCACATGATTCCAAAAGAGAACCTAAGGGTGGGTGATCGAGTTCGTGCAATTTTAAGTAAAATTGAAACAGGGATGAGAGGACCACAGTTAATTTTATCAAGAACTGCCCCTGAATTTTTAATTAGACTATTTGAATTAGAGGTCCCTGAAATTGAAGAGGGTTTATTAGAAATAATGTCAGCATCAAGGGATCCAGGATTACGATCAAAGATAGCAGTGAAAGCAAATGATCAGCGGTTAGATCCAGTTGGAACATGCGTAGGTATGAGAGGTTCCAGAGTCCAAGCTGTCACAGGTGAATTAGCCGGCGAAAGAGTAGACATAGTTCTTTGGTCGATAGAGCCAGCACAATTTGTAATTAACGCTATGGCTCCTGCCGAAGTATCTAGCATTGTCGTTGATGAAGATAAGCACAGCATGGACTTAGTTGTTGTAGAAGATCAGCTAGCACAAGCCATTGGAAGAAATGGTCAAAACATTCGATTAGCTTCAGAACTAACAGGATGGGAATTAAATATATTAACTGAAGAAGAATCAGACCAAAAGAATAAAGAAGAATACACCTCGGCGAGTCAATTGTTTATTGAAAAGCTTGATGTTGATGAAGACGTAGCAGATATACTTGTTCAGGAAGGTTTTTCTTCTATTGAGGAGGTGGCTTATGTTCCTCTTGAAGAGATGGTCCAGATCGAAGCTTTTGATGAAGATACTGTCAACGAGTTAAGATCAAGAGCAAGTGCAGCAATTTTAACCGCTGCTATTGCTAAGGAAGAAAGTGTAGTTGATCCGGCTGAAGATCTTAAATCTATGGATGGTATGGATATTGATATCGCAAAGCTTATGGCATCCAAAGGCATTGTGACAATGGAAGATTTGGCTGAATTATCGGTTGACGAACTTTTAGAATTAGTAAAAATTGATGAAGAAAAAGCAAAAACATTGATTATGACTGCACGCGCACCGTGGTTTGCATAAATTAAATATACTGGAGTTTTGATGGGAACATTTACTGTTGAAAAATTTGCTAATGAGTTGGGCCTTCCTGCAACTCTGTTACTTGAGCAATTAAAAAGTGCAGGAGTGACCAAGCAAAATGCAGCGGACGATGTCTCTGAGGCAGATAAAGCAGCACTTTTAAATTATTTACGCACTGAGCATGGCGGGATACCAAAGCCAAAGTCTAAAATTACTCTTACTCGAAAACAGAATACTGAGATTAGAAAAACTGATAGCGAGGGAAGGGCCAGAACTATCCAGGTCGAAGTAAGAAAAAAAAGAACAATTGTCAAACCCGAGGAAGTTAAAATAGCACCACCGCCTCAGGCCAAAGCGAACAATCCAGAAGCTCCTAAGAAAATTATCGATGAACATCAAAAAAATATTCGTGATGATGAGGAAAAAAGACATTCAGCGCTTGCAGAAGCTCAAGCAGCTGAAGCTAAAAGTAAGAAAGAGGCTGCAGAAAAGCCAAAGAAAGAAGAAAAGGAGAGCACTCTGCATAGACCCGCATCGAAAATTGGCGTGAAAGTAGAGAAAGAGAAAAAACCAACAAAAGATGCGTGGGTAGATCGTAGTATCAAAAAAAGACCCACAAAGACTAGGCAAGATGCAGGTGGATGGCGCTCTCCTAAGTCAAGAAATAAGCATAAGAATGTTGATCCAGAATCTAGCTTTGTTGCCCCCACGGAATTTGTTTCTAAAGAAATTTTAGTGCCAGAGACTATTTCTGTGGCTGATTTAGCACATAAAATGTCGGTAAAAGCTGGCGAGGTTATTAAAGTGTTGATGGGTATGGGCATGATGGTAACGATAAATCAAGTCTTAGATCAAGACACTGCAATGATTGCTGTTGAGGAGATGGGCCACCAACCCCAAGCTGCAGAGGACAATGACCCTGAGTCATTGTTGAATATAGAGGATTTAGTAGAGCCGATTTTAGAAGCGAGACCTCCTGTAGTGACAGTGATGGGCCACGTTGACCATGGTAAAACATCACTATTAGATTATATTAGAACAGCTAAAGTAGCATCAGCCGAAGCTGGAGGCATTACTCAACATATTGGTGCTTACCATGTTGAAACATCAAAAGGGATGATAACTTTTTTAGACACTCCTGGACACGAAGCTTTCTCAGCCATGCGAGCTAGAGGAGCTAAAGCAACTGATATCGTTGTTTTAGCAGTTGCTTCCGATGATGGTGTTATGCCGCAAACGATTGAAGCAATTAATCATTCTAAGGCAGCAGAAGTGCCAATGATTGTGGCAATTAACAAAATGGACAAGCCAGAAGCAAACCCAGAAAAAGTAAAAAGCGAATTACTAACTCATGAGGTAATTCCTGAAGAGCTTGGTGGTGATGCTATTTTTGTAGAAGTTTCAGCCAAGACGGGTCAGGGCATTGATGACTTATTAGACTCCATTTTATTGCAGGCAGAAATACTTGAATTGAAAGCCTCAAAGAATACTCCAGCAAGAGGGATTGTTGTTGAAGGAAGACTAGATAAGGGTCGGGGCCCAGTCACTACCTTACTGGTGCAATCAGGAATTTTAAGCCCTGGAGATACTATTCTTGCCGGATCTGCATTCGGTAGAGTGAGAGCAATGATTGACGAGAGCGGCAAGAAGGTAGAGGAAGCCGGGCCCTCAATTCCCGTTGAGGTCATTGGTTTATCTGATGTTCCAAATGCTGGTGAAGAGTTTATTGTTATTAATGATGAGAAAAAAGCCAGAGAAGTCGCCTTATTCAGGCAGGGTAAGTTTAGGGACGTAAAATTTGCAAAACAACAAGCTTCCAAACTAGAAAATATATTTGATCAGATGGCAGAGGGTGAAATAAAAGTCTTGCCTTTGATAATTAAGTCGGATGTACAGGGCTCTTACGAAGCGCTGGCTGGGTCTCTAGGAAAACTATCAACAGATGAAGTCAAGGTGAATGTTATTCATTCAGCAGTAGGGCCAGTTAACGAATCAGACATTAATTTAGCTACAGCATCGAATGCAGTAGTGCTTGCCTTTAATGTTAGGGCAGATGGCGGAGCAAGAAAGCTTGCAGACAGTTTAGAGGTTGATGTCCGTTATTACAGTATTATTTATGAGGCAGTAGATGAAGTTAAAGCCGCACTAAGTGGGATGTTATCTCCGGAAAAAAGAGAGAATATCCTCGGTCTTGTTGAAATTAGAGAAATATTTAAGGCCTCAAAGATTGGTACTATTGCTGGATGTTATGTGTTGGAAGGTTTAATTAGGAAGAATTCTAAGATAAGACTCTTAAGGGATAGTGTAGTAATTTATGATGGCGAGCTCGACTCACTAAAAAGATTCAAGGACGACATTAAGGAAGTTAAGTCAAACTTTGAATGTGGACTATCAATTAAAAACTTTAATGACATGCAAGCAGGTGACCAAATAGAAGTTTATGAGATAGTTGAAGTTGCTAGGAAATTATAACCTTGGCTAAAGATTACCCAAGAAGTGATCGTATAAGGCAACAAATAAAAAAAGAATTGGCCAATCTTCTTCAAAAAGAAGTAAAAGACCCTTCGTTAAATCAAATAACTATTCTTGATGTTGACGTTTCTCCCTGTCTTAAGCATGCAAAAGTATTTTTCGTGTCGCAGGAAGAGGCTAGTGAAGAAGTGATGAAGGGTCTAGCAAGATCAATGCCTTTTCTTCGATCACAACTGGCAAAAAGAATGACAACCCGAGGCATTCCGAAGTTACATTTTGTATATGATAAATCAATTGATGAGAGTATTAAAATTTCAAAACTACTTGATGGTATTTAAATATTCAGTTCATGCAGCCTAAGCGTATTAAATTGGATATAAGTGGAGTCATATTAGTCGATAAACCATTGGGCTATTCTTCAAATCAAGCATTATCCAAAATTAAATGGATTTTTAGTCCAAAGAAAGCTGGACATACAGGCACGCTTGATCCATTGGCAACAGGCTTACTTCCGATATGCCTAGGTGAAGCAACTAAGTTTTCTAGCTTCCTCTTGGAGTCAGACAAAACATACGAGGCGTCTATTAAGCTTGGCTTCAGGAGTAATACCGGTGATTCAGAAGGTGTTATAGTGGACCTAAATGTCCAGCATTTCCCTGCGTTAAAAGAAATCAAAGAAACATTAAAGCAATTCTCAGGAATGCAAGAGCAAACACCACCAATGTATTCAGCATTAAAGTTTAAGGGAAAACCCCTTTATGAGTATGCTCGAGAGGGTGAGGAGATAGAGCGAAAGAAGAGAAGTATTAATATTGTGTCACTCGATTTGATCGACTATTCAGATAATGTATTAAAGATTACTGTGGAATGCTCAAAAGGAACCTATATTAGAACCTTAGCAAGCGATATAGGGGATAAATTAAATACCGGTGGTTACTTGATCGCTCTCAGAAGGACTGCCATAGGGTCAGTTAATGTTGAGCAAGCAAAAACATTAGATATGATTGAGGCATCAGACAAAGAAGCTAGGGACGCACTTATTTTCCCTATAGATGAATTTTTAAACTATTTGGATGATATAAGTTTAGTTCCTAGTGCTGAAGAAGCAATTAAAGATGGAAAGACTTTGTTATTTAAGGGAATGAAAGAAGGAATTTATAGATTATACAATAAAGATAAGTTCTTTTTAGGTCTTGGGACCCTAGATAGGCATGGTTATTTAAAGGTAAGAAGACTTTTGGCCTTAAGTTAAGTAGAATAAGAAAAATTTTGTTAAATCCGTATAAATATAGTAAAATGTGCGGTTCTGAAATGGGAGAAATGCATGACAAGTACTGCTGTAGAAAAAGCAAAGATAGTAGCAGATTATCAGCTAGCAAAAAATGATACCGGGTCACCTGAAGTACAGGTAGCACTGCTTACGGATAGAATAAATTATCTTACTGAACATTTTAAAGTTAACGCTAAGGACCATCACTCTAGAAGAGGTCTATTAGCGCTAGTCAGCCAAAGACGTAAGTTATTAGATTATCTTAAAAGAAAAAGCCTTGAGAGATATCAAGGGCTTATCAAACGTTTAGGTATTAGAAAGTAAAAAAGTTGTAAATCATACAAGCCGATTCCTTGCTACTTAAGCTCGAGTCGGCTTTTTTTATTATGGTGTCAGTCATTATTGGGAAGTGAATAATGATAAAAATAAAAGGAAAATCAATGTTTAATATAGTAAAGAAAAGTGTCAAGTTTGGAGACAATACGTTAACGATAGAAACGGGTGAAATTGGACGTCAAGCTGACGGTGCCGTAATGGTCTCGTATGGCGATACGGTGGTGTTAGTAACAGCAGTTGGAAACAAAAATGCAAGAGAGGGCCAAGATTTTTTCCCACTAACTGTTGATTACCAAGAAAAAACCTACGCAGCGGGAAAAATACCTGGAGGTTTCTTTAAGAGAGAAGGCCGTCCTAGCGAAAAAGAAACATTAACCTGCCGATTAATTGACAGGCCACTTAGACCATTATTTCCAAAAAATTTCTATAACGAAATTCAAATAGTGGCCACTGTTATGTCATCTGACAGTGAAATTGATTCAGATATACCGGCTATTATAGGGGCGTCAGCGGCATTAGCGATTTCAGGCATTCCTTTCTATGGACCTGTAGGAGCATCTAGAGTGGGATACATTGACGAGAAGTTTGTTATCAATCCAACTAAAACACAATTGGTTGATAGTGAGCTAGATTTAGTGGTAGCTGGAAGTGATGCAGCAGTATTAATGGTTGAGTCTGAGGCTAAAGAGTTACCAGAAAAAGTGATGCTTGACGCAGTTTTGGCGGGACATAAAGCTATGCAGCCGGTCATTAAAATGATCAATGAGTTTGCAAAAGAGGCAGCAAAGGACCCCTGGGACTGGACAGCGCAAGAAACAAATAAGGATTTAGTATCAAAAATAGAAAAGATTGCTGCAAAAGATCTTGAGAAAGCTTTCGCCATTAAGGCAAAAGGTGAACGGTCTGAAAAACTGTCTGAAATTAGGGACAAAGTATTAGCTGAAGTAGCTAACGAAAATACAACACCAAATGAGATGAATGCAATTAAAAATGAATTCTTTAATCTTGAGTCCAAAATAGTTAGAAATAAGATTCTAGATGGCGACCCGAGAATTGATGGCCGCGACACAAGAACAGTCAGACCAATAGAAATTAGAACAGGCGTTCTTCCGAGAGCTCATGGATCTGCACTCTTCACTAGAGGAGAAACTCAGGCTATTGTCGTAGCAACATTAGGTACCGGAAGAGACGAACAAATTATCGATGCACTCCAAGGTGAATTTAAAGATAGATTTATGCTGCATTATAATTTCCCTCCTTACGCTACAGGTGAAACAGGTAGAGTCGGAACGCCAAAAAGAAGAGAAATTGGTCATGGAAAACTGGCTAAAAGAGGTTTGTCAGCAGCCCTTCCAAGTAAAGAGGACTTTGATTATACGATTCGTCTTGTATCTGAGATTACAGAGTCGAATGGTTCTAGTTCTATGGCTTCAATATGTGGGGGGACTATGGCGATGATGGATGCAGGAGTCCCTATGACTGATCATGTAGCTGGAATTGCAATGGGTTTAATTAAAGAAGATAACCGCGTAGCTGTATTAACAGATATTTTGGGCGATGAAGACCATTTGGGTGATATGGACTTTAAAGTAGCAGGTACTGATAATGGTATTACTGCTCTTCAAATGGACATAAAAATAACCGGTATTACGTCTGAGATAATGCAAGTTGCTCTTTCTCAGGCCCGAGAAGGTATTGATCATATACTTAAAATTATGAAAAAGACCTTGAAGGCTCCAAGAACAGAAATGTCTCAGTTCGCGCCACAGATTCTTACGATAAAAATTCATCCAGATAAAATCCGTGATGTAATTGGTAAGGGCGGGGCAGTCATTAAAGGTCTTGCCGCTGAAACAGGGGCAACTATTGATATTGACGACGACGGATTAGTTAAGGTTGCTTGCACTAATGGCGAATCTGGCCAAGCTGCTATAGATAGGATTAAAGAAATTACAGCAGATGTTGAAGTAGACCAGGTTTACGATGGTAAAGTTATTAAAATTTTAGATTTTGGTGCAATTGTTTCACTCTTGCCGGGTAAGGATGGACTGTTACATATCTCACAAATTGCCCATGAAAGAATAAAAGCAGTTAAAGATCATTTGTCAGAGGGTGACGAAGTTAAGGTTAAGGTTATTGAAGTTGACGACAAAGGTCGTGTGCGGGTAAGTGCTAAAGCTTTAATTGAGCCACCTCCACCAGAAGAAAAAAAGGATGAAGATCAGGAGTAGATAGATAAAAAAACCCGGGAAACCGGGTTTTTTTTATTTAGCCATTTGTTTTTCTCTAATCTCATCCAAAGTTTTACAATCAATACAAAGTGTCGCGGTTGGCCTTGCCTGCAATCTGTTTAATCCAATTTCCTCACCACATTGATTACAATATCCATAATCATCGCTATCAATGATTCTTAGGGTGTCATTGATCTTTTTTATAAGCTTTCTTTCTCTATCACGGTTTCTTAATTCTAGAGCCATATCAGACTCTTGGCTTGCTCTATCATTGGGATCAGCATAAGAAGTGACGTCATCCTGCATATGCGATACAGTTTTATCGATATCATGACTTAACTCAATTTTCCAATCATTTAGTATTTTTATAAAATGCTTTAATTGAGACTTGCTCATATATTTTTCTCCTGCTTTAGGTGTATATGACCTAAATTCTTTCAATCCAGAAGATGAAGACTTTTTAGCTACAGGCTTTGCAACCACCTTTTTAGCTACAGGCTTTGCAACCACCTTTTTAGCTACAGGCTTTGCAATCACCTTTTTAGCTACAGGCTTTGCAATCACCTTTTTAGCCGCTGCCATTGCTTTTTCCATTAATGATTTTTTTGCTGCCATTGACTGGGCTCCAATATAAATTTTTATTTCAACCGCGGAATTTTACACTCTTATGAGATATATGAACAGCAATCAGGATAATAACTTTTGAGCAAGAAGGGTATTCTCCATAAGTGTTGCTACTGTCATAGGACCCACTCCACCAGGAACAGGGCTGATAAAAGAAGCCTTTTCTTTTGCAATTGAGAACTCAACATCTCCAACTAATTTTCCTTCAACACGATTGATTCCAATATCAATAACAATAGCTCCTTCCTTGATCCATTCTCCTCTAACGAGATTTTTTATCCCTGCGGCCACTACAACCAAATCAGCCTGATTCACTTTTTTCTCGAGATCCTTTGTCCTACTATTACAGATCGTCACCGTACAATTTTCGAGTAATAGTTCGAGCGCCATAGGTCGACCTACATTATTAGAGGCACCCACAACTGTGGCATTCATTCCAGTTAAATCAACATCTAATGTTTTGAGCATTTTGATGACACCGAAAGGGGTGCATGATCTTAGTTTAGGCCTTTTGATCGCTAATAAGCCAATATTTAATGGATGAAACCCGTCCACATCCTTATTGGGGCTGATAGCTTCAATCACTAATTTCTCATCTACATGCTTGGGTAAAGGGGACTGAACTAGAATGCCATCAACGGTTTCATCATCATTCAATTTTTTCACCAAAGCTAATACTTCATCTTCACTGACATCACTTTTTAAGTCGATAGAAATAGATTTGATGCCAATTTTTTCACAAGCAATTTTTTTATTACGAACATAGACTTCGGAAGCTGGATTGTCGCCGATTAATAAAACTGCTAAACAGGGAGCTCTAAACCCATCAATTTGTCTTTGAGCGATTTCCTCTTTAAGCCTTAAAAGAAGATCCCCTGCAATTTTCTTTCCATCAATGATTTTAGCTGTCATACAATTATATTTTTATTGAGGTTAACAAGTGTTTTATTTTAACAGAAGCTCTATTTAAAGAAATAATTTCATCTAAAATGAAATTTGACCAAAGTTAGTATTTAGGCTATATTTGCGCGTTCGGGGTGTAGCGTAGCCTGGTAGCGCGCCTGCTTTGGGAGCAGGATGTCGGGAGTTCGAATCTCTCCACCCCGACCAATAATGATGGCTTAGGCGTCCTAGTTGCGCCCGTAGCTCAACCGGATAGAGCACCAGCCTTCTAAGCTGGGGGTTACAGGTTCGATTCCTGTCGGGCGTGCCAGTGGTTTTTGGTCTGATGTTGATGAAGTCTGTGGTGGGCGTAGCTCAGTTGGTAGAGCCCCGGATTGTGATTCCGGTGGTCGTGGGTTCGAGCCCCATCGTCCACCCCACCGACACCCTTAATTCTCCTCTACAAGTTCTTCGGTTCAATCGGGAAGAACTATCGATTTCCTCGAGTTTAATTCAAAAGGTCTGAATTTTTTTGATGTTTCACTTTTTCATCTATATCGATCGCGGCGTAGGAAATAGGTAATTTAGAAAGCGCTAACGTTATGTGATCGCGAACGTTAGTGTCTGCGTTTCCTTGAATTTTAATGATGCAAGCGTAATGACTGTTACTCGTTCTCCAGATTCGTAAGTCCTGGATGTCGCTAATGTCAGTGACTAAATGTTTAATTTTTTCGCGAAGGGTTTCAGATGTTTCGTCTTGAGCGCCAGAGTCAATCAGAATACTTGTTGTTTGCTTTATCAGTGAGCGAGACCACAAAAGCACAAGAATGGAACCTACGATCCCCATTAGCGGGTCCATCCAATTCCAATCGAACAATAAGCCCGCGATTAGTGCAATGATTGCGAGCAATGATGTAATCGCATCTGTGATCACGTGAATATAAGCGGCTTTTAAGTTGAGATCAGTTTCTAACGGGCTCTTGTTATCAGAGTCGTCAGCTCTACCATGACCATGACTATGACCAACAGTGTGAGTATGACCATGATGGTGATCGTGTGAGTGATGTCCTAAAATAAGAGCGCTTAGTGCATTAACAAGCAAACCAATCAAAGCTGTTGCTATCGCATATCCATAGTCGATCGTCTTTGGGTTGAACAGTCGTTCTATTGATTCATAACCCATCGTAAGACCAACGAAAATAAGTAGCAAAGCGCTCGTGTAGGCACCAAGAATTTCAACCTTCCACGTCCCAAAGGCAAAGGAAGGATCATTAGCTTTATTTTTAGCGTAAAGGTATGCGAGTACTGTGATGCCGATGGCGATGGTGTGGGTGCCCATGTGCCATCCATCTGCAAGTAAAGCCATGGAGTTAAAGGCATACCCGCCTAAAATCTCAACGACCATCACCGTAAAGCTGATGGATAGGACTAGGATGCTTCTCTTTATGTTAGATGCCGTGCTCATAATTGGGTTGTTGCTATATTTAATTTAGCTAAAAATTGTTACTTGCAAGGTAAGAGCATTGTACTGCCTGTTCGTTCCTATCGCGGAATTGGTGGTAACTGGTGCTTTCGGTAATTGATTAAGGGAATATTAGTTGAAAATAAATAGTTGGCTTTATATATGTTATGTTGTAACATAACGTTAAACATATATTGCTATTGCTCAACACTACTTATGTTGACGTTAGTAGCGGCGCATTAAAAGCTTACGACCTTGAAATGGTATATTGATTTTTCCCCGAAAATTCCTCTTCCGCCATTTCAAGGTTTTTTTATTACTGGAGCGAAATTTCAAAGGAGAACGTGGCTATGAAGGTAATCATCGCGCTCGGATTTATACTTGCGCTAACGATTAATAAAGTTGAGGCGAAGCCTTTTGTGCTCGCGTGTGAGCCGGAGTGGCAGTCACTCGCGTTAGAGATCGGTGGTGAGTTGATTAAGGTCGATTCGGCGACTCATGGTCAACAAAACCCACATTTTATTCGCGTGAAGCCGAGCTTAATGAGCAAAATAAGACGTGCAGATTTAATTGTCTGTTCTGGGGCTGATCTTGAGGTGGGGTGGTTGCCATTATTGCTTCGAAATGGCAATAAAGCGGTGCAAGCTGGGCAACCTGGTCATTTATTGATCAGTGATTACGTAACTAACATCGAGATACCGGATGTTGTAGATCGTAGCCTGGGGGATATTCATCCTCAAGGCAATCCTCACGTTCATTTAGATCCACAAATCATTTTAGAGGCAGCGGCACTCATTGAGGCTCGTTTGTCTCTGATAGACCCAAATAACGCAGGTACTTATAAAAACAATCTAACATCGTTTAACTCGCGTTGGAATGCTGCCCTAGAAAATTGGATAATTGCTGCAGAACCACTAGCAGGCAGAAGCGTTATCACTTATCACAAATCTTTTAGTTACTTGTTGAAATTCCTGGGGATGAACACCTTGACCTCGCTCGAAGAAAGGCCTGGAATTCCGCCATCTGCACGCCATCTTGCTACGGTTGTATCAATTATTGAGAAAACTCCACCACTTGCAGTGATTACGTCACCCTTTGATCCGGAAGGGCCAAACAAATGGGTCGTTAAAAAAACAGGTGTACTTGGTGAATTAGATTGGAAAAAAAATGTAGATTTAGTGAGTATTTATAAAAAATGCGGATTAAGAAAAAATAAGGATTTTTGTAAAAGACATACTTGGAAAATAAGCGAAGATCAATATATATCTTTATATTCCAAAGACAATGGAAGAGCAAATACAGAAAATAAATATGAATTACCACCACCTATTGATGAAAAATTATATTTTGGAAAAACTTTTTTGTCTAAATTCAAGATCGCTTGTTTTGCAACTGCAAAGCCACCTTGCAAACCTTT